>Ga0307431_1000038_pt1 | contig 111531 bp, 96 predicted proteins | sample SalMarWE160170MG_FD_202155 | JGI IMG/M metagenome (GOLD analysis project Ga0307431, IMG submission 202155) | Salt marsh sediment microbial communities from the Plum Island Ecosystem LTER, Massachusetts, United States - WE1603-170 | ecosystem: Environmental > Aquatic > Marine > Intertidal zone >...
TTAACGGCTCCATAGTAAAGCTTCCGCGCCCTGCGGTAAGACTCCTAATTTCGCTAGAATACCCAAACATTTCAACCAGGGGCACTTTGGCATCAATGACACGCATATTCCCATTAACTCGGCAGTTCTTGATCAGGCCTCTTTTAGATAGCAAATTGGCTTGAACCGCTCCAAAAGCTGGCTCAGGTACTACAACCTGTAGCCGCATTACCGGCTCAAGCAGAACAGGAGTTGCTTCTTTGAGTGCCTTCTCAACAGCAATCGCGGCCGCTTGTTCAAACGCAAGATCAGATGAATCCACAGAATGGAATGAGCCACCTACCAATGTAACTTTAACTCCCACAAGGGGATAGCCAGCCAAAACCCCACCATTTAATGCCTCTCGGGCGCCTCTTTCCACGGCTGTGATGTACTCTTTTGGCACCGCGTCAAATGCTACATGGGCCTTGAATTCAATATCACGGTTCCAGTGACCGTCCTCAGACAAGAGGGGCTCAAGCTCAAGAACTACATGGCCATACTGACCATGGCCACCGCTTTGCCGTATGAATCTACCTTCTGCCTGAGCAAATTCTGTAATCGCCTCCTTGTATGCAACTCTTGGTTTGCTAATCCTGACGTCAAGTTTTCTGTCCTTTATGAGCTTTTGTTGAAGTATTTCCAGATGTAATTCACCCATTCCGCTGATGATTGTCTGACCCGTTTCGCTATCCATTTTACACTCAAAAGTTGGATCCTCACGCCTCAAAACATTCAGGGCCTCTGCCAGCTTGGCTTTTTCAGCGACAGTTCTGGGTTCAATCGACATATTTATGACCGTCTGAGGAAATGTAATACTCGGCAGGCAGACAGGTTTTTTGGGGTCACAAATCGTATCACCAGTGAGAGTTTGTTTCAAGCCGACAACAGCAACAATGTCACCGGCGGAAGCTGAGTCTAAAATCTTTCTCTCGTCGGCGTGCATTTCAAATATCCTGGTTATGTTTTCACGTTTGTTACGATTCGCATTTAAAACTCTGCTGCCCGGCTTTAATGTACCTTGATAGATTCTTAGAAAGGTCAAATCACCGTGTACATCACTGGTAATCTTAAAGGCGAGCGAGATAAAACTCCCATTGCGATCGCACTTGACCGGCACCTCCTTGCGCTCATCGCCAGGTTTATGTCCCATTATAACGGCCTTGCCAGATGGAGACGGCAAATACTCCGTTACAGCATCAAGTAGCCGTTGCACTCCGATATACTTCAAGGCAGAGCCGACAAAGACGGGGTGAAGCTTATTATTCAGTGTTCCTTTCCTTATGGCTCTCTTCATAATCTCTGCATCAAGCGGCTTGTCGTGAATATACCTGTCCATAAGTTCTTCATCGTGTTCAGCAGCGAGTTCTATCAACCGGCTTCTCTGTTGCCCAGCAGCCTGCTGCATTTCAGAAGGGATATCTGTCTCTTCAAAAGCTGCTCCCATTTGCTCAGTACTATAGAAAACTGCTACCAGCTTAATCAGGTCTATTATGCCGGCAAAAGAGCCACCAGCACCTATAGGAATTTGCAACGGGACCGGATTAGCAATGAGTTTGTCACGGATGCTCTCCACGCTCAGTTCAAAATCAGCACCTATCTTGTCCATCTTGTTGACAAAGCAGAGACAGGGCAAATCGTATTTTTGCCCCTGCCTCCAGACAGTCTCGCTCTGAGCCTGCACGCCTTCACTACCGTCAAAAACAGCAACAGCTCCGTCAAGAACCCGTAAGGACCTCTCAACTTCAGCGGTGAAATCAATGTGTCCAGGCGTATCGATCAGATTAATTTCAAAACCTTTCCAAGGACACTTCGTGGCTGCGGATGTAATGGTAATACCTCTTTTCTGTTCCTGCTCCAGGTAATCCATAACCGTAGTGCCATCGTGCACTTCCCCCATTTTGTAGGTCTTGCCGGTATAATATAATATGCGCTCGGTTATAGTCGTCTTGCCGGCGTCGATATGAGCCATTATTCCAATATTACGCAGCTTTTCTAAAGCGCTCGCCATAACTGGTTCCTACGCATAATATCGTATTGCGTATATCGTATTATTTGACGTTTTAGATCTTTTACGCAATACGCATCACGCACGACGCAATACGAGATTTCATAAGGGCTGTTTACCACTGTCTTGCTTACAAATAAAAATTGCCACGGTCATTACTTTTGACTCGTGGCTGGTGCCTCGTGACTCGTGCATCTGGACACGGGTCACGAGCAACTACTATTACCAGGCAAAGTGAGCAAAGGCCTTATTTGCGTCAGCCATTCTATGAATATTCTCTCGTGTAGTCATTGCTCCGCCATGCCTGTTATATGCATCAATCAATTCGGCGGCAAGACGTTCAGACATGGATTTCCCAGCCTTGGCCCTAGCCGATTGTAATATCCAACGAAAGGCCAACGACTGCTGGCGTTTTGCAGGTACCTGCATAGGAACCTGATAGCTGGCTCCACCAATACGTTTGCTTCGAACTTCCAGCAGTGGTTTGACATTGTTTACGGAGGTTTCAAATACCTCAAGAGGCGGCACATCCTTTATTTTCTTAGATATGATCTGCATAGCATCATAAAAAACCCCCTGCGATGTGCTCTTCTGGCCGTCCCACATCATACAACTGATAAACTTAGAGACAAGCTTGCTATTGTACTTGGCATCAGGTTTTAACTGTTCACTTGATACGGTGAACTTCTTAGCCATAATACCCTCTTATATCGTACTGTGTATATCGTATTATTTGACGTGTTGATTTTTTACGCAATACGCATCACGCACGACGCAATACGAGATTTCATTTGCCTTGTTTTGCACCATATTTGCTTCTGCCCTGCCTACGGCCGGCTACGCCGGCACAATCAAGAACGCCACGGATGATGTGATAACGAACGCCCGGCAGGTCCCTCACCCGACCGCCACGAATCAGCACCGTACTATGTTCTTGAAGGTTATGATCAATACCCGGTATGTAAGCGGTAACCTCCTTCCCATTGGTGAGTCTGACACGAGCGATTTTTCTCAGGGCAGAGTTGGGCTTCTTTGGTGTCTGAGTACGTACGATCAAACACACTCCTCGCTTCTGTGGTGAACCACTGATGTCGGATACACGTTTATGTCCTTTTGACTTTGCCCGTGGGCGTCTAACTAACTGATTTACGGTAGGCATAATTCATTTCTCTGTTCAGAACCATCTAATTCCCACTAATCAATTCCCAAGACCTCTCTAATTCTCGATTCTGCTACTGCTTCTTCGTCTTTCTCTACCTTGACTTCCCGAAGCTCCTTCGGTATTGGAGCTTCTACAAGATGCTTAACTCTCATTTCAAGATGCGGCTTGAAAGCTGTACCGGCTGGTATCAAGTGACCAAGTATCACATTCTCCTTCAAGCCGTATAATTCATCTAACTTACCTGCTAAGGAAGCCTCCGTCAAGACTTTTGTTGTTTCTTGGAAACTGGCTGCTGCAATGAAGCTGTCGGACCAAAGAGAAGCCTTGGTTATTCCAAGAAGCAATGTATTAGCTGTTGCGGGTTTGGGCTTTCTGCCTTTTGCCGGTGTACCACCGATTACCTCAACCTTTTCATTAATTCGTGCAAGCTCCTTCTTATCGATAATTTGACCTTCTTCTAAATCAGGTGCATCGCCGAGATTTGTTATTCTTATACTATTTGTCAACCTCTCATTTTCTCTGCGGAAAGCAAACCTATCCACTATCTCGCCTGGCAAAAAAGAGCTATCACCAACAAATTCAATTTCAACCTTTCGCATCATCTGCGAAATGGTAATCTCTATATGTTTATCATTTATATTGACATTTTGCGACCTATAGACATTCTGAATCTCTGCAATTAAATACTGCTGTAATGATTCTTCGCCTTTAATCCTCAGAATATCATGTGGAACAAGTGGGCCATCTGTAATCGCATCTCCGGCTTCGACGATATCGCCGGCATGGACGTTGAGGTGCCTATCTCGCGGAACATGATGCTCTTTTTCCATACCACTTTCACTGCGAATGATAATAGTCATTTTACCTTTGCGCTTATCACTTCGCAGCTCGATCCGACCTGATATCTCGGCCATTGCTGCGGGGTCCTTAGGCTTGCGTGCTTCAAATACTTCGGTAACCCTGGGTAGGCCGCCGGTGATATCCTGTGTGCCACCGGTGGCTCTGGGTTGGTGAGCAAGCAACTGACCAGCCTGCACCTGTTGGCCCTCGGTCACCTCGATCCTAGCTCCAGCCGGCAGATAGTGGACATCAAGTATTTTACCATCAGCATCCTCAATAATAATCTGCGGATGCTTGTCGCCCTTGTGCTCTATCACAACAGGCCTTTCGATAATCTTTGGCTCTGTGGTGGCAGCAGAGCCAGTATCTGAATCCTCAACTTCGACTTTTAATCTTGAACCTCTGATCTTCAATTCCTCAGTCTGGGTAGTTTCGCCTTCGACAATATCGACAAAACGTATAAAGCCAGGAACCTCAGCTAATATTGGCGTACGGTGGGGGTCCCATTTAAACAGAGTCAGACCAGCTTTAACTTTCTGGTCATCAGTCACAAGGATAATTCCCCCATAAGGCACCTTGAATCTGTCAAGCTCACGGTCCTTTTCATCAAGCAGCACTATTTCGCCGTTCCTCTTAAGTGCAATTATCTGGATCGTACCATCGTCCCGCTTGAAGGAAACAGCGCTCATGTCACGATACTGAACCTTTCCCGCATAGGTGGCATTTTGTTCACGCTCAAGAATAGCCCTTGATGCAACGCCTCCGGTATGGAATGTACGCAGCGTCAACTGCGTTCCAGGTTCGCCGATTGATTGTGCTGCAATAATACCAACCGCTGAACCTTCTTCGACCAAGTAGCCGGTACTCAAATCCCAACCATAACACTTCGCGCAAATCCCAAACGGACAGTCACATGTCAGCGGACTTCTGACTCTTATTGAATCAAGACCGAGAGCTTCAATTTTCGCTGCTGCCTCTGGTGTTATAACCTCATTCTCACGAGCGATCATTTCATCATTTATCGGATTGCGAATGTTATCCCTAGCAGTTCTGCCGATAATCAACTGAGAAAGTGGAATGTCAACTTCCTCGCCTCTACTGACACTGCTTTTTGTAATTCCTTGGAGTGTTCCGCAATCACGCTCAATGATAATTACATTTTGAGCCACATCGATAAGCTTGCGGGTAAGATAACCTGAGTTAGCTGTTTTCAAGGCAGTATCAGCCAATCCCTTACGTGCTCCATGCGTGGAGCTGAAGTATTCCAGAACAGTCAGTCCTTCGCGGAAATTTGATTTTATCGGTGTTTCGATAATTTCACCGCTCGGTTTAGCCATCAGCGCACGCATCCCCGCAAGCTGCTGAATCTGGTCGATACTTCCTCTCGCTCCTGAATCTGTCATAAGATATATCGGATTCAAATATGGAGTGCCGTCCTCTTTGGTGTCTTCTCTAAGACCACGTATCATTTCGTTAGTAACTGCTACGCGAGCATTAGTCCAAGCATCAATAACCTGATTATACCTTTCGCGGTCAGTCAAGACGCCTTCGCTATAGTTTTTCTGGATTTTGGCGACCTTCTTCTCCGTCTCGCTGATAATTTCCGCCTTTTTTGCCGGCACCTTTAGGTCCGTAATGCCAAAGCTAAGGCCTGCAAGCGTAGCGTACCTGAATCCAAGGTCTTTGATTCTATCGAGCAGATCCACCGTTTGAGCACTACCGGAAAATTCAAAGCAGTTACTAATAACCTGGCTCAATTTTCTCTGGGACATCGTCATATTGTAGAACGGCATCCCCTCAGGCAGAATGTCGTTGAATATACATCTACCTGCGGTCGTCTCAATTGCAAGGGGTCGATCATCTTCGGACTTAGTATCTCCTTGGGCGTGTTTCACTAATTTATGAGTAAGCCGAACAACTATCCTGTCATGCAGGCCGATTTTCTTCATTTCATAAGCCATGATGGCCTCAAATGGACCCCTGAAAAACGGCGGTTTTTTCTTATCGCTTTCTGATTGAAAATCTCGGGTCTCCAAAAGCGACTCGTCAAGCCCTATAGTCAAATAGTAATTACCCATAACCATATCCTGGGATGGCCCAACCATCGGAGAACCATTGGCAGGCGAGAATATATTATTAGTCGTCATCATCAGGATATGAGTTTCAGCCTGAGCTTCAACGCTCAGAGGCAAATGCACCGCCATTTGATCTCCATCGAAGTCAGCGTTGAATCCTTTGCAGGCCAGTGGGTGCAGCATAATCGCATTACCTTCTACAAGGACCGGCTCAAAAGCCTGAACGCCCATCCGGTGAAGTGTAGGGGCGCGATTCAGCAAGACAGGATGCTGATGAATCACCTCTTCCAGAATATCCCAAACCTGCTCGTCACGGCGTTCAATCATGCGCTTGGCACTTTTAATTGTATCGGCAAAACCGTGTTGCTTAAGCTTGCGAATGATAAAAGGTTGGTATAATTCCAGAGCTATTTTCTTGGGTAAGCCGCATTGATATAGCTTCAAATTGGGCCCTACGACAATCACAGAACGGGCTGAGTAGTCTACTCTCTTACCAAGTAAGTTCTCCCTGAATCGGCCTTGTTTGCCCTTGATCATGTCGGTTAGCGACTTAAGCGGGCGATTGTTGCTGCCCAGAACAGGTCTGCGACATCGTCCATTGTCCAGTAACGAATCGACCGCCTGCTGAAGCATGCGTTTTTCATTGCGTATAATAACTTCCGGCGCATTAAGATCGATGAGTTTCTTTAAACGGTTATTTCGGTTGATGATTCTCCTGTATAGGTCATTTAGGTCGCTCGTGGCGAAATTGTCCCTTTCCAGAAGAACCAAGGGACGCAGATCGGGGGGGATAACAGGAATAGCATCAAGTACCATCCAACTGGCCTTATTGCTGCTATTTTTAAGCTCGTTAATAGTCTTTAAGCGTTTCGTGAGGTCTTTGATTTTCTGTTTGCTGCTGGTCTTGGTTATAGCCCGTCTCAACTGCATACTGATTTCATCCAGGTCAAGATTTTCCAATAGTGCCTTAATGGCTTCTGCGCCCATAGAGGACTTGAATGCACTACCGTACTTGGTCGTAGCCTCGCGGTATTCTTCTTCGCTAAGCAACTGACCTACTTTTAAAGGGCTCTGACCGGGATTTGTAACCACATAATCCTGGAAATATATAATCTTTTCCAAGTCCGTAGTTTTCATCCCTAAAATATTCCCGAGTCGATTGGGGATGGACTTAAAGAACCAAATATGCACAACCGGAGCAGCAAGATTAATGTGTCCCATTCGCTTGCGGCGAACCCTGCTATGTGTAACTTTAACTCCACATCGATCGCAAATTATTCCCTTAAACTTGGTGCCCTTATACTTGCCACAAGAGCACTCCCAGTCCCGTTCCGGACCAAAAATCCGCTCACAGAACAGCCCGTCTTTTTCCGGACGATAAGTACGATAGTTAATGGTCTCCGGCTTGCGAACTTCACCAAAAGACCAACTACGAATGTCGTTTGGACTAGCCAATGAAATCTTGACCGAACCATAATCGTTGATACGATCGTAAATGCTTCCTAACATTCAAGAACCCTCATATTAAGATTGAAAATAGATAATATGTCCATCCTATAAAGCAGTGCTTCCAAGCCGTTTCTTCTCAAGTTGAATGTTCAATCCTAAGCCTCTTATTTCATTACATAACACGTCGAATGACAAAGGCGTTCCAGCCTCAAGGCTGTTTTCTCCCTTGACCATAGACTCATAGATTTTTGTTCGACCCTCCACATCGTCACTTTTGACCGTCAGCATCTCTTGCAGCGCATAAGCAGCTCCATATCCTTCAAGAGCCCAAACTTCCATCTCTCCAAATCTTTGTCCGCCGGTCCTTGCTTTGCCTCCAAGAGGCTGTTGCGTGATAAGACTATACGGGCCGGTTGCTCTGGCGTGAATCTTATCATCGACAAGGTGATGCAATTTCATCATATAGATGTATCCAATGGTGGCCTGTTGGTCAAATGGCTCTCCGGTCCTCCCGTCGTACAACTGTGTCTTTAAAGTCTTTGGGATATTAATGAAAAACTCAGAATCGGGCGGTGGCTGATCACCTTGCTCAAGCTCCTTTTTCCTTTGCTGCATGAGTTTGTTCGCCTCCTCGGTCAGTCTCTTGATATCAACTTCGGAAGCACCATCGAAGACAGGTGTAAAAGCCTGAAATCCCAGCACTTTTGCCGCCCAGCCAAGATGCGTTTCAAGTATCTGGCCCACATTCATTCGACTCGGCACCCCAAGCGGATTCAGCAATATGTCAAGAGGTGTGCCATCCTCGAGAAAAGGCATATCTTCTTCAGGCATGATCTTGGCGATAACACCTTTGTTACCATGGCGACCAGCTATCTTATCGCCGATTGATAAAGTCCTTTTTATGGCAACGTAGATTTTCGCCATCTGCAATACACCACTAGGCAGCTCATCGCCATGCTTCATTCTTTCTGTTTTTCGTTTTCTATCCTCCTGGACCTCTGTAATTTTTCTCCAGAATCTATCGATGATTTTCTGCACTTCTTCACGAACAGAAGCAGGTTTGACCCACTTAATATCAAAATTCTCTATCTGTTCATATACAACCTCATCGTCATCGCTAACGCCGACCTTTTGTCGCGTAGATGGGTCTACAATATTAACGTCGAATTTCTTGTGAATAGATTCAACCATCTGCCTGAATATGGCACATTCTCTGGACTTCATTTGCCTTTCATATCTTTTTATTTCATTCACCAGTGCCTTCTTTTGTTCATCGCTTCCAGCCCCTCTTCTGGTGAACAGTTCTGTTTTCATTACGACCCCTTCATATCCGCTCGGCAGTTCAAGCGAGTCATTCTTGACATCCTCACCTGCTCGACCGAAAATGGCATGTAGCAGCTTCTCTTCAGGCGTTAACTCGACTTTACTCTTAGGTACCACCTTGCCCACAAGGATATCGCCGGGACAAACTCTTGTGCCTTCACGAACTATTCCACGCTCGTCAAGATTGCGCAGAGCCTTCTCACTAACGTTGGGAATATCACGAGTAAATTCTTCCTTTCCCAGGCGGGTTTCGCGAACTTCCGCTGTAAACTCATCGATGTGAATGCTGGTGAAGCTGTCGCTTTTGCAAAACCTTTCACTGACAATAATCGCGTCCTCAAAATTGAAGCCGTCAAAGGAGACAAATCCAACAAGAACATTTTTGCCCAATGCCAAGACGCTCTGGCTTGTGCCGCCGCCATCGGCTATTATTTGGCCAGCTTTGACCTTGTCACCCAGCCCGACTATAGGCTTCTGATTAAGACACGTTCTCTCGTTCAGACCAACAAATTTAGCGAGCTCATATTCGTCAGTATAATTAATTACTATCTTGGTGACATCCACCGCCGTTACAGTTCCAGCGTTCTTGGCATGTACCACCATGCTGGAGTTTTGGCCAACAACAGCTTCCATACCAGTGCAAACCAAAGGCGGTTCCGTCTTCAACAGTGGCACGGCTTGTCGTTGCATATTCGAACCCATTAAAGCTCGATTTGCATCGTCGTGCTCAAGGAACGGTATAAGCGAAGCTGAGACACCTACAATCTGCTTAGGCGATATATCAACATATTCAACCTCGTCGCTTAATACATGAGTCAACTCTCCACCCTTTCTGGCGAGGACCATTCCTTTTTTAACTTTACCCGTCTCCGGTTCCACCGCACTCGGGGGTACGAATATCGCCCTCATCTCTTCATCAGCACGCAGATAAGCTACTTCGTCGGTGACTTTGGCATTCTTGACTCTCCTATAAGGCGTGAGCAAAAATCCATATTCATCGACAGATGTGAATATTGCCAAGGAAGAGATCAAGCCAATATTTGTTCCCTCCGGAGTTTCGATCGGACAGATTCTGCCATAATGGCTTATGTGAACATCTCGAACTTCAAAACCCGCACGCCTTCTATTCAAGCCGCCTGGACCAAGAGCAGACAGACGCCTTTCATGAGTCAACTGGCTAAGAGCATTCGTCTGGTCAACTACCTGGCTCAACTCTCCTCGACCAAAGAAGTAGTTGATGCTGCTCGCTACACTCTTAGAATTAACCAGATCTCCGATGCGCAATGGCTCCTCACTCTGGCTTTTGATGCTCATTCGTTCCTGGACAGTTTTACGCAACTTTAACAGCCCCTTCCTAATCTCGTCAGCTGCAAGCTCATCGATCGTCCGCAACCTTCTATTGCCCAGATGGTCGATATCGTCAATTTCACCTTGATTATTACGCAGGGCTACTATGTACTTGACCGCGTTGAGAAAATCCTCGGGGCGAATCGTCATCTCATCTTCGTCAACCGTCTGGTTGAACTTGCGATTTAATCTGAATCTGCCGACCTTACCGAGACGATAACGATTTGAATCAAAAAATTTCTCTGAAAAGAAAGCCTTTGCTTTTTCCTGGTTGGGCGGATTGCCTGGTCTTAATCTCACATAGAATTTCAGCAAGGCCTGTTCATGGTTTTGACAATCATCCTCAGCGAGTGTATTCAAAATCAGAGCATCACGGACTTCATCAATAACTTCGACTTTTTTGATGCTACTTTCTTGGATCATGGAGACCTTGTCGCCGATTTGAGAGCCAGCCTTGACTATAATCTCGCCCGTCTTTGTATCAACAATTGGCCCCACCGACCACATGGTAGGTGTGAGGTTGTTCGTAGCAATAGTCTTGGTTGGATAAAACAATCGTAAAATATCTTCAGTAGCACCGTAAGATGACTCTATCGCCCGTAGAAAAACAGTTGCTGGTATTTTGCTGGACTGGTCGATCTTGACAATCAGGACGTCTTTTTGCGTGACAGCTATCTCCATCCAACTGCCTCTTTCTGGAATGATCCTACCGCCGTGTAGTACTCTATCACCTTCCTTGCTTTCGATAAGAAAATCAACTCCAGGACTGCGGTGCAACTGGTTTACTATGACCCTGATGGCACCATTGATGATGAACTCACCACCGCCAATCATGACCGGCATTTCACCAAGGTATATTGCTTGCTCGGATAAATCTTCAGAACCCTCACCGCGCAACCTGCAGTAGACTTTTAGAGGATAAGCATGACTCAACCGTAGCTGCCTACACTCAGTCGGTGTATAATGTGGTTTTTCCAACTCATAGTACAAATACTCGAGAGTCAATTTCTTATCGTAGCTTTCGATAGGAAATATCTCTCTGAACAGAGCTTCGAGCCCGATACATTTTCTTTTAGTCGGTGCCACATCATACTGCAGAAGAAGTTCGTAGCTATTTCTCTGTATTGCTACAAGGTCCGGAATTTCAACGGCATCATGGACTTTGCCAAAATTACGAACGACTTGTGAAACCATTTGATACTCCCAGGCTTAGATCATCAAAATTCATTCACACTACATATCGTAAGTACGTTCGAATCCGTTTGTTCTTAGATTAATAGAATCAGCCAACGGCTTACGTTATCTCCACGACTGCCCCTGCTGTTTCAAGCTGGCCTTTGGCCGCCTCGGCTTCTTCCTTGCTTACTCCTTCTTTGACCGGCTTGGGTACACCATCAACGAGGTCCTTCGCCTCTTTCAGTCCCAATCCTGTCAAAGCTCTTACTTCCTTTATGACCTGGATCTTCTTATCGCCAAACTCTTTGAGAACCACGTTGAAACTGGTTTTCTCTTCGGCCTGCTCGGCCGGAGCACCAGCTAACTGTGCCGGACCTGCTACCATAACAGGGCCGCCCGCGGCCGGCTCTATGCCATATTCGGCCTTGAGATAATCAGCAAGCTCTTTCGCCTGCATTAATGTCAGGCCGACTATTTTGTCTCCGAATTTCTTGATTTCGCTACTCCACTTCTTGGCCTCTGTGTCACTCTTTGATTCTGCTGCAGCCTCCTTTGTCTTGGTTGCCTCGCCAGCCTTTTTGGCCTGCTTAGCCGGCTGCTCAATTACTTTTTCTTGCTTGGTTTCATTTGCTTGTTCGTCTGCCATTTCTATGTAACTCCTATTAACTAATGCTTGGTGGTAGCCGAAACTCCGCCGTCTCGTTTAACCCACCTCATGGGGACAACCACACAAGCAGTCTGCAATTTTCTCAAAACTGATTCTGGCAGCTAAACTTATACAGCCCTAAGCTGCCTGTTTTTCTCCCTGTTCAATGATAATCTTTATACAACCAGCCACAATCTGCGCAGGTGAACCGAAGGTTCCAACCAAAGCCGACGCTGGTGACTGCACCGTTGCTGCAATTTTGCTTCGCAGTTCGCCGCGAGTAGGCAATTTCGAAAGCTGTTTGGCTGAACTAGCATCCAAAACTGAGCCATCGAGAAAGGCACCTTTGACTTCTATGACCGGCAGCTTCTTGGTCCACTCAGATAGCTCTTTTACAGTATCGACAAGGCTGTCACCACCGTAAACGATAGCACACGGACCGCTAAACAGCACCATTGCTGGTTCCATCTGCTGACTGCACAACGCCTTTTTAAATAGTGAATTCTTGACAATAGACAATCTGATGCCTTTTTCTTTAAGCTGGCCACGCATGACGTTGTTGTCGACGCCATTGATACCCTTGGCACTAACGACCAAGAAATCTCTAATTTCCTCATCGACAATCTTTTTTTCAAGTTCGACCCGTAGCAGCCCTTTTACGTATTTGCTCATAGCGTCACCTGCAGTATTCAGTGGATAGCGGTCTTCGTCGCTCCAAACGCTTTCAATAATCTTTCACAGTTCTTCATCCGTACGGAAGAAGAACCGGCTGATTTCAAACACCCACAACAACATTGGGACTCATTGTTGCGGAAATCGAAACCTTCTTAATGTACGTTCCTTTTGCCGTTGCCGGTTTGATTTTCTTTATATGTGTAATGAATGCCTCTATGTTACCGATTAGCTTCTGGTTTTCGAAACTCTGCTTACCAACAACAACATGAACGTTACCACCGGCATCGTTCCTGAATTCGATTTTGCCTGCCACGAATTCGGCTACCGCTGTGGGGACATCGTCCGTGACCGTACCATTCTTAGGCGATGGCATCTTTCCCTGTGGTCCGAGGACTCTTCCAAGCTTGCCTACCTTACTCATAACCTTCGTCGATGCTACAGAGACATCGAAATCCATCCAGCCGTCCGAGATTTTCTTGATCAGCTCGTCACATCCAGCCTCGACGGCACCGGCTTTTTTGGCCGCTTCAATATCTGAATTCTCACAAAAAGCAATAACCTTTTTCTGCTTGCCTATGCCGTGAGGTAGAGAAATCGAACCGCGAATCGTTTGGTCAGCCTGCTTGGGATCAATGCCCAAGTGCATTACGCATTCTATGCTCTGATCAAACTTCGTAGACTCGAAAGATTTGACCTTTTCGACCGCCTCAATCAAGCTAACAGGCTCTCTGCTGAATTGCTGAGCTGCCCTCTTGTACCTATTGCTTTTGAACCTCATAGATAGTATCTCATAATTTGTAAAGATTGTTGCTTACACAATTCTATTCGTTGTCAATTATTTCGATGCCCATACTACGGGCAGTACCTCTGATAATCTTTTCGGCCTGGATTTTATCATAAGCATTCAGGTCTTTGTACTTTGTCTCGGTAATTTGTTGCAGTTGTGCGGTGGTGATTCTTCCAACTTTCTCCTTGTTTGGATTACCACTACCCTTTGCGATTTGAGCTACCTGTTTCAACAAGACCGCTGCAGGAGGGCTCTTGACTTCGAAAGTGAAACTCTTGTCGCTAAAGACAGTAATCACAACCGGTACTATCGTACCATTAAGGTTTTTCGTTCGCTCGTTAAACTGCGAGACGAACTGACCGATATTGACGCCATGCTGACCCAGAGCCGGTCCTATCGGCGGTGCCGGTGTTGCCTGTCCACCAGATGCCTGCAACTTGATCTTTACTGCAACTTCTTTCGCCATTTTTTATCCTTTAATGTGCGACTGTCCTACGCACATATCCGCGGCACTGCAAACAACTGACAGAACTATATTTTTTCAATCTGCCAATATTCTATATCCAACGGTGTGCTTCGGCCGAATATCGTGACGATGACTTTAACAATGCCTCGCTCAGAGTCGATTGAGTCAACCGTGCCCTCAAAATTTTCAAACGCACCTTCGCGGATCTTGATCTGGTCACCTTTCTTGAACTCGACTTTGATACTCGGTGCTTCCTCAGGTTTTTCCGCCTCCAAAAGCATCTTGGCCACATCGGTATCTCGCATAGGAGTGGGGATTCCTTCTGTGCCGATAAAATCACCCACCCCGGCGGTTGCCTTGATCATAAACCAAGCCTTTTCCGGAACCCGTCTATCATCGGTCGGCTCCATCTCCATAAAAATATAGCCTGGATACAATTTCCGCTTATGGACGGTCTGCTTGCCCCCACGGATGCGTTTAATCTGCTCAGTGGGAACCTCTATTCTGCCGATAATATTAGTTAAATCCTCCTGTTCAACCTTTTGTGCAAGGGCATCTCTGACCTGCATTTCTTTGTTTGCCGCAACTCTTAATACGTACCAATACATAATGCTGCTTACGGTCCAAAACTCCCGTGTGATTACCAATGCCACAACATAGATAACAATCTGTATAAATTACTGTTGGCCTGGCCTCGCCAATACGCTCACATCCAACTCAGCGTAACAGTTGGTTAAAGAATAATCGAAAAGCAATGTCCGTAGCTCCAAGTAACGCAGCCATAATAATCACAACCACAATAACTATGAACGTAGAGACCGCTATTTCTTTTCTACTCGACCAGTTTACCTTTTTCATCTCACCCTCAGCAGCAATCATAAAATTGGCTACCGAAGGTACGTTAGACAACCAATAGATCAAAATAGCTAAGGTAACAAACAAACCAGCAGGAACCATCGTCTCAATCCATAATCCCAGATCATTGGCCTGCAAACTACTGTAAAGGCGGAAACAACCCAATCCGGCGATTATTGCCGTGACGAAACTACTGCAGAGCCTCGTATACTTGCCCTGTCCTTGCTTGTAAATTCCGAAAATCAAGTTAAACCAATCCTCAGCCTACCTATAAAGACTATAGACAGTTATTTCTTATTAAGAGCAGGCCAGGAGGGAATCGAACCCCCAACCTTCGGTTTTGGAGACCGATGCTCTGCCGAATTGAGCTACTGGCCTGTTCATTAGTTCGCCTCGTCCATTACGCCGCACGGGGGAGGGGCAATTGGTCCTACTTACGCCGTAATTTATGAACAGTGCGCTGACGCTCGGTCTTGCAGAACTTCTTGAGCTCTAATTTCGGCGTACCCTCTGCTAAACTGACGCTTGTGCGATAGTTCATTTGGCTACACTGTCTGCACTCGAGCCAAACATATTCCCGCTTGCTCTTTTTTTTCTTAGCCATACAAGGTTAATCCCCACAAAATAGTCCTGCCAACCTGAGAAAAATGCCATCACAGGTACACTTCCACTGTCAGCATGAACCATAGTGAGGCTCGTTGAGTCCAACAGTTTCCTGGGACACTATTAGGCAAGAATCTTAGTTACTACACCGGCACCAACCGTTCGTCCGCCCTCGCGAACAGCAAATCGAAGTCCTTCCTCCATAGCGATCGGGGAAATAATCTCCACCTCCATTGTAATGTTGTCGCCCGGCATACACATTTCGGCCTTCTTTCCATCGGGGGCCATTAATGCGAGCACCGAGCCTGTAACATCGGTAGTTCTGAAATAGAACTGGGGCTTATAGCCGGCGAAGAAGGGCGTGTGCCGACCGCCTTCTCCCTTGGTTAACACATAAACTTCGGCAAGAAACTTTGTATGCGGAGTAATACTGCCAGGTGCTGCGACGACCTGTCCTCTCTGCAGTTCTTTCTTTTCAACTCCCCGCAGTAGTACGCCAATGTTGTCACCGGCCAGGCCCTCGTCGAGTGTTTTATTGAACATCTCTACGCCGGTAACAACGGTCTTGCGGGTCTCCTTTGACAAGCCGACGATTTCAATCTCCTCACCGACACGCACCTTACCGCGTTCGGCTCGACCGGTACCAACCGTGCCGCGACCTTTGATTCTAAAGACATCCTCAACCGGCATAAGAAACGGCTTATCAATATCGCGAGGCGGAATTGGGATGTAGTTATCCATCGCTTCGAGGAGTTCCACAATCGACTTGCAAGCAGGGTCATCAAGGCTCTCAGCCTTCATTGCCTGGATTGCGGACCCGCGGATCAACGGCGTCTCATCGCCCGGGAATTTATATTTATTCAGCAGTTCTCTTATCTCCAATTCGACCAAATCGAGTAGTTCGGGGTCATCAACCAAGTCCACCTTGTTGAGAAATACCACTATGCTTGGCACATTAACCTGGCGAGCAAGAAGGATATGCTCGCGAGTCTGAGGCATTGGGCCGTCAGCTGCGCTGACCACCAAGATCGCGCCGTCCATCTGTGCCGCACCTGTGATCATGTTCTTGACATAGTCCGCATGGCCCGGACAATCTATATGGGCGTAGTGGCGATTCTCCGTCACGTACTCCACGTGCGCCGTTGAGATCGTCAGAATCTTGGTTGGATCACGCCGGCCTTGAGCCTCGGATGCCTTCGCGATTTCGTCATAAGACTTGAACTTCGACAGGCCTTTGAATTCCATCACCTTCGTCATTGCGGCCGTCAAAGTTGTTTTACCATGATCCACATGACCGATCGTTCCAACATTGATATGTGGTTTTGTCCGCTCAAATACCGCCTTAGCCATCTTAATTTGAACCTCCAATGTGCCAGGTTAGTACTTACACCATACTAATAATGAATATCTTATTCCTGTAAAACCATTCCCAAATCTTACCTTCTCTATAATTAACTCGCCCCCAGGATTGCCAGCATCCCACCCTAAAATCGTTTATACCCAAGCTACCCTTAGGTGCGGGACAAGCCATCCTGGCTTGATTCGCTTTCATTCAGCTGCTGATGGGACTCGAACCCATGACCTCGTCCTTACCAAGGACGCGCTCTACCAACTGAGCTACAGCAGCAATATCAAATACTATGCACCACTGACTTGAAGATGAAAACACGGTGCGTAAAAGCAAATTTCGCCCTCTATGCTTACACAGATAAATTTATCCAGTTACCAGAACAACAATCATTTCATTGGTATTTTCAGTATAAACATAGTAAGTTACAGCAACAGGCCTCCGAGTACAAATACAAAAAAGTGAAAAAAATGCAAAAAATTAAAAAAAACCCCCCATGACATTTCCTGGTAAAACTCTATTTGGCAGGAAATCTAACAAAACTCTATATGCGCCCTAATTTCCTTCTTCATGTCCCGGGACTGTCCGTATCCTGACTTTCAGCAAGATGCTCAGTCCAACGATTCAGTTGTTCTTTCCACATCGGTCTCGTCTCCAGCCCACCGACGTTGATTTTTTTTAATGCCGCTAACAAGACATTTCCATCAGCAGGTGCACTTAGCTTGCCAAGATACTCATCAATCGAGCGTACAATCATACTATCAGAACCTAAGTCCCTGTCCAACAAGCACTTCTTCACAATCGTAGCTGCTTCCTGAATCTTAGCCAACTGAAGATACAGGATTAGCAAGTCTGATAAAGCCGCCTCTTTCTCATCCCTTGTCTGGGCATCTTCACATACCGATTGTAAATACTCCATTGCCTGCTCAAATTCGCCTCTTTCAGCGTAAAGACGAGCTAATCTGGCTCTGATACTTCCGAGCATATCCTTGATATTCTCGTTGACCGCCTTTTGCCTTACTATCTCAAGAAAAGAGATTAGCTGATCGTTGGATAGCCGGTTTTGGGCAGATTCTGAGTCGAATCTGGCCATCCATTCTTTTAGTGCATCGATCTCGGAACGCTTGAATATCCTCAGCATCGCTTGCCACGCCGGTTCACCTTCTGAGTTTAAGCCAATTTTCTCCATTAGCCAATCCAGGTCCTCCCTGCCTCCGACTTCGCCGGCCAGCTCAATCAGCTTTTTTCTGACCATGATGGAGTGGTCATTAATTGACTCTATCCTCAATCTTTTCAGCGCGGCTGCTTTGTCAATGTAAACAAGCCCAACCACCGCAGCCTCACGAACCCGGTTTACATCCGCACTCAAAGCATTTTCAAACAAAGGTCCAAAAAGCTTCGCTGCCTTGGCTCTGCATGCGCTACCTGGTGCGCATAATCCAGCCATTGCACTAAGCAGTTCTCCACGAAGAGCCCCATCAGAAGGACTTTTGGCCTGGCTATATCTTGCTAAGAGCAAGTCAAGATATCTGTCAACTTCGGTTGATTCTAATCCATTCTGCTCAAGCAGTCTTTTCATAACCTCGGCGCCTTTTTGCGCTTTGCTGGAGTCTTGGTCGGCAAGGTATTCAGTTGCCCAATTCAAGGTCTCATTTCTCGCTTGCTCAGAGATTTTAACCGGCGAATTGGGCAAAAACGCAAAGTAGCAGGCCCAGCCAAGTGCGGCGAATAACTCCATTTTAACCTGTTCATCCTGCTCTACCTTAAGCTGAGCCAACAGTTGCTCAGCAGAGTTCAATTCTCCCATTATTGATAAAATCCGAGCCGTCCTTAGTCGTACTTCGGGATGTTGGTCTGAAATTAGGTTCACCAAGATAGGGCCAAGCTCAGTAGGCAGCTTGGGATTTGGTCTGGTACCTACGCGGTCTTGACGAATTTTCTCCAAGGCCCATAATTTTACAGATGATTCGGAACTACCCAGATGTTCTGTCAAAAACTTACTTTTGGCGGCATCATCGCCGATACTATCATATATCTTACCAAGTGCCGTCAGGTATCGCTCTTGCCATAGGTTGACCTTAGCACGCAGATTACGCACCTGTTCCTGCTGACGAATAAGCCAATCTCTAAGAAACTCATCATTGCTTTTGATCTCGAGTTCCATGATGATCCGTTCGCGGGTTTCAGAGTCTGTGCCTGCCGGTATACCAAGCCAAATTAGAGCTCGCTCTGCAGCGGCGGATACCTGCTTATCAGGGTCGTCAACCAATCTAATGAGTCTGATAACAGCCCTTTTATCCGGCTGGAGTCTCAGGGCGTATATGGCATTTAGCCTTGTTGATATCGGCGTTGAGATATCCGCTGCAATCTTGCTAAGTGATTCACCGACAACGTCATATCCGTAAATTAACATTGCCTCAGCGGCCATTTGAGCCTCAATGCTAACCTCACTGTAAACAACATCGAGCAGAGGCTGAACGAAGTCCTCCTTACTCGGGATGGATTCTTTCGCCGACCTTGCTTGAATCAATACCTTGCAGACAGCCATTCGCGCGTTGCCGTTCTCGGTCTGTTTCAAGGCATCAAGCAGAATTTCTCTGGCCACAGGGCTTTCATTGAAAAGGATTTCAGTAGCTGCTTCAACACGGATTTGCTCGCTTTTACCTTCAAACAAGGTGCTCTTGTAAATTTTTAACTGTCTTTCAAGTTCAACTTCAGCGGCTGGTTTATCGATAATATCATCTGATAACGCAGGATTATCCTGCCCTACACCTACCTGCTGGCATCCCATCGCTAAAAGCAGCACCGCTATGTAGAGCCGTTTCGCACTCATCCGGATAATCCTGTGTAGCTTTCCGATTGCCATGTCATGTAACATAATAACGGTGATATTGTGGCTAAGTCAATCATTTGACGGCAGATTCAGATACACACATAGCTAATGTAACTTATTTGCCTGTACTTCGCTATATAGCATTTCCTCTCATGGTCTTGGATGATACTTTTTGTGAATACTTCTCAATCTTTCCTGGTCAACATGGGTATATATCTGGGTTGTTGCAATATCAACATGTCCAAGCATTTCCTGAATGCTTCTTAGATCCGCTCCACCGCCGAGTAGGTGCGTTGCGAAACAGTGCCGAAGCGTGTGCACAGATAGATTCCGCGGCATACCTGCACGGATTGCGTATTTTTTTACCAATCTCCAAATTTCAATACGGCTGAGCGGACGGCCTGTTCGGGATAACAGCAGAAAATCACAGCTTTCAGTACTTGCGAGCTTGGGACGGAGATTTTGCAGGTAATCGGCAACTGCAGCGATGGCGGTTTTGCCGACGGGTATGACTCGCTCCCTGCTGCCTTTTCCGATGCATCGAAGATATCCGATGCTAATGTTCAAATCGGAGGTCTTAAGGTTTGCCAATTCCTCGGCACGAACTCCTGTGGCGTAGAGCAATTCGAGCATTGCCTTATCACGAAAGTAAAAAGGTTCGCTCTGACACGGAGCGTTCAGAAGGTTGACAACCTGTTTTTTGCTGCAAATAATGGGTAGTTTCTGCCAGGTTTTCGGGCTTTCAAGAATTGCTGTGAAATCATCCTCAATAAGGCCGGTTAATCTGGCAAATCGTAAGAACATCCTTGTCGCAGCGAGGGAACGCTTGATTGAGCTTTCGCTTCTTTGAGCTTCGGCGAGGATTCGAAGGTAACGTTGGATATAAATGGGCTTAATCTGCTTTAGCTGGCTTATGTTCTGCGATTTGCAATATTGAAGGAAGCTCTTTAGATCCCTGCCATAAGCCAAGACAGTATTATTGGACAGGCCCGCCTCAACGGTTAAATAGTCAAGAAACGTCTTGGTTTCCCGACTCAGCGGTAAAGACAGTAGTTTTTGCCCAATGGATTGAATTTGGACAGAAAGCATTTCTCGAGGCCCAATGCTCAATTTGCGCGCCCGGCAAGCAACTATTATTTATTGCCTGGCTTCCGATTAAAATATCGGTTTGATTAGAAGCTTTGCTTTAACTGCAGGTTCATGAAGTCGGATATTGTACTATCGACTGCTTTAGGACTATAGGCGCCAAAGGGCCGAGTTGAAGTGCCGTAATCGTCCCAGGAAATGTGGTTGAAAGTGATAGAAAACCGGCCTATTTGCCGATGAGAAATTGAAACCGTCGACAAGGATTGCAGACTTGTGTGATTTCCGAAAGGTCATCTAAGGCACAATAGTCGCCAAGACTTATGCCTCTGAAATTCTCCCACAATACTTGGAATGATTATCCAAAACCAGTCGTGTTGACTTTCCCCCGCACAAGACTACAATTTCTGGCTCGTTAAATGCAAATAATCCCAAGGTGCGTATTAATATGGAATTCAAACTCGCTCCACCGGATTCAAAATTGTTGTCTTTTTTTCTTGCAACCCGGCCAAAGTTCCTTATTGCCAGTGCTGCTCCTGTCTTGGTTGGCTCGACCCTGGGTTACGCCATGGTAGAAACCTTCCAGCTTGGCCTTTTCATCCTTGCACTTCTGGCGATTATGGCTCTTCACGCAGGTGCCAATATTACTAACGATTATTTCGATCACATTTCCGGAAACGACTGGGTCAACAAAAATCCAACGCCGTTTTCCGGAGGTCGCCGCTTCATCCAAGAAGGCATTCTCTCTCCTCAAGCAACAATACTCGCAGCGCTTGCTTGCCTTGCCATTGGGTCGGCGCTGGGCGTCATAATTGCTGTTCTGACAAAAAGTGTTTTTATTCTGCTGCTCGGCCTGGTAGGACTACTGGGCGGTTTCTTTTATACTGCGCGCCCTATCCAGTTGGGCTATCGAGGTATCGGCGAGTTTTTCATAGCACTTCTTTTCGGCTTGTTACCCGTCTATGGCTCATACTACCTACAAACACAAACAATTGACACCGTGCCTATTTTCCCCTCGCTGATTGTGAGCATACTCATCTTCCTGGTCATTCTCGTGAATGAATTTCCTGATCTTATCGCTGATGCCCAGGTGAACAAGCGAACACTTATCGTTTGGCTCGGCGTACCAACTTGTGCCTGGATTTACAGAGCAACGCTGACTGGAAGCTTCGCTCTGGCAGCACTTATGCTCACAGAGGATCGCATGTTTTTTGCGGGGCTGTTTTATCTGTTCACTCTGCCGATGGCGGTTTTTGCAATAAAGTTGGTGAACGCGAAGGATCTAACCGAACCCGGCTACTACCGTGCCAATCAAAACACGGTTCTTTTATATACGGTAGGCACTTTGTCTCTTACCGCCGGCTTTGTCGTGTGGCGCCTTGTCTAAGTCTATGCAGGATGTGAGTGCGTAGTCACACAGCACCAAATACCTCACTTAATCAGCTTTATGATTTCGTCAAGTTCATTGGGTGCTTCAATGAGTGGGTTGCTGAATTGACCGAGTTTGTCTTTGTGGTAATTGACGGTGATATTGGGGTCTTTTAGCGGGTGACCAGTCAGCACACATGCAACGCGGTCATCAGCGGCAATAATACTTTCAGCCCGCAGGTGGCGCAAACCTGCTATCGTCGCCGCTGAAGCAGGCTCGCAACCAAGTCCATATTTGCCAATTATCGCTTTTGCGTCGCAAATTTCCTCGTCGGTCACCGCAAGGACAACACCATCACATATATCAATCGCCCGCAGGCATTTCTTGAGATTAACAGGACGAGCAATCTCTATTGCTGAAGCGCAGGTATGCGGCGAAAAATTCCGCGCAGTCAATTCGGCGTAATAATCGTCGATGATTTTCTGCTCGACTCTGCCACCATTCCAGGTGAGTTTCTTTCCATTGACAAGGTCGGTGAGTGTGTCAGCACCGGTGGCGTTTATGATTGCCATTCGCGGTATTCGGTTAATCAGGCCGAGTTGTTTCAACTCGTGGAATGCTTTACCAAATGCGCTGGAATTGCCGAGGTTTCCGCCCGGCACGATTATCCAGTCTGGCACCTCCCAGCCGAGGCTTTCGATGATTCGGTACATTATGGTCTTCTGGCCCTCAAGCCGAAACGGATTTAATGAGTTCAGTAAATAAAGTTTCAGCTTTGAGCAAACCTCTTGGACTCGCCGCATACAATCGTCGAAGTCACCATTTATCTGGATAGTCTGCGCGCCATAATCCATTGCCTGGCTGAGTTTTCCAAAGGCGATTCGACCGGAGCCTATAAAAACGGTGCATTTTAGTCCGCAACTATGCGCATATAGTGCCACCGAAGCTGAGGTGTTTCCTGTCGAAGCGCACGCGCAGGATTTTGCCCCCACCATCATTGCATGGCTGAACGCCGCAGCCATGCCGTTGTCTTTGAACGAGCCGGACGGATTCAGTCCTTCGTATTGAAGGTAAAGACATCCTGTCTTCATATCGACGTATTTCGCTACGGCGTCGTTTCGCTGCAGGATTGTCTGTCCCTCGCCTATAGTTACTTTATATTTATCGGGGCAAAAATCCAGCATCTCACGAAATCGCCACACGCCGGAGAAATCCAGTGGTTTGTCTCTGTTTGCCCAGCGTTTGGCGAATTTATTAAGCTTATCGGGTACAGGGATCTTATCCCAATTGTACTGGGTGTCCAGAAGCTCTCCGCATTGCGGGCATTTGAACAAACTCTTTCCGCAGTCAAACTCGGCCCCGCAATCCGGATTGATGCACTTTTGAAAAGCAGCTTGTATTTTACTTGATACTAGCATCGTCAGAGCATATCACAAAAAGGAACTTTCACTACTTTAATTCGGCTCAAAAGGCCGTTTTCTTAACTGCTGCTACCAGATAATTATAAACGGCGATTCTGGTTTTTAGTACAGAAATTGGCTTTGATTGGGTTTGTTTTCCCGAAGCCGGAAGGCATAGTTGATTTTCATAATCCTTTTTAGAATAGAAGTTTAAGTTCATTTGGGATTTTCGGAAATTGGGTTTGTTTTGCATAATAGATCATTATTCGTCGCTCGTATCTCGTATTTCGTATCCTTCGATTACACTCCCCGAAGACAGCGAGGGGCAAGCAGGACAGTTCTTGTATATCATATTTCGTATTTCGTGGTACGTTGTGAGTGGTTAATTGGTTAATTGGCATTTCACATTACGGGTTCAGTTGTCTGATGAGTTTGAGTCTTTGAAGCTCGAATATCGTTTTGTACAGGCTGTGCTCTATTCGGCGTTCATACATCAATAGCCGTTCGAGCACCCTTGCATTTGAGAAGTCCTTTATGGCCATACGGCCGAGAGCAAGATGAGCAGCGGAGGTGGATGGGGCGGACTGCGATTGGTCCTGGTTTTTGAAAAACAGGGATTTGGTGAGTTTTGCTAATGGGGAGGAGGTTCCATCTGCTCTCAATGCGTCTATGGCCTGGTTCTGGATTCGTCCAGTGCGTTTGAGCCGCCATGAGAGAGTGACAATGCGTTCTGCAAGCATAGATTCCATGGGGCTGGCCGGTACCAGTTCGGCGAGCATCTGTTCGCGGTAGAGGTCAAAATCAGCCTGGCTTTCTGAGCTGATTATTGCCTGACGGGCCAACAGGCCGTGTTTGATGGCGTTTTGTGAGACGGCGGCCTTGCCCTCGCTGGTGCGTGGGCCGGTCGATTTTTGGGAGTTACGACGGTTGGCGAGTATTTGGGCTTCGGTGGTCATTATTCGTATCTCGTATATCGTATTTCGTATTTCGTATTTCGTGGTACGTTGTGATTGATTATTCCCCTAAGGGGTTTCCGCTTCGCTCCAAGATTAGTGGTTAGTGGTTAGTGATGCGTGATTCCAATGGAGCAGCGGCCTTTGCGAAATACGAACCACGAGTCACGAGCGACGAATCTGTATCTGCTGATACTAAGACGTGCGGTTCTCCGCGTGCTTCCCGCTCCTGGCGGGAGTTATTCCCACCCCAAATTCGTTGTTATTATACCAAATTCTACCCGTTTTTTCAATGAAAAAATGTCTCGATGCTGGATACTGGATACTCGTTGCTGGATACTCGATGCTCGATTCTGGATACTTCGTCATCGAGCTTTGCGTTTCGGCCGTTGCTCCGCAGGATGCCTTACGGCATTACAGAGAGAACACAGAGATTTTATCTTTTTTTATTAACTGCGAATTATCGCAGGTTTCTTCATTTTCTATGTTCTATATAATACCTAAGATACTTAGGTATTCCTATTATCATACGGCTTAATACTTAATTTTAGATACAGCCTATAAATATGGGAGTTTTGATACCTAAGATACTTTGGTATTGGAAACAAGCTTGTTCATGTTCTTTGAAAAAGCGAGCCATTCGGTTCGGTTTGCCAGAAGTAGCCTTTTGCCTTTTGTGGTTAAAGAATAATATTTTCGCTTTCTTGAAGGTCCAGCAGGTTTCCATCTGCCTTTAATCAGTCCCGCTTTTTCCATCTTGCGCAGGGCTGTATAAACGGCTGATTGACGCCATTGGAAAAAGCCTTTTGTTTTTTGATGAGCTGTCTGGATAAGCCCATAGCCGTACATCTGCTGCTTTTCGAGCATTGAAAGAATCACAAATTTGATACTCCCTTTTATAATTTGCTGGTAAAACATCTATCCTTTCCTTTCATTATATTTGAAGGACGAATACAAAAGATACCTAAGATACTTAGGTAATGTACCGACACCAATCACTTAAAAAGTCAGCACATTTAATTGTCTCGCTCTGTATAATACCTAAGATACTTAGGTAATGTACCGACACCAATCACTTAAAAAGTCAGCACATTTAATTTCCGTGTTATATATCATACCTAAGATACTTAGGTATTCTTTGAAAATCAATCAGAAAATCTTAAGAAGTATTCGGTCCGCTTGGGAATGCCTCCTGATATGGATCCCATAGGGATTACGGCATTGGTATTGAGAAATAGTCGGGTAGCTTGGGCAAATTCTTTAGTAGGATGGTGCAGTAATGATACCCAGGCTAAAAAAGGTCTTTTATACCGCCCAAAAGAATCCGCCTACGGGCGGTTTATGTTTGCTTAGCGGCAAACATACGGGAATTTTAGCACATTTTCAAACAAAAGTCGACAAAAAATTATCTCGATGCTGGATTCTGGATGCTTGATACTCGAAAAAAGTTTTATCGCAGAGATAGCTGAGAACGCAGAGTTTGCAGAGAAAGCCGCAAAGTCAAATGATTTCGAGGGAAAAACAGGATATAATGCTGCCATATCTATCTTTTCCTAAAATGTCCATTTTTCTTTTTTCATAAAACCTTCAAGGTTAGTACAGTCTATCCCAAAATGCTTACAAACATTGGGGATTTTTGCTGCGTTTTCTGTGCTCTTCTCTTGAGTTACCACACAGGCACCAGAAATTTTTGCTCTGGCAATAACAAATGGATCAGCAACTGGCTTCCCCTTGAGTCTTTCCTGCTTACGAATCATCTCCTGAAAATGCCGCACTTTGAAAATCTCACCTACAAAGTGTAGTTCTTCAACTGTCGACTTTAAGAACAGAATGTTTTTTTGTTCTTTTGCCCAAATCGCCAGCGGATCTTCACTTGATCCAATTTCATTAAAAACTTCCCTCACCGAAATAAGCTCTCCTCCAGAAACCAGAGCATCAAACTTTTCCCACAGTGTAGGAAACCTTTCTGGGTAATAATGCCTGAATAGATTAATGAGAGAATCGCTGTCAAAAACATATTTCATGCCGTCGCTCCCTCATGAAGTACATAGCTCTCGTTTCATGCCAAGGTAATCGGCAAGCTGTGTTTTTGATATGGCGCCTTGGTAATATTTCCCAAAAGCGGTCTCAATATAGCGCGATCCTAGGTATGCCCCTTTATTGTAATATGAGTTGCCGCCCGAACCAGAACTACTACGCGCTAATCTCTCCTCTTTCCACTCGTTCACTTTTGCCTCATAAAATGCGTTTGTGATGTGGTTAAGATCAAGACACTTTCTTAAGATAACCTCACGACTAACGCTATATTTCTTGGCAAGTCGTGTCAGGAGATTGTCGTTTATGGTTTGATTACGTATTCGAGGTTTAATGTCTTCGGTAGGTACAAGAAATTCACCCGCGAATTTATTACAGAACACCTCCACACGCTTGTTGGGCCCTCTCATTCTCTGGACAAAATCATCATGTCTTAAATCGATACCGCCAGTTCTGAATAGCAGGTGTGCCAATTCATGAAAGAGCGTAAATATCTGACGTATTTTCGCCTGACTGTTATTGACATATATTATGGGAAAAACATTATCATATAGACAGAACCCGGAACACTCATCATCCCTGAAAGCATCCTTAAAGATAAAGACTCCGTGTTTTTCCAGCACATCCCGCCAGTATTTCAATGCTTTGTCATTTGTCGTTAGTACATACTGTTGATTCAGCCCGATGCCTAAGTATTCCCGAACCGCTTTAGCTACACTGGAAATGGTATCTGATCTATGTATCGTAATGTCAGAACATACTTGTTTTTTTGCAGGATTGACCCCGTCAAATAATTCTCTGAGATTCTCTTGCATTACCTTTGCCTGACGCACCAGATAGAGTAATCTTGGCTCTAAAAGATTGATTTCTTCTTGAGGCAATGTCCGAAAAGACTCTTTAGGAGTTTCTTCTTCAGGCGGCTCAGGAAAAAAGAACAATGCCAAAGGCCGCTTATAAATTTCATAAGCAAGCCGTTCCAGTTGGGCATAAGTCGGGCTGGCCGCGCCTTCTTTTTCCCAGGATGCAACGGTTTCGGAAGTTATCCTTTTCCGTTTCAGTTTGACAACAACATCAGGTATATCAAAACCGCTGGTCTCTCTGGCCCAGCGAAGCATAACAGGATTAACGGGTATTTGTTCGCTCATAACATTGCCTCGATAATCTGCATCATATCATTGCCGAAGATATCAACCACCAAAAAAACTAGGAAAAAATAGTAACTGTTTCACGTTTTTCCGGCTATATAATACACAACCCCGCACTCTTTATCAAACCAAAAAATACAGCAACGACAACTCTCTCGCACTAAGCCGCATTCAAGGCAACAAGGCCATAAGCGTGCTGGCGAGGCACCGCAATTCCCGCCTTTCAATTGATTAGTGATTAGTGATTAGTGATAATTGATTATTGGATTGAGATTGCCGCGGCCTTTGGCCTAGTAATTACTTTTTATTAGATTCCTCGGCTGTGCTCGGAATGACCGAGTGGAGATCGCCGCGCTTCGCCCCTAAGGGGCAAGCTCATCGTCAACCTGGTCATTCTGTGAAGACTGTTGAATCTCTTCAATAATCTGCCTGGCTTGCTCTACATAGCTAGCTGGAACGAGTACACGTGGAACCATACCATCAAGACAATAAATCCCTTGTAGATGCTCGTTGGTGATCTGAACCGGGATTCCTGCGGTCTCAAGATTTGCTTTCATCAGATAGGCAAACGTAATATCGGTTGCAGCAAAGACCTCTACGTATTCGTCCATGCGAGCACCTCTTGTATACTGAATACTATTGACAGTCAAATATCAAATCTACGCCAAACCGCATTATCAAACCATAATCCCGCGATACCTTAAATCCTAAAAATTCAGTGAAACACGGTCAAAGATAATTTCTTCGCCATCGAAGGTCATTTTGAATAACCATATCAGCGGTTTAGGCTCTTCTGGTACCTCTCCAGGCTCCTCTGGTATAGACTTGGCTAACAATCCTATCTCAGAAGGCACCACGGTTTTAGCTATACTGCTAACAAGGGAGCTTATGGCTGTGATAGTTTCATCTATTTGAGTATCTGACTTGAGATTAAAGCCGGTAAACATCCAGCCATCTTTGAGTGTAAACGACAGATCGGATTCACCGCTGCTAGTGTTGTATACCAATCCGTATTTTTCTGCAAGGTTGGGCAGGTAGATAATCTTATAGGTAAATCCATTCACAGTGATACTGACAGGCTCTTTAGTAATAATCGTTTCATTTTTTGCCGTTCCAGAATCTTGTTCAGCTTGTGTATTTGCTGATTCAGTTTTTTCTGTCTTTGTGGTTTTTGTACCAGGATGTGAGAAATCTTTAGTTATCAACAGATAAGGTTGAGGAAGGTAATAGGGAATGGCTTTTTTATTCTCTTTTTCACCTTTCAGAGAGATAGCTGTAATTGAACTGCCGCAACCAGTGAGCAGCACCGAACTGATCAGCAAAAGAGCAATAAGTGTTTTTTTCATCTTTTAATCCTTTCATAAGCGGAGCCCAAATATGAGTCAGACAGCCAAACACAGTTTATTTTTCTAAAACCAAAACTCGCCGAGGGCACAAATTTCGTATCTCATATCCCGTGGACTGTATCTTATGTATTCTTTCCGCTCTGGGGTGCTGTTTCTCTTTCAATACGTATTATCGGCATAAAAGAAAGGCGAAATCAAAGAAAAAAGTCGCTCGTGATCCGTGGCTCGTGACCAGAGAAAAAATGCAAAAATACTCAATTATCCTGATAAGGAAATTCGTGATTCGTGCTTTGTGGTTCATATTTCGTATGGATTCCGCATTAGGTGCGGAATGACAGGAAATGAGATTGCCGCGGCCTTCGGCCTCGCAATGACTTTTTATTAGATTCCTCGGCTGCGCTCGGAATGACTCTTAATGATTAATGATAATTGATTATTGGATTGAGATTGCTTCGCTCCTTCGACCCTTCGACTGCGCTCCCACCTTCGCTAAAGCTTCGGAGGGCAAGCAGGACAGGTCCCATGGACTGTATCTCATGTATTCTTTCCGCTCTGGGGGGCTGTTTCTCTTTCAATGTGTATTATCGGTATAAAACAAGGGCGAAATCAAAGAAAAAAAGCGTGGAAGAAAATCTCCCCAGCACAGGACCGGGGGCTAAATAAAACGACGGTAAGTAGAGCTGCCTCCGTGGGCTATTACAAAATGGCCCAATTGCTTTCTACGATTCGTATGAGACGAAACAAATGTTTTGACAAGTACCATAGCCGAGGGTATATTTCACCTTCGTTGGAAAGTGATTTAATTGTACGGCTTTGAATGGAGACAAAGATGAAAACGACAAACAAAATTGTCAATTTACTGATGGTCATAGTGATTTGTGTATTGATATGCGGCTGTGAAAAACAAGGTGAAACAACCGAGCAGCCCCAAGCCAAGGAGAAATCTGAGATGAGTATTACAAAGGAAGAATTCGGACAAACGCCTGACGGCCAACGGATCGACCTATACACGCTCACCAATGCCGACGGTCTTAGGGCCAGAATTATGAACTATGGAGCTACTCTTGTATCAATGGAAGTGCCTGACCGTGAAGGAAAGCTGAAAGATATCACTCTCGGTTTTGACACACTCAGCGGCTACTTTACGGAACACCCTTATTTCGGACCTACGGTGGGCCGATATGCAAACCGTATTGGAAAAGCCAAGTTTGTCCTCAATGGTACGGAGTATAAGCTTGCAGCAAACAACGGGGAAAACCATCTACACGGTGGTATCAAGGGATTTGACAAGGTTGTGTGGAAGGCTGAGCAGATAGAAGGCCAAGGATCGGCAGGTGTAAAGATGACATATCTCAGCCCAGATGGTGAAGAAGGATATCCTGGAAATCTGGCATGCACAGTTACATATACTCTGACGAATAACAATGAGTTGAAAATCAGCTACGAGGCTGTAACGGATAAGACAACTGTAGTAAATTTGACTAATCACACGTATTGGAATCTGGCCGGTCAGGGTAATGGAGATGTGCTTAGTCATGAGGTCACGATCAATGCGGACAAGTACACTGTAATCGATGAAAGTCTAATACCGACCGGAGAAAACAGAGACGTCAAAGACTCGCCGATGGATTTCACCAAGCCGATGACTATAGGTTCTCGTATTGATCAAGTTCCTGGTGGGTATGACCACAATTACGTGCTCAACAGTGGCGGCGGCGAACTGGCCCTTTGCGCAAGAGTCCGTGAACCTAACAGTGGCCGGGTTATGGAAATCTACACTGCTGAGCCGGGAGTACAGTTCTATACGGGTAACTTTTTAGATGGCTCAATAACCGGCAAAGCCGGCAAGGTCTACAAAAAGCACTATGGATTCTGTCTGGAAACGCAGCATTTTCCTGATTCACCAAACAAACCACAATTTCCATCCGTTGTTCTTGAGCCTGGTGAGAAGTACAGCACAGTTACAGTTCACAAATTTTACAGTAAATAATGCAAGTGCGGTAAATGGCAGGTGATATTTTCAGGAGTACTTACGCGAGGTAAATCCTATCGCCTGGCTTGATCTTAGGGATTCGGCTCGTTTTTTTGTTGATGTCATCTTTATCCAAGGCAAAGCTCGGGGCGATTTCGATTAGGCAGTTCGGTGAGCCATCTTTTTTTTTCGGCACTTCAACGCCGGCCGACTCAAGCCAGTCAGCAGCTCGGGCGACCATCATTTGCCTTGCGATTTTGACGCTGTCTTCACCCGTGCGGTTTTTGGTCGGGGCGAATTCTTGACTTCTCACTGTCTCCAAGATTATTGACTTCGAGGCCAACGGCAAAGCATCAAATACAAAGGTTTCGAGCTTTATATCGTTTTTCCTCTTCGGCTTCACCAAATGTCCCTGTTGATTGATGTGGGAAATTTTTTTCTTTGCCTTGTGCAGAGGCAGGGCAATATCTTTGCCACCATATCTCTTAACAAATTTGACATTTATTATGTGGATGGCAATGCTGCCGAGCTGGAAAGTCAATGACTCATCAGAATTTCGCTTATAGGCCAGTGTGTTGGGCAGGTCACTATATTCGATAACTCGCACCCTGCCGTTGACCAAACAGAAGTTACCAACCTTTTCCTTTGGTCCGGTCTTAATAAGGGCCTTTGAGGACATCTCGGCCCTGTCGAGCCAATGCAACCCAATGAACAGTGGATCAAAAATGCTTATCAATGGATTGTCCACTTGAAAATAGCTTATCAGCTCTACGTCACGCTTTGTCATGTCATCAATAGCGCCGCTCTTGCAAAGGGCTTTGAGACATCCACCGTGGCCGTCAGGTGAGTAATCGATGCTGTATTTCTTAGCTAACAGAATTTTTCCTGAACGACTGAAACTGGGCAGTGTGCCCTGCGAGAATATAAAGATGTTGTTCGGATCCAGTCCGTAGTAATCATTAGAACGGAATATCTTGAAGGTCTGGGCGTAATTCAGAGGGCTGGTCATAATATACCACGGGCAGGTGGTATTGTATTTTTTTTCAGCGGCTGTAATGGACTCAGCAAATAATTGAAAGAAAGTCTTTCTTTTTATCGGACTAATAGGGTAATTGCCCTTTGGTCCTTTGAATCCAAGGCGAGTACCTTGGCCGCCGGCAACGACAAAAGCTGCCACTTTCCCATTTGAGATTAGCTCTTTTCCCCTCTCGATGGCCTTGGCATACTTAAGCTTTTGCTGCGTGTTAGCCGGCTGGGCTGGGTAGAATGGGGCGGGAACCAGCCTTTTCGGGATTGGGGCAGAAACACTTTTCTTGACGAATTTGACCCATTTGTCCACCTGCACAAAGTCCAGTTGTTGGATTTGTTCGAGCAGGTTTTGCCTCTGAGAGCAGCGGAGTTGATTCCAGAAGGCCAGCAGATGGTGCTGATTATGTCTCTTGAGCAGTCTTTTTGCCTCTTCAAGGGTCATTGCGGTACGCAAAATTGCGATTCCTGTGCGAAAACACGCATAATAGGCGAATTTCAGAAAATTTCAAGAGACCAGAAAAATTAGACGAAATATGAGTTGACAAGCAGATAACGCTCTGCTAATATAAATATCGTAATAGGAAGGTTTGTAGTATTTGTGTCATAATTCAAACTGCCATCATAATTACACTATTTTTTCATATCCAAAATCTTCCTGCCATGGATAACAATTTGTTTCTGTTAATATCGTTAGGTGGGTGAAACCGCAAGGTATTTCGACAGGTAGCACTGATGTGTCATAGTACTTGTGGATAAAGAAATTGCGAATGAAGATTTACGTTGGCCGTTGTTCTGAGAAAAAATTTATCAATGATTAGATTCGCGAACAAAAACATGGTTGATATGTCTTACGCTAATGGGGGCGGTAGGCATTAATCCTGTAAGTGAATAACGATAGTAATCTCAGATACGGTCGCGTTTGCGAATCTCGAGATAGATGAAAGGATAACAAATGAAAAGAAAAGGTTTTACATTAGTTGAGCTATTGGTTGTTATTGCGATCATAGCTCTGTTGATGGGCATTTTAATGCCTGCTCTGTCGAGAGTCAGGCAGATTGCCTTTCGCATGACCTGCGGAACGAATCTGTCCGGCCTCGGTAAGGCAATGCTGATCTACGCCAATGACTACGAGGATGAACTACCCAAGGCGGGTGGCAGAAACGGCGAATGGGGAGGGCCTGTAAGCTGGGATGCCATTGATAGATATACAGCTTTCTCACTGGATGGGACCGGCACCGGTGGCGTTGCGACGATTTCCTCATGCTTTTATCTTCTGGTGAAGTACTCTGAGGTAACGCCAAAATCTTTCATCTGCAAGGGTGATGCCGGTACTACTGATTTTCAGCTTTCTGACGTGGATTCCGCGCTGTCGGCGGATTTAGAGCTTATTGATGCGTGGGACTTTGGGCCTTGGAATAGTGAGCAGGATGGACCAAGATGGCATTGCAGCTACTCCTACCACTTTCCTTTTGGTCAGTATGCGTTGACGACCTCGAGTGAACCTGGCATGGCCGTGGCGGCAGACCCAAGTCCGTGGATTCCTTCTCCCGGATCAGATGCGGAGGTATTTGCGAACTTCAAGCCTGACATGGCCCCATGGAATGGCACTGCAGATCAAGCCAAAATCGGAAACTCCTATACACATCAGAAGGATGGCCAGAACGTATTGTTCTTAGATACTCACGTAGACTTTGCAAAGCGTCCATGGTGCGCTACAGAGGAAGACAACATCTATACGCATCTTCCCGGTGCCATGGGCCCGCCGCAATTAGGCCAAGTACCTATTATTCCGGGCAGTATACCTGGCCATAGAAGAGATTCGTTGCTGGTACAAGAACCGCTTACAGCGTTGGGAGGCGGAGGAGGTACGGGTCGATAATAAGCCCCAAAGATTGTTGTTTGGAAATGGACGGCCTTGTGTCTCAAAGACACAAGGCCTTTTTATTTTTATTTAAACTCTTGCCGTCGGTTTTTTCTTGTCATGGTCACATTATGAACTGAAAATTGGGGTTTTACGCACATAGTCCAACTTTATGAGAAAATATAGAAAATCTTGACAATTGTGCTTGACAACCAAATTCACCTGTGGTAAAGTATAATTAGGTAGGTTTCGAAGGTTTATAGCAATTTTAATTATCATCATATTCCATTTCTTTCATTCCTAAAGTTCCTACCTGCTGAAAGCGTTCTTTTACAGTTTGGCTGGTTGCGCCAAGTAAGGTTTGAGTTTGCGCCAATTGAGCTGTAGGTAGGTTTGAGAGACTTATCATAAGCATAGGTCGCCATAATATTAATCGCCATTTCATATTGTAGACCTACCTAAAGAAACTGTCGGCTTTGGCTCAGCGCAGCATATTCAACCGATTTCTGCTCTAAAGCACAGGCAGAATTTGGCGCGTAAATCTTATTGGAAGAAATCTGCTTTGTCGGTCCGTTTGTACCGGCTGCTTTTAGGCGATAACGATTAACCAAGGAGATTTGCGGGAATAAGAAACATGTTTAGTGCGAAGCATTATTTTCCGGCAAAGACTGTTATATTGCTTGTCGGCCAAGCTGACGGCGGAAGTGTTGTTATTCATTGCATATCTAATTGTGCCTGAGAACAGTCGGGTCCGCGAATCTCCGTCAAAGTAAAGGAGAAGAAAAATGAAACGGCAAGGTTTCACACTGGTCGAGCTATTGGTCGTCATTGCGATCATAGCTCTGTTAATGGGCATTTTGATGCCCGCCCTCTCGCGGGTCCGGCAGATCGCGTTTCGCACAATCTGCGGAACGAATCTGTCCGGCATTGGTAAGGCAATGCTGATTTACGCCAACGATTACGATGATGAGTTACCTAAGGCAGGAGCCAAAGGCACGACTTGGGGCAGTCCTATTGCAGATTGGACTGGTGGGACTGCTCGTAGCCGAACTGTTGCATTTGGTTTAGACGGCTCCGGCAACGGTGGCAAAGCGACGATTACCTCGTGCTTCTATCTTCTGGTCAAGTACTCCGAGGTGACGCCCAAGTCTTTTATTTGTAAGGGTGATGCTGGGACCAATGAATTTACGCTTTCCAACGACATTCGGCCGGACAACACATTTGAGATGATTGATGCGTGGGATTTTGGGCCTCATACCAACGATGACAGCCCGAGAGCTCACTGCAGCTACTCGTATCATTTGCCTTTTGGTCGGTATACTTTGACTACCGCGAGTGAGCCCGGCATGGCTGTGGCGGCAGACCCAAGTCCGTGGATTCCTTCTCCCGGTATGGATGCTGAGGACTTTCAGGCATTCAAGCCTGACATGAAACCATGGGACGGCTCAGCAGAGCAGGCCAGGCGCGGCAATACCCATGCACATCAGAAGGACGGCCAGAACGTTCTGTTTCTGGACGTTCATGTGTCTTTTGAGAAGCGTGCATGGTGCGGCATTGAAGAAGACAACATCTATACACATCTGCCTGGTGGTATGGGTCACCCTCAATTAGGTGAATTGCCTACCGCCAGCAGCGAGCCTGGCCATAGGAAGGATTCGCTGTTGGTACATGATGGGGATCTGTAATGACCGGGGATAGAGGATAGATGGTAATTTGCCGCTACTGCTATGGCCTGTCTTGACATAATGTTGGAGCGGGGCTTGCCAGCCGGTCCTGGCCAAAGACTGGAAGAACTGCTGGCGTGTGTGTGATCCATGTGCAAGGCACGAGAGGATGCCTGAGGCACCCTTCGACTTCGCTCAGGGCAGGCCGGATTTGACGGTAGCTGGATCGTATAAGATAGTCGGCGACCTTGTGTTGCGGAGTGCAAGGTCGCCTTATTTATTGCCGGATATTTACACAACAGACGTTTATTTGGCCAAATAATTTGTGCCTGTCTGTTATGTTTGTCTTTGAGACATACTTGTGATAGATTATGTGCCCATTGTGGTTATGGAGTATGAAAATTGGAACAGACGCTTATTTATAAAATACTTGCTGAACATTTGGTCGAGGGCAAACTTGCTGCCGGTGAAGAGATCGCCATACGCATTGATCAGACCCTGACGCAGGACGCAACCGGAACGATGGCGTTTTTGCTCTATGAATCGATGGGAAATGGCCGAGTTAAGACAGACCTATCCGTCAGCTACATCGATCACAATATAGCCGGCTTCGGCCCGGAGAACCACAACGACCATTTGTATCTACAAACCATAGCTGCAAAGTGTGGTGTCTATCATTCGCGTGCAGGTAATGGCATCTGTCACCAGGTTCACCTTGAGCGATTCGGAAAATCCGGCGCGACACTTTTGGGCAGTGACTCTCACACGCCAACCGCCGGTGGAATTGGAATGCTCGCTATCGGTGCAGGAGGACTCGATGTGGCAGCAGCGATGGCGGGAGGACCTTTCTACTTGAGATGCCCCAAAATCCTTGGTGTCAAGCTTACCGGCAGATTGCGAGATTGGGTTGCTGCTAAAGATGTGATTTTCAAGCTGCTAAGTATTCAAACGACAAAAGGCAATGTCGGCTGGGCTGTGGAGTATTTTGGCGACGGGATTTCGACATTGTCTGTACCGCAGCGGGCGACAATTACCAATATGGGCACCGAGTTAGGTGTCACCACCAGCGTCTTCCCGAACGATGAACAAACCAGACGGTTTCTTTCTGCACAGAAGCGGGAAAAGGATTATAAGCCCTTAACAGCTAATGCTAATGCCAAATACGACCGTACAATCGAAATAGACTTGAACGAGCTTGAACCTATGGCTGCATGTCCCTCATCGCCTGACAATGTCAAGACCGTCAGAGAGATTGCAGGCACCAAAATAGGACAAGTCGTGATAGGTAGCTGTACGAATTCGAGCTATACCGATTTGATGATAGTCGCGAAGATTCTTAAAGGCAGACGTATACATAAAATGGTCGAATTCGCTATCGCTCCGGGTAGTAGACAAATCTTGAATATGCTTGCGCAGAATGGCGCTCTTTCAGACATGATTTCCGCAGGCGCAAGAATTCTGGAATCCGCATGTGGGCCATGTATCGGCCAAGGATTTTCCCCAGCAGACGGCACTGTTAGTCTCCGTACCTTCAATAGGAATTTTGCCGGCCGAAGCGGAACCACAGAAGATCAAGTTTATCTGCTCAGCCCTGAAACAGCAGTGGCATCGGTTCTGACGGGTGAGATTACCGACCCGCGTGATTTGCCGAATCTGTTCGGCATAGAATACCCAAAAATAGAGATGCCGGATGAGTTTCTTATTGATGACAGTATGGTAGAGCTGCCTTTGGAGAAAAAAGAGGCGGCAAAAGTTAAGGTTCTTCGTGGCCCAACGATTGTCGTGCCGGAAAAACCTTCTCCGCTACCGGAAAAACTCATGGGCCAAGTTTTAATCAAATGCGGTGATAAAATAACAACCGATCATATAATGCCGGCCGGTCGATTTTTGAAGCTGCGCTCGAACGTGCCCGAATATGCCAAGGTAGTCTTCAACAATTTCAATGAACAGGGTAGACCAACCTTCGCGGATCGAGCGATTGAGCTTAAGAAAAAATCCATGGCGGGCATTATTGTTGCCGGTGAAAGCTACGGCCAGGGTTCATCGCGAGAGCACGCTGCGCTTTGTCCAATGTATCTGGGCGTACGCGTGGTTATCGCAAAGAGTATCGAACGGATCCACAAGGCAAATTTGATTAACTTTTGCATAGTCCCAATAGAGTTTGCCGATTCGGCTGATTACGAGAAGATTGACCCCGACGATGAATTGCAAATCAGTGATCTGCTCAAGGCTTTAGAAGGTCGTGACAAGGTAACAGTGTCAAACAGAACCAAGTCCTTTGAATTTATAGGCAGACTCAATCTTTCAGAAAGAGAGCGGCAAATTCTACTTTCGGCAGGACTTTTGAATTACACGCGTAAGAAATCTGATGGATGAGCGAATAGTTACTGTATTCGGAACCGGAAGGACTGTTGCCGGCGATGCAAATTTTGCGCTGGCTGAGCAAGTGGGTAGAGTTCTTGCTCAGGCGGGTTTTACTATCGCCAATGGCGGCTACGGCGGGACCATGCTCGCTGCTGCAAAAGGCGCAGCCGAGGTCGGCGGGAAAATCATCGGTGTTACGTGTTCTGCCTTTAAGGGTAGCAAAGCGAACCAGTATATTACTCGTGAGATTGTCACCGTGTCGCTCGGCGAAAGACTGGATACCCTCATTAAACTTGGACAGGCATACGTGGTTCTACCCGGCGGAACCGGGACTCTACTGGAGCTGGCAAAGGTCTGGGAATTGAGGAACAAAGGCTTTCTTGATTCGAAAAAGCCTATTATACTTGTTGGCGGTTTTTGGAAGCCCTTAATAGCTTTGGTCGCCACTGATGATCCCAATAGCAGCCGATATATAAACCAGGTTGAACAACCGGAGCAGATAATTGAGTTCTTTAGCACATGAATAAGAGATTTGCCATAATAGTTGCTGTGTTTCTCTCTGCATTTGCTCTTGCCCAGCCGCAAGCCGAGACCAGGAGAGCTGCACCTAATCTATTGCCGGAAGGTTTTGTTTTGAGAGGTATTGACGGAAACCTGAATCGCGCCAGCCAAGAATGGTTTTTCGAAATTAGTGAGGATGTCGGCACTGACAGAAATACTCTCAAGGCTGGGACCAGGCTTGAAATTTTACCGTCAGCGGTTTTGGAAAATATGGTTACCGATGCTAACGATCGGTCCACGGCGTCTTATAAACTCTGGGGCAAAATCATGAAATATAAAGGCGAGAACTTCATATTCCCGGTTTATTTTTTGCCTTTGAGCAATATTCTTGAATCTGAGCAGACAACAACGAAAGACCAGGAGCTTAACAGGGTTGAGTTGTCGACTGTTGGTGATCCAAATGATGAATTAGCGATACCGCCTGAGGTTTTAACAAAACTTGAGAGCGGGCGAAACGTTCGTTATCAGTCACCAGCTAAACGTAAAAAAACAGCCAAACGGAACTCTGTATTGGCTGACCGAACAGGTTTCATTGTGGAGGCACCGGATAGACAAGACGATTTGAAAGAACAAGTGAGTTTCATTTTCGACGGACTGGGTAGAAATTTAAGTTGTGAGCGATTTAAACTTTTACCCTGTGCGGTTCTTGAGCGGATTGAGCAACTGCAGGCTGCTGAGCCTGACCCAATCAGATTCAAAGTAGCAGGAATTGTGACTGAATACGAAGGCGCCGAATATCTGTTGCTGCACAGAGCAGTCAGAGCCTATAACCACGGCAACTTCGTCAAATAAAGGATAAATCGATGCCCCACGAACTCGACCAAATTCTCATTTCTTTTTCTCAACTAGGCCAAGATGCTTTTGACAAAGCTTTGCTTAAGGCCAAAGATCCAATAATGCGATCAGCCCTGTTTGGAGTTGCGGATAATAGAAACAATCAGGTAGTTGACATTCTGCGCGAAGTTAGAGAACAAGGAGACCTTGCAATAGTAAGATTTACTGAGGAGTACGACCATGTCAAGTTGACACCTGAACAGTTTAGAGTGAGCAAAGAAGATTTACAGAATGCCCACAAAGAAATAAAGAAAGACCTATTGGAATCAATCCGTCAGGCAATCAAGAACGTAAGAAAATATCAGGAAGACATATATATCGGTACTTTTAGACATCCTGGAATTAAATACACACCTATCAAGCGGATTGGAATCTGTGTGCCTGGTGCTTCAGTGCCTTTGCCATCGACAGTGATAATGACAGCAGTTCCTGCGCAGGTTGCAGGCGTGAAGGAAATAGCAGTAGTTTCACCACCAAGATACAGAGGGAGCATCCATCCGGTAATTCTGGGTGTATGTCATGAGTTAAAAATTGATGAAGTCTATCGCATCGGTGGTGCTCAGGCAGTTGCGGCTTTGGCATTTGGAACAGGGACTATTGATAAGGTTTATAAAATTGTCGGCCCGGGCAATCAGTGGGTACAGACGGCTAAGCAAAAAGTTTTTGGAATTGTTGACGTTGATTCGATAGCAGGACCAAGTGAGATATTGATAATAGCAAATGATAAGGCAAATCCGGCGTGGGTAGCAGCAGATATGTTAAGCCAAGCAGAACACGCACCGGGCAGCGCTTTTTTATTCACGGATTCTCAAGAGTTTTCTAAGCAGGTTCTGAGTGAATTGAAAAAACAGATTAAACAATTGAACAGGGCTAAAGAAACGAATGAATGCTTAATCAACTACAGTAAAATCGCTGTATTTAATTCTATGAATGATGTGATCGCATGTTCAAATGAACTCGCTTCAGAACATTTGGAAATTCAATGTGGCGATGAGAGTAAGCAAATCGCTGGAAAAATTGAAAATGCCGGTGCAATATTTATCGGTGATTACAGTCCTGTGGCGGTAGGTGACTACTGGGCTGGGCCAAGTCATACACTGCCGACGGGAATGAGCGCTTGGTTTTTTAGCGCCCTCAGCAGTAATGATTTTATCAAGTCAACGAGTATTATTGAATACGATAAAGAGAAGCTGGCCGCGAGTGCTGAGGATATTATTCGTTTAGCTGAAGTTGAAGGCTTGGATGCACACGCCAGGAGCATAAAAATCCGCCAGCAGGATTGATCCGTATTTAGCCCCAAGTTTTACCTGGGGTCTTCTATATTCCCCAGTCGAGGCTGTCTTTACGCCACTAGCAGAACCAACCTGTTAGCCGAACACCGACTGGATACCAATTACAGTCCTTAGCCATAAAGCTCTGGCTTTACCATTTAGTTGTCTCGTAGCAATGAACTAATAATCCGATAAAGAGCTTACAAACAGAATTCGGAAATAGCCGAAGCCCCCATTACATTACATTGTCGCTGTTCACCTTTAAGAAAGAGCATATATTTTATGACCCATATATTGTAAAAAATCATGATGCAATGACATTAATTTCGACGGTTGTTCATGGCCGTCAAGCAGTCTGTAGCGCTTTTGATGTTTGCCGCCGTCGATATTAGAAACAGCTCGTCACCCTCGTTTATTTTATGACCACCTCTAGGGATTGAAAATTTTTCTTTCTCACGACTGAATGCCGCAACGAATACACACTCAGAAGGAAAACCGTTACCTTTTGTGATTTCTTCGATTCTTTTGCCAGCCACCTTGGCATTCTCAGGCACGGTAACTTTGAAGATATTTGCTCTGCCGCCTATTGTTGTCACATATCGCACGTCTGGATGTTCGACCTCGATCATCATCTGATTAACCATAAAGTCCGTGACACGAACAATCGCATTAACTCCCACAACCTGGTATGCCTTCTCGTAGTTGGGGTCCCTCATTCTCACAATGATTTGCGGCACGCTGAGACTTTTGGCAAGTATCGCGCAGGCGAGATTGTCAGTGTCATGGGGCGTCGTGATCACTATAACATCAGCTTTTACGACACCGGCATCTTTCAGAACTTCGATGCGCGTGCAATTGCCGTTTACAGCAACCACCCCTGTTTCTGCATAGAGCTCGTCACAGATTTTTCTGTCCGGCTCAACCAGAACAACATCGTGCTTATTTTCCAGCAGTCTGCGAACGAGCAGGCCGCCAACCATTCCACCACCAGCTATTACAATATACATCTCTCATTGCCTCCAGTATGGAACACGCTTTTTGTGGTTTTTTCTTCTTATGTCCAGGCCTTTCTGGAGAAAAGCAATAACACCGGCAATATCTCCAGCCTGCCTGCCAACATACCAACTATATAGGTCAACTTTACAACAGGACTTATTTCTATCATCTCTTGTACAGAAATGTAGCAGGGACCAATGTTACCCAGCGCAGAGAACATACCGGATATTGACTCGTATGCACCGTGTTTTGAAAAAAGTGCTGTAATCCCGCCCCCGACAACCAATAACGCAATCCAGGTAAAGAACAAGGCAGCTACTCTTTGTATTTCATCCTCGGGGACCCTTTTTTTGTCAATGACCAAGCCTGACGATGCCCTTCCTGAAACTCTAATCTTGAAAAGCTCTCTTAACATGAGCCGGTTCAGTATCGCAATACGTAGCACCTTGAATCCGCCACCAGTTGAACCGACACAGCCGCCAATTACCATCATAACCAAGAACAATTGCTTCGAGGCCGCACCAAAAAAGTCTGAACCGATGTCTTTTGTGCCAAAACCCGTTGTTGTCAATACCGAAATTACCTGAAATATGCTGTATCGAAAAGTCCGTTCAACTTCGCCAAGGTTAATTGCTGTGCTATCGCTGAACAGAGCTCTAAAGGCACCCATCTTGTGTAAATGATCAATTATAATAACTGCCGTAAAAGCAGTAATGAGCCTCCACCAATAACGAACCTCGATGTTGTCCCAAAGGGCTTTGAAATCTCGTGTAAGGACACGATAGTGAACCAGGAAGTTAATCCCGCCAAGCATCATCAAAAACGTTAGTGTGTATTCTATTAGCTTGTAGTTTGGATGTCCCGTCAGGCGGTAATACTCTATGCTGGCGTCATGTGGAGAAAAGCCTCCGGTAGACAACGTAGTCAAAGAATGACAAACGGCATCGAAGATCGGCATACGTTCGATCGTGAGGACTACCGCTGCCAGAAGTGTAAAACCAGCGTATATGCACCAGAGAATCTTCAAAGTGTTAAAAAGACCGGGAGCAGGTCTACCCGATGAAATCTTGTGGCTTTCAGCACCAAAGATATGGTGCGCGCCGCTGGCCTTAAACGTCACAATGAGAAAAAACGATAGTATCCCGATTCCACCGAGCCATTGTGTCAGCGACCGCCAGAAAAGGATGCTTCTGGGCATGTCATCAAGGCCCGAGTATACCGTGATGCCGGTCGTTGTGAAACCGCTCATCGCTTCAAAATATGCGTTCAGATAACCTGAGCCGATTACGATCACGAATGGCAGCGCACCGACTGCCGAACAGACAACCCAGCCCAGCGCACACATCAGCATCGAACCAGTTGTGTCCAGCTCTTCGGACTTGAAGGTCCTGCGCAGGATAAACCCGATAGCAAATGACACACCAGCAGGAACTGTAAAAGCAATCACGCTCTGCCATCCGTCACCATGTTTTCCCCAATTGATAGCGGCTACAATTAGAGGCGATAACAGGATGAAGCCCAGTACTTCGAGCAGATATCCAACGAAGTGAAATACGCAGTTGATGCGCTGGAATCTTCTTCTCATTTATGGTCCTGCCGTACGTCGTCACCGTAGTACTACTTGATACCTGACGGATTTTATCGGTTTTTTAGGTATGTCACTTGACGTGGTTTCTGGCTTGCCGGCAGAATTCGCCCATGAGTTGCACTGCTTTAGTCATTCGTTCAGGTGAACCATCCATTTTTGCGTAAGCGTCTACCAGTTCCAATAAGTCGGCGGCAGGCTCAACAAAACCAAAATTGTGTGAGACATCAACGATTGCTGCGTCCAGACCGTATTCCATTGCCTTTGCAAGATATGCCCTGCATATGCCTATTTTTCGCCCTGGCAGGTCACGGGCGCTGTTACTGATGCCAAGAATGCAATGTGCTGCTTTCATTTCAGGATCATTCTTGATTTTTCTAATCGTCTCGAAAGTCCGGTAAGTATAGCCGGGAACGTTAGGCTCCATCGGCATATCGATGGCCAGCGGAAAGACAGTCGAATCAAAGAATATCTGGTTAATCTTGAATCCGTATTTATTAACTGCTGTCTCGAAGATCTGTTTTGCAAAAGAGTAAAGTTCTTCATCTGAGTGTGAACCGGCCGGTCCGGCTGGAGCTGCTTCACCGACTAAAAGGGCTACGAAGCTAAAATCAAAATTCCGGTGTAGGGGCAGCATACTGTCCATCGTGTAAACCTTTACCGAATTTAGTAGCGGCGGTTTGATCTGCTCGTCGGTGCTGTACCACTGTTTCAGACCGGCTGTCAACACGTCATCATTGCTGCTATCGATGCAGATAGGTACGCCGTTGCTCCATTTCTTGACCAGCTTGACGTACTCCACCATCATATCAACAGTCATCTCTGGGTCGTCCTCGCCAAAGGCATCGAGATTTACCGCAATATAATCAGCGCCATGTGCTACCTGAGACTCTATGAGGTTCCTGATATAGTGTAATGGCTCGCTTTGTGTTGAATAAGCTTTGGAGCCAAGCTCAACCAATTCCTTCATAATCTTTCCGGTCTTAGGTATTGAAGCGTGAATCGATTCGCCGATCATGATAAGGGACTTTTTCATACTCTGCTCCTATGCACTGGAACTCATGAGTTTAGATGCAAATATTAGATGTCTAACCACAAGCCATATTTAACTCGATCAGCCGAGAGTAACTGCCTTAATTAGCCGATTGTACACAGCTCGTCCCTCACCAGCAAGCGAGAGATAGCTTAGAACTGTCGAAAAGAGCGTATTTGATATGCTAAAAAAAGTCTTTCCGTCGGCGGAGCTCGGCAAAGACGTACTCGGCACCATAAGCCGACATCTCAAGCGCAGCTTTAAGCTCGTCCGAATCAGCCCGCAAAAAGGGATTAGTCAGTTTCTCCTGTGATATAGTTGAAGGAACTGCTTGCATGCCCTCTTTCTGTGCTTCCTTGACTTCCTGCAAACGCTGTCGGACCATTTCATTGTAAGGTTCTATCAACAAAGCGAATTCATAGTTTTCCACCGCATAATCATGTCCCGGGTAAACGAGTGTATCGCCGGGCAGAGCTGCAAGCTTCTGCAGCGACCGCCACATTGTTTCAGCATCACACTCGAAACATCTGCCACAACCTCCGACAAAGAGCGTGTCTCCCGTTAAGATAATACGTTCTTCGTTATCGCCTGGCTCCTCAATATAGTAACAGACCGAACTGTGTGTATGCCCAGGCGTGGTGAGACTGCATATTTTCACCATTCCTACTGTTATAATGTCGCGATCGCCAAGTACACAATCAATAGCAGGTATTCTATCCCCATCGCCACCGATGACTCTACAGCCTGAAAGTTTTTTCAACTGAACAATCGCTCCCGTGTGGTCCCAGTGATGGTGCGTGGCAAGAATATCCGTTAGCTTTAAGCCTTGCTGCCGCAGTAACTGAAGAACTGGGCCAGCATCGCCGGGATCGACGACAAAGGCATGCTCTTTGTCGTACTGATAAAGATAAATCAGATTGTCGCCCAGTGCCTTGATGGTTTTCACTGAACCCATAACCTCGTGGTTAAATCAACATTATGTTGTGTTTGAACCGGCTGTTTGCAAGCCCGGATTGTCGATATCGACCTGAGGTTTGTCAAGAATCGAAGTTTTGTTTTGAATACTTGAACACGTATGCTAACCTGTAAAAATGATGGATAAAGATAAACATTCAACAAAGTGGTATGTTGCCGGCCTGCATTTTGAATGTATGCGGTGCGGCAGGTGCTGCTCCGGGCCGGGTGAAGGCTATATTTGGGTCACTCGGCCTGAGATTGAGTTTATTGCCGAGTTTCTAAAAATAGCAACCGAAAATCTGCGCAAAAAGTATTTGCGACGCATTGGTCTGCGAATGACAATTATTGAAGACCACGCTACAAAAAACTGTATATTCTTGCAAGATAGGGCCGACAAGAGAATATGTGTTATCTACCCTGTTCGGCCAAGCCAGTGCAGAAATTGGCCTTTCTGGTCAAACAACTTAACCGATCCGACTACCTGGAACAAGGCCGCTCAGAAATGCCCCGGTATCAATCATGGGAAGCTCTACGGTTACGATGAGATTGAGGAAATCCAAAAGCGCACTAAATGGTGGCTGGATAATGACACGCAAGAAGATAATTGCACGCGTAGCTGACATCTATGACTGGCTTGATGAGCAGATCAGCAAATCTCCAAACTTAGCAGGGCTTTGCCAAGCCTGTGGGAAATGCTGTTACTTTGATGGACCTGCCCCTGCCATTGAGCAGGGATTCGATCACCGATTGTACGTCACCACGCCTGAACTGATGTATTTGGCTGAAAATATCGGCAATGAGAATCTAAAGCCAATGCCTACTCGCACATGTCCTTACCAGATAGACGGCAAATGCAGCGTTTATGAATATCGCTTTGCCGGCTGCCGAATTTTTTGCTGCAAAGGTGATGTTGAATTTCAGAGCAGACTAAGTGAGTCGATCCTGAAAAAACTCAAATCAATCTGCAATGACCTTGGCCTGGCTTATCGGTATACTGATTTGGCAACTGCCTTGAATGATATTGTCCAGGTCTAATACTTGTCAATTGGCAGCGGAATCCTATCCTGTGGATCTCGTAGGTTAATGTATTTCGCCCCACCTAATAGTGACCCGTGCTCGCTATAGTAACTGTAAAGCTTGGCCAGTTTATCTTCGTCTTTTGCCTCCATATACTGTGACCACGCTCCGATTTCAGCCCCCCAAATAATTTGCGTACGGTCTTTAGCGTATAAAACGATATGGGGTGCTCGGCTGTCCTCTCTCCCTTTGAAATTACTGACATCGATGCTCTCAATTTCCCGCAACAACGGTTTGTCCGGCACAAGGTCCCGATCCATTCGATCAAGCAGACTCAATAGCTCGATAGCGGCAGCAAGGTCGTCCCTTTCCAACACCTGTCCTATCGGCGGCATTATGCTAACCATTACACCTCTAACCATAACGATCGACAAAGCAGACAACGGCACAAAATCGAGCACAACCTTATCGGCATCAACATAGAATTTAGTTAGGCCTGTCTTTATCAGTGCCAATGGCTTGCGCCAGCGAGCCTTGATAAGGATGCGGTCGTGGGCGGTTTGCACCACTACGTCATCCAACCACGCAACAGAGGCCAGATTTTCAGCCACTTGCTGGGCAGTATTCTCATCGAGCTTGAAGGTCTGACTACCCGCAGCGAGAAGAACTTTTGTTCTCAATTCCGGATATATCCACTCCGGCACGTCCACCAATTCCAAAGTACCGGTCGCAGCCGGCCTGGCGTATCGTATATGTTTATCCGCAAAATAGAGTCCGACCGCGATAGCAGCAATTGCACAACCGAAGGCAAATGCTTTCAAGAAGGTTGTAAAACCAAGCTGGTCATTTGTTCTCGATTTTTTTGACCCCATGGCTGTACCGGACTTGAATGGAATCCGTTGCGTTCTGTATTTCGTTCGTTTTCTTCTGGTCACTTATTCCCTTACATTGTAATAGGGATCACCGAAAAGTTAGGCAGATACTAAAATTGCATATGGTGGAACTACCGGTGAACAATTGCGTTTTTCTTTTCCATTGCCGCTTCGATAATTCTAACACACAGTTCAGTCATTGTAAGTCCCGCTTTTGCTGCTGCTTTCGGAAGAAGTGAATGGCTTGTCAGACCGGGAAGTGTGTTTAGCTCCAACGCGTAGGGGATTCCATCGTCACCAAGTATGAAGTCGACTCTTGCAAAATCACTACAACCCAGTGCATTAAAACACTTCATAGCCGCCTCGTTGATTCTTTGTATAAGCGACACATCAACGATTGTATCGAATAGATACTCCGTCCGCTCATCGATATACTTTGCGCTATAATCATAGAATCCGGTTCTGCTTCTGACCTCAATAACTGGCAATGTTTGTCTTTGTAGTATTGCAACTGTTATCTCCCTGCCGGGGACAAATTTTTCGATCATGCACCGGCCAAACCTATCGCGCGTTACCTGAGCAGTGATAACAGCATCTCGCGGCTTATCTACAATACGGACGCCGACACTGCTTCCTTGTCTAATTGGTTTTACTACAAACGCCTGACCAAGCTGCTGTACCTGCTTAATCAGTTGTGGTTCATCTAAATTAGAATCAAACTCAATTGCATCAGGTACGTTGACACCAGCTTCAGCAAAGACTTTTTTACTGGCCATCTTGTCGAACGCCAATCTGCTTGCCTCGGGGCCACTACCTGTGTAGCAAACAGATTTATTTTCGAGGATGTGCTGAAGCTGTCCGTCTTCGCCGAATTCGCCGTGCAGCGCGAGAAAGAAAATATCAATACTGCTGTCATCCAGTATGCTCAGCTCATCCGGCTGAATATCCACGGTGATCACATTCAAATCGGCCTTTTGAATCGCATCGGCGACGCACCAGCCGCTCCGGATGCTAATCTCACGTTCCGCGCCGATGCCACCACAAAGAACAGCCACTTTCAACTTGCCGAAACTTGTATTCAAGTTATCACCGACTTGTATCGAACAGACCATGAGAAATGAGCTCATTTCCAGATTTCGACTTCAGGCTCCAGATCAATATCAAACTTTTCCTTGACCCGCTGCTGCACTGCATCTATCAGACGCGTTACATCTCGGCTTTTACATTCCTCTTCCGCTATTATGAAATTCGCGTGTTTTTCGCTGACTCTCGCACCACCGATTCGCAGACCTTTAAGACCTGCTCTGTCAATCAAGGCACCTGCTGAAGAGCCTTTGGGGTTCTTGAATATACAGCCACAATTTCTCGTGTTTAACGGCTGATTGTTCTTTTTATATATCCAGGCCTCCTTTACGGTTCTCATTATCTGATCCGGATCAGCATCGGTCAGCTTGAGTCGAGCGTTCAGAATAAATTTGGCCGTGATATTTGTTCTGCGGTAGTCAAAAATGAGTTCCGGTTTACTTTTATGAAACACACTTCCCTGACCATCCATTAGCGTGACGGATTCTATGGCCGAACCTATATCTCCGAAGTTACCCCCTGCGTTCATCTTTACAGCGCCTCCGACCGAGCCCGGTATGCCGGTTAAAGCCTCGATGCCGGAAAGTCCCTTCTCCACACAAGTCAGAACTAACCTGCTCAATTCTGTTCCGGCCCAGGCAATAACGTGCTCGTTTTCAAACTGCGTCTGGGCAAAATCATTCGCTTCGAGCTTTATCACAGCCGCCCGGACACCCTCGTCACTTATTAAAAGGTTGGAGCCGAAGCCCATTACATAGATGGGAATTCTGTGCTCGTTGCAACGCCGCACAACCGTTCTAAGCTCTTGGACGTTTCTTGGCCTGATAAAATAGTCAGCAGGTCCTCCTAATCCATACCATGTATGCTGTGCTAACAGATGGTTCGTTTCAACTATCTTTTCTAAGCCGCTGAATAAATTCATCTGCTATTTTCCAAACGTCGCCTGCGCCCATCGTAACGACTAAATCGCCAGCAGTTACATTTTCCTGCAAATAATTGCAAATAGCACCGAAGCTATCTATAAATAACGCATTCGATCTTTTGTCGCATATCCTCTCAACAAGGGTCTGTGCGTTAATCTCTTTCCTACTTGCCTCTGAGTCGCGTATAAAATATATCTCCGGCACGATAGTTACTTCGGCAAGCTTAAAACTTTCCGCGAAATCATCAAGCAAAAATCTTGTTCTGCTGTACTGGTGTGGCTGAAAAACGCACCAGATTCGATCTGGCCTGTATCGTTCGCGTATCGCTTCAAGCGTCGCCCTAATCTCGGTTGGATGGTGTGCATAATCATCAAGGATAGTAATGCCGGCTAATTCGCCTTTTAACATTAGTCGGCGGTCAATCCCTGTAAAGCCCGGCAATAACTGCAATACACGCTTGGCAGGTATGCCCAGATTAATTGCCATAGCAGTAACAGCAAGGGCGTTAAGGATATTATGCCTGCCGGGCAAAGAAATCATGGCCGGCCCTAAAAATTTACCATTGTGATAAACATCAAAGGCATAAAACCCGTTAAGCAATCGAACGTTCCCAGCGTGGATATTGCATTCTGCGTCGAGTCCAAATGTCTCGCATCTCAGCTCTGCCGGCAAAAGGTCAATGATCTTGTCCACATTCGTATCGTGGCCATTGGCGATAACCATGCCATCCGGCTCAACACCGAGAGCGAATTCACCAAAGGCTGCAACTATCTCATCTTCATTCTTGTAGTAGTCCAGGTGATCCTGCTCAATGTTTAGCACACACGCAATCTTGGGCCTAAGATTCAAAAAACTTCGGTCGTATTCACAAGCTTCGGCAATGAAGAACTCACTATCGCCTGTGCCGGAAGAACCGCCCAATTGAGGAACCTCAGCTCCTACGATAAAGCTGACATCAACATCTGCTTTCTTTAGTATATAGCTGAGCCAGCCACTGGTTGTACTTTTGCCATGGGTACCGGCAACAGCGATACCCTTGTAGCGGTTCATCAGCAGCCCCAGCATCTGGGCGTACTTATAGATGCGAAGACCGCGCTGACGCGCCAACTTCAATTCAGGATTGTCGTCTTTTATAGCCGCTGATACGACGACCGCAGTCGTTTCAGAGTTGAGGTTTTCACGACGGTGACCAATTTTTATGTCAGCCCTCGACTTTGATAGCTTAGTTATAATAGCACTTTCTCTCTGATCTGAGCCGGTAACAATAGCACCATTTTTCATAAGTAACTGCGCCAGTCCGCTCATACCGATGCCACCGACGCCGATGAAATGAAATCTAGTCTCCGCCACGCGCAACTTGGAGATACCATCAACTACCTCATATCGGTGAACCGCTTTTACTCCGCTTCGCTCGGTTTTTATATGAGGCTGGATCATTGCATCCTTTCTGCACAGATTCATCCTTAGTGAGTTGGGATGCCAGTTTAGCACAACAGCAGGGTAATGCAAAGAAAAAAGGCCGAAGCCCCTTTCACAACAGGAGCTATCGGCCTTTTGTCTGCGTGCCATGACCCGCTTTAAGTCAATCGGCTCAGTTGATTATAAATACAGAGTGACTGCCAAAGAAATGCTGGCCCGTATCCAGTTGGCCAACAACTTCCAAGTCCGCCTTGCCGTTCTCCGGAACCGCCTCGGTCAAATCCTCCTTAGCAAAAACAGCAATCACAGTTGTACGCACCAGCTCACCGCTGTGCTGGTAGACATGCTGATAGATAGCCTCACCACCGCCAGGGTATAGACGAATAGGTTGTGTGATATCGACCTGATCTTCACTAATGTCGGACAGACGAACCATAGCCAAGATGTACGGCCAGCCACTATCGCCTCGCGGAATTACGTATGGAAACACCCACAGATATGCCTCGACCGGTCCAACGACTGTTATGACCACCTCGTCCGGCTCGGAATCTATTGTCCCATCATTTACAACAAGCTCGACTGTATGCTCACCTATCGGCAACTCAATCGTGGGATTAACACCTGTTGCGTGGTAAGTATGTGAATCGATCATCCATGTCCACATGTATGTAAGCTCATCGCAATCAGGATCAGTTGAATCTGAGCCATCCAGTGTGACCTCAGCAATCCCGTCGATCCATGCGTATACTGTTTGGTCATCGCCTGCATCGGCAATCGGAGGTTGATTTGTTGTTGTGACAGCTTGGAACTCATAGGCCCCCATATCCACAATTGGTGGCGTCCCGGCGCCTGTGTCAACGGTGCCAGGGTCATCTACAAACCGCGGATCGCCGTCAAGGTCAACGCCCACAGTAGAAGGCACTGCCGCGTTATCACCAGCGTCGATGCATGGTGAACCGGCCCATAACCGAAGGTCATCGTCTTCAGTACCTACAACGTCATCGGCTCCGTTCGGGTCAACAAAAACCGGATCGGCGTCAATATTGCCGATATCAGGCCAACCGCCATAAATGTCACTGTACGTTATGGTGATTGTTGAGCCATTGTCATTGTCGATTTCATCTCCACCTTCCCACAAAATGCAATTAGCAATTTGAACAGTACTCGAACCCGAAGACGAATAGCAGGCTAACGCCCTACCATTCCTCGCTGAGTTTCCGACAAAGGTGCAGTTCACCAGATTCGGCTCACTATTGTAATAATTTAGTATGCCACCGCCGTAGTAACTGGCCCGATTTCCGGAAAATGCACAGCCAATTAGAGTTGGCCCTGCCCCAGAATTATAAACTCCACCTCCGCGCATCCCTCCGTTTCCATAGAAACCGCAGTTGGTCAAAGTTGGTTGGCTGCTGGATGAGTTGTAGATTCCGCCGCCGTAGTACAACGCCGAATTCCCAACGAACGTGCAGTTATCGAGCTTAGGGCTGCTGTAAGTATTGTACATACCGCCGCCCAGCCGCCTGGCCCGGTTGCTTCTGAATACACAGCCGGTCAGTTGTGGGTGACTTTTATAATTATACATCCCTCCGCCTTCGGTATTTCTGATTGAGGAACCAACTGCATGAGCTGCGTTGCTAATAAACTTGCAGTTCACCAGGCTCGGATTACTACTGCTCCAGTTGAACATTCCTCCACCACACTCGACAGCCACATTGTTTTGCAAAACGCAGTTAATCAGCTTTGGAGAACCACTAGAATTAAATACTCCTCCACCACGCTTGGATGGATAAGGCCACAGGCCGCTGGGACCGTTAGCGTTACCGCCTGTGATAATAAAGCCATCCAACACTGCCGTTCTATTTGTTCCACTACCTGTGACAACACTGTAACTATTCTCGGCGCGAGTCGGTTCAGTTAGCAGATCTTTAGGATTAGTCACATCAACGTCGTCACGATTCAAGTCACCGCTCAGGATTGTCAGATATACTTCTGGTTTTCGCCTGTTAGGGCTTGGCTCACCGAAACCAGCATATCCGCCTTTGACTCTGACGCCATTTTTAAGTTGAAATGTAGCATCCGGATCGCCTGGTGTGCTGCCGCCGCCCAGGTCAGGCGTATAAACACCCTCCGCGACTTTGATAAGGTCTCCACTTGACGCTGAAGCCAGAGCGTCCTGCAGATAGTTATAGGCATCTGTCCACGAGGTGCCGTCGTTAGCGCCCGTGGCATCAGTATCAACGTATATGACCTTTCCTGCTGATACAGCCGCAGCAGTCGGCGTAAATAATAGGATTACAGACAATACTACCAGTTCTATTTGAGCTTTCATTTTCGTCCTCCTTCTGACATTGTCAAATTACTATAATGGGTACTAACGCCTTTATAAACGTAGCCGTGTTTCTCTAAAGAAATGCCGTCCCCCTGAGGGGCATCCTCAATGTTTCCTCCAAAAGCCACATTACACACATTAAATATAGTATAACACCCCACAGAGATGCTTTCAAGAAAAATTGTTGCAGCAGATGCTGATGCGGCCAATATCATGTAAAAACTGCCAGAGAAGTGGCTAAAATGCTTTCAGGGCTGATTTTTCATTTGCCGGAGATATCCGTCTTAAAGTCATTTACATCATCGGTTTGGGCCGCCGTATTAGACTCCGATCGACGAATAGTCGAAATAGCCCTTATCAGCGTGATAGCAACCCAAACACCACTGGCAATAACCAAAATCGCAGCTATCACAACAAAAATCATAAAAACTGAATTCATCGTGCACGCTCCTGCCAGAGGCCTCCAATTGAATGTCCCAGTACGTACGCCAACAGCGCCGACAAAAGAGCTGGAATGATAGCGGGAACATCAGTTGCAAAAGGTAAACCGAACTGAAACATTATCGCAACAAATGTGCCGACACACATGGACAATATTCCAGCCAGCGGACGTGGGTTTTTGACCCATAGGCCGATTATAAGAGCCGGAAGAATAGCAGGCGCCCAAATTGTGTAGCAGACAAGCAAACCTCTGATAATGCCCGGAACCGCCACAGCACATGCAGCGGCTATGCCCGCAATCATAACCGTGGCACAGCGTCCTACATTTAAGGCTGTTTCATCCGGCAGCTTTATAAATGGTTTGACGACGTCCTCAGTAAACGAAACCGCCCCGGCATTCAGCAGAGAGTCAAGACTTGACATAACTATCGAGACCAATACAACCAAAAGCAGCACATATCCTTCAGCAGGCATAGTAAACTTGACCAGACTCAACAGCACAAGGTCTTCACTCGTTCCCTTCGGAATGATAGTTCGTGCCGTAACTCCAAGAGCTATCATAACCATAAACCAAGCCACGCTGAATAGACCCGCTAATATGAAGCTATTCCGTGATACGCCAGTTGTTTTAGACGCCAACGCACGGTTTGCATAAGGAGGTATGAGGGTCTCACCAAGCAAAAATGCTGCTAACAATCCAATCATGTTAATAGATGGGGTCGAGTTCACTGCCGTCGTGGTTGCAACTGCCGTCTCCTTGGCAAAGACCGCCATTCCACCGTGTAGGTAAAACACCAGTATAACCAACAACATGATGGGCAGCAGAATTGCAAATGCCGTAAACTGAAAGGCGTCGGTTATTACGCTGGCACGGAGGCCACCGAACGTCGTATACAGCGTAGTCACTCCAACCACTATAGCAACGGACGACCAGGTGGGAAGGCCAAATATGTCAGTTAGAACGACGCCGCCTGCATTTGCCATAACTGCGGCAAATCCCATACATAAGCCTACCGAAATGATCCCTGCGATGATTTGGCAGTTCCGGTCGTACTTTTGACCTATGGCATCACCCAGTGTATGGCAGCCTTTCAAGGCTCTAAGACGGGGCGCAACGAGTAGACCAACCAGAATATTCTGGAGTGAATATGCCAATCCTACGATGAAAAAAAGTAAACCGCTGTTAAATCCTCTGCCGACAAAACCTATCGAAAAACCAGGCCCCACGTAAGTCGCAGCAAGGCTGCCAAAAACAAGCGCCAAAGGAAGTGTACGTTTCGCCAGCGAGAACTCCTCAAAGTCGCGTGCGGCCCGTGCGCGTACAGCAACGAATGTAAGCATCGTCACATAGGCCAAAACAATAGCCACAGACAAAAACGTGTGCACAATTCCGATCCTACTTATCGGTTAAAGGCGCGAAAATCGGCCTGGATTTAGCTTGTCCAAACCTACCTGCCCCCCCGCTGGAACATTTCCTCCTCCAATTCGTTGATCACAGCATTTAGTTCAGCTTCGGTACGAATCCATCCAAATCGCGCATCAACAAGAAAAGTCCGGTACCATTGAATTAGGTTCTTGGCAAAATCGTGATCCTTACAGTAAATGCCGAAAGATATCTCTCCAGCGTGCGATCCGGATTTCCGCGGTATCTGAGGAAATGCAAGGAGAACAGCCAACCGCGTGAGCAAAAACTCAATGTCCGAGACCTTGCTGTTATATATGCGGAGCCTGCCTGATTCGATCGCCTCAGGATATTTGCGAAACAGAAACCTTGCAGCATTCGAAAATTCCGGCACACTCAAATTCAGAGCCCTATGCACTCGCACATCGGGGTAATCTTCTATGATCTCGTATAGCGTGCTAAGATAATCCTCCATGGGTTGGCGCTCTCCCTCGAACAACATACACGTCCAAAGTTCACTGTTACCGGTAGTATCAAGCTGATCCTGAAGCATCTCGTCGGCGACTTTATACGTCTCTCTTCGACTGCCCAGTACCTTCAGTTGGCGCTCGGCCAGAACTCTGGCCCAGTTCGGCATATCCTTCGGAAGAGTTTCCGGCGGGCATACACCAAGACGGGTCAAGAGCCTCAAGAACTGCTTATGCTGTGAACCATAAAACCTTCTGCCGACAACGCTGCCAACGTTACCGTCACATTCCATTCCGTATTGCTTATGGTAGCCAAAAGACAGGCGCTGCACATCGTAACCTTTGGCCACAAGCACTTTCTCCAGCTCACCGATCAGGTAAACAGCCTGTTGCTCAGACGCCCCGTCAATGGACAAGTGAACGTTTGGACACAGCACAATCGGCCTTTTGCCTATAAGCTCAGAGAGTGATGCGAATTCCTCGGCAGCCTGCTGCAACTCCCCTTTGTCGTCATAGATTTCTATACAAACAAAAACTACGAGCACGTTTCTGAATACCGTCTTAGGCTGAACAGGTGAAATCGTGGAAGGGTCTATCCGTGAGGATGGTTCCTTGTCCTCAAAATAGCAGGATGAACACTGGTAACAGTCCAGAATCATATCGACTTCTCGTCTTTGATGTCCGCCCGGCTCACTGGTTTTGTGTGCCTTGTATGTTTGCTTCGCGTAGATGCTTTGGACTGTTTCAAACGCGATGCTATTTCGGCATCGACGCGTGATATGAATAGGCCAACATCGGGTGTTACAGCTTTATCAGTAAATCCAACGCCGTTTAAGACCCGCACCATTTCAGTCGCATCCCAAAATTCCGACGAAGATGATATTCTCTGCGCTTCGGTGCGGGTCAGCGATTTGAGAAAAGCCGGTATGGAACCATCCCGCAAGGCATCAGCGTAGTCGATTAAAAGTCCCGCAATTTCTCGATCTTTGTCAGGCATCGTCTTTGCTCCTGTTAAAAGCGCTATCTAACTTAAACATAGGCCTGGTCCGGCTGATAGTAATCGCGCAACATGTTCTTAAGTTTCAATATAGTTCGGAATTCAAGCATTTTAACTGCACCAACGGTAGTCTTGAGTTCATTTGCGATTGCCCTGTTAGACATGCCCTGCATCCACAATTCAATAGCCCGTCGCTCTCGAGCCTTGAGCTTGCCCAACATTTTCTGAAGAATCTGCTTAAGCTCAGCCTCGGAAACCATCTCAAAAACTCCCAGCTCCGGAGCAACAAGAGTCATCAGATGTTTTTGTGACAAACGCAAGTTTCGATTCGTTCTTCTATATACTTGTCTTAAACGTCCACGCATATAATACAGATACACAGTTCTAAGAAGCTCTCTATCGTTGGCGACATTACGCAAGCGGTCCGGATTTTCCCATATATCGGCATAGACATCTTCCAACACATCTTCGCACTCGACCTCATTGCCGAGGTACCGGTACAGACACCCGATGAACGTTCCAAACGTAGCTCTCACAAAAGGCTCCATTGCTCGACGGCGTCGTTCGATATCAGGGGCTGTGAGTTCTTTCAGGGCATTTCGCAGCCGTTTATTCATAGCACGTCTTTCACTTCGCCTACTACTTACCTCGGCCACGTTGTCCTGACAAAGTAATGCCAAGCAACTTTTGGCCTATCTTCAAAGTTGTGCGTTATAGACTGCAAATGACCATTATACCTCAACAGCGTACCTTAATTCAACGCTGGTCCTCCAAACGAACAATTACAATAAATTAATCGGTCTCCGAACACCGCTGCAGCCTTGGTCTATTAAAAGCCGTATACAGGTCGCAACTGATCTTCGTCCGGCAGACTGGGATAGTACTCACACCTTGTACCAACATATCCGATACCGTGTTTTCTAAGTCGAACCTGGCTTATGGAGCCATTGCTGTTGGTGATATTAAATGTCACGTAGTTCATTCTGTCACTAATACGCTGCCTGTGGGCGCAAGCCAGCCGTTTATCACTTTCATTTCCAAGCATATAGCCGGCAGTACCACCGATTGCCGCCCCAATCAAAGTTGATTCAGTGTCACCACCTACAATTTGTCCGATTCCGGCACCGGCCAAAGCGCCAGCAGCAGAACCACTTTGTGCGCAGCTCTCACAGCCACTTATAAAAACTGAGCCTAAGCTGATAGCCACTACTATAAGAATCGTTAGTAAGTCCTTAGCCATTTTTATACCTCCATGAACTAACTTCTCCAGAAACAGCAACAAAAATATCCCTGGTCGCAGTCTGTTCATATTTCTGCTCTTAACCGAAAGTATCTACTGTTCATTCTGTTCAGCGGTACTAACGGCTCTGATTTTTTCAAGCAGGTCAAGCAGTACTCCGGCAGCATCGGCGTTTTCCACATCTTCACTTGCGCGCTGCAGAGGTCCCTCAGCGTATTCTATCTCACCTACGCCAAGCAGTTGATAACCGAGCAAAAGCTGCAGGTCAGCATCAAGGGGGCTAAGCTCAAGCTTCTCTATCAAGTGCTCGATTTGCTCGACAAGAACGTCGTCATTGGGGTACAGCCCGCGCGGGTAGAAAATGCCTTGCTCATCAGGAGCAACTTTGCTCAGAGCTTCTCGGAGGACTTCTGCCGCCTCTGAATATTGTTCATTGGCAAAAAGAGCCTGCGAATATGCAAAGGGAAGGATCATATCTTCCGGCGCCAGCTCCATAGCCGCCGCAAGCTTCTCACTGGCTGCATCGTAATTACCGTTCTCAAAGACCTTGACCGCTTCTTCGAAGTATACATCTGCCTGTGTCCGTGGTGCTGGCTCGACTGACTGCTTGGCCAGCTTTTCGCGGACATCCTGGAAGGTTGTATGGTCTACAGGCTCGATATAATTGGCCTCTTGCGTTTCATTGCATATTGATTGGCTGGCGCCGTCTCCTTCGATACCATAGTAGTTGTAAGTGTAATAGTTGTACGTATCGCCTTGAATCTCACGGGCAACAGGAAAGTAACCATTCCAAAGGTAAGGATGACAACCATACCAATAGTAGCGGACATAACTGTATTCCACCGGCCAATAACCTCCAAGGCTGACAAAGATGTATTTGCGGTGATAGTAAGGGTGCACATACCTGAAAACAAAGCTTGGGCCAAAACTATAGCTGACTATAAAACGATAGCGTGGCCCGATTATTCTGTGGCACACTCGGTCGCGCCAGTCCCTGTATATATGTACATGTCGATGCCCGTGACTCACTAAATGCGGTCGATCGTGATATTGTAAACGCGGCAACCTTGACCGTTCATGATTATGCACGTATGCCCCAGATTTTTTGTTATGACCATCACTGATAATCGCGCCTCCTTTGGCATGTGCTTGCTCTTCCTGAAGAATCTTTCCAGGCTCTCGATTAGCTGATCTTCTTCCGGAAAGTCTCGTCTCGACTATTTTTCGAAGTCGACCTATGCCTGTTCTGTCTCTGGATGGTCGTTCTATTGCCGTGGCGTCTGAGTTCCTGACAGATTGACTGGCAACACCACCAATGGTCGTACCATTGCTATTACCTCTATCGGCGCGAAGACGGTTTTGAATACGCCGAATGAGCGTTTCTCGTCGATTGCTCGAACTGTTGACATCTGCATTTCTCACCGCAGTAGAATCTTCGCTTTCGGGAGAACGGGCACTGTTTTGCCGGTCTTTCAAGCGATTGATTGTCCATTTTCCGGTCCCGCTTGTGTGACCTTCAAGACCTGAGTTCATCGACCTCTCAGCCGATGATACAGATGACTCTTTAGGTGGGGCTAAGCTTTGTATCTGCCCTGTTCTACTTGGCGATGTGCGAGAGCTCCGGCCAGCATTTAATGGCTCTTCTGTCTTCGTCACAGTTAGTCTTTTCCTTACCAACTCTCGTATCTGGGAATTGTTGGACAGATTGGAACCAATGCGATGTAAAATAGGCGGTCCTGATTGGGTAGTGACAGATGATTTCTCCGTATTAGCATGGCTAACAACATGCCGATTGCTTGTTAAGGTTGAGGAGCTACTTCGTTGGGTCGCCTGTGATTCAGCAATATTTGAGCCGAACGAGTAGTTTTTAACGAGACGCTGAACAAGTCGACTTTTCGCCATGCTGGTCCGTTCGCGTGAGATCGCAGCCGGTTGTTTCGCGGCCGCCGCGGTTGACTGCTTGCCGACATTTGCTGAGCCTGAAGCATTTTGCGATTGGCTCCGTCCGGCAGCAGAGAACCGGTTCAGTACAAACCGCTGAACCAGAGGACTTTTCACCGAATCAATCCGAACGTGCTGCCTTGAGCCGCTTGGTTTCGAGACCGACGGAAGACTCGGACTTTTTCTGCTGACCGAATTTCTCGTAGTATTGGACCGAGCTGACACTAAATTTCTCGCTAACCGGCCGAGCGCCGACGTCCTTCCCGAGCCTGTGCGACTCGGGTTGGAAGCGGCTGGCTTTGTGGTCTGCTTGCTTGCCTGCTGGGTCTTGTTAGACCTATTTGACCGGCGCGACCTTGCTGCCCAAACCCGTTCAACGGATAAGGCCAAAATCAAGGATAGAACAATAAGAACGAGCCAGGCAGTATTTTTATATCTTTGCCCAAACATGATTCTACTCCCTACATTCGCAACTTAACTGGCATATCGAAGCCAAAGCGTTGCTTAATCCATTATCTGTTCCACCAATTAAAGGCAGCCAAGCCCAGTCCGGTAACAGGAAATTTGCCTAAAGTCGCCTCCTTCAGGCTGGTAATAGACATGACTTTCCAACCGGATCATGCTTTAATGGAGGTCTTCGATATATGAACGCCGCGAAGTGGCGTGGTCGGGTTCTGTAAGGAAACAATATTCTCGCAGCAGCTACGCCATCTGGATTTCTTACCTGTGCGGCAATAAGGCCTTTTCTACCACTTTAGCACGGCACCTGTGTCGGCGCTGGTGGCCATTGAGGCGTACTTAGCAAGGTAACCCTCTGTTATGTGCGGCTTTAGTGGCGATTCGTAAATCGCCCTTGCCTCTTGTGTCCACTGCCTTTTGGCGCAGTATGAATTCAGGGTACTTTAATGCCGAGTTTTTTGAGGCGTGCGGGTTTGCAAAATTCTACAAGCCCATTAACAAACAATACAATCGTACCTTCACCTTTTTTGAGTAGTGTTTTGTCATAGGCTATTGGCGTTTTGGAAATATCTACTTTGTCTGGTTCGAGGTCTGCGCCCAGATATTCGACATTTTTTAGAAGCCAGGAAAAAATTTCCTTATTTTTACCACTGAAGTAAATTTTTAAATCATCCAGCGTTTGCGGAAATTTCCTCTCATTGTCCGTCATATACAAATCTTTTGCGGTACCCAGCTTCTTCAATCTGTCTGCAGAATAAATCCTCCCGCCTTCTTTCCTCATTGCTGCCATCTCCTCTGCATGTTCTTTCACCCACTGTTTCTCTTTCTCGAATTTCTCTTTTTGTTCCTTCGTGGGCTTGACAATATATTCGGTATCCCTTATCTCATCTATTACTTTTGTCCCCGGCGGGGATTCTATGTCAAAATGTTCATCAGTAAGGCCCTGATTCACAACAATCTTGCTGATTGCTCGGTACACGTTCGCTCGTTTGTCATCCGTACTGCTAATACGTCCGCCGCTGGGAAACCATAACCCCTCTCCAACCTGTTCTAATGAGTTTATCTCAAAGGTAAGATGAGGATTTTCACCACGCATATACTCATACCTTACAGGTGTGTAACCGTGGTCCAAAGAAAAGTAGACTCGTCCAGAAACCTGCTTAGTCCATTCCTGTAAGATATCGGCACGAATTGTATTGAATTCATTGATTTTCTGAATTGTATTGTCAAGACGCCCTAATTCTCTTAACACGACAGAAAGTGGCTTGTTGCTAGTAACTTTGCTAAATCTAAAACGCAATACCGAGAATAATTCCATTGGTGTCGGCCCTATCGTATAAGGTTTGCTGTGAACAACTCCATCGAGAACCTTTCCGGACAGTTCAATCTGGAGAAATTTCGCAATTTTACCATTGTAGGATTGCTTTATTACGCTGTCCCAGGAATCTCCCTCTGCATTCATAATGGTTGTTGAACTAACGAACCGTACTCTCTCATCGAATGGCCGGGCAGTGGACCACTGATACTTAGGATGACCTTTGTTTATCAGCATTCCGGTTCCAGCTATTTCCTCTACCGTCATGGGTGGCTCGATGTACCATTCATACTGCATAGAGATGTCGACTATGGCAGACTCCATGGCTTCACAAATATCCGCGAGCTTCTCAACAGTAATCGCTGCTGCCGCAGCGTTTGAGTCGGGTCTCGAATTCCCCGACTCCATGCACGGATTACTCTCTTCAGAGGTGTGCATTGCCGCGAAGCTCGGCGCAGCTAATGCACCGATCATAACCGGGGCGAACACAGCTAACATAACTGCCAATACAAAAACAGATTGCTTTTTCATTTTCTTGCTCTTTCAAAAAAATAAGCTGAATAGTCTCTCGTCTTAGAAGCTATCATCATACAATTTATCTGGACTAAAATCAAGGTTTTTTATCCTACCATTTCAGGACTGCGCTGGTGGCCATTGAGGTGCATTTTGCCAAGTAGCCTTGCGTTAGTCGCATCGTGGCTTAGCAAAAGCTCGCCGGAGAAATATTACGATAAATAACGCAACAACTGGTATAGCTATCCAACACCATAAATACCTCCGAGAAGGATTTTCATTTATTACGACAGAATCCGTATAGGCTGCAGGAAACTCTATGCGCCTATCTAAGTTCTCTCGCATAGCCTTGAGAGCGTTTGCTTTTTCAGCAGGCAGCCAACCCTTCTGGCTGGTAATCTTCAAGGACCATTGGTTAGCCCATGACTCTAAAAATGCTTTGTACTCATACATTGAACGCATATTATTCAATAGTACCTCTGTTTCATCGGCGGATTGCTTGCCCTCTTTGGCAAGCTCTGCCTCCAGCATTCTTGTGTCATACTCATCAATCAACACTGAGTAAGTTCCTTCAGCGGTGTACTTGCCTGCGGGAAGAATACCGGTCTGCATAGCGCCGATTCCGGGCAGGTCCTTTTTCACAGTCAACTCAAGTTCAAGCCTGTCCCCAGGTGCAGTCAGATACCTGTGAGTAGATATAAACTCAAAGTAGATTTCTCCTCTGTCAGGTCGGGGCGGCAAGGGTATAGCTTTCCAGCCGTCAGCAAACTTCCCTTTTTCGAAGATAACAATCTCACTTGACTGGCGGTTTCGGATGATGCGTAAAAGCAACTTTCCTGAAAGGAAGTCTTCGCGGCTCATGAACGTCCAATGAAAAGCCGGCTGTAGAAGTGGTAACTTCAGAGAAATTGCCCGCTCGCGTGGCTCCCGCACTTTGTTCTGCATAGTTTCAGGCATTTTGGTCATTTTTAGCCCATGCACAGGTACTTCTAGAGCGAACATAATTGTTAAAGCCAACAGGCACACCTTGTAAGGTACCTTCCTAAAGATATGCTTAATGAATTTCATTGGTTCATATACGCCTTTGTAAACGTTTTTCTTGAATCTCCGGACCGTTTTATTTGTTCTACCACTTCAATACTGCGCCGGTGTCGGCGCTGGTGGCCATAGAGGCGTACTTTGCGAGGTAGCCTTTCGTTATCCGTGGCTTAGGAGGCTTGAAGGTCTTCTTCCGCTCAGCCAATTCCTTATCCGACAACTTGACGCTGATTTTGTTGTTAGGGATGTCAATTTCAATAATGTCACCATCTTTCAATAATCCGATTGGCCCGCCCACTGCCGCTTCCGGACTAACATGGCCGATGCAAGCCCCCCGTGTTCCGCCGCTGAACCTGCCGTCGGTAATTAGTGCAACCGATTCGCCAAGTCCCGCACCCATTATGTAGCTTGTGGGACTGAGCATTTCCTGCATGCCGGGGCCTCCCTTGGGACCTTCATTGCGAATCACAACGACATTGCCTTTCTTGACCTTGCCAGCCAAGATTCCTTCGCAGGCATCCTCCTGGCTCTCAAAGATAACAGCCGGGCCTGTATGCGTGAGCATCGAATCTGCGACGCCTGCGGTTTTGACCACGGCACCATTGGGAGCAAGATTGCCTCGCAGGATTGCCAAGCCACCGGTCTTTGAATACGCTTTGTCGAGTGGCCGAATAACTTCGGTATCTCTTATCACTGAATCTGCGATATTTTCGCCAAGCGTTTTGCCGGTAACAGTCAAGCATTCGGTATTAAGCAGGCCGGGGATTTTACTTATTTCTTTCAGTATCGCACTTACACCACCGGCTGCATCCACGTCTTCGACATGATACTTACTCGATGGTGCTACCTTACAAATGTTGGGACACTTCTCAGAGATTTCATTTATACGGTCGAGGTTATACTTAATGGCTGCTTCGCTTGCCACCGCCAGCGTATGCAGGACGGTATTTGTTGAGCCGCCCATTGCCACATCCAACGCAAGGGCGTTATCCATCGATTCGACGCTGATTATATTTAGAGGCTTGATGTCCTTTTCAACCAAGGCGATTATTTGTTTGCCTGCTGCTTTGTAAAGCTCTTGGCGTTTTGGGTCAACAGCAAGGATGGTTCCATTACCTGGTAGAGCCATTCCGATCGCCTCACAAAGACAATTCATTGAATTTGCAGTGAACATGCCGGAGCAACTCCCCTCTCCAGGACAGCCTGCGCATTCGAGTTCTTTTAGCTGCTCTTCGCTTATCTTGCCCGCATTAAACTGCGCAACGCCTTCGAATATGCTTATCAGATCAACGGTCTGGCCGTCTTTAGTTTTGCCGGCTTTCATAGGCCCGCCAGAGACAAAAATCATCGGGATGTTCAGCCGAACCGCCGCCATCAGCATTCCGGGAATGATTTTGTCGCAATTGGGAATACAGACAAGCCCATCAAAGCAGTGCGCCTGCGCCATGGTCTCGACCGAATCAGCAATAATCTCACGCGAGGATAGAGAATACTTCATGCCGGTATGGCCCATGGCAATGCCGTCACAGATTGCTATAGTGTTGAACTCAAAGGCGCAGCCGCCTGCGTCCTGAACGGCCTGCTTGACGGTTCGGGCCACCTGGTTCAGATGTACGTGGCCAGGGACAATTTCACAGAAACTGTTGGCAATGCCAATGAAGGGCTTATCCATATCAGCATCGCTAAGGCCGCACGCGCGAAGCAAGCCGCGGTGCGGTGCTCGTTGAAAGCCTTTTTTAATCGTATCGCTTCTCATAATTTAGAATCTCCAAAATATTAAACCAAGTCACATGAAAAACCTAAGTTTAGCGGCTGACCGAAGATAAATAAAGGAAAAATCGGTTGTGCTTACGACCGCAGAGCTTATAATGACAGCCAAAAAGAATCATTGCAGAATATTTTAAGATACGAGGTATCAAAATGGTAATCGCAAGTAAAACTCTTAGCTTGACAGTAATCTTGGTTTTTTGCTTGCCGCTTTTGTTGGCAGGCTGCGGTGAGCTTGCCAAAGAACCGACTGAAACTGTTGCAGAACCGCAAGAAGAACCACCTGCCAGGCAGCCAATTCGTGTTGAAGAGGCAATTGAAGCAGAGGTAGAACCGGTCCAACCTGTTGAGACAGAAGTCGCCCCCGCCCAAATCCCAACAGTCGAAATGGAAGCTGAAGAGATGGTTGTAACTGAAACTGAGATCGAAGAGCAAGCACCAGCAGTAGAGCTGGCGATGAAGTTTATTCCCGATGACACAGCAACCTACAAAGTAATAACCGAGGTGGAAAGAAGCGTCAAAATGGAGGGGCCATCCGAGCAGAGGCCCGCTGCCTTTAAGGGCGGCCGGACCGGTAGTAGAGTCGAGATGACCTTTTCCCAGCGGATAAAAAAAGTTGACGATAAAGGCAACGCCATCGCCGAGATTAAAATACAACAGCTCAAGTACCTTGCCACGGTCACAGACAAGACAATTCTGAACTTTGATAGCTCCAGGCAAGGGGATTCCAATAATCCATTGAGCAAACTAATCGGGCTAAGTTACACTATAGAACTCACACCGCAGGGCGATGTCTCTAAAATTATCGATGTAAATGAGGTACTATCTGTTGTTAAGGGCACTTCTCAGGATCACATGACTGGTGCGAGGTTGTTTGCGCAAAGCGCTATTAAGCAGCGTCACCAAATCCCGGTCTTGGTTACCGCGCATGAAAAACAAATGCGACCAGGTGATAGTTGGAGCAGCGTAAAAACCTTTTCCTTCGGTATGATGGGCTCGAAATCCTATGAGAGAATCTATACGTTGGAAGAAATCAAGGACATGAACGGTCAGCAGATCGCTGTAGTTGATATGAAAGCCGTTCCGACATCGGAAACGGCCGAACAACTGCACCAGGAACAGGCAACCGGCTTTCTTACACAGATGTTCGATAATAATGAGACATATACAGGCAGATTAACGCTGGATCTGTCCGAGGGTAAGGTTGAAAAGTGCACTGAAAAACTACGAACAGAATGGATCGCTGTCGACCCCGCACCCGAAATCGACAAAGAACCGTCAGCGCTGAGAATGACCGCGACTCGGCTGTACGATATTGAAAAAATCGATTAAGTTAACCATCCAAAGCACAAAGCTGTGTAAGATGATATTTACACAGCATGTTGATCAATGTTGCAGTATTGAATCTGAGGAATCGAAAGGAATAAAATTGCGGACCACATCAATAATTTTAACAATCGTCATCCTTGTCATCTGTGCAGGATGCGAGCAAGTCAGCAGAACAAAACTCCTTGGCAGGGATAAGCAACTGCTGACGGTAGACTTCCAGCAGGGAACGACACTGCAGTACAAATTTATCTCGAGCAGGCAGATAGAAATTGACTGGGACCCTGCAAAAACCAGAACAACTTCAAATAGAAATGCCTTTGGCAAATTCTCCGAATCGATGGAAATGGTAGTGGCCTACACGCCAATCGAAGTGGACCAATACGGCCTTGCGACCATCAAGGCGACCTATAAGTCAGTGAAAGTGACGCGAGACAAAGGTTCGGACGGCCGAGCCGCCGGCAGAGATGCTGCGGAAAGCTTCCGAGGCAAAACACTCACATTCACCGTCAGCCCCGCCGGCAGGATAGAGGACTATTCGCAGTTGGATGAGCTAATCCGCGAAATTGGTAAAAAGGCGTTTCGGTCGGACACTTCAAGAGGCAGAATTAAAGAACCCGACATGATAGGTGATTTCGTCGCCACTCAATGGTTTCCGTGGGATTCAATTTCCAGTATAAAAAATCCTTCTCAAGGCGTATCCGTGGGTCAATCCTGGCAATCCAAACTTTCTGTGCCAACGCCGATAGTAATGCGAAAAGCCAGGGATGTCACTTACAAGCTCAAACAAATCCGCGAAAGTGATAAAGGCCGACTCGCTGTGATTACCAGTTCATATTCATTAGCTGAATCGGCACCAAAAGACTGGCCGATACCTTACTCCGGAAAATTCATGATGAGTGGAACGTTCGGCTTCCTCACCGGCTATAGGGTGCTGGATTTGCACGGCGATGGTGAGGAACTATTCAATATTGAACTTGGTCGGATAGAACAGTACAACCAGCAGTACGAAATGAAAATATCCTCTTCCCTGCCAATCGGCATTAGCGCGAATCCGCAGATAACAATCAAACAGAAGCTGACTATGCAACTTCTCGAAAACTGAGGATTGTATTTCGTGATGTGTGAAGCGTATCTCGCAGCGGGATACGAAATACGGGATACGAAATACGAGATACGAAATACGAGATACGAAATACGAGATACGAATAATGGAACATAACAATCTCTGGGCACCGTGGCGAATTGGATACATTCAGGGCCTCCTGAATGACAAAAAAGAAGGATGTTTTATCTGCCATAACCTGCAGAATCCCCAGGATGATGATAAGAACCTCGTACTATGGCGGATGAAAAACAGCATCGCAATCTTGAATCGCTTCCCCTACAACAATGGTCACCTGCTGATCGCACCGGCCCGGCATATTGCAGAACTCGATCAAGCAAACGAGCAGGAGCTTTTGGAACTCATTAAGCTGGTGCGTGAGGCACAAAAAGCCCTGTCGCTTGCTATAGGACCTCATGGCTTTAATATAGGAATGAACTTCGGCCGATGCGCCGGTGCAGGACTGCCGGAGCATCTGCACATTCACATCGTACCTCGATGGAATGGCGACACAAACTTTATGAGTGTGTGCGGCGACGCTAAAGTCATCAGCCAGAGCTTGACAGAACTTCTTGAGCAGTTAAGACAGGTCAGTAAAGAACACAACCTTCCCGCTCTATAAATTCGTCGTGCGTGATGAGTATCGCGAGAATAACATCCGCACGTAATATGTTAAGTGGAATTACCATATAAAATTATGGTAACCCCAAATAGAAAAAGGGGGTATTACAATGTCAACTATGCCAGCTGATCACGCTTCTGAAGGGAAGAAATATCTTGGGAAGGGATTAGAATTAGTTAGACAGGGTGACATTGATAATGCGGTGGAATGCTTTTATCATGCCGCTGTTGCTTTTGATCGATCTCAAGATTTTAGACATATTCCAGCTTTATGGGAAGCTATTGGAAATATGTTGCAGCCTGATTTTAAAGAACAAAGCTCAAAATTATTTCAAGAAAGGAAAATCAAAGATGTCTACGAAACATGGTATCAATTTCCTTTAGTATATCGTATTCATGCTGCTTCGCAATATGATTGGAAAAAGCAAGATGATCCTGTGCATAGGCAAGCATGGGCATATGCCTGGGCAGCAAAACATCTAGAGAGTTCAACTTTATATCAAACTGCATACGCTCTTTTCTTCAGATCTGCTGAAAAGGCGGAGCAAACAAAAGCCGGGAAAGATTATCCAAATTGGCCAGCTGAGCTTTACTATAGGGCTGTTCTTAATTACATTCGTGCTTATGGTGCTGTTGATAGTAGAGAAATCAGAGAAGCAATTAAAAAAATGGAGGTTCATTATTCGGAAATTAAAGAGCAAACTAAAGCATACAGGTTACTTGCCACCAGTTACAGATTGCTCAAATCAAATCTGATTGAAGCAGGGAATTTAACAGAAGCAGAGCAATTCAAAAGGAAGGAACGTTCTGCATTAATGCGTTATTATTTTCATAGGAGGAATTATTTTCGTGCTATAACGGAGTGGTTATCTGGGAGTGGATTTATGTATTTCATCATAGGATTGTTTCTAATGATTTTGTTTGTATTTCCATATATCTATTACCAGTGGAATCTTGTTGCCACGGTACAAGGCAAGATCACATACTCCGATACTATTCTTTATTCAATTGAATCGGCGTTAGGTATTGGGCATAATGAAATTTATCCTATCGGATTCGGGAGATTATTAAACATCATTGAAGCAGCATTATCGTGGTTGGGATTGGGTGTGTTTATATGGTGGTTAACGAAACGTTTAGAATAGAAGTAATTTTTGATATGATATAGCAAATTGTAAGGCAACTTCTTTTATCTGCAATACGATATACGCGATACGAGAGACGAGAGACGAAAATATGTCTGACGCACTAAGTTCCTATGCAGTCACAGAACAAACCAGCAAGGGCCGAAGATTTGCAGAAAAGCCGCACCCTTACCGCTCTGACTTTGAACGTGACCGCGATCGTATAATTCACTGCTCAGCGTTTCGCCGACTCGAAGGTAAAACGCAGGTTTTTACACCCGGCCTGGATGACTACTACCGAACACGCCTGACCCATAGCATCGAGGTGGCACAAATTGGAAGGACCATCGCTAAGGCACTTGGCCTTAACGAAAGCCTTACCGAAGCGATATGCCTGGCGCATGATTTGGGACATCCGCCTTTTGGACACGCTGGCGAAACAGTACTCAACGATCTGATGGCTAAATTTGGTGGGTTTGAACACAATACTCAGACGTTACACATCGTGGATTTACTTGAACATCCGTATCCTGATTTTATGGGCCTGAACCTGATGTATGAAACCAGGCTCGGCTTAGCAAAGCATAAAAGCCGATACGATAAACCCCCGGACAACTCTTTTGTCGAGGTGAACTGTTCCCTTGAAGGTCAGGTTGCCGACATTGCAGACCGAATTGCTTACAACTGTCATGACCTCGAAGATGCCATGCGGGCACGCCTTATTAGTGAAGGAAAGCTAAAAAAGATGGAAATATTCGCCGAAGCGCAGGCTAAAATTCGGGCCGATGCAATTGAAGACCTGACCATTCGTAGAACGCGAACAGCCAAGGCGATCATTGATACGCTCGTTGGCGATTGTATTAACGCAAGTAAAAAAACTCTTGTTGCCTTGAATATAAAGACACTCGGTGACATTTACAATAGAAGCGAAAACCTGATAGTTCTGTCGCAAGCAAACGAAAATAAGTTGGCAGGCTTAGAGAAGTTCCTGTTTGAACACTTCTATCAGCATGAATCTCTTATGCAAACGGCAACAAAGGTTGGGAAATGGCTCTCGCAGCTTTTTGAAAGACTTTGTCAGAAGCCAGACCTAATGCCGGCTTTCTTTCAGCAATTCATACAAGAGCATGGTTTGCAACGCGTGGTATGCGATTACATCGCCGGCATGACTGACCGATACTGCCTAAAAATGCTTGAGGAAATCTAAAGACAGAGGGCAGAAGACAGAGGACGGAGGACTGAAAAAACACCCCCTATGGGGCAGGCGGACACCTTTAATTGTCGCTGACATGTATTAAGTTGGACGCATAGGTCTCGGCAAAGCAACCCGCGCAAAGAAAGTCCCGAATTTCTGGGCGAAGCTAACACGATACGGGTCTGCAATCTTAGCGAAGCGTGAGTCTTTTATCGCAAGTAACTTGCCCGTGGGTACGGTAAAAGCTGAAGTAAAGTCTACATAGCTTTCGGGGAGCTCAAATTTTGGGTCTGCAGGTAGCAAGAACATGTACATCCTCTCAAAGTATTCGTGTAAATACTTCTTAAGGTATTTGGCGTCTTTCCGCACTTTCTTCGGCTTATCGGACTCAGTCAACCCTGCAACCATCTCCCTGACTATGGACGCGTATTCCATATCCGTTGCGCCTTCAAGTGCGTTACTTTCTTCGCAATACGCGGACACGAACGCATGTATAGTAATAGTCTGATGCGTACTAAGAAGGGGCAGCGGCTCGCTCCTGCACAAGTCAGCAAGCGTTATAACAGGAAGAACTGTTGCCCAATCGAAGGGTGCTTTGTCAATCCCACAAATATCACACGTTTGTGTCGCAATAATAAAATAGCGCAACAAGCGTGAATAAACAACGACCATTTCCTCATGACCATCCGGGGTTTTCCGAAAAGGCTTTGTGTGCAACGGCGTCGCCGATACGCTCTCGAGTAGTGTATCCAGGTCTAGTCGGTTGAACACAAGTGCGTCACAGTTCTCTTCAAAAACCACACTGCCGTGCCGCCCGTTCTTGGCGCGAAAGATGCGCTGGACTTCGTCCGCGGCAGGTGCGACTAGCTCAAGGCGAAACATGTCGCCCTGTTCCAGAGCTTCTGCAGGGCTCGCATAATATGAGTCGTTATTCCCTCGCGACATCAGGTTTTTCCTCCAACATCTCCATCCACGCGAGATACCCTCCAGATGGAGCAAGCAAGGAAGACGCGCGGACCTCGGAGCGCCGGGCGACTAAACCTCGGGACACCGCCACGATACTAGATCTCTCTGCAGAGATGACTTTAAGGATTGCACTTGCATCGACGGCGACTGTCAAGTGAGGCTCAGATGATAGCCTTGCGAGGTTAATCTGCGTGGCTGCAAGAGCAGTCACAAGCCCCCCGGATAGCTTAGCTGCAGCGATTCCAAGCCATTCCGAGAAACTGATTGGTCTATCCGAGACAAATGTTGGCTTTACTTGGATAGAGTCTCCTTCTTGTTCGATGATTGTGATGTCACTGGTTTCTTGCGACTGATCAGGGTCCCAGGGTTTGCTGTCGCACAGCGCCTTTACAATCACTTCAGGTACAGGTGCGTCTAATGAAATCGTATGTGTGTCCTTCGTATATGCCATTAGAGTTTACTCCACTTTTATTATCTTGTCCCTTAGATCTTGTGACAAAGTAAAAGCTTCTGTCCATTTCCTCAACTTGTCCGCAACCAATTCTGCAGGTGCCTCGGTATTCGTCACGTCGGTGTGGAAGTTGAAGTGTATCCTAATCAACTCTTGGCCATAATGCCATGAGTTACATAGGGCTTCAATATTTCTGCCAGCATTTGTTGGCTTAATGTCGATCTTCAATCTCATTCCGAGGGTATCGAATGAAAGATAACTCCCGTACCTTGCGCTCTTAGTTTCGACGCCCTCAAGTTTATTAGAAACCGGTGAGGCAAAAAGAGTTCTTTCCCAATTGTCAGGCGCATCTCCCGATTCTGGAGCAACCAAGTATTGGAAATTTAGGCCAATAGCGGTGTATGGCGTGTGGGGTAATTTCATGACGATGCCTCCGACAATTCGGTTAATGTCACTCTGAGCGTCAGGGTATTGTCTAGGAATAGAAAACTGAATTCGGTCTGGGAGCACCATAAATTGAAAATTCGTTGAAGGGATTTGGACAGCCGGAGGTGTAATCACAATATCACCCTTTAATTCCTCCTCTCGAAAGATGTTATTCTTCATAAGCCACAAAGGTTTGAAGATGGAGAGATTGAAGTCCTTTGCAATAATAACAATACTTGAATTTTCCATGACCGTATTCATAAAGAACAATGCTCCTTCCTGAGGGATTTACGCTTTTCGTGCTTTTATTGTTCTCATAGCCTATAAAATAAGCTTGCGTGTATTATCAACGACCGTCTAATCTAACATGGAATCTACACTATTCAGTCGAATTTTTCAATGAAAAAAAGATAGCGTTTAGCGTTTTTCGCATAGCGGGTAGTGGATAGAGATTGCCACGCTGCCCCTTCGGCTGCGCTCAGTGCAAGCCTCGCGTGTGGATTCCTGCTAGAGTTTATCACGCACTGGTATGAGGAGCAGAAGTAACAACCTTTTCTTGTCATGTCGAGCTCAGTCGAGACATCTTGCTGCGGACGATAATTGACTTCCAACCAAGAGCAGATTTCTCCGCTGCGCCCCCGTGTCTTCTGTCGAAGACAGAAATGGGGGCTTCGGTCGAAATGACCAGAGAAGGGATTGCCGCATCGGCCTTGCGGCTTATTCGCAATGACGGCGAGTATCAAGTATCGAGAATTGCGTAATGGAAAACACTAAACACTCTCATATCAGCCTGCCAACCAAGGTAGCTGCGCAGCATGAACATAATTGCTTTAAGTAGAAACGCAAAATGATTTGTTCTGTCATTGCCGCGAAGGCAGCAATCCAATACTTCTTAAACGTTCTGGACCCCCGCTTGCGCGGGGGTGACATTAAGTCTATTGTATGATTCTCTCTGCATTTGCACTTAATAGTTTTTGACTTAACCGTAAGAGTCGATTAACCTTCAGCACCTATGAAAAGATTGATTGTCTCTTGTTTTGGTCTTGGGTGGTTGCCGGTTGCACCCGGGACTTGGGGTTCGCTTCCGCCAGCAATTGCCTTTGCTTTGATGTGTCACTTCGGTGTACCTGGTCTGACAATATCAATTGTGATGGCGGTTCTAACGGTATTTGGCTCCATGGTCTGTCTTTGGCTTGCGCCTGTTGTGATAGCCGCAACGGGTAAAAGTGACCCCAGAGAAGTTGTTGCCGATGAATTTGCGGGCCAGGCCTTGACATTTCTGCCGGCTGCTTTTTTAATTCCGGATACCTTCACACTAAAGCAGGTCTGGATCACAACAGTCATTGGCTTTTTGTTGTTCAGACTATTTGATATTATCAAGCCCTGGCCTGCTCGCAGGCTCGAAAAACTGCCGAAAGGCATAGGCATACTTGCTGATGACCTGATGGCAGGTGTCTATGCTGCAATTGGCCTGATCGTCTGCGTCCGATTTTGGATTGCCGCATGATTGGCGCCGAAGGAAATCACAATGGCAGCAGAATATTCCATTGAAATCTGCAGACAGCTTCAAGAGAGATACCGCAGCGCCAATCTGCATCGGCCGATGCGCATCACCCACTACGATGCGGGCACAGAACTTACCTACCACGTACAGGCAGTTTCTCAGCCCATTTCAGCAAAGGTCCGGCTGATTATTGAAAAATTTGTCGGCGGAGGTTATGCCGGCCAGGTTTATCGCGTAAAAGTCATCGAGATCGAAGCCACCGATGGGTCTATAGAGCAATTGCACTCCAACAAAATCTATGGTATGAAGATACTGGTTCCCCCGACCACTTTTGCTCGCTTTTTCCGCAACTTATTGTACTGGGTTGGTTTCCAGGGACCATTTCAGCCCCAGGTGAACCCTGCGGCTGCCAAGGCTGGCGCGCTTTGGCAGAAGCTCATCCGATGCGGCGCAAAAATTCGCTTCGGCGATGAGAATATGGTTGCTGACATCTACGCTACCTTTGTCGATGAGAACATCGGTAGTTGCGGCGAATTACGTGAGTGGGTCGATGGGCGTACGTGGCGGCTGGAAGTCGATGACCGAATGGACCTTCTTAAGCGGCGCCGCAGCAAAACTATCAACAAGCAGCAGCTCGGTTCTCCTGAGTACAGAGCCAAGTATGAATTTATGCACGAGTTTGTTGAGCTTCTGCATGACATGGGAGCGTACGAGTTCGCCCGCCAGTATGAATGGTCAACCTGCAAGAGCCAACCAAACTGCTTGAAACGCTATACTACCGAGACCGATCCGTCCGGCGGTCTGGTAGCCGTTGACTTCAGGGCAGGACTTACACTCCTGCCGTTTCTGCCGATGAGTCCGGGAGATTTCAAGCTCGTTGCAAAAGGAATCTCACGCGGCAGCCTCGTACAATTTGACCGAGGCAACCTTGACAAGCTACACAGTTTCGTCGAGGCACATAAAAAAGACTTCTCAGACATGCATGAGCTTCTGCAGGAACTAAAAGAAGTTGAGCAGATATATCGACATTCGATTCCGGATGTCACGCACAATCACATTAGGCTACTGTACAGCCAGAAGATGTGGTCCACAATTCTTGAAAGTGCAGTGACCGGCTGGCGTGTGAGAAATCTGATCGACGAAACACACGAGCAAAAACTGCGAAGCAGCAAACTTCTAACGCTGTTTTTTTGTTCCGTTGGGGCGGTCCCCTTTTTAGGCAAATTCACTCTGCGAATTTGGGGACAAGCAGATTGGCGCAGGCATTACATTCAAATATTAGCAAGTTGGGGGTATTTTCTCCGAGCAATCCAAGGAAAAATTGCGGAAAAGGTTATTAGCTGGCACCGAGCGGGACGCGTTAACGCTGAGCAGGCAGTTAAAATCGCGGATGGCTTCTGGCGGTTCTTATGTCACTTGCCATTGTCGGTCCTGCCTGCTGGACTGCACCGGTTCCTGACCGACCACAAATATGCAAAACAAAAACTAATATATCTTATCGTCCGGCCCGTCAGGCTGTATTTCAACTCAGAGCTGCGAGAACAATGGCTGCGTGAAATGGTCGGTGAGGGACAAAAAAAGCACATGTTAAGTGATGAAGACACGAACGTAATCCTTTCACAGGTCAACGAGCCTTTCATCCAGAAGTATCTAAAAAGCCTCGCAGTGCATGTCTGCACCTTGCCCGTGACACAAATCGTCTCTGTGACGATCGCTATAATCTATGTCTTGACGCATCCGGAGATGCCACGCGTGCAAGCCTGGGGCACCGGCCTTGGCATCATCGCTTTGTTTCAGGTCGTACCTATTTCGCCCGGCTCACTGGTCCGAGGGCTTTACGTGCTGTACTTAGTGATACGCGAACGCAACTTTAAGGACTACAACATCGCCGTATTTCTTGGCTTCTTCAAGTATGTCGGGTACCTGGCCTTTCCGATTCAGATGACGTACCGCTATCCCGCTTTAGCCCGCTTCATGGCTGCCCACTGGGCTACCGAAGCAGCGCACATCGTCCCTGTCTTCGGCGAACGGGGTGCGCTGTTAGAACACTGGGTATTTTGCTTGTTCTACAACTGGCCTTTGACCATTCGGCGACGCATGCGCAAGCGCAGCCAAATCAGAGCTTCAATGAAGCCACGATACTGGCATGCGGCTCTATGCGCAATTGTAGTAGCGGGCATCTTAGAGTTTGCGGATTTTGCCTATCTTCGCACAACTGGAATGCTCCCTGGATTGAAAGAAATCTGGTGGCTTGTGGTAGTTATACCATTGGTTTGCGGAGGGATAGTGACCTTAGGATGTGGTGGAGCGGCATTTGGCAGGCGGATTATCGCCGCATCCATTTGCGGTGTGTTTGCAGGCCTGCTTTACGCAGTGGTATCAGTAAAACTGGGCTACTTCAGTACAGTTGCCAACGCTAATCTGACCGCAGATTTTGCGTGGCGGATATTCATTTTTGCACTTCTGTCGGCTGTCGGGGCAATACTGACAGAGCTGAATCTATCCTACCCAAATGAGACATAGCTATGCACTTACACCAACACGATAAATCCGTCAGAAAAATCAAGATTTGCCGGCACAAAAACCGGATTTATAGCTTCTGCCATTATATTATGACCTATCCATATTGATTTCTTTCTTGAGATATGCTTGAGTCTATGCGACAATAAAGTTTGGATGGAGATGTTTCTGAGCTTACGACCAAGTGGCTGATCCTGATATGGAAAAAGGGAGTGAAGAAGATGAAAGCGGAATTCACATCCTCGACGCTAATCAAGATAGTAAATCACAAGCACCTCAGAAAACTTCTGGTAAAAAAATTCGACGACTACATCTACAAAAGCATGGTCAACGGAGATACAGAGGACCTAAAGGAAGTACAGATAAAAAGGTGCCAGTTCCTGTCGGCGATGCTACGATGTATGGTTCGTAACATAGACAAAGGCTACGTTTCAAGTGACATTGTCAAAAGATAGTCCAAGTGTTTGTTGAGAATAACCTTATCCGCGAGGACCAGAGCTACATGCAGGCAATTGAGAAATTCCGAGAGAAGTATGGTGAATACCCGCCCACGCTTATCGTTGTCTCGCCAACCCAAAAGTGCAACCTAAACTGTATCGGTTGTTACGCCAATTCAACGGCCCAGGCAGCCGCTACGATACCCTATCACTACGTGGACCGGGTAATTGACGAGGCCCATGATCTTTTCGGCTGTAGGTTTATAACAATAAGTGGCGGTGAGCCTTTCATGTACATAAGCAACGGCAAAACCATGCTTGATATCTACAAAAAATACGAAGATATTTTTTTCCTCGTTTATACAAATGGCACCATCATTAATGAACAAATCGCGCAGGGCCTTGCTCAAACAGCAAACGTCACACCGGCAATCTCCATTGAAGGCTTTGAAAAGGAAACTGATGAACGAAGAGGCCGGGGCACTTTCATTAAAATACTAAAAGCTTTGGAACGCCTAAGAAAGGTAGGTGTACCCTTCGGCATTTCTGTAACAGCGACAAGCAAGAATGTGGACCTGTTACTTACCGATGAATTTTATGACTTCTACTTTCAAGAACAAGGTGCCGGCTACATGTGGCAATTCCAGCTAATGCCCATAGGCAGAGGTAAAGACGAACTTGATTTGATGGTTACTCCTGAGAACAGATTCCAGCTATATAGAAAATGGGAAAAGCTGCTCAGTGAAAAAAGATATTGTTTGGCCGATTTCTGGAATAGTGGTGTACTTGCCAGAGGATGCATCGCGTACGGCAGGAGCGGTGGCTACGCATATATTGACTGGCACGGCAATGTCACGCCATGTGTGTTTATCCCCTATTATGTTGATAACATATACGACCTGTACAATAATGGAAAAACACTGGCAGATGCACTATTTTCCGACTTCATGATAAATGGCCGAAAATGGCAAAAAGAATATGGCCTCAACGACTGGAAGAAACCGCACAACTGGCTGATGCCCTGCTCGATAAGAGACCACTATGAGATTTTTAGAAATTCCATATTGCCCAAGAACGTAAAACCTGAAGACGATAAGGCCGAGGAAGCCTTGGAGTCTGAGGAATATCTTAATGTGATGAAAAACTATGATAATGAACTACAGGGTTTAACAGAAAAAGTCTGGGAAAACGAGTATTTACATGTATAACAACTACTCAGCTTGTCAAGTCAAGATCGCCTCGATAAAACTGCAAGGAGTGAGTTTATCACAACCGGTACGGAGGATATTTCCATGTCGATGCTAAACAACTACAATTCCTTATGTGACGATTTTTATCTCGATATGTATCTCAACACCAAGTTGGAACTGCCAACGCAACGGGATACAATCCTGGCATTTTTCGAGCGCTTGCAGAAACAATTTCCATCTATGAGTCGGTTCTACCAGCCTCAGAACAGTGAATACTGCCTCGAAGAAGATCGCAGCTTCAGTCAATACCGCTGGATTAGTCTCGAAGTAGACCGCATCGGTTCCGGAATCGCTAATCCTCCAAGCTTTCAAGATGCATACGACCAAGACAAGTTGGTGCTCGAGCTTGTCCCCTATATGCTCGGCGTGAGCCACCTTGATGTCGGTTCACTTGATGTTGTATTTGCCATGGATTTTGACTATGCCGGCAGTCATGACGAGATCATCACAGAAGCTCTATTTAGTTCGAGCGCATTTTCCTGCCTTCTGGAACTACCATACTCCAGGTGCGTGGGTTTTTCACCTACAATGGTAGTAACACTATCCGAGGACAAATGCACGCAGGCACGAATCAGCATAGAGTCAAAAACAGGCGTGTACGAGCCTTCAGACGAAAGACAAGGTGAGGATGAAGCCATAAGTCTGGCATTTACAGTACGCCAGTATCCTCGAACCGGTGAGAGGTTTGATTCCCTACAATCATTTGAGCACCAGCACCGTCTGGCCGAAGAAATTATGGCTGAAAAAATAATACCTCATATCGTTCATCCATTAACCGAGGCAATTGCACAAAGACGCTCAACATAATCTTTAGGAAAGGACTGCAAAATGGCAATTGAGGCGCCACTGAGCAAACACAAAAAGAACAACCTCAAAATCTATATGGCCATTTGTATCATAGCCGCAATTTGGTTTGGCTACGATGGTTATGTGAACAAGAAATTCATAGAGAAAAACACCGACGAAAAAGGCAAACCAAACAGCGTTCTTGTCTTCAATCAGAAGGCACCGCCCCTTTTTATTGCTGGCACCGTGCTCTTGAGCCTGTATCTGTATGCAATAAGAAATAGAAAAATCGTTGCTGACGAAATCGAGCTTATCATCACAGCTAATGAGAAAATACGTTACGACTCTATAGAAAAAATTGATAAAACCTATTTCGACAAAAAGGGTTTTTTTGCCATCACATACAAGGACGAAAACGGCAAACAGGTCGATCACAGGCTAAGCGACAGAAAATATGATAATTTGGCAGCCCTTCTGGATCACCTGGTGGCAAAAATCAGTTGAAAACTATCACAATAGCACTACAATAATCAATTGGCCGCAATAGGTTACGGGATTTCCATTTTATATCTTCCGCGAAAATGGAATCCACATTAGTAGCTGTTGCGGTTTCTCTTTGGAATCATTCGTGGCATGGGAACCGTAGGAGAAAGCACAGATGAATCATTGCGTAGTCGGCTTGCAGTGGGGCGATGAAGGCAAAGGTAAGATCGTCGACATTCTCGCCGCAAATAGCGACATTGTTGTACGATATAGTGGCGGTTCGAACGCAGGGCATACAGTCATCGTAGGTGATAACCGATTTGCTCTACACCTTCTACCAAGTGGGTCGGTTCGGCAAAACGTTGTGTGTGTAATCGCAAACGCAGTCGTCGTCGACCCAGAGGTTCTGATCGGAGAAATCGACGCACTGGCTCAAAGAAATATCACTCTAAGTAATCGGCTCTTTATCAGTGAAAATGCCCATCTTGTTCTGGACTATCACAAAAAAGAAGACCAGTTACGCGAAGAATCGCTCGGCAAACATAAAATCGGTACTACCATTCGCGGGATCGGCCCCTGCTACGCTGATAAAGTTGGCAGAAGCTACGCAGTACGCGTCGGAGACCTGAAAAATCCTGACCAGCTCGAATCTAAGATACAGGTGATTGTCGACTATAAAAACAAAGTGTTTAGCGCTGTCTACAGCGCCGAGCCAATGAACGCAAACGACCTTTACGAAAAGTGTAAAACTTACGCCGACCGACTTATGCCATTCATCACGGATACAACCGAATTTCTGCACGATGCAATCGATAAAGGTAAATCAATCCTATTCGAAGGAGCGCAGGGAACACTGCTGGACCTGGATCATGGTACTTTTCCCTATGTGACCAGTTCAAACTCAAGTTCTCTCGGCATGCCTGCTGGTAGTGGCGTCCCAGCAAAAATAGTCGATGAATATCTTGGTGCTGCCAAGGCCTATACCACACGGGTAGGAGCCGGTCCATTTCCTACCGAGCAGGACAACGAGATCGGCCAATACATTCGTGACAAGGGAAACGAATACGGCACAACCACCGGTCGGCCGCGTCGATGCGGATGGTTCGATGCAGTTGCAGTATCCTATGCCGTCAAAATCGGCGCTATCGATTCAATAGCACTGCTGCACCTGGACACACTTACTGGCCTTGACGAACTGAAGATTTGTAGGACGTATAAGATTGACGGACAAGACAAAACCTTCTTCCCGGCAAATATAGACAAACTTGCAAAAGCCAGCCCCATTTACGATACGCTGCCTGGTTGGAACGAGGACATAACTGAAGCCGATGCTTTTCACAAATTGCCCGAGAACGCACAGAAGTATGTCCTGCGGATAGAACAAATCATCGGCAGATCAATCAAAATCATCGGCGTAGGACCGAAACGAACTCAAACAATATTTAGATAGTAGAGCATAAGTCATAGGGGAATTTTTCTCCTTTATTCTACTTACTCAGGTTTGGATACGAAAAAGTTGCAGAAAAATATTGAAGAAAAATTAAGCAAAACCGCCAATCGCCTGGGTCTTAATATTAGACAGATACCACGCCATATCGCCATAATTATGGACGGCAATGGACGATGGGCACAACAAAGAGCACTACCCAGAGCAGAAGGACACCGCGAAGGAGCAAAAACAGCTGAAAAAATAGCCCATTGCTGCGCCGACTTCGGCATCGAGTCCCTAACTTTGTACTCGTTCAGCATAGAAAACTGGAAAAGGCCCAGGGCTGAGGTCGATACGTTAATGGACCTTTACACTCACTACCTTATCGCTATTCGGCCAAGTCTGATGAAAAACAATGTAAAGCTATTTCATCTCGGCCGGCTGGCTGGCCTTCCCGAAGCGGTGAAAACTGAACTCACTGAGACTATAGACATGACCCGCAATAACACCGGTATGAAGCTTGCGCTTGCGCTGAACTATGGCGGCAGGACTGAAATCGTTGATGCCACCAAGCAGATTGCTGAGGAATACAGCAAGAGAAAGCTCAGTCTTGAAGATATCAATGAACAATGCATAAGCAGCCATCTTTATACCGCCGGCCTTTTCAATCCGGATCTTCTGATACGCACTGCTAACGAAATGAGAGTCAGCAACTTTCTTCTCTGGCAGATTTCGTACAGCGAATTCTATGTCACAAAAACACTCTGGCCAGACTTTAAGAGAACCACTCTGGAAAAAGCGATTCTGGCTTATGCAAAGCGAAACCGACGCTTCGGTGCTATTCAAGAACCTGACAAATCCTATAAGGAACAACCACAGCTCAATCTGTAAAGGAAGGACCTTTGGCAGCGCCGGTCAAATCGTGTGAAAGACAGTTAACAGTCGAAAATTATGCTCAAATATAGACTACTCTTTGGAATACTGATGACGGTCCTTTTCACCGCTATTGTCATTTTTGATGGCTGGATAGACGGCTCATTGACTGCATCAACTGTTGACGACAAACCACTGCAGGGGACGATTCTCACCATACTTATCGCTATATTAATAATACCTGCTCAACTTGAGTTCACAAAACTTGCTGCTGCGAAAAACCTGAAGGTATTCACTACAGTTGCCACCATTAGCTCGATCCTGCTGGCTGGCACATGGTATTGGCCGCAGTTTATCGAAATCTCCACACGGGACTTTCTTTTCTTTGTGTTGACATTCGCGCTTTTAGGATTGGTTTTATGCCAGTATTTGTACTATGGCAGCTCAGGCATGTTAGCCAACTGTGGTGCAAGCTGCCTATCCATCGTTTACATGGGAGTTCTAAGCGGTTTCGTGCCGGCCATCCGGATTGACTTTGGTCTATGGGAAGTCCTGATGTTTGTCTTTGTCGTAAAGGCTTCTGACATAGGAGGTTATGCTGTTGGAAGAGCCTTCGGCAAACACAAATTCTCACCGCAAGTCAGTCCTGCGAAAACATGGGAAGGGCTGTTTGCCGCCATTATCACTGCTGTGGTAGTTGCGCTCGCATTGGCAGCAGCTTTTGATATAATGGTATGGTTACAGGCAGTAATCTTTGGCTGTTGCTTTGCACTCATAGCGCAGATCGGGGATCTGGTCGAGTCTATGATAAAACGAGACGCTCAGCAAAAAGATTCGGCAAACAATGTACCGGGCTTTGGCGGAGTATTGGACATTGTAGACTCACCTTTGTTGGCGGCACCGTTCGCATACCTGTTCTTTATGCTTTCTGCCAATTGCGCTGCCTAAGAACATGAAGTTAGCCAATTTTTCATTGTTTTCATCGGAAAAAGCAGAGTTTTGGAAGTTACGATACAATTAGATTCGACGGACAAACAGCTCGAGTTGTTCGGTCCAGGTGACGATCACCTTCGACTCTTGCGACAATCGCTCGGCGTACATATTACCGCGCGTCATTCCAAGCTTACAATTACTGGCCCCGATGAGAGCGTGAATAAAGCTGCTGAAGTTATAGATAGAATGCAGAAGCATCTTGTTAAGCATCACTCTCTGACTGCTGCGGATGTGAGATCCCTCATTGACAAAAAGAATACATTGCCGCAAACCAAAACAATTGAGACAATCCCTGTATATGCTCATAAGAAGGTCATCGAGCCCTCAACCAAGGGTCAACAAAAATACATCGAAACGATGTTAGCCAACGACATCACTTTTTGTATAGGTCCGGCAGGAACAGGCAAAACGTACCTGGCCGTGGCAATAGCGGTGTCGATACTTAAGAAAAAACAAATCAGACGAATTGTTCTAGCGCGACCCGCAGTGGAAGCCGGCGAAAAACTCGGCTTTCTGCCCGGCGACATGCAGGCAAAGGTAAATCCATATCTTCGTCCGCTTTTTGACGCCCTAGAAGACATGATGGATTTTACCCAAATGAGGAAGTTTATGGAACTGGATGTTATCGAGATCATTCCACTTGCCTTTATGCGCGGGCGAACGTTAAACGAAGCAGTTATTATCTGCGACGAGGCCCAAAACACTTCAGCCTTACAGATGCTGATGGTCTTGACAAGGCTGGGGCATGGCTCGAAAATGATAATAACAGGTGACATAACGCAAATTGACTTGGACGCCGGCCAAAAAAGTGGAATGGTTGAAGCTATTGAAATTCTCAGACGAATCAAAGGCATCGGTGTAGTAGAGTTGACCCGTACAGATATAGTCCGACACCGGTTGGTTCAAAATATTGTTCGAGCCTACAAAAAAGGCAAAAACCGCAGCTACGAAAAACATGAAACCAAAAAGCATAGAACCACACAATGACGACAAAAAGCCTCAGGTATTTTATTTTTTTTGTTTCTGTTTCCGGTGAACGTAACAGGTAAAGTCCATGCCGTTTTTCAAGAAAATCAGCCTTAGGCGAAGCCAAGTACGCAAAAGCATTTCCACCGACCGCTTATCGTACACCGTCCCTTCCTTTGACACCGATGACCTTATCTCAATCCTGCTATGGCTGCTCTTCGTTATCTTTTGTACTGTGGTTCTATCATTTGAACTTATCCAACAAGCTCGCTACGGAGTTTTGATTCCATTATTTGTTATAGTATCAATGGTCTCAGTCGGGGCGGGCATTTATATCCATCATTACCAAAAAAGAATTATAAAAAACCACGCCAGAGGATTTGTGTTGGTATTATTATTCATACTATTGTCGGCCATCGCAAAGTTCGGCATGCTATCTGCAAAAGATACTGCTTGGGCTACCTGTTGGGGCACTGGGACTGCCGTAGCAATAGCTATCATTTTGACCATCGCTTACGACCAACGTTTTGCCCTGGGCATAAGCACGTTTTATTGCTTGTTTGTCTGTCTGGCAGCGGAACCTATGTATGGAAGTATGTATCAATTAGCCGGCATTGATCTGTTTTTGACGATGCTTGTTGGCGCAGGTACTTGCTGTTTTTCTCTGAGAGAAATCCGAACGAGGATGAAACTGCTCGAAGTTAGCGCTTTAGCAGCAGTATTAGTATTAGTTACCGCAGCAGCCACGGCTTTTCTGGACTTCTCAGGACAAAAGCCGGTACTTGCGCAGGTTTTTGTCAACGCCAGCTATCATGCACTTGCCGCTTTTTTAGTTGGTCTGCTTATTCAGAGCCTGCTTCCGGTAATTGAAAAAGTCTTTCGAATCGCGACAAGCATGACGCTTCTGGACTATAGCGACGCAAATCAACCGCTGCTGAAAAGACTTGCGATGGAAGCACCGGGGACATTCAGCCATAGTCTGTTAATAGGCTCTATTGCCGAAGCTGCCGCTGAAGCAATCGGCTGTAATGGCTTACTGTGTCGGGTAGGAGCGTACTACCACGATATTGGAAAAATCAACAAGCCCAAATATTTTATCGAGAACGAGATGGGTTCTGCCAGCCGACACAAGGAGCTTTCCCCTGCGATGAGCCAACTGATTATAGTGGGCCATGTTAAAGATGGAATTGAAATAGCAAAAGAATATGGATTGCCCACCGTGCTCCGTCAGTTCATTGAAAGCCACCATGGCACAACACTGGTGGAGCCGTTCTACAATGAGGCCAAGAAAAAACACGTGACTCCCGCTTCAACAGGAACACCCGCACAAAAGCCTAAGCAAGCTCCACCTTCCGAAAGCGAATTCAGGTATCCGGGACCGAGGCCGCATACAAAAGAATCTGCGATAGTAATGTTGTCCGACACTATTGAAGGCGCAGTCAGGTCGTTGCCCGAGGTGACACCAACCAGAGTTGAAGCAGTTGTACATAACATGGCTATGAAACGCCTTCAGGATGGGCAATTCGACGAATGTGACCTTTCACTGCGGGAGCTAAATCAGATAGAGGCGAGCATCTCCAAGACACTTGCAGCACACTACCACGGGCGAATCGCATATCCGAGTGCGCCGGATGCCTCCGAACCACCACCATCCCAGCCGGTGCAGGTCGAACAGAGGAGTGATTGATAAGCAATAATCGCAGAGCTATGATTGTCGTCCAGGTCGCTCAAAATTACCGGAATATTGACTTGCCACTCATAAGACTCAAAAAACTGGTCAGATCAATATGCAGGCGATTCGAAGTAAAAAATGCAACGATCAGCGTAGCAATCGTCGATCATGAAGAGATGCTCAAAATCAATAACCGGTTTCTAAATCGCATAGGCACAAGTGATTGTCTGAGCTTCGACCTATCTGACGATACAAGCTCGGAATCTATAAAATACTTCGAGGTAATCGTTAACGGCGAAAAAGCCATCGAGGAGTCTCGCTCGCGGGGCCACTCAGCAGAAGCTGAACTGGCACTTTACATTACGCATGGCCTACTGCACAACCTTGGATTCAACGATTCCTCAATCGAGCAGGCACAAAAAATGCATCAGACCGAAGACGAGATTTTACAGCATTTCGGTTATGGCTTGGTGTATAATAATAACACTCAATCATAAGACGGCACAGTTTCGCTGGCTTATGTCTCTTGGACGAGTGATTGAAAGGGCAATAAAAGGTGGGCTACGTTGGCTGGGTAGTGTTGCTGATCTGTCTTTTTAGCGGAGCAACATTATTTTTTTCCGTTAATGCTATTGCATTACGTACATTTTCTCGCGCCAAACTACAGGATGCATTCAAGACAGCAAACACAAAAGAGGAAAACCACGATGACTTGATCGATCAGATCGTGGATAACACTGAAACGCTGATTTTGACATGTTCTCTCTATCGTCTCATCTTTAATATGTGCTTGTTGCTGCTTCTGGTATCGGTCTTCGCGGCTCTACGTTCGGAAAGATTTAGAACAATTGATTACGTGATCATGTTTTTTATCACAACGTCGATATTCTCAGTATTCAGTCTGGCTATACCTCACGCATGGGCAAAATATGCTGGCGAAAAAATCCTGAGCCGAACATATCGACTATTAATGTTTCTTGCCATTGTAGCTTCGCCCGTCCTTTATGTCCTGAGATTCTATGACAACCTCATCCGTCGCTTGGCAGGTGTCACTCAGCAAACACCGGAAGAACAACAGGAAGAAAAACAAGAAGAGTTTCTGACGGATCTTGAGCAGCATCGGATGGAAGGCGCCGTGGACGAAGAAGAACAGGAGATGATCGAAAATGTCCTCGAACTAAGCGATAGCACCGCTGATGAGATTATGACACCTCGCACAGATGTAGTAGCTGTGGAAGTGGATTCTGATCTTCAGAAGGTCTTGGAAACAATAACTTCAGCAGGTCACACCCGCGTCCCCGTTTACGAAGGTAACATAGACAATATAGTTGGCCTTATCTACGCGAAGGACCTCCTGACGGAAATCGGCAAGGACCCGGCAGATTTCAGACTTCGTGACAAGATGAGACAGCCTTACTTCGTACCTGAGACAAAACCTTTAAGAGAGCTGCTCCATGAATTCCAAAATCAAAAGCTGCACATAGCGATAGTACTTGACGAGTATGGTGGCACCGCTGGCATTGTTACCTTAGAGGACATTCTCGAAGAACTTGTAGGCGAAATAACCGATGAATACGAGGAGACTCCGCCGGAACCCATAAGGAAAATAGATGAAAATACCATCGAAGTCGATGCCAGAACATACGTAGACGACCTTAACGACCAGTTTGAATTAAATCTGCCGGAAGACGAAGATTACGATACCGTTGGCGGTTTTGTCTTCTCACGACTCGGCTACATCCCCAAAACCGGCGAGGCATTCGACCACGAAAACCTAAAGCTCACGATTGCATTCGCTGAAGCCCGTAGAATAAAGCGAGTTAAAATTCAAAAGCTCACTGAGCAGTAATCATGTTGACGAAAGACCTCGCTATTTGCATACGCGATATTGACTACTCCGAGACCTCTCAAATCGTTACTCTCTTTACTCGCCAGGTCGGCAAGCTCAACGCCATAGCTAAGGGCTCAAAACGACCAAAATCAAAATTTGACGGCCCCATCGAAATATTATCTTTTGGCGAAATCATCTTCTCGGATTCAAGCAGAGAAAAACTTTCCACCTTAACCGAATTCCAGCAGCGAAACTTAATACATGCACATAAGGATCTTTTCGCCCTGAACTGCTGTCTCTTCGGTGCTGAACTGATAAACAGCCTGACACATGACTTCGACCCACATCCAGCCCTGTTCGATAGTTTTCTCCAATTCTTACAAAACGTTAGCAAGCATCAATCATCGAGCATCAAGCACCAGCACATACTTAGGCTGCTGATATTATTTCAGTTATCGCTATTGAAAGAAATTGGCTTGCAGCTAATTTTCAGTCACTGCGTAAATTGCAAAACGAGATACGAAATACGAAATACGAGATACGAAGGATATTTCAGCAGCTCAGCAAGTGGCTTGATTTGCCGCGATTGTGAGGCGAGTTTTCCCGACAAGATCAAGCTCTCTCGCAAGGCCCTTCAGTGCCTGGCCAATACAAAGTTGCTAAGTGATACAAATGAAAAAACACTGAATGAAATTGAAAAGGTCTTAATCCACCATCTTACGCAAACCTTAGGATATCCCCCCAAAATGTCAAAGCACATCCTTGAAAGTTGAGCTATTATGAATGGCCTTGTTGATATTAAGAGATTGCTTAGTCGTTCGCCGCGGTGGATTCCTCGCAATGACATGAAGTCTAGTCTTCCTGTCATTGAAGGCAATGGTCAGGGATGTACGCTCCACGAACGTCATTGCGAGTGAGGCGGAGCCGAGCGTGGCAATCTCATTTATTATGTTCGGCAGGTAGGCCGATGGGAACAAAACAGTTTTATCTTTATATAATGACCAATAAAAGCAATACTGTCCTGTACACCGGGGTAACGAGCGACCTCAGAAGGAGAGTATATGAGCACAAGCAAAAACTTATAGAGGGATTCACAAAGAAATACAACGTTATAAAACTCGTTTACTATGAGACATTTGGAGATTCTATCACTGCAATCCAAAGAGAAAAACAAATTAAAGCCGGTCCGCGCAAGAAAAAGGAACAATTGATCAATAGTGTCAACAAAGATTGGAAAGACCTATACGATGAGCTATGAGATTGCTTCGCTGCGCTCGCAATGACATAATACATCACTTGCCTATCTCTTCTCACCTCCTTCAAGTTGTTTTTCTAAGTTAAGCAATCAATAACCTGACCCCAGTGAGGAAAGTTAGCTTCGCATCTTCAACAAATCATTTAACAGCGAATAAGTGTCTTCTTTGGAACCATAGTCGAACGCGAAATCACCACGATCATAAGCGTAATAAATACTTCGTAATATTTCTATTGACGAATCAATCAGTTTTTTAAGGTCGTTTGGTGATATCCCCGCACGTTTAAAAGATTCTTTACTGTCTAACTTCTCACTTAGATGAACAAAAGAGTTGTTTCTAAGGATCTGTACTTTTCCGAATAGGTCTTTAATTCCATTTAGTCTATTCTTAATCTTGTTCAACCGAGAAGATTGAATTAAATTGTTTCTTTCGGCCAATTGGAGCAACGAGTATATGTTGGTTCTCTTATTCGTATTTTTATCTAACGCTTTTGACAAGTTTAGTAGGATGGCTGTAAAATGAGCACTGATAGAAGCTCTGAAAAAACCAAGATAATGATTCATGACATTTATATATTTGGGTCTATCGTCTTTGTTTTTGTATATATACCAAATATTATAATGTTCGCTTGCGGCAACGAGGGCATCCTTTACTCGATTTAAATCTTGTTCAAATTTTCTTTTTACTTTTGCGTCGTTCACTCCGAAACACCAAATTTAATTATTCTTGACTCAGTTCGAATAGCTGCGATTCATTTGAGGTGCGTTTGGTTTTATGATATTTTAGACCGAGATGTTCGCATGCCTCTTTGGTTATCTCTCTGCCGCGCTTTGTTCGGCGAAGAAAACCTATCTGTAAAAGATAGGGTTCAACAACGTCTTCAAGTGTGTCTCTTTCTTCGCCGAGTGTCGCGGCGATGGCATCGATGCCGGCCGGTCCGCCATCATAGACATTAACCAACGCACGCAAAAAGGCCTTATCCAATTCATCAAGTCCCTGCGAATCGACCTGCTCCATCTTCAGGGCACTTTCGACAATCTCGGCGCTAAGTATGCCTGAGCCTTTGACCTGCGCGTAATCACGAACACGCTTGAGCAATCGATTTGCCACCCGAGGCGTCCCGCGCGATCGACCTGCAATCAGTTCCAGAGTTCCGTCTTCACACTCAAGCTGTAAAAGGCCTGCGGACCTGGCAAGAATCTCAGTTAGTTCCCCCGCGCTGTAAAAATCCAAATGATAGAGCATTCCAAATCGGCTGCGAAGCGGAGCGCTTAAAAGCCCTGCTCGCGTTGTCGCTCCAACCAAAGTGAATCGTTTCAGCGGGAAATTTATCGTCTTTGCATGCACTCCACTATCAACGGTGTAGTCCACCTTGAATTCTTCCATCGCAGGATAGATAAATTCTTCAACGGGAGTGCTGAGGCGATGGACCTCATCAATGAAAAGGACATCACCTGTATTTATGTTAGTCAGCAGGCCCATAACATCGCCAGCTTTTGTCAAAGCAGGCCCCGATGAGCAGCGTATCCTTGTCCCCATCTCATTAGCGACGACGTGTGCTAAAGTCGTTTTGCCGAGCCCGGGCGGTCCGTAAAAGAGAATATGCTCCAATGGCTCAGACCTCTGCTTGGCGGCCTCCATGGCGATGGCAAGTTTCTCCTTGACGTTGCACTGGCCCACGCACTCATCCAATCGCTGCGGACGCAGAGAAATGTTGAAACTTTCCTCCGCTGCGTTAAGTGGTTGTCTGCTTATGATTCTTCCTATTGCCATAATTTAGATTACAGTAAATGGTTCATAATTCTTAGTCACTAAGCCCATACTTAGGAACCATCAATGTTTCACACTTCTACGCCCTGTTTAAGTCTATAGACCAGAGGCACAAGGGCTTCTGCGGAGTTCACATTCGGATGCTTCTGGCAGGCCAGTTCAATAAGCTCCATAGCTTCATTTCGTTTTTCGCCCCAAGCAATGAGAATCTCCAGAGCCTCGATCTGGAATGGCTTAAAGCCTGCATAGGCAGCTCCGGCTGGCTCGGCACCGATGGCAAAGCTTTGAAGTTTACCCTTTAGCTCAGCGATAATCTGCTGGGCCAGTCGTTTTCCGACTTCCGGCAGCGACATTAGCATTTTCTCATCACCGTTTTCTATTGCTTCAGCTATATTGGCTATGGGCATACTGAGCGAACGAAGGGCCTTCCTTATACCTACGCCCTTAACGCTGATAAACTTGGCGAAGAAATCGCGTTCGGCTGAATTCAAGAATCCAACCATTCTCGGCACGAGGTTGCCGCCAGCCGGCGAGCCTTCGTAATACTCCATCGTGCAAAGCGTGATATCCGAGCCGATTTTGTCCGATAGAGCCGTGACACAATAGCCGGGCAGCATCACTTCATAGCTGACCGGCCCAACTTGCACAAGTGCACGATCGGTATCAAGTTTAAGCAGCTTTCCTTCGACTGCAGCTATCATAATCTCGTTACTCGTCGCTCGTAGCTCGGATCTCGTTTTTGTGTTTAGTCATCAGCAGTCACCAAAATACTTCTCGCCTCATTGGCACAACACAGTGCTGCTGCTATGGCATCGGCAACATCGCTCGGTTCAGGCAATTCTCGTAGAGATAAAATTGTCTGGATCGTCCTTTGCATTTGTTCCTTTGACGCCCTGCCATTACCCGTAATTGATTTTTTTATTCTCGTAGAGCTAAAGCTCCTGACTTCCAAACCAACTTCTGCACACTTCTGCAATATAACGCCTCTTGCATGTCCCATCAATATCGCCGTGCGTGGATGCGTGTAGTGTGAATACAACTGCTCAACAGCTACAACATCGGCATTGAACTTTCCCAGCAACAACACCATGTCCTGAGCTATCTGGTTTAGCCTTGCTTCTATAGATAAATCACCGGATGTGCGAAGAACGCCCGCCTCGATTAGTGTATGCTCATCTGCGTTTGACTGTACACAGGCATATCCGCATATCTGCAGGCCGGGATCTATACCGAGGATTTTCATTTCCATCTCCAACCGGTGCCATCGGATTTGTCTTCGAGCACTATGCCAACTTCATCGAGCTTTGCACGCAATTGATCGGACTTTGTAAAGTCTTTGTCTTTACGCGCCTCGCTTCGTTGCTCAATCACAATATCAACAAGTTTTTCTACCAGCTCATTGTCCATACCGCTAACCTTAGCGTATTCTTGCTTTACAATCCCTAACACATCACCGCCTAATTTAGTGAACAAATCATCAACTGCATTAAGAGTATCTGAGGTGGTATTACTATCTTCTAGTAGTTTATTTGCCAGGCGAACAAGATCAAACATCACCGACAGGGCAATTGCCGTATTGAGGTCATCGTTCATAGCTGCTTCAAATTTTTCCTTGAACTGCTGCAGTTGTTGAGCAACATCTTCGTCAACTTTATCCTCGGTTGGCTGTTTGAGGCGTTTACGCAGCGCGATGACTGTTTCAGTTATTCTATCGAAACCACTCTGGGCTGCACCGAGCGCGGCATCTGAAAAATCAAGAGGACTTCGATAGTGACTATTAAGAACCAACTGCCTTATCGCCAACGGATCATAGTCTTTTGTCAATCTTTCGTGGGCTCCTGAAAAGGCTTGCTTTAAGTTAATAAAGTTATTGAGACTTCGGCTCATTTTCTGGCCGTCCACAGTAACCATATTATTGTGCAGCCAGTATTTAACGAATTGCACACCATTCGCGGCCTCCGATTGAGCTATCTCACATTCGTGATGCGGAAACTTATTGTCAAGTCCGCCGCCGTGGATATCGATGGTCTTGCCGAGATACTTCATCGCCATCACCGAGCATTCCAGGTGCCAGCCTGGAAAACCCATCCCCCATGGACTTGGCCACTGCATAATGTGATTTGGATCAGCCTTTTTCCAGAGCGCAAAATCAACCGGATTCTTTTTGTCAGGCGAAACCTCTACACGCGCGCCGGCCAACATTTCGTCAGTGTTCCTACCGGATAGCTTGCCGTAGTCCTTGAACTTCAACACATCAAAATAAACCGAGCCGTTAGCCTCGTAAGCATAGCCTTTCTCCAGCAGTACCTTGACCAATTCTATTTGCTCTATAATGTGTCCCGTTGCACGGGGTGAGATGTCCGGGCGAAGGCAGTTGAGCTTGTCCATATCCTCGAAAAAGTTTCGCGCATAAAATTCCGCGATTGCCATTGGGTGTTTATGTTCTCTCGTAGCAGCTACAAGCATTCGGTCCTCCCCTTCGTTGGTATCTCCGAGCAGGTGACCGACATCTGTTATATTTTGTACGTAAGTGACATTGTATCCGAGGTAGCGTAGATACCTGACCAATACGTCAAAGCTTACGTAGCTTTTTGCGTGTCCCAAGTGCGCATGGCCGTACACAGTTGGTCCACAAACGTATATTCCGACTTGGCCTTTTTTCAATGGCTTGAATTCCTCTTTTTTTCTTGTCAAGCTATTATAAAGTTGCAATCCCATAACACTCTGCCTTTTCATAGCGTCCTTCTTTGTTTTTTTCTGATAAGCGCTATCGCGGTAGCAGCGATAGCCTGTCCTGCTCCAATCTCACCGAGACCTTCGTTGGTTTTAGCTTTGACATTCACAGATGTAAAATCAATTCCCAAAAGGCCTGCTATACATCTTTTGATCTGACCTTTGACCGGCTCAAGCCGAGGCTCCTCAGCGTGTATCGTCAAATCAACATTTACAACTTCCCATTTTTTTTCTTCAAGTCGATCCCTTACTATAAATAAAAGCTCTTTGCTGTCTGCATTTTTCCAGCGATCTTCGGTGTCAGGAAACAATGTTCCTATGTCTCCCATTCCGCTTGCCCCGAGCAGCGCGTCGATAACTGCGTGCAGAGCAACGTCGCCATCGCTGTGGCCGGCCAAGCCCGCCGGATATGGCACGTAGACACCACCGAGCATTAATTTTCTACCCTCCACAACTCGGTGAATGTCGGTGCCTATTCCGCTTCGATATTCAGCTTTGGGCTGTTCAATCACAACTGCCCCTTAGTACTTGGCACGTCAGTGCCAACAATCCTGACAGCCTTTGCCAGCGACTGGGCGAGACCCTTGAATATTGCCTCAGCTATATGATGGCTGTTTGTACCGTACGGTACGTTTATATGTAAATTGAACTTGCCTGTGTTGGAGAAGCTACGTAGCATCTCCTCAAGACACTGTACGTCGAAATCGCCGATTTTATCCGTTCGATACTCAACATTATACACGCACATCGGCCTGCCGGATAAATCCACTGACACATTGGCCAGGGCATCCTCCATCGGAACAGAGCTGTGACCATATCTGCCGATGCCCTTCTTATCGCCAAGAGCTTTCATCAGACACTCACCAAGGCATATTGCAATATCTTCAACTGTATGATGCGCATCAACGTTCAAATCGCCTTTGGCTTTGATATCAAGATCAATTTTGCCGTGCTTGCTCAGATGCGTCAGCATATGATCAAGAAAACCAATGCCGGTATCAATCTCGTATTTGCCGACACCATCAAGGTTAAGCCGGCAGGTGACATCCGTTTCTTTCGTCTGTCTATGAACTTGGGTGGTTCTTTCTTCCATGGAAATAACCTCATTCTTACAGGATATCCTTCAGGGCGGAGATGAGCTTGACATTCTGCTGCTTCGTCCCGATTGTTATTCTGAGTTTATTGTTAAGTCCGGGCACGTTAAAGTACCTGACATAAATATTTCGCTGCACTAACTTATCATAAATATTTGCCGCTTTATAGTCTTTGCTTCCGGCAAGAACAAAATTTGCTTGACTTTCCGGCACATCGAACCCCATCTCACGAAGTTGCTTTATCATTTCTTCGCGGTCGGCTTTTACTTTTTCAACATTTTGACGGAAATACTGCTGGTCTTTGATTGCAGCGGTAGCCACAGCTATTGCCACCGCATCGACATTGTACGAGTCCTTGACCTTCAATAAACCTGCAATCAAATCCGGCTGAGCAATTGCATATCCAAAGCGTATCCCTGCAAGTGAATAGCCTTTGCTCATAGATCGCAGTATAATCACGTTGTCGAAATCCTTGACCAGCCCTGCACAATCTTTTTCCGCATAATCCACATAGGCTTCATCAATCAATAATACTCCGTTCAGCTCATCCGCCAACGAAGTCAGCTCTTCGACGCTTACGAAGCTGCCCGTGGGCGCGTTTGGATTACAGATAATGGTCAACGCAGCGCCGGTGCCAGCTAATTTGGAAGGCAGATTGAACTCACTGTCGAACGGAACCTCAATTGCATCGCAACCCTGTAGATTCGCTAATACCGGATACAGTGAATACGTGGGCACGGGATAAGCCACCGGCCGAGTTTCATCGCAAAAGGCCTGCAAGGTAATCCTGAGCACCTCATCGCCGCCGTTGCAACACATGATATTTTCCGGCTCGACACCGTTAACTTGCGCTGCTGCCTGTCGGAACGCCGTTCCGAGCGGATCAGGGTAGCGCCTTAGCTGTTCGGGCTTGATTTCCGCTAACACCTTCATAACCTGTGGCGAGGGCGGATATGGACTCTCATTGGTATTGAGCTTAACTACATCTATTTCCTTTGGCTGAAAGCCCGGCTCGTAACCCTTTGCTCTTTCAATATTTTGGCGAAAATAACCCATTATTAGCTCGTATTTCGTATTGCGTATTGCGTACAAAGAATCTTGTCTCCTGTCCGCTGCACGCTGTACGCTACTTTTATAAGATTATATGGATATTTACCCCGAAGTGAAAGATAGATTTTGCGTTTATTCCCCTGTCATTGCGAGGCCTGAAAGGCTGTGGCAATCTCTATTCATCAAGCGTAAAGTAATATATGGTAAAAATCCGAAGCACTAAATCCGAAATACGAAACAATATCGAATGTTCAAAATTCAAATGTTTAAAGCGTTTTGAATTTTGGTTATTTGGATTTTGGATTGGCTTCGTGCTTCGATATTCGAATTTCGGATTTCTGAAATGAGCCGCATTTCCTGCCTAAAATAACCGCACCAAAGCCAAGTGACAAAGGACGTTAGTCTCAATTATGACAAGATAATAATTATATGATCTCTACAAATATGGTTAGAATACGTCAAAAGTTAAACAGTTTAAGACAGGATTTTAATTATGGACTATTATTGGCGAGGTCGGATTTTGGTATTTGTAGGCACTATACTTTTTGCAATCGGTGGAATAATAGCAACGTATGGATGGAATATCTGGAGCCACCAATACAATAAGAAGAAATATCTACGAGAGGGTGTATGGGACATTATACGAGGCGCCACTTTGGTCGCGTTGGCTGGCTTATTAACGACACACGGATGGAATGTCATATCGCTTGGAGAACAGAGAAACAATCTCATTCGAGCTATTACCCAAGAATTGTTGATGAACGTCCAGCTATTGGAAAGTCCACCTATAAAAGGCGAGGTCTCTTACAAAAAGGAAAATGGCAGCGTGGTTCCCCGTCCGTTTCCTACCTTGAAGACTGCTGCCCTGAATGTGGTTATTTCTTCTGGACTCTGGGACATTGGCAACAAAACAGAGAAGAAATTTCTTTACACTATTGAAGCCTATGAGAGGAAAATAGGCACCGCAAACCACATTTTCGATGAATATAATGAGTTTTTACTGAAGACAATAGACCCTAATGAAAAGATTGCTTCGGCCAAAAAATTCCAAAAAGTTGCTCCCGAGAAAGATTATTTCAAATCTTTGGAAAATAAGCAAAATGAAGTAATAAAGCAAATTCTGAGTGAATACAAATGGTCTATACCACCAAAAGAACGCGAATTGCTTCTGCAAAGAATCGGAGAGAAATCTTCTGTAGGTAAATCGGAGTGACTAATAGGGACGGACCCCACCGGTCCGATCCAACAAATATTCGATAGGAAATATTAAACAGCATGGTAATTTAAACCATAATTAGTTGGTGGGGCAAGCCCCGCCCTACCATCCTAATCATAGAAGCCGAAATCATACGCTGCATCAAATAAAGCTACGATGTTTTCAGGCGGGACGCCAACCTGTATGTTGTGAACGTTATTGAAAACATAGCCGCCGCCTGGCTTGAATATTTCGAGATTTTTCCGCACATGCTCTCTAACCTCATTCGGCTTGGCAAAGGGAAGGACATGTTGGGCGTCTATGGCCCCGCCCCAGAAAACAATTTTGCTGCCAAAGGTCTCTTTTAGCTTCTTTGGCTCCATATTTACAAGGCCGATTTGAACAGGATTAAGAATATCAATGCCATTATCAATAAGGTCGGGAATATACTCGAAGCATGAGCCGCAGGTGTGATACCAGATTTTCGCGCTGGTTTCCCTCGACCCTGCTCCCCTCGGCCTTGCTCGGGGCGGGCGGGACAGGAGAGATTTTATGTGCTGGACGAGTTTCTTCTGCCGGGGCTTTACTATTTTACGATAGAAATCCGGAGAAAACAGAGGACCACTTTGTCCCGCGAGGTCGTCACTCATCATCACCACATCAATAATGTCACCCACCTCAGCCATAAAGCCGACATAATACTCCATCCAGAATCTGAGAATTCGATCGAGCAGCGCTTCACAAAATGCAGGATTCTCGATCATATCCATATACCACCGCTCCAAACCTCTCATATACCAGCAAGTTTCATAAATCATGCCGCCGGTGCCGGTCGATATGGCATACGGCGTTTCCTTACGCATTTGTAAAGCCTGCTCTCGCAGGCCTGTGAAACGAGTTGGGTCGCCGCCATTCGGGAATGGATAATCATCAAGGTCAGAAATAGTAGCATTTGCAAGAGGATGGTGCGAAATGTCCATATACAATTGTTGATCGTTAGGCCCATCCTGAGCTGGGTCGAAGGACATTGACCAGACGACGCCAAATTCATCTTTAAGGTCATGCCAGAGCTTACCACCTCGAGTATTCTGCTCGATTTCGCCTTTGAAATCTTCGGGATCGTTCGCACATATATAGCGAATATCGACCCTGAAACGTTTCAGAAGCTCTTCGCATGGCTTGGCAAGCTGCTGCACAGAATCAAGAATTGTTATTTCATCCTCTAACCCGTGAGATAGCTTGTCCTGCTCCGGTCGGCTGCGCCCTAACGAGTGACATCTCACGGGTTGGATACCCAGAAAGTCAAGTAATTCGGCATACGCTCTTTTATGTATGCCGGTTTGAAACCCTCCAAGATCAATAGGCACCCTGTCGGGAACTTGATGATTGAGAGCTTTTACAACACGCTCTCTCGAAGTCATCGTCTCCCTACCTAGCATTTCCGATCTCTCCTACAATTAACCTAATTACCCTTTCGTCTTCCAAGCGATGCAAGTAGAGAATTGAGTTCATAGTTCATTGTTCATTGAATCACGAACCACGAATCACGAGCGACGAGTGACGGGTCACGAATTATTTTTGGCAGTAATCTATAAGGCGTGCAATTTCGCTTCGAAGGTCCTTACGGTGCACAATCATATCGACAAAGCCGTGTTCGAGCATAAACTCCGCTGTCTGGAAATCCTCCGGCAGTTCAACCTTTATCGTCTCTGCAATCGTGCGACGCCCTGCAAAGCCGATTAGTGCGCCGGGTTCAGCTATTATGACATCGCCCAGCATCGCAAAGCTTGCTGTCACGCCGCCGGTCGTTGGGTCGGTCAGAACTGAAATGAAAAGACCCTTGGCCTCACTGAATTTGGCTAAAGCCGCAGAAGTCTTAGCCATCTGTCCAAGTGACACCACTCCCTCGTGCATTCTTGCTCCACCGGAGCAACTAACTACTACAAAAGGCAGCTCCTCCTCCAGGGCCATATCCACCGCGACGCAAAATTTCTCGCCGACGACAAAACCCATTGAGCCCATGAGGAAATTTGGCTCCATCACCGCCAGCATAACCGGCCTTGCCTTGATAAAGGCCTTGCCTATAAGTATCGCCTCTTTTACGCCGCTCTTTTTCTCGTCGTTTTTGACGCGCTGCTTATAAGTTGTCCCTCTGAACTTAAAGCCCAAGGGGTCGCTGGTTGTAAGATCGCCAAGGAACTGCTGAAAAGAGCCTTCGTCCGTCAATTGCTTGATCCGGATCTCGGAACCTATGCGAAAATGATAAGTACACTCAGGACAAACATTGAGGTTCTTCTCAACACTGGACCTGTAGAGCATGTGCTCACAATGCGGACAGCGAACCCAAAGTCCGTCCGGCATTTCTCGGCGAGGCTTCAATGAAAAGCCGTTCCACTTGGACTTCGCCTCTTTAGCCATAATTATTATCCCCGCGATTCGCGCGGGGTTCTCATGCCTGTCAAGTATCCATATTTTTCAATGTAAAAATTGTACAAAAAGCGAAGTCGATTTGCCAGAGAAATCAACCGATAGCCGCTCGAATAGCATCTATCGCAGCAATACGGTCGGGTTCTGCGAATATCGCATGACCTACTACTAATGTGTCAGCACCGTAGGAAATGACCATTGGTATAGTCTCAGTATTTATCCCGCCATCGACTTCGATGCGGATATTAGGCCCGACAATCTCTCTGACATGGGCAATTTTTTCGACCTGCTCTGACATAAACTCCTGGCCTCCAAAACCTGGATGAACCGTCATAACCAGCACCATATCGCAAAGAGGCGCAACTTTTTCTATCGCGTTAACGGCAGTCTCTGGATTGAGGCATATCCCGGCACTACAGCCTAAATCGTGTAGTTTGTCGATAAGTTTTTCCGGCTTCTGAGTCGCTTCAATATGAAATGTTATGTGGTTGGCGCCTGCCTTGGCAAAAGCCTCCACATATTTGACAGGCTCGCTTATCATCAGGTGACTATCAAAAACTAAGTTGCTATGCTCGCGAAGCTTGGCAATGACGGGTGGTCCGATCGTAATGTTCGGCACAAAGTGACCGTCCATGACATCCAAGTGTACCATTCTGATGCCGGCCTGCTCGATAACAGCCATCTCGTCAGCTAATCTGGCAAAGTCAGCATCCAGTATCGAAGGTACAATCTCGATTGTCCCTGCCTTGGGAAGCCGCATTTTTCAGTTGATTATTTTCTTAACCATAGCAAACCAATGTTGCTTGTGCTTTGACCATAAACCTTGGAAAAAACCTTTTTTAATCTGTTAGTAATCTCTTAAGTTCATTCCATATCCTCATATCCTCAGCCTGGTCGGATAACTCTCGGGCCCACTTTTTGAGGTAGTTTATATTAAGTTTCTCTTTATTCCGCAGAACAACTCTCTCTGCGTCTAACAAATCTTGTTTACGCCCAGGAACGATTTTAAATAGAATCAAATCCTCAGGGGTTGGGAAAAAAGCTTTTATACCATATAGCCCAATTGCCTTTCTCCTCTTAAATGCTTGCCTTTCCAGATCGGTTGAGGCGATAATAAAGTCGATATGAAAATCTCCATAGTTTATCTGAAAAGTTCCCGTTTGCTCTGCTGTCTTAAGGCACTTTTTCTTGAAAACCTTAAATCCATCCTTTTGGGCCTTATTTAAAAAGTCGCCGATGTCTTCTTGGGATAGCCTTATATCAACGTCCACGTCCCCTGTAACCCTCGGTTCCCCCAGGGTCCCTGCAGCAATACCTCCAATTATAAGATATTGATATTTGCCCTTATTTAGAAAGGTTACAACCTTTTTATAGACCTCTTCTAACAAAATTTTCATGTTTTTTGTTTCTTGAATAGGCTATTTTTTAGACTGATAGGATTATCCTCAAAAAAGTTCTTGCGCCATTCCCAGATAAGTTTGGAGGAAATCAGGCTCTCCTCCATCGCCAGCGCCTTCTTCCAGGATAAATTCCTGAGGAACTTTCTCTTTTCTTGCTCCGACTTCTCAAACCTTTTCTTATCCAATAAGCCCTTATTGTCTTTAAATCGTTTCATGCTTTTGCGTTATTATGTAATCAGTGCGAAACCACTATCTAAACACCAACGACTGAATACTAACAATTAAACTCAGCACAGTCAAATAAATAGGACTGCAAGTTCGGCGTTCTATTTAACGGACTCACAACCCCTTGATTTTACCCCAATGGAATGTTACTAATCGACGAGATACTCTTAACGCTTCACGAGACCCGTCCTGAGCGTAGCCGAAGGATACGAATCACAGTGTTCTACGCCTTCGCAGCCAGCCGACAAGGCCCATGCCAATACCGCCAAGTGCAAGAGCTCCAGGAGTGGGGATAGGAGTGATTTCACCAAACGTAAGATCATCAAGTGCATCCATACAGTTCCCTATGTAGATCCTATGGATTTCACATACATTTCCCCAATCATAAAACGTATGAAACGTTTTGCCCGATGTATTGAAGCTCTCGTTGATTATTACGTTGCCGTCTATATCATAGGCTATGAAAGTACCTCCCCCACTTTGAGCACCCCGATCTTGGAAGAATGACACCCAGGGCACAGTACCCGGTAAACTTGGATTTTCTGGGCATACGAAGCGAGCGTCTAAGGTTCTGTTATCTTCCCAGTTGTCCGGAGATAATGTGTTGGGTGGGGTGTTAAGATCAGAATATGGATCACCATGATCCTCTATCTTTGTAGTGCTTTCAAATATTATCCCCCATTCAGCAAACTCATTCGTGATGCTAAGGAATGGTGGTACACTTGGTGCAATAATGTCGTTACCATTCGGCCACTTTTCGAAATTAATAGTAGTAGCACCTACAGCAGTACCAGCCAGAACTATTACTGGCAATAAAATCATTAGCTTTTTCATTTTACCCTCCTCCAAAATTTGAGTTGTTCTTGTTAAAGTAAAATATTTGAATGCTTGTAATTGCGAGGAGCTTGCCCCTTAGGGGCGAAGCAATGAAGCAATCTAATAAAGTAAGGAATCGGATTGCCGCGCCCTGATAAATCGGGGCTCGCAATGACGCAGAGCGTCATCTTCATCTCATAGGCCATTATCTCCTCTCCAGTGGTTTTATGGCCGATAGCTCAACGAAGAATAATCTGGAATTCCCTCAGCTTTCCCTCCCTGGGTGGGATCATCGATGGTTAATAACAGAAAAAGAGCAGAAAATCAAGAAAATTATGGGACTTTTTTAAGAAAAATTGGTGTGATACTAATTGTGATTAGAATTTGCTCTTATGTCATTTCGACCGAAGCCCCCGTTCTTGCTTTCGCAAGAAAGCACTGGGGCGTAGTGGAGAAATCTGTTCAAATAGATTTCTCGACTCGCCCTTCGACTTCGCTCAGGGCAGGCTCTTTGGGCTCGCTCGAAATGACACGAATAAGCACATTAATTATTCGCAATTGATATAAGATTGCCATCCGTCACTTAAATTTTTTAAGCGCCGGACTGCGGAGGACTCACAATGACGTATTGCACTTTACATATCACACGTTGTGTTAAACAGCGGTAAAACCGTAGGCTGAATACTTATAAACAACGAACTACGAACAATGAACCATCAACTTTACTTATCGTCGAGGATGTCGATAGCCTTGAATTTCTTTCCCTCCAGAAGTTCAAGTGACGCACCGCCGCCAGTGGAAATATGGCTTATTTTATCCTGAATGTTTAGTTTCTCGACGGCACTTGCGCTGTCACCACCTCCGATTACGCTGCGAGCGCCTTTTTCAGTTGCCTCAACGACAGCTAAAGCAACGGCCCTGGTGCCCTCATCAAAGGGCGGCATCTCAAATATCCCCATCGGGCCATTCCAGACGATGGTCTTCGCATCAGCGACCTTGGCTGCGAACGCCTTGGCTGCGGCTGGACCTATATCGACAGCAATCCAACCCGGGTCGATATCGCCTACGGCGACACGGTGCGGTGCGTTCGGCTTCAATTCACGAACCACCTGATGATCCACAGGCAATACTACCTCACAGCCCACCTCGGCTGCGTGATCCAGCAACTCCAAGGCCTTATCAATGAAGTCATTTTCACACAGACTATTGCCGATACTTTTTCCCTTGCCTTTAAGAAATGTATAGGCCATAGCCCCACCGATGATGATACGATCGACCTTATCTAACAGGTTTTCGATTACGCCAATCTTATCAGAGACTTTTGCGCCGCCAAGTATGGCCACGAATGGCCTTTCGGGATCGCTGATTGTATCACCGAGGAACTTCAACTCCTTTTCCACCAGAAATCCAATGACGCGGGGTTTACCCTCCATCATAAACGGCACAGTATACATCGAAGCGTTATCCCTGTGGGCCGTGCCGAACGCGTCGTCAACGTAAATATCCGCCAGCCCGGCAAGCTGCTTTGCGAAATCGTCCTTGGCTTGACGAAGTTGCTTATCTTCCTTCGCAGCTTTATCCTTTATCGTTTCCTCTTTGTGGAAGCGCAGGTTTTCAAGCAGCATACAATCGCCGGGCTTAAGTGCTTGGGCTTTGGTCTTGGTTTCGGCTCCGATACAATCACCGGCAAAGATAATCTCCTTGCCCAAAAGCTCCGAAAGTCTTTTTGCAACAGGTGCCAAGGATAACTTCTCATCTCTTTGGCCTTTGGGTCTGCCAAGATGGCTCATAAGAATCAAGGCACCGCCACGGTCAAGAATGTTCTTTATAGTAGGCATGGCTTTAACGATACGGTCATCACTCGTAATGTTGCAATCTTCGTCAAGAGGCACATTAAAATCGCACCGCATCAAGACTTTGTTGCCCTTAACATCGATATCAGCAACTGTCTTTTTAGCCATTTTGGTTTCGGTTCCCAAAAAACTCCTCATGTTTTTCTCCCACGACCAGCAATTCACCCGTCTTCTGTAAATTCATACTTTTTCAAAAATAACATGATGGGCAGCTACATCTTTGCCATTCGCTCCATAATATCGACGCTTCGGTTCGAGTAGCCCCATTCGTTGTCATACCAGCTAACAACCTTGACGGTTTTGCCGATGACCATCGTGCAGAGAGAATCGAAGATGCTGGAAGCAGGATTTTTAACGATGTCACTGCTGACAATCGGCTCATCACAATAAACCAAGATACCTTTCATGGATCCTTCGGCAGCCTTTTTCATAGCGGCCTTGACAGAATCAACAGTAACGTTCTTTTTGACATTGACAACCAAGTCCACAATGCTGCCAACCGGTACAGGCACACGAATTGCAAAGCCATCGAGTTTGCCATCGAGTTCAGGAATAACCTTGCCGATAGCCTTTGCCGCACCAGTAGTAGTTGGAATGATGTTTACCGCAGCAGCCCGCGCCCGGCGTAAATCCTTGTGTATCATATCAGCAACTCTCTGGTCGCTGGTATAAGCATGAATGGTGGTCATAAACCCCTGCTCAATACCAAAGGCGTCGTTGAGAACCTTTGCCAAAGGTGCAAGGCAATTGGTCGTACAGCTTGCGTTTGAGACGCACTTGACGTCCTTGGTCAGCTTGTTATCGTTGACGCCAAGAACGATTGTCGCCTCGATGTCATCCTTCGCTGGGACGGTTAAAAGAACCTTGTTTGCGCCGGCCTTTAGATGGTCGGCGTAACCACCTTTGGGCGATTCGGCAGTGCGGAAAATTCCGGTCGATTCCACCACAATTTTGACTCCCATATCCTTCCAGGGCAGTTCCGCAGGATTCTTGACAGCCAGCACATCGATGTTTTTACCATTGATTACTAGTTTATTGTCTTTAGCCTCGACAGTTCCTTCCCACCTTCCCATTACGGTATCGTACTTGAACAAGTGCGCAAGGCTTTTTGCATCCGAGAGGTCGTTGACGGCAACCAACTCCAGCTCACCCTTCCTTTGCATAATGATTCTTGCCATAGCTCTTCCGATGCGGCCGAACCCATTGATTGCAACCTTTATTGACATCTGCACTTCTCCTTCTTCTCAGTACTATTAACGCGGTTTTTTGCTGATTCAAGCCTGCCCAAGACCTCTTGTGCGCGGCAAACGAGAGAGCCACTTTATTGACAAGGTAGGACCTTGTCAAGCGTTTATTAAGAACCCGAACGCAGGTCTGTATAATAGCTGTTGACTAAAACACTTGCACTCAACACTTACTTATAGGCGCCCAACATATTCGGTTCCTCAAAAACCTCAGCACGGTCGGAAAGACTATTTGAGTCACACTCTTGATAGTAAGAGGGTTGGTATATATTCTGGGACCAGTACTTAAACCTTGACCAATCGTTTGTGTCCAGACCATGACTTTCACAATACCTTTCATAAAGATCAAAGAGGTCGCTAATGTGATTGGCATTTCCTCTTCGCTTCAACGACCCGGGGAGCACATAAGCCTGCCACTTTGCCTTGTCGTAACTGACCTGTCCACAAGTCATCGCCGCTAGTGCACTGACCGTACCGGTTCTATCGACACCATGACGACAGTGAATAAGAACAGGCAGTTGGCAATGCTCAAGCGAATCGATAATCCCAACCAACTCAGACCGAGCCGGCAGACTGTAAGCGCTGATGCGAAAGGTAATAAGCTCAACTCCTAATTCATCGGCAAGGGACTTTTCCCAGCTTGTGAGCTCCGCAGTCTGACCTCTGAGATTTATTACAGTACGAATGCCATATTCCTGTATCCACTGCCGCAGTTGCGCGGGTTCAGGCTGTCCCGATCTATAGACTTCCTGCGGTATCACCTCACGGAAATTTGATCTCACCACGAATTGGACGTAATAATACCCAAAACACGAGGCCGCAAACAAAAGTACCGCCACAGGTATTACACGTGACTTCCTAAGTTTGCAAGATCTGCTCGTTTCAGCCATTCCCATAATACAGATTGCACTGGACTTATTGAAATAAAATGTTAGCTTTTTAACTCCAATCGTTATGATAAGCTAATCTTAATGGTTATAAAACAGCAAGAATGTAATCCGCAATTATGCTATAGTCAAGGATTAACAAAATGCTGTAATTGCCCCGGATTAGAGCGATGACGCTGAACGTTACAGGTCATTACGGAACCTCGGCCAAAGACAATGAAGACAACAGATATCTTGTAGTCTTGGTTCTATTCTTAGCCGCGATTAGTCTAATCAGGATCTATAATTTGGCCACCAATGTAATTGACCTTAGCGGCGACGAAGCACACTACTGGGAATGGTCTCGCAGACTTGACCTTTGCTACTACTCGAAACCGCCCGGCGTTGCTTATCTTATCCGGCTGGGTACATCAGTGCTCGGAGACACCGTGCTGGGTGTAAGGATATGTGCGATTATTTTCTCATTTCTCAGTAGCCTGCTGCTTTTCAAGATAGGTACACAGCTATACAACAAAGATGTTGGCTTTGTTTGTGCCATATTGTTTCAGCTTGTGCCGATTTTCGCGGCATACGGCGTCGGTATGACACCTGATTCACCGTTAATATTTTTCTGGATACTCTCCCTGTTGCTTTTTCATAAGGCTCTGGCAACCGGTTCGTCCGGTGTCTGGTTGCTCTTAGGCGTGTCGCTGGGCCTCGGTCTACTGAGCAAGTATGCGATTATATTCTTTTATCCGCCCGCCTTTTTGCTTCTCGGCCTGTTTAAGGAAAACAGAAAACACCTGCGCACACCGTGGCCGTACATTGCCTTTTCGTCGAGTCTGTTGTTTTTCCTGCCTGTAATTATCTGGAACATGAAACACAACTGGGTCATGTTCCGGCATGATATCGGTCACACCAAACTGACACAGGGCTTTACGATTTCTTTCGACAGTTTTGCAAATTTTGTCGGGTCACAGGTAGGAGTGATTACTCCGATACTGCTCGTTCTCATAGTTTATGCGGTCATCAAGCAGAGAAAGCAGGATCCCTTTTGCTTCTGGTTTTGTATTCCGATCCTGATTGGGTTTTTCCTGAAAAGTTTTCAGGGTAAGGTACAGGCGAACTGGTCGTTGATGGCATACATAACAGGCTTAATTAGCGTTTCAGCCTTTCTCACGCATAATTACGCAAGATTTGGACGGTTCATCAAGACAGTAATTATCACTGGCCTAATCATATCGTTGATAGGTACGGCTTTTCTACACTGCCCCCTGCTTGTGTACCAAATTGACTTTCCTCCTGAAAAAAATCCACTGAATAAACTCCGCGGCTGGAAAGAGCTTGGCCGAGAAGTCTCCAAATTAAGTGATGAAATAGAGAAGCCCTTTTTCATTTTCTCCGACCATTATATGACTGTTTCCGAATTGGCCTTTTACGTCGAGGGACATCCGACAACATACTGCGTCAATCTTGGCAGGAGAATGAATCAATACGATATTTGGCCGGGATTTAACGACCTTATTCACTATAATGCAATCTACGTGACTAAGCGTAAAATGTCACCAAAGCTAGCGCAGGCCTTTGAACGCTATGAGAAAAAGTCGGTTGTTTTATACGATGAAAGAGGCAGGGTAATCACAGAGTTCGCGGCCTTCTTATGTTATGATTTCCAGGGTATGGAGGTCAAAAAGCCCGCAAGCTTTTAATGACCGCGGGGAAAAACTTGTTTGCTCTGTTGAAAAGCGTTATTTCGACCGAAGTGAGCGTAGCGAACGTAGCGGAGAAATCTGGATTAGCAGTGCAGTTGCATGCAGATTTCCCTTCGGGGCTCTGCGCTTCGCTACGTGTCTCGACTTCGCCCCTGTTTCTGTCTTCGACAGAAGACACAGGGGCTCCGCTCGAAATGACCCGATCTTGGGCTCTTCAACAGAGCAAGAATTGTTCTAAAAAGGTAGGTACCTGCACCGCTATAACATCGGAAATCTTCTGCATAACTTCTTCACATCTTTAAGGATTTCATTCTTAAAAGACTGCTCTATTTCGTATTTGCTACCGCTTACAATCTTGATATTTCGCAGCACCGAATCAAAAAGAGCTGCAGTGGTTTTCATTTCACCTGGTCCCATTCCATTTTTAGTCACAATAGGAGTGCCTAATCTGACGCCGCTGGTGACTGCAGGACCTTTTCTGTCATAAGGCAATCTGTTCATGTTGACGATAATGCCGCACTGTTCGAGGCACTTCTGCGCAACAAGACCTGTTAAACCTTCGCGGAAACTATCGACGTTAATTAGAATCATGTGGTTGTCTGTCCCGCCGGTTAGTACATCGTGCCCTAAATTTAATAAGGATTCTGCCAATGCCTTTGCGTTCTCTATGATCCTGAATTGTCTTGCCCTATACTCCTCAGATAGCGTCTCTTTGAAGAAAACTGCCTTAGCTACGATATTGTTCAGATACGGCGTGCCCTGCACACCCGGGAATGTTGTCTTTTCAATGTGCTCACATAATGACACAGACTTTGTACCGATTCTTATTTTTTGGTTGTAGTCTTTACCCATCAATATCACACCACCCCGCGGGCCGCCAGGCTTATATGTGCTTGTCGTTGTAAAATGTGCGTAGTCTATGGACGATGGATGGATGCCAGCCATAATCAGACCAGCAATGTGTGAAACGTCCGCCAGAAGATATGCCCCTACCTCGTCGGCGATTTCTCCAAATCTCTTGAAATCTATGGTTCTGGAATAAGCGCTGGCTCCACATATAATCAGCTTTGGTCTGATCTTCCGAGCTTTTTCTCTGATTGCGTCGTAGTCTAAGAGAAAAGTTTTTCTGTCAACGTAATAATTCTCAACCTTAAAGAACTTGCCGGAGAAAGAAACTTTTGCTCCATGTGACAGGTGTCCTCCCTGGTCCAGTCCAAGGCTGAGTATTTTGTCATCTCTTTCGAGTAGCGCGGTAAGAACAATCTGATTCGCACTGGTTCCTGAATGCGGCTGGACGTTCGCGTACATTGCGCCAAATGCCTTTTTGGCTCTTTCAATAGCAAGATTCTCGGCTTGATCAACTACCTCACATCCCCCATGATATCTTGCTCCCGCAAAGCCCTCGGTTGTCTTGTTTTGCATAACCGAGCCGAGTGCCGCCAGAGCCGCCCGAGAACACTGGTTCTCTGCAGCAATAAGCTGCAGCGTATCCTGCAGCCTCGCGTACTCTCGTGCAATTAGCTCGTAGACCTGTCTATCTGTATCTTTTAGAGCGCCAAATACATCTTTGTGGTACTGCTCGCTGCCTTCAAATACCCGACGCTCTTGCTCTACTAACTCATAAACCTTACGATCCTTCTCCTTTGAGACCTCGCTGACCTGCTTATCCAATAACATTTGTAGACCTTCAAATCCTTTCTCCGGTTAGACCAATTGCATCAATGTATGAGACGGCTCACGGTGCTGACCTGTTAGCCGAAAAAACTCCTGACAATATCGTTGAAAGTAACATACAAGAAAAGCATTCCAACGAGCACCCAGCCCGCATAAGCTGCAATTCCCTGCGCCCGCTCACTAATGGCAGAACCTTTGATTCTTTCCACAAGCATTAAAACTATCAGCCCGCCATCGAAGGGTGGCAAAGGCAAAAGATTTATCACAGCGATACACGCGCTTATCAAGCCAAGGAAATACGCATAGTTCACCAAAGGTTGTTCAACGACGATCCGGTAGCTAACAGCTATAATTCCAACCGGACCGATGAGATTCTTTGGGCTGATAAGCCCGCCAATTAGGTGCTTTAACGTTACATAAGTCTGCGCAACAAACATCACCGTCCTTCTGTAGCCCATTCCAATAGCGTTAATTGGTCCGCTGGCACGATAAAGTTTCTCTAAAGGACCGAAAGGAACCGGCTCAGCAAAGACTGATTTGACCGTTATATAATCTTTCTCAATATCAACTTTTAACGTTGTCCTGCCTGCTTCTCCATCATCTTGACGATAATCAATCACAACTTGCTCGTCTCTTGTGTGGGTAATCTCTCGCACTATGTCATAGAAGTCTTCAACGCCAACGCCATTGACTGCAGTTAAAGCAGCACCGCGGGGGATGTCAAGTCTTGCAGGCCCATTTTCGGCAGATATGGTCTTGGCAACAACAGGATGACCGGTATCAAGTAAAAGTCCTACGCCAATCATCGCTCGCTCACCATCCGCTGGCCTCCTTGGCGTAACAGTGACGCTGACAACTTGTTCGAGTCTATTTGGATCGGTGCGCAATACCTTCAGAGGCAGTTGCTTATTCTCGTACTGTTCAGTTACAGCGCGCATCTCCACATACGTGGGATTTTCAATGTCACCAATCGCAAGAACAATGTCACCATCCTTCAGATTGTGGTTGCGGTTTTCACCACCACCTGCAATCTTGTCGGCGTCGATGCTAAAGCCAAGTTTCTTCTTGATCCTGTCGATAAAACTTTTTCCGTTTTCCTCAGTAAAAGCCGACACATCTGCAGCGGCAGTTATCCGTAGCCGGGGGACCATTGAGTAAATGTGCCCAAGCTCATCTTCAGAGTCCACCTCCTTGTCAGCAAGACGTAACCGGAGCGAGATTTGGGATTTTACCAACTTAGACTTACCCTGGCCTGTACTTCGCTCGGCAACCAATGTCACTTCTGGGACAATAGAATCCTCGACAGTCTCTACAAGCTGCCAATGTGTTCGCACATCCTTGCCTTTAACACTTCTAATCCTATCACCGGGTCGCAGACCAGTTCTCTCATATAGCGTTTTGGCATCAGAAACATCCGCAATTGTCAGGCTCAGCGGTTGAATGATTCCAAACTCTCTTATCGATTCACCGGGCATGAGCTCTGCCACAAGGCCAAGACTCTCCTGCGAACCATCCTCATGCCGTACTGTTAGCTGAACTACTTCGTCAACATTCGACAAGGCTGACGCTATCAATATGTTGCTAAAGTCCAGATCCTTACGCTTGCCGGCAATTTCAATTATCTCATCACCCGGCTTTATGCCTGCCCGCGCCGCCGGTGAATCAGGCACTACACCTCCAACGACAGCAGGCGGCAACCTTATCCCGGCAAGAAACACAATGACAAAAATAATGCCGGCACTTATAACGTTGAAGGTAACACCTGCCGCTATGACCGGTATTCGAATACTTACAGGCTTGTTTGAGAATGAACGTGGGTCTTCGATCCTTTTAACCGATCCTATATCATCCTGTCCGAGCAGCTTAACAAAACCACCAAAGGGAATAAGGCCGATCCTATATTCCGTTTCCTCAGCCTTGTCTTTAGTGCCTTCCGTAGAATTCGATAAGCTCCTCACTGAGTCACTATCTCCTCTGCCAAACAAACTTGGCAGTACTCTGAACCGCAAGCCGCTTTCGGTCTTTCGCAGGCCGAGCAGCATCGGTGGCATAAAAATTGAAAAGACCTCCACCTTTATGCCGGAAAGCTTAGCAACAATAAAATGACCGAATTCATGGACAAGAACTACACCCCCAAACCCAAGCAGAACCAGTAACACATTGCCAAAAATATGAATATTGCTGACAATCAGGTAAACAATTGCTGCAAAGACAGCAGCCAACAAGAATCCGCGAAGGTTTTTCAATGAACCACTCGATTCAGACATTAAATTTCCCTAAAAGAATCAAAGACTCGATAACCAAACTACAAAATACATTCTAAAATCCCGAATAGCAAATCTCGATGCTTGATTATTGTTTTATGCTCTTGGATTTTTGCCTGAGACGATTTTTAACCTCCTGCCGTGCCCATGCGTCAGCCTCGAGTATTTCCTCAAGAGACCCACATTTCCTGACATCGTGTTTATTCAAACAGTGTTCTATCAGTTCCACAATTCCAACAAATGGAATCTCTTCTGCAAGGAACCGTTCTACGGCAGCCTCATTCGCAGCATTAAAAACGACCGGCGCTGTGCCGCCGAGCCGGGCTACTTCGAATCCGAGCGGTAGAACGCGAAACGTCTGCGGATTGGGCGCCTCAAAAGTAAGTCTTCCTATCTCGTCCAGACGCAGGCGCTTGCGCTGTCCTTCAACACGCTTAGGATACGTCAAAGCATATTGGATAGGAATACACATATCAGGCTGACCAAGCTGTGCTATTACCGAGCCGTCCACAAACTCAACAAGTGAATGGACTATTGACTCCGGATGAATTAAAATCTCAATTCGTTCCACAGGCATATCAAAAAGCCAGCGAGCTTCAATAACCTCAAACGCCTTATTCATCATTGTTGCTGAGTCTATTGTAATCTTGGGCCCCATATCCCAGATCGGATGTGCAAGGGCTTGCTCCAGCGTTACATTCTGTAAATCCTCAAAGCTCGCCTGCCTAAATGGCCCACCCGAAGCCGTCAAGATTATCCTGGCCACTTCCTGCCGAGAACCCGACTGCATGGCCTGACATATCGCTGAATGCTCACTATCCACAGGCAGAATCACACTGTCGTTTTCCTTTGCGGTCCTGGTTAACAATTCACCTGCTATAACAAGTGGCTCCTTATTCGCAATGGCCAATCTCTTGCTTCGCCGCGCAGCGGCAAGAACAGAAGGCAAACCCGCCGCTCCGACTATTGCCGATAGAACGATATCAACCTCATCGTGCTCAGCGATTTCTATAAGACTGCCGGGTCCACTTAAGACATCAACATCCATACTCGCGACCAATTCACTCAGCTCTGCTGCACGGTTAGCGTCAGAGATAGCTACAAATCTTGGCTTATATCGCGCCACCTGCTCAGCCAACAGTCCAACACTGCTGTGCGCGCTCAAGGCAAAGACTTCGTACTCCGGACCAAGCCCATCAATTACTCGCAGCGCGTTTCTGCCGACCGACCCCGTAGAACCCAGAATGGCAATCTTCTTGGTCATAAATGTTATCAAAAGAAATTAAATATGAGTTCTGGCATTTTCATAGTCTGACTAAAACCATCCTAACACAGAAAATACGCCCCGGCGATTTGCACCGTGGCTACCGACAACTGATAGTATGCCAAGCACCAACACACTGTCAAGATGAAACACTCATAACAAGATCGGGTGTATCTGTCGATTGCGGGCAGATTTTCAACAGCAAAGTACCTCAAATACGGAAACATCCAAAGCCCGGACAACACACAGTGGATTTTCAAGTGTATTCCAAGCTGCCCCGGCTCGGCACGATAACCACATTCTCTGTTGTAAAACTAGTGCTTTGTTACATTTCAATTGATGGATATAATTTCTTTAGTTTTATCCGGGCATCCTTAGTGGTGAATCGCCAGTTTACTTTTGCTTCGGCGGTATTACGAATCACTTGCCAAGCAGCAAC
>Ga0307431_1000044_pt1 | contig 102844 bp, 83 predicted proteins | sample SalMarWE160170MG_FD_202155 | JGI IMG/M metagenome (GOLD analysis project Ga0307431, IMG submission 202155) | Salt marsh sediment microbial communities from the Plum Island Ecosystem LTER, Massachusetts, United States - WE1603-170 | ecosystem: Environmental > Aquatic > Marine > Intertidal zone >...
AGCTGGAATGAAGATGAATAAGAAAAACATAACTGTTGGCGGAATTATTCTGGGAGCCGTAATATTAGTTTTCGTGATTCTCCGGATAAATGGAAGTCGAAAAGATAAAACACCGGATTTTAAAATCGTTCAGGCAAGCAGAGACAATGTCATTCAGAAGGTTACTGAAAGCGGTAAAGTAGAGCCGGTTACTTCAGTAAGTGTCAAATCTGCGCTTGCCGGAGAGGTAATAAAATTGTTTGTAGAAGAAGGAGATAAGGTTAAAGTAGGACAAAAGCTCGTTTTGATACAGCCGCAGCCTGAGGAAGCCCAAAAGGTAGCTCAGACAAAGGCGTCCATTAAGAGTAAGAAACTGGACCTGGAAGATGCCGAGAGGGATCTTAAGAGAAAAGAAGCACTTTACGAGAAGGGTTTTATTGCCGAACAGGATGTTGAAGATGCTCGAAAACAGTATGAAAACAGTAAGATTCAGCTTCAACTTGCAAAGAGACAACTTTGGGTAGTGCTTGGTGGTGAGGAAAATGTAGATGTTGAAGGTCTTGATCTTGAGGGAATTGAGAATATTACACTCAAGTCTTCTATGGAAGGTATGATAACAAGCGTTAACGTTGAAGAGGGAGAAATGATAACCTCAGGCACTCAGGCACTTAGTGGCGGGGGTATTGCTATTATGACGGTCGCCAATTTGAATGAAATGATCGTTGAAGCCAATATAAATGAGGTTGATGTGGGGAAACTGGAGAAGGGACAGAGAGTCGAAATAGGTTTTGATGCAATCAAAGGTAAAGTTTACGGGGGTAAAGTTATGAAAATTTCGCCTTCCGGTACTGAAGAGCAGAATTTAGTAATTTATCCTGTTGAGGTTGAGATTCTGGATTCGGATGACAGGATACGTCCCGGTATGACGGCAGATCTTGATATAATTGTAGGAGAGGCAGAGAATGTTATTTGTATACCAAAACATGCTGTAATAAATAGGGAAGGAAAAACCATAGTTCTTGTTAGGAAAGATGGTAAATTTATTCCGGAAGAGATTGTAGTTGGGCTTGATGATAATGTAAAAGTGGAAATTAAAAGTGGCCTTTCCGAGAATGATACGTTGATGATTCCTTCCGAGGAAGGATTTGGTCCCCGAGAAGGCGGAAGAGGTCGTCCGCCGGGCAGATAATATAAATTATGGATTTAATTGATTCAAAGAATCTTACCAAAGTTTACTGCAGAAGTAATGTAGAGGTTCATGCTCTGCGAGGTGTTTCCCTTAAAGTTAATAGAGGAGAATTTTTATCAATCATAGGTCCCTCTGGTTCAGGAAAAACTACGTTGATGGATATACTTGGATGTCTTTCCAGGCCAACTTCCGGGAGTTATTTTCTGGAAGGTCAGGATGTAAGTAAACTAAGCGATGATGAGTTATCCGATATAAGGAAGAAAAAAATCGGATTTGTATTTCAAACCTTTAACCTTATTGCAAGGATGAACGCGCTGAGCAATGTGGAACTTCCGCTTCTTTATTCCGGAGTAGGTGAAGAACAGCGTAGGGAAAAGGCAATGAATGCGCTCGGTAGGGTCGGATTACAGATGCGAGCTTACCACGACCCGAACGAACTCTCAGGCGGAGAACAGCAGCGAGTTGCCATTGCAAGGGCTTTGATAAATAACCCTTCCATAATATTTGCCGATGAACCTACGGGAAATCTTGATTCAAAAACCGGTAAAGAAATTATGGCTCTTTTTGAAAAGCTTCATCAAGAGGGGAAAACCATTATAATGGTAACTCATGATGCTAATGTTGCCGATTATGCCCAGAGAAGTATCAAGCTAAAGGATGGCAAAATAGAAGAAGAAAAAGTAAGAAGGAAATCATCAAAAAAGAAAGCTGTTTTTGTTGAAGAAAACCTGGGAGACGCCAGTTTAGTGGGTAGTATTATCTCGGGATTTGTTTCGGGATACAAAGGTCTTTTTGCTAATAAGCTTCGTTCCTTCCTTACCGTTCTTGGTATAATCATAGGTGTAGGAGCTGTTATAGGTGTTATGGGAGTGGGAGAGGGGGCGAAACGGAATATCACCACCCAGATTGAGAAACTCGGTTCTAATGTAATTAGTATTCATTACAGGAGAGCCGACAGTAAAGATGAAGCCCTCGCATGGCGAGGAAGGTCCAAAGGGCTTACTTACGAGGATGCTCTTGCTCTTAAAGAGGAACTAGATTTTATAAAAGATGTGGAACCCCAGGTAAGGAGTACCATAACCGTCAAATATAAGGATAAGGATTGGGAAACCGACGTTATAGGTACTTTACCTTCATATCAGTCCATAAATAACCATCATGTTAAAGACGGCCGATTTTTCACGGAGGCTGAATTGAAATCCTGGACAAAGATATGCGTTATAGGAAAGACAATCAAAGATGAACTATTCAAAGACGAAAATCCGATAGGCAAGGAGATAAAAATCAGTAATATGCGTTTTACCGTAGTTGGCATTATGGAAGAAAAAGGTTCTGTTGGGTGGAATAATTTTGACGACCGGATATTCATACCACTCTTCACCGCTCAAAAGAGAATTACAGGACAAGATAATGTTGTTAGAGAGATTCAAGCTCAGACTACGGGTACTGTTCCAGCGGAGGATTCTGAGGAACAGGTAAGACAACTCCTCCTAGAGCGTCACAATCAGGTTGAGGATTTTCATATTATGAACCGGGAGGAATTCAAGCAGACAATAGAACAGACAGCCAGTACCTTTAAAATCATGCTTTCCGGCATTGCTGCGATATCTCTTATTGTGGGTGGTATCGGTATAATGAATATAATGCTGGTTTCGGTTACGGAGAGAACCAGAGAGATTGGCATAAGAAAAGCAATAGGAGCAAAAAGAGTAGATATTCTTATTCAGTTCCTTATAGAGTCGGTAATAGTATCTTTGAGCGGAGGTATTTTAGGTATTATCTTTGGTGTTGTTTTTGCCAATACTGTGGGTAATATGATGGTGGGTGCAGGCGCTATGGGTCCCAGATTCTTGAGTCAGGGAGGAGAATCGGTTGTGACTCCAAGTTCAGTTTTAATTGCGTTTCTTTTTGCGGTAGTGGTAGGAATTTTCTTTGGAATGTATCCTGCAAATAAGGCTTCAAAAATGGATCCAGTTAAGGCTTTAAGATACGAATGATATAATTAACCACGAGATTACACAAGATTAACACAAGATTTTTTAATTAACCGCAGAGACACAGAGAACGCAAAGCCCCACCACCCTCCTCTTTTTTTATTGTTTTTTCTAACAGCTAAAACCCAAAACCTAACGCCTATAATTATTCTTTGTGTCTCTGTGTTATAATTAGTTTGTTTTTTTGTTAGGTTGTTGGGAGATTGAGGGAGTTGAAACAGAAATAATAATCTCTGTGTGTTCTGTTTTTTCTCTGTGTTCTCTGTGAGTTTGTTTTTCTCTGTGTCCTCTGTGGTAAATGTTTTGGGTGGGGTTAAAGAATGCGATTAACCGTTTTAAAACCCCAGGTAAAGGTGAAAATAGTAGCGATCACATTACCTCCTACTATACCCCACCAAACGCCTGTAAGTCCGAAGTCGAGATAAGCTGCCAGTATATAAGCGAGAGGTAACTGGAATACAAATGTTCGGATAGCAGTCACAATCAGAGAATTTAATCCTTTCCTTACGCCTCTGAACATTGCCGAAGTTAGAATTCCCGGTGGGACGGCCAGATAAAATAATGTGCTGATTTTTAAAAATCTTATGAGCTCGTCTGAAATTCTTGCTGCTTCCTTTGAATAAGTGAAAATATACGAAATCTCTTTTGTAAATAATAAAACAAAGAGAGCTATGAACAGCTCCAGTAAGATGCCCGCCTTCACTGCATATAAGTATGCAATTTTGAGTTTTTCTTTGTTTCTTGAGCCGTAAGCAGCTCCCGTTACGGCAGTTACTCCGGTTGCAAGACCCATTATTGGAGTTGTTGCCAGCATAATAATTCTCCATCCGCTTGTGAAGACGGCAATGCCATCTGTATCACCTACAAGTACTACTATCTTGTTAAGTATAATCATGCTTATGGACATGGATAACTGGGCCAGTGTCGAGGGGATGCCAACGGACAGGATTTCATTTAAAATCCTTCTATTGTATTTGAAATTTTTTATGGATATGTCAAGATAAGTGTCCTTTTTGCTGAACATCCAGTATATGAAAAGTAGAGAGCTTACTGCCATCGAAAAAACCGAGGCAATTGCGGCACCGCTAACCCCTAATCCAAAATAATATATAAATATTGGGTCCAGTATTATATTCAGTATAGAGCCTATAAGGATACCGTACATGGCTCTTTTTGAATCTCCTTCTCCTCTTAGTATTGAACCTGCGATATTTGAAAAAACTAATATTGGGGTTCCCAGAAAAAAGATTTTCGAGTAATCGATTGCCATCTCAGCGACTTTTTCGTTGCCTCCGCTGAATGCTCTCATAATTTCGTCAAGAAAAGGGAAACCGCATATGCTGATAATGATTGATACTGTAAAGCCTAATATGAGTGTATGCTCGGCGGTGTTATCCGCGTCTTTTTTGTTCCCGGCTCCAATTCTTCTTGAAATTGCGGAACTGCCTCCGACTCCAATCCCCATGCCGAGAGATAGTATTATAAAAAAGAAAGGGAAAAATAAACCGACGGAAGCAAGAGCATCCGCACCTAACCCGGCGACCCAGAATCCATCGGCTATGTTGTAGAGAGAATGAACAAGCATGGCAACCATCATAGGTGTGGATAATTTTAATATAGCCTTTTTAGGTTCTCCTAATAAATCTTTTACACCTTTAGTTACATTATCATCTATATTCATTTAAGTTCTTTTTAAGATATAATTTTAGGACAATTTGTAAACCCATTTCCTGATGTTAGTATATTAGTTAATAGTGAGTAGATAGTAGTTAGTAGTTGGAAAAAATAAAAATAAAATCCTTAAAATCTGCGTTCATCTGCGTCCGATAATTGCGGAGTGGTATGGGTTTTTTATCTTGACATAATCACTGTTAAATATATTATTAGTACGGCATTTCACAGAAATTTGTAGGAGGATGTATGTCTTTTTTGATTTTTGTCATTATATCATGGAATTCGATGAGTACCGAAAATTTTACGGTAATTTATCCCGATGAATCTTATAAGGACTGCGCACTGCAACAACTTTCTTTACTGGAGACATATAGGGAGAGTGTTATAGAATTTACTCACAATGATCCGGGGAGGACCCTATTATTTATAGACAATATTGGAGGTTCAATTATGGGATATGCTATGCCATGGGTGAATTCCATAAACTTAAATCCATATATTCATCCTCCAGTTCCAAGGTATGGTAGTATGCCCTCCTGGTGGAGGATTGGCACCGTTCATGAATATACTCATATTTCAAATATGACAAGTACAGGAGGGATACCTAAATTGCTTAGAGGGCTATTTGGTAAAAACTTCCAGCCTAATATGTATGTTCCTATATGGGTGGCTGAATCCTATTCGGTGTATTCGGAAGGCAGGCAGTTTCCTTTTGAAGGGAGATTAAATGAAGGTTTTTACGATGCTTACGGTATGGCCTGTGCAAGAGATGATAATTTCCCGGGTATATATGATTTTACCTATAATTACTACAAATTCCCTTTTGGGAGTTCGTTTTATATGTGGGGAAGCTTCATGGCAAGGCATAGAGCGAAAAAGTATGGAGAAGAAAGAATTTCTGATTGGGCTGACAGATATGCAAAGTCTATTCCTTTAATAAGTTTTGAATTAACTCATAAATCAGCTTATGGGGAATTTTCTTTTGGGCTTTACGATGAACTAAAAAGCGAATTTCAAAAAGACCTGGCAAAATATAATTTTACTCAAAATTCAAAAGTCGTATATTCGGGAAATGAATTTCTTGGCTTTCTTACACATGATGAACATTATCTATATTTTATAAGAGATAAGATAATAAAATACTCAGTTTATAAAAGCATATATTATTCGGAAATTTTACAATTGGACCCAAAAACGGGTAAATCTAAAGTCCTTTTGAAAGACCTTGGGCTTTCCGATATGCCCATGCGAATAAAAAATGGAAAGATATTTTATGGAAAAATCGATATCTTTAAAAGCAGCGAAAATCTTATTGGGTTTAAACTTAGAAATGATATATACAGTTTTGATATAAGTACTTCGAGAAAAAAGAAGATTTATTCTGACGACGGGACATTAAGGACTTTTGATGTACGGGGTGATGGTAAACTTATTATAGGCAGACAAAAAGGTTGGAGAGGGGGTATTATTGAAATAATCGATGAAGATAAAAGGGATGTTATTTTCTCCTCGGATTTTGTGGTTCCATACGATATTGTAGTCGGGGAAGATAACATAGCAATACTAATGCATAATGAGGATAAAGGCAACAAGATTTTCTTTCTGGGAGGGGATACAGTGAAAATTGAAGAGCCTTATTCGAAATGTGGACTCAATTTCGTTGGGAAAAACCTTTTGTTTTCCTCTAACAGATTAGGGCTCTGGCAAGCTTATATGTGGAAAGACTCTTCTCTTTATAAGGTTACAGACCTTCCTTTTTGTACTTATCCTGTGGTACTGGATAATAAAATATATTTTATAGGAATGTCATCCGAAGGGCAGACTATTGAAGTGGTGGAAATGACAGAAGGAAAAAAGATAGAGGTATTGGAAGATTTACCTGATCCTTCCCTGCCGTCATACGCCAACCTGGAATATAAAAAAGGAGGCTATATTAATAATTTCAGGCATCTTCTCTGGGACCCCATCCTGAGATTTCCGACGTTTTCTTCAGAAGAAGACAGGACGAATATTAGACTTAACGTTTTCGGAATGGATGCTTCAGGTACCAGAAACTTATCATGGTATTTAGATTACGAGGAGCAAACTGGTCTTACCGGCTATGATATAAGATATACAACTATGTTCTTAAGGCCTTCTTTCCTAAGTGCTGAGGCGCAAAAAGACAGAGATGAACGCTCGGCGACGGTTTATCTTTCGTATCCAATGATGGTCTCGGCGAGGAGTGGATTGCAGGATATTTATCTGGATTTTGCTGCGAATTATCACGATAGTCTTGACTCCAGGAGAATACCATTAACTTTTTCTCCGATATTTATATTCGGAGATCATAATAAGAAATTTTTCCTTGCTCCTTCTATAATATATGAATCTGAAAAGATGGGGAGTGATATTAACAGAAAAAGTTATCAACTTTACGTAGGGAGTGGTTTTTCATACCCGGGTTTCTCGGTACTTATCTCAGGAATAGGAATATGGGATAAAGATAATCCGGATTCTACTCTTTTAGAACCGATTTGCGGCGGAGAAAAAAGAATGAGATCAGGTGGGGGAATGAAATTCGGAATTGACTATCGAATTTTAAGTATTGGAAAAGGGAATAATTTAATACCGGTTTACTTTGGTGATATCTGGTTACGACCATTCGCTGAGATCATCTATTCTTCGGATTGGGAAGAGCCATTGACTACTGTAGGAGGGCTTATTACTTTGGAAACCTCTGCTCTTTACATATTGAATTTAGAACCGAGTATTGGTGTAGGATACAGGGTTGATGAGAATAAAGCTTATGTCATATGGGGGCTTAGCGGAGGCTTTGGTTCTACTGAGGTAGGAATTAGAGCAAGGATGTATCCGAAATCTCCCAGAGCAAAAAGTATGTTCGATTTCAATATAGGTAATTTCGAATTTTCTATAGAAAAAAGATTTCAGTTACCATGGAAATTCTAAATTCTTTAAAAGTGACTTTCTTGTGCTAAAGATTTAATAAATAGGATTTTGATTTATCTTTGAATTATAATACGTTAACGAGTGTCTGAACTCAAAGCACCTTTCATAGTAGCGCGAGATGCTTTTCTCATTATAAAGTTAACTGGAATATATAATAGCGAGGATTTCCTAAAATGAAAAGTTCTTTTGTAAATCGAGGAAAAAGAAGAAAGTTGTTTTCTTGACCAGTAATAACCTTCCTGCAGTTCTTCGACAGTTAGAAGTTTAGGCTGAAAAACGACTTCACCTACGGTATATTTTGACCAATCACGGCTGATTATTCTTCCCGCTTTTTCCATTCTTTCGTTGAGGCGTGTTCCCGGTAGTGGAGTAAGTATAGCAAGGCTTGGCAGTTCTATCTGGTTCCTATCGATAAAAGACACGGTTTCTTCAAAAACACTTTTATCATCCGAATCGAAACCAAAGATAAAAGCTCCTACAATACCGATACCGTGATCGTGAATTATCTTTATTGATTCTTTATAATCTTCTACGTTATTCATACTCTTGCCGACTTCTTTTAAACTGTTTGGAGATACGGATTCAATACCCATAAAAAGCGATGTGCAGCCGCTTCTTGCAGCAAGTCTTAACAATTCTCTGTTCTTTGCTATAACTAAAGATGCCTGCCCGAACCATTTTATATGTAATGGAATTAAAGCTTTGAATAGCTCTTTGGCATACTTTGGGTTTCCGGCAATGTTATCATCAACGAAAAATATTATAGAGCGTCTGCTCGCGATTTTTATCTCTCTAATAATGTCAGGTATGGGTCTTGTCCGGTAAGTTTGTCCGAAAAAATCCGTAACACAGCAGAAATCGCAATTAAAGGGACATCCGCGGGTTGTTTGTATCATATGCAATTCTTTGTAGTACTTGTTCTTTTGGTATAAGTCCGTTCGGGGCAGAGGAAGATTTTTAAGGCTTGGTCTTGTTTCGGAAGAATAAAACTTCTGCAATTTACCATTTTTGAAATCTTTTACGACACGCTTTATTTGCCCTTCGGCTTCCCCTATCACCACTGAGTTAGAATGTTTTATGGCTTCTTGAGGCAGCGCTGAAGGGTGCATACCCCCCATGACAATCGGAACTCCCTTTTCTCTGAATTTATCAGCGATTTCATATGCTCGAGGCACCGTTGATGTAATCGAAGTTATTCCGACCAGGTCTACTTTTTCATTATAATCGATCTCTTCGATGCTGTCATTTATTATTTCGATCTTAGTATCCCGGGGAAATAAAGCCGCGACAGTTGCAAGACTCAGCCGTGAGAAATTTATTGCCTTTTCTCTCCTGCTAACAAATTGTACGGGGGACCTGGGTGAGATTAGTTTAACGAACATTCTGAACTCCTCTATTTACCTTAAACGTTCTGAAGTAATTTTGTAAATTACTTCTTCTTTGTTTTTTTATTTAAAATTATTGCTATTATGCCAACCAAATATCTCCGTCTAAATATAATACTGAGACAAAAAAAGTAAAGGGTGCATGAAATATTTATCTACGCGCTTTTTTCTATAGGTTTTCGGCTTGCAGGCTGAAATTTCCCTGGAAAATATCGTTTTCAATATGTGATTGGGGGCAATATTACATACAATATCATATTGTTTAGCACCGCCCCCTTAGATATCAACAGTATTTATTCGTTAATTTCTACTTTACCACTGAGAGCGACCACCGCGGGGAGATCTATTTTCTCTTGAATCACCTCTAGAGCCTTCCGGACGAGGACGGGCTTCATTCACAACAATTTCTCTGCCTTTCAGATCTTTACCGTTCAAACCGCTTATTGCTGCTTCTCCCTCGGCTTTCTCCGGCATTTCGACAAACCCGAATCCTCTCGACTTACCCGTGTATTTATCTGTAACTATCTTAGCTGTAGTTACCTGTCCATGAGCTTCGAAAGCTGTTTTAAGATCTTCCTCGGTTAAGTCCCACGAAATATTTCCTACGTATATATTCATTTTACCTCCTTATAGGTTAGAATATTTACATGTTTTGAAAATGTAATTAGATTAGAATACTCTTTTCCAAGATAGAGTATTGTTATAAATAACCGGCAAAACCAGAAGGGAAACGGAAAGAAAATACCACAGACAGATTCCTACAGATCTTGGAGGTTCCTAATAACATTTTTCTTAAGACAAAATATATATTTTCCATTATAAGTCAAGTCAAAATCTTTACGATAAATAAAGAGTAGATGTGTAAACATTAAACAACTTTATTTTCTCTTCGCCCTTTTCCTTCCTTCTCTTGCTTTTGTCACAAAGAGCCCCGATCTTTTTTTTCTGTTTTTGAAATGCGATAATAGTATTTCCGCTTCATGGAAAGGAAGTGTCACAAAAGAGAATTTGTCGAGTATTTGTATGTCCCTTATTTTTTCACCCGGAATATTACATATCTTTTTTATTGACTCTACTAATTTTTTAGCATTTAGTCCATCATTTTTGCCGTGAGTTACAAATAAGCGGGTCTTTCCTTTGTTATCAACGAAAGTATCTTTGATTTCCGTGTAGTTTTTCTCATTTAATTCATCTTGAAAAGTATACTGGAGAAGAGCAGCGAGTATGTTTTGTTCGCTATTGTTTTCTAGAAGTTCCTGTGACATTTTCATATATTTATCATTGACCTCTGATTTTGCAATTTTCTCAAGATCTGATTTTATCTTGAGTTTTTTTGTTTCTATTATGTCTTTGACCTTTGGTATATGTGCTCTGCGAATGTCTGTTTTTGCTGTCCTTTGAATAAACTGTAGTTTTCTGTATTCTTCCGGTGTTACGAAAGTTATAGCATTTCCTTCTTTGCCGGCTCTACCGGTTCTTCCTATTCGATGAACGTAATATTTCGGGTCCTGAGGGAGTGCATAATTGATTACATGCGTAAGATTTTGAACATCCAATCCTCTTGCTGCCACGTCGGTTGCCACGAGAATATTTATGAAATGTTTTTTAAACTTGTTTAATATTCTTTCGCGTAAGTGTTGTGACATATCTCCATGTAGAGCATCTGCATCATAGCCACGTTCCATTAGACGTTTCGCAAGGTTGTCCACATCGATTTTAGTCCTGCAAAAGACAAGTCCGTAAAAATCATCTTCGATATCTATAATTCTGCAGAGAGCTTCAAATTTATTTTCAGAATTCACTTCGAAGTAAATCTGGTCGGTCTGACTGACCGTAAGTTCCCCGTGGGATACATTGAAAATATCATATTCTGTCATATATTTCTCTGCTATATTCACAATTTCTTGCGGCATGGTAGCCGAAAATAGCATAGTTCTTTTTTCTTTAGGTGTATGTTCGATAATTTTTTTTACGTCATCAAGAAAACCCATATCCAGCATCTCGTCCGCTTCATCAAGTATAAGGTGAGATATCCTGTCCAGTTTTAAAGTACGACGGTTAAGGTGGTCTATAACTCTTCCGGGTGTACCAACGACGATATCAACGCCTTTTTTCAAGCTTCTGAGCTGTCCGGAAATTGCCTGTCCGCCATATATAGGGATAATTCGTAGGTTCTTACTTCCTTTTAATGAATTAATTTCTTCCGCTACCTGGATTGCAAGTTCTCTTGTCGGTGTAAGTACAATTGCCTGGACGTTTTTCGATCTTTCCCGGAGAAGTTCAATTAATGGAAGGCCGAAAGCGGCAGTTTTACCCGTTCCGGTTCGTGCCTGACCTATAATATCCTTTTTTCCCGATAGTAAAGCCGGTATGGTTTGTTCCTGTATAGGTGTTGGTTCCTCAAACCCTTTTATTTTTAAAATATTCAGAGTTTCTTCTGATAAGCCTAAATCTTTAAAAGATTTCATGATTTATTTCCTCTCTGATCTAACATAGTTTACGTGTACTGAAAAAGATAACAAATATACTATATTAAAATCTTATTTTTTTGTTAAAGTTAAATTATAATCAATATATGTTCATATAATAATTACTTTTCACGAATTAACAAGCCTTTTTTATTTGATTTTGTTGACATTGGGTTTTACGGTAAAGTAAAATTTAACTTATTGACTTTTTGCTTTAATTCTTTTATATTTTTTTAAACAAACCAGGAGGTAAAATTATGGCGGAAGAAGAAAAAGATGGAGTATTTCCGACTTTTGCATTAATTGTTTTGCTTATTGGTGTCTTTTGGCTTTTAAGCGATTTGAATGTTTTGAAGGTAAATGTGCCCTGGGTTCCAATAGTAATAATTGTGGTAGCTATAGGCTGGATTATAGATCATTTTACAGGTAAATAACCCTTCAGGCTGATTGGCTTAGTTATTAAACGGAGGCTCTTCAGGTAATCGCAGATTCGTATTTGTCCAACCATGAGGCATGTTCGTTGAAAGGGTTTGTTCGCATGGCAAAGAGGAAAAAATATGGGAAGTTTTTTTTCGTGTATTCCATATAGCTTAGCCATTGGTACGTTAAAAGATTGTATGCGCGCTCGATATCGATTTTCGTGTGCTGGATATCTTCTTCCGATAGATTGTCTAAATCTCTTGCGGCTAATTCCTCGGTAATGTGAAATATTGCCATTAAGCTTTCCGTAAACGTTGTGTGTTCCAATAAATTAGGATTTTGCAGCAATCTGATCAGGAATTCTCTTTTAGTGGTTAAGAAATTGGATATTTTTTTAAGTTCTATTTTATTAATATCGATATCAGCTTTGTAGGATTTTAATCCTCTGAAAGCTGACTTAAAATCCATGTCTTCGCATCCGTCTTCGACAACAATAAGGTCGTGAATCTTGTTAAGGTTTTTATCGAAATTAGATAAATAAACAAGAAGATGTTTTCCGAAATCACTGAAGAAGGTTTCGATAACCATGTTCAATTTTTTAAGATGACTTTGCTTTTCCCATTCATGTAGTACGTGATGTATTATAATGGTTACGAGAAGGACTTCGACGAATACGAACGCGATATCTCCTACGAGATAAATAAATATGTGATGGGCGTCTCTGAATATAAGGTAATGCATAAAATAAAAAGTTATGGATAAGACTAACATAGCTATACCTGCGACGAATTTCCAGTTAAATTTCTTATTCATTTTTTACCTCCCGGTTTTAAAAGAAAATTATTGAATCATGTTTTCTTATATATGAGTTTAATATTATTCTTGGTGTAGCGCAAGTTTCCTAATTTTTTATAAAATTATAGAAGATTACCCCGAACTTATCGGGGTAATCTTCCAGGAGGTGCACGCTTACTTTAAAAACTTTGAAACAAACGGGGAGGTATCACCCCGACGTAAGAAATGCCCTGAGGGTCCTTCTCCTAAAAACTCAGAAAACCATGATTCGTGTTCGATTTCTTCGTTGAGAATTGCAAGGGCAAGGTCGTAAGTTCGGTGGTCCTTACCTGCCGTCATATTGCAAACTTCAGTGTATCCTCTGACTGCGCACCGCTCTGCTTCTACAAGTACCTTTAGTATTCCTTTGGCGTCTGATGGGTTTTTCGGTAACGACGCCGGCGGGCAGGCTGATAAATCATGAAATTCCTTCATGCAGCTCGGCAACTTGCCTCCAAGTTCATATATCCTCGGCATAAGGGCTTCAAAGTGATTACGGTCCTCAATCCTCGCAGTTTCCGCGATTTCCTTGATACCCTCGCCTTCTAAACCAATCAGATTTGCCCTGAGAATTGTATAGTAATAATAAGTCGTTAATTCCGCAGAAGCGTTTTTTATCAGTAACTTTAACAACTTGTCTAAGTCCACTCCTGATTTTTTAACCATTTCAATTGCTACTTTTGCCATTTTACTTTCCTCCCTTTTTTGAACTTTTATTGTTTAAATTTTAAAAACTTCCAATTAAAATTTTGCTTGTGCCTGCTGCAGACTATTTAATTACATATTATCACCCCCTACTATAATAATTACTATGTAGTAATTATTACTAATATACAACAAAATTTTTTTGCTATTTCCTCCTGCAGTCTTTGCAAAACCCTTCAAGAATAACCTTCCTATTTATCACAGTAAAATCTTCTTCTATTTTTTTAGGTATTTTTATGCTGTCGTAAAGTTCGCTTTGAAAGTCTATTATATTTCCGCATTTCATACATCGAAAGTGATGGTGTTTTCCTGTGTCCGGGTCGAATCGTTTTGGTTCGCCATATCCCTCTACTACGTTCGCAAGTCCCATTTCGGAAAAAGATAGAAGAGTTCTATATACAGTGTCGAAAGATATGTTGGGCAAAGATTTTTTCACTCTTTTGTATAAAATATCCGCGGAAGGATGATCTTTTGACCTCATCAGTTCTATATATATTACCGTGCGCTGAGGAGTAATTTTTAGATCGTGTTCCTGGCACGCATTTCTAAAAAGTTCCATTGAAGAATCAATATTATTGTTTAGCATATAATTATTATATAGTAATTATTCTTATCTGTCAAGGGTTTTTTTTGTTATTTAAAGTTTATGGTTCGATGTCGATATCGAAAGTAAATCTTTATTCATAGTTTTATTCTTCATATATATAAGTGCCTTGACAGGATTTGTATTGTCCTTATGATTTAAATTGTAATTATTTAAATTAAACGGAGGAGATATGTATATGTTTTCGAAAATTAAAAAAATCAGGCAATTATTTAATCTAGTAACGGTGTTGGTCTTTTTTTTGTTGTTGATGCCTTTTAAGGTAGTTGCTGAGGATGGTTATAGATTGTGGCTTCGGTATGATAACATAAAAGACTCAAAGACGCTAAATGAGTATAAGAAAAATATTAAATCAATTCATTTTCCGGGTGATGAACCTACTCTAAAAGCTGCACGGGAAGAGTTAACAAAAGGCGTTACGGGTTTATTGGGCTTTCCTGTAAAATTTACAGGTAAGCTGGAAAAGGGCGGAACCCTTATTGTGGGAACTCCGAAATCTTCGAGCATTGTTGCATCCCTTTCCCTCGATGATAAACTGAAATATGTTGGGGAGGAAGGTTACATAATACAGAATTCCGTTATTAAGGGTAAAAAATGTATTGTAATTACTGCCAATACAGATGTTGGTATATTGTATGGAGTTTTTAATTTTCTTAAACTGCTTCAAACCAATAAAAATATCATGGATCTTTCGATAAGCGATAAGCCCAAAATCAAATACAGGCTTTTAAACCACTGGGATAACCTTGATCGTACGGTTGAAAGAGGTTACGCGGGTTTTTCGTTATGGGATTGGCATAAGCTGCCGGATTATCTCGATCCTCGATATAAAGATTACGCGAGAGCTAACGCGTCAATAGGAATTAATGGAACTGTTTTGACTAATGTTAATTCTAATGCCGCGGTTCTAACGCCGATGTATCTGGAGAAAGTAGCTGCTTTAGCGAATGTTTTTAGGCTATATGGTATCAGGGTATATCTTACCGCGCGTTTTAGCGCTCCAATTCAAATTGGTAACCTGGAAACAGCAGATCCTCTCGATCCGGAAGTTAAAAAATGGTGGAAGGATAAAGTTGACGAAATCTATAAATACATTCCCGATTTCGGAGGATTTTTAGTAAAAGCCAATTCCGAAGGTCAACCCGGACCGCAAAAATACGAACGCAGTCACGCCGAAGGAGCCAATCTTCTTGCTGATGCTCTCGCTTCGCATGGAGGTATCGTTATGTGGAGGGCTTTCGTTTACAGCTACGATGTAAATGAAGACAGGGCGGAGCAGGCATACAATGAGTTTGTACCGCTTGATGGAAAATTTAGAGATAATGTTTTAATACAGGTGAAAAACGGACCTATTGATTTTCAACCGCGTGAACCTTTCCATCCTTTATTCGGTGCTACGACAAAAACACCTGTTATGATGGAATTTCAAATTACTCAAGAATATCTGGGTTGCGCTACCCATTTAGTGTATCTGGCAACTCTATATAAAGAGTGTCTGGAATCTGATACTTATGCGAAAGGTAAAGGTTCGACCGTAGCTAAAGTACTCGACGGTTCACTTTTTGACTATACAAATACAGGGTTTGCCGGAGTTTCGAATATCGGGACAGACAGAAACTGGACAGGTCATCATTTTGCCCAGGTTAACTGGTATGCTTTCGGGCGTCTTGGCTGGAATCATGAACTTTCGGCAGAGAAAATCGCAGAAGAATGGATACGGATGACTTTTTCAAACGATAAAGAAGTTGTAAAAACTTTAAAAGAAATTATGATAGCCTCTCGAGAGATAGCTGTAAGCTATATGACTCCTATTGGTTTGCATCATATAATGGCGGAGGGTCATCACTATGGTCCGGGACCGTGGGTAGCGGTGTCCGGTAGGCCCGATTGGACTTCTGTATATTATCACCAGGCAGACTCACTTGGAATAGGGTTTGAGCGTACGACAAAAGGTTCGAATGCATTAAGGCAGTATTATCCCGAGGTAAAGGAAAAATTTTCCAACCTTGAGACTTGCCCGGACGAATATCTCTTGTGGTTTCATCACCTTGACTGGGATTACAAAATGAAATCGGGAAGAACGCTGTGGGAAGAACTTTGCCATAAATATTACAGTGGTGTCGATTCGGTAAAATGGATGGTTGATAAATTTTCTACGTTGTCAGGCAAGATTGATGAAGAAAGGTTCGAGCACGTATCAACATTTCTGAAAATTCAGGCAGCGGAAGCCATTTGGTGGAGAAATTCATGTCTGTTATATTTTCAATCGCATTCGAAAAAGTCTATTCCCGCAGAGTATGAAAAACCTTCGGGTACGCTTGAATATTATAAGAGTCTTAGATTTCCCTATGCTCCCGGTATTAGACCATCATGGTAATAAATTATTGATTAAATAAGATTTAGTATTCTGAAAGGTGTATTAATCGAAGTTTAACATCTTAATATGCTTGCATACAATGCTTTTTTGTATATGTTATGTGGGATTCATAGGAAGATAAAATGGATACGATAACACTTAGAGGGGAGATTTTTCGATGTTTTTAATTTCGATTTTACAACTAATTGAACATACCGGCAGAACCAATAATCTTGTTGCTCAGGGAATAGGTTTTGTCGGGCTTATCTTTGCTATAATTTCCTTTCAAAACAACAAACGTAATCTTATTCTTGTTTTTTTTGGTATGGCGCAAATGTGTTTTATTGCACATTTTGCTCTCCTGGAAGTTTGGCCTGCCTTTTCGGTGAATATAGTGGGTGTAGTCCGCACTTTCTCTTTTCTTCTCCGAGGAAAGAAAAAATGGATGGATAAAAACACCTTGATGTATGTTTTTGTCGGTTTATTCTGTATAGCCGGAGCTCTTTCCTGGAATGGCTGGCTTAGTCTTCTGCCTATTATGGCTATGATTATTGAGACGATTGGTTTATGGAAGAAAAATCCACGTTTAATCCGTTCCATTGTTATTATTCCACGTCCTTTGTGGATTACATATAATATTATTCATCACTCCTATGCGGGTGTGATGACGGAGGTTTTTGTAATTATTTCTCTACTTACGGCTATTATTCGTTTTGATATCTTACCCCGGATAAAACAAAGAAATATTTCCGGAATGCAGGATAAAGATTCTTTAAACTGATACAAATAAATTACGATTAAATTCTAAGGATACTATATATATATATTGACATTTTCTGTGAAGATGATATTTTTCTTATGATGTTAAATTATTTCTTTTATTCGTTCGGTCTATCAGAAAAAAGCAAAAAATTTAGTTGCGATGCGGAATACTTAATGATTGCTAAAGTAAAAGTTAATACGCAATAATTGTCAAGGAGGAAGTTGTATGAGATATTTAGTCCGTTTATCAATAATTGCTTTAATGCTCTTATTGGTGATACCAAACCTTTATGCAGGACAGAAAAAAGAAGTAAAAGAAGGAGCTTATTGGTGGAATCAGCCACCGTGGCAGAAACCTGCCGAGAATCCTAGGAAAAAGGAACTTCCACTTATCAGTGTAAAGGGAAATGAGTTTGCTAATCCCAAAGGCGATAAGATTGTATTTCGCGGTCTGGCGATTTCCGACCCGGATAAGCTTGAAGGTCAAGGATACTGGAGCAAAAAACATTTTGAAGAATTAAGGAAGATGGGGGCTACGGTTGTTCGCATCCCTGTTCATCCCGTTGCGTGGAGGGATCGTACTCCGGAAGGTTATCTGAAGCTGCTTGATGAGGCGGTAAAATGGTGTACGGAACTTAAAATGTATATTATCATCGATTGGCATAGTATTGGCAATCTTGAGATGGAGCTTTTTCAGGATCCGTCCTATAACACCACGAAAAAGGAAACCTATGGGTTCTGGCGGACTATCGCCGATCATTTCAAAGGAAACAACACGGTTGCTTTCTACGAAATATTCAATGAACCAACGCACCGCTTTGGCCTTCTTGGCAGCATGACCTGGAGTGAGTGGAAGAAGATCAATGAAGATATTATTAATCTTATTCGTGCTTATGATAAAGAAACTATTCCTCTTGTGGTAGGGTTTGATTGGGCTTATGATTTGAATTATATTCACTATAACCCTATTAATGCGGAAGGAATTGCTTATGTGTCGCATCCTTATTATTTTAAAAGAAAAAAACCTTGGGAGCCAAAGTGGGACGAAAATTTCGGATTCGCGAAAGGTCAGTACCCCGTTATGATAACGGAATTTGGTTTTAATCTTGAGAATGTGGAAGAGGGAGAAAATAAAGGTTACGGAGAAGCTATAATTAGGTATCTTGAAGAAAGGGGTATAAGTTGGATTGGCTGGATCTTTGACCCTGACTGGCATCCGAAAATGCTCAAATCCTGGGATAATTATGAGCTTACAGGAAGTGGTGAATTTTTCAGAAAAGCTCTGCATGGGAAGGTTGACAAGTAAGGAATTTCACAATGAAGATATCGGTTATTCTTGCTCATCCGAATAAGGAAAGCTTTAATCATGCGATTGCGAAAGTGGTCGTTGATACACTTAACAAAAAGAAACATGAAGTTTATTTTCATGACCTTTATGCAGAGGAATTCGACCCCTTGCTTTTGCCCGAAGAAATCGAAGAAGATGTTGTATTACCTGATTCGATTACGAATTATTGCGAGGAGATATCTATATCGGACGGTATTATTATTGTTCATCCGAATTGGTGGGGGCAGCCTCCGGCAATCTTGAAAGGCTGGATAGACAGGGTTTTGCGAGTGGGTATAGCTTATAGATTTTTAGATAGTGATAATGGAGAGGGTGTACCTGTTGGAATCTTAAAAGCCAGTATTGCTATTGTATTTAATACGTCAAATACTCCTCGGGAGAGGGAACAAAAAGATTTTGGCGATCCTCTTGAGGTACTATGGGAGAAATGTATTTTTGAGTTTTGCGGCGTAAAAAATTTCTATAGAAAAATGTTTGGAATCATGGTTACAAGTACCAATGCGCAACGTAAGAAATGGCTGGAAGAAGTAAAGTCGATAATCGGAGATTATTTTTAAATTTTTATTCATCGTAGGAGCACAGAGAACACAAAACCACCAAGCTATTAGCCTTTTGCTTTTCGCGTTAAACTAACCCCACAACAACTAAATCTTAAAATTTAACATAAAGGACACAAAGAATACAAGGTTTGTTTTTTTAAGCTAATAGCTAAAGGCCAAGAGCTAAAAGCTAAGTTCAACAACAAATCACACGAATAACACAAATAATTTTATTAGTCCAAAGTCAAAACTAAATCCTGAAATCAGCGAATTAACAAATGAACTAATAATATCTATTTGGGGGCAAAATTACATACAATACAATATTGTTGAACGGTGCCCCCCTGTATGTTAATAGTTCTCAGATAATTTCTATCTTTACCAGCGAGAGCGACCGCCGCCAGATGATCCGCCACTTCTTCCTCCCGAACCACCTCTAAAGCCTTCCGGACGAGGACGAGCTTCATTTACAATGAGTTCTTTTCCTTTTAATTCTTTGCCGTTTAAACCAGCCATTGCGGCCTCAGCCTCAGCTTTATCAGGCATTTCGACAAATGCGAATCCTCTAGGTTCGCCTGTGTACTTATCTTTAATTATCTTAACCGAAGTCAGCTCTCCATAAGCTGCAAAAGCTTTATTGATTTCTTCCTCAGTTAATTCTGATGAAATATTACCTACGTATATATTCATTTTACCCCCTTTTAGGTTAGAATATTTACATGTTTTTGTAAATGCAATTAAATCCGAATACGTTTTTACAGGAATCGTATTACTATATATAACCGTCAAAACCAGAAGGGAAATAAATGAGAAAAAACAAATATATTCCTAGAGATCTTGGAGGTTTTTAACCACATATTACTATTCTAAAAATACTTGATTTCCGCTAAAAGTCAAGAGTCAAAAGGCAATCCCTACCACAACAACAAAAAGCAACAAAGAATAGAATGAATACCTCTATTAGTCCAAAGTCCAATGTCCAAAGTCGCAACTGAGACCTAAAAGCCCCCTTGACAATTAAAGGAAAATCCTTATTATAGTATAAAATTGTAACAATTACATTTTTGAAACGGTTACAGTGATGGAGGTTAGTATGGAAAAAGAATATCCTTTGGGTGGTGGAGTTTTGAAGTGGACTCATGGCAGTTGGCTCGAAGAAAATCTAGGTGGGAAGTTTTCTATTCTTGATGTTCAGCCTGATATACATGATTATATACTTGAGCATATTCCGGGTGCTGTTTATTTCAATCCAAAGTTGCTGAGGGTGCCTTATAAGGGTAAACCTGGTTTTTACGTGCCGGAAGAAGTTGCAGAGTTACTTTTCAGGAGAGTTGGTCTTTCTAATGATCGACCTGTTGTAGTTTATACCGGCGTTGGAGGTGTCAGGGGTTGGGGTGATGGTCTTGAGCAGACAATGGTGGTTTATTCTCTTGTAAGGTTCGGGCATAATAAAGTTTATGTTCTGGATGGCGGGCTTAATGATTGGAAAAAGGAAGGTAGAAAGCTTACGAAGGACTTTCCCGTTATTGAAGAATCGGATTTTAAGGTTAATCTAAGAAAAGATTACTGGATTGAATATGAGGATTTTAAGAGAGTTAAAGATAGCGAAGGTGTCGTTTTGCTTGATGCGAGACCCGCAAACGTTTACGAAGGTCAGGGACCCTGGCCGAAACCCGGACACATTCCCGGTGCGATAAATCTTCCATGGAAAACTTTAATGGTTGAAGGAAATTTTACTCTTTTGAAAGATGAAGATGAAATTAAAGGTATTTTGGACGAAAAAGGCATAATGCCGGATAAGACCGTAATTTGCTCGTGTGGTACGGGAAGAGAGGCAACAAACGAGTTTATTATGTTCAAGTTTCTGCTTGAGTATCCTGACGTAAAGATTTATGAGGGTTCTTTCACCGAGTGGTCTTCTTACCCTGAGAACCCAACGGTAACCGGTAAAAACCCACGGTAAAATTAAGGAGGTTTTTTTGATGGAGGAAAGTATTGTCGAGAAGAAGGAAGTTTCTAAGGAGAAAGTTCTCGCAATTGGAGCTGAGGTTTATTCGAGAGTTGTCGGTTATTACCGGCCTGTTGCCAATTGGAATGATGGAAAAAGGGAGGAGTTCAAAGAGAGGAATTATCTTTCGTGTGAATGTGAAGAGGCGGCTGAGTAATTTATAGTAGTTAAATACAAAGGGGGAAAATTTGCTTTTCGAGAGAGTTAAATCGGAAGGTTTGGCTCATTATTCTTACATTTTCGGTCATAACAGAGAAGCTTTTGTAATCGACCCGAGACGTGATATCGATGTTTATATATTTTTGGCTTCCCGGCAGGGTTTCCGAATCAAATATATTTTCGAAACTCATCGAAATGAAGACTACGTTGTGGGTTCGAGAGAACTTTCGGAGAAGACGGGAGCTGAGATTTTCCATGCGGATTCGCAATTGGATTACAAATACGGGCAAGAGGTGAACGATGGACAGGAATGGAAGGTGGGTTCTTATAAAGTTGAGGCGATTTATTCTCCCGGTCACACTAAAGGTAGTATGAGCTATCTTCTTTTTGACGTCAGCGGTTCTCCCTGGATTCTTTTTACGGGGGACGCTCTTTTTGCGGGTGATGTAGGAAGAGTCGATTTGTTTGGTAAAAATAATATGAAAGAAATGGCGGATATGCTTTACGATACTATTTTCCATAAGTTTTTCTCTCTTGGTGACGGAGTTATTGTCTGTCCTGCTCACGGTGCAGGTTCGGTATGCGGGGGAGAAATCGCGGATAGACCATGGACTACGATTGGGCTTGAGAAAAAGCTAAATCCGAAACTTAAATTTACCGAAAAAAAAGATTTTATTAAAAATATAGCAAAGGATTTAGAGAAACCTTATTATTTTAAACAGATGGAAAAATACAATGTGCAAGGTGCGCCTATACTCGGTTCTCTGCCTGTGCCAGCTCCTCTTTCCCCTGATGAATTTTCGAAAACAGCAGAAAGCTCAGTAGTTCTTGATTCCCGGATGGAATCAAGTTTCGCTTCTGCTCACATCCCGGGTTCTATATCTATCTGGAAAGAGGGAATACCGAATTTTGCCGGCTGGTTTTTGCCTTATGATAAGCCGATACTTCTTGTTAACGAAACAGATGATCCCCTGCCCGTTGTAAGATTGTTGATAAGACTCGGTTATGATAATATTACCGGTTATCTTTCCGGAGGAGTGCTCGGATGGCATACCTCCGGGAAAGAAAGCGCATCGATTGAAACAATCAGGGTTCAAGATTTATGCCGTCTCCTGGATAAAGGAGAGAAAATAATAATTCTCGATGTTAGAGGCGAAGAAGAAATAAAAGCGAAGGGAAGAATACCTGACGCTATAAATATACCTATTACTCAACTTTACGAGAGAATGGACGAAGTACCTAAAAGAAAACACGCTTGTGTCTTTTGCGGAAGCGGTCTTCGTTCGATTATGGCAGCAAGTCTTCTTAAGAAAGAAGGCTGGCATAGTCTAAAGGTTGCTCTTGGCGGTCTTGCCGGATGGAATTCAAATACCTGTCCGGTCGATTTGTAAATTTGTTAAGAGGTCGATTAGTTTATAGGATTTAGGTAAAGAAATAAAATCAAATTGGGTTGTGAGGGGCTTGAACCCTTGATTCCTTGACCCCTTGATACCTTTTGTTATATCCCCTATTTTATAAAACATAGTCGCCGAGGTCGGCGGCGTTTTTCTTAAGAAAAATCGAACCGGGTTCCAAATTCAATCTCGAAATTTAATTTAAAAATATATAGTAATTCTTCACCCTTGACTTCAATATTTAAATATCTATAATTAATTCAGGAGGTCAAATGTTTATTTGTGTATTAGTGAAAGTTAGCGGAGGAGTGAAGATATGAAGTTATATGTAAAAGAATTTTCAATTTATATTACCCCGTCCTGGGATATTGGGTGGTTATTAAATGGAAAAGAAATAAGGTGAAATAGAATTTAGCTCAAATGATACCTATTATGATGGACTGGAAGATTATCAAAAGGAAATTAGATGATGCGGGAATATATTAACGCGCCGGGCTCCTCTCCCGAAATCAGTCGTGGAAAACGTATCCTGTTTAACCTGTTGCTGTTTCTGATCACGTTAGGTGTTCTGCTGCTTGCGGAAGGGGTTCTTAGGCTTGGCAATTACGGGGGGGATTTGCGCCTGTTTATCCCTGCGCCAAAGGAGCTCTCGGATTACTACCGTTGTAATCCGGATATCGGGGAACGCTATTTCTATCGACAGTTCACTATCCCGTTCCCCCCGAAGGATTTGTTCCTGAAGGAAAAACCGAAGAACGGGTATAGGATTTTCGTCCTCGGAGGATCGACTACTGCTGGATTCCCATACGGCAATAACCTGATGTTCTCCCGGATTCTCTGGCGCAGACTCCAGGATACGTTTCCGGAGAAACGCATTGAGGTGGTGAACACAGCCATGGCGGCGGTGAACAGCTACACCATGCTTGACTTCATGGATGAAATCCTTGAATACGAGCCTGATCTCATACTCATCTATGCGGGACATAATGAATTCTATGGAGCACTTGGAGTGGGCTCGTTGGAGTCGCTCGGGCAAAGCAGGTGGCTTATCAAAACCTATCTGAAAATGGAGCACCTGCGGTTGTTCCGTCTGCTGAGGGCACTCATCAGTCGGGTGAGGGGAATATTTCAACGAAATCATGCGGGTAATCAAGAGGATCCGACGGCAACTTTAATGGAGCGGATTGTCTCTGAGCAGGTCATTCCCCTGGGGAGCGAATTATACGAACGGGGGAAGGAACAATTTCGAAGTAACCTGGAGGAGATCCTGCAGCAGGCGGATCGAGCGAATGTATCGGTCGCGCTGAGTGAGCTGGTCAGCAATGTGGGGGGTCAATCCCCATTTCGCTCGGTGCAATCAGATACCTTCCCTCCGGCAAAGCAAGTGTATGAGCGGGCGCAGCAACTGGAGGCCCGGGGTGATTATCACAAAGCCAGACAACTGTATCTCCGGGCGAAAGATCTGGATGCCCTGCGATTTCGGGCGACCGAGGACTTCAATACGATCATCCATAAATCGGCTTCCAGGCACAAAGTCCAGGTAGTGCCCATGAAACAGATCTTTGAAAATCACTCGTCCAATGGTATCATTGGAAATCAGCTAATTCTTGAGCACCTTCATCCGAATATAGACGGCTATTTTCTTATGGCAGATGGGTTTTATCGAACGCTGCGGGCGGCAGGATATATCAGCTCGAAGTGGGATTCAAGCCACATACAAAGTGCTGCTGTGTACAAGAGAGATTGGGGGATAACCGCCCTGGATACGGTATACGGCAATCTGTGTATCCGCTGGCTCAAGGGCGGATGGCCGTTCCAGCCAAAACAGTTCCAGAATAAGAGTCTTGACACCTATACCCCGGAAAATAAGGTGGACTCGGTGGCACTGAAAGTATTGGTGGATAAAGAGATCAGTTTGGAAGTGGGCCACCTGAACCTGGCTCGCTACTACCGGGACCACAAAGAATACCGGAAGGCCTACCGGGAATACAGAGCGCTTATTTATACAATACCCCACGAGGTCATGTTCTACGAAGGCGCTGCAGAGATGCTGCTCAAATTAAATCAGGAGGAGGATGCCCTTTCAATTTTGGAGGAATCACTGCGGATCAGAAAAAACGACTTTGCTCTCAAGTGGCTTTCACGCCTGTATCTACAGCAAGGGAATGTTAACAAAGCCTTGTCCTATTTCGCAAAAGCGGATCCCGCACTGACAGAGGATCAGGAATTCCAGAACACCCTTGCGCATGCGTATATTGCCTCCGGACAATTTGACAAGTTCCAAAAAGTCTTAGAAAAACTGCACTCCCGGGAAGACGGATCGCTCCGGCCCTTCCGGTATCATGTCTCAGTAGAGACGCGACACCTGGCACAACAATACAATTCTGCCTCCACTGTATTTTTAAATGAGCGGAACTTCCGCACTGCGTTCGTGTTGTTAACCCAATCGATGTATCTAGAGGAGACGGCGTTCGCAAATAAGTGGATTGGCCAGATATTGCTTCTCCGGAAGAAATTTTATAGAGCGCTGCCCTATTTGCAAAAGGCCGAGGCCATGGGATTGAAGGATGCGGATTTATACTACAACCTGGCCGCGGCAAGCTATTATCTGGATCAGAAAAGAGAAGCGGTCCGGTATTTAAACAAGCTAAAGCAAATAAGACCAGACCATCCTGATCCCTCGGGCTTGCTGGACAAAGTGAATTCGGATTGAGTGAACCTATGTATATCCTGGGTATCTCAGCATTTTATCACGACAGCGCTGCTGCCTTAACCCGGGATGGTGCTCTTATCGCCGCGGCGCAGGAGGAGCGGTTTACCCGCATCAAACACGATTATCGATTCCCGAACCATGCCATAAATTACTGTTTGCGGGAGGGCAAGATCTCGCCATCGGATTTAGGGTATGTCGCGTTTTACGACAAACCGTTCCCGAAATTCGAACGGATTCTCGAATCGTATTTGCACTATGCTCCGAGAGGAATTCGTTCTTTTATTAAAGCCATGCCCGTCTGGATCAAGCAGAAGATCTGGATTAAAAGCCTGATTCTGGAAGCGCTCCCCGGCTTCGCCGGTGAAATCCTCTTTCCTGAACATCATCGGTCCCACGCAGCCTCGGCATTCTTCCCATCTCCCTTCCCCGATGCCGCCATTGTCACCACGGACGGAGTCGGTGAATGGACCACCACCAGTATTGGTTTCGGAACCGGAAATTCCGTCACACTCTTGCAGGAGCTCCAATTTCCCCATTCCCTTGGTATGTTGTATTCTGCATTCACCTACTACACCGGTTTCCGGGTAAATTCAGGAGAATACAAAGTGATGGGGCTGGCGCCGTATGGGGAGCCAAAGTATGTCCAAACTATTCTGGATAACCTTATTGATGTAAAGCAAGATGGATCGTTCCGGCTCAACCTGGACTATTTCAACTTTCCGGTGGGGCTTACGATGACGAATCGGAAATTTCACCGCCTGTTCGATGGCCCTCCGCGCGAGCCGGAAAGTCGGATTTCCCAGAAAGAAATGGATCTGGCACGATCGGTGCAGGAAGTGACCGAACTCATTTTGGAACGGATGAGCTGCCATGCGAAGGCAGAAACAGGAGCCGACTATTTAGTGCTGGCAGGTGGAGTGGCATTGAATTGTGTAGCGAACGGAAAATTACTGCGGAATACCCATTATGACGATATCTGGATCCAGCCGGCCGCTGGGGATGCAGGCGGCGCACTGGGTGCTGCGCTTTCGGTCTGGTATGAATATCTTGGGAATTCACGTGTAGTCGAGCACGGGCATGATGCCCAGCAAGGTTCCTATCTCGGTCCCCAATTCAGTGATTCGGAGATCCGGGGATTTCTGGATCGCCACCATATCCCCTTTCACCGGTTATCAGATGTCGAAGTAATAACACAGACGGCGGCATTGCTGGCAGAAGGGAACGTAGTCGGATGGTTCCAGGGGCGGATGGAATTTGGTCCGCGCGCATTGGGGGCACGGAGTATCCTTGGAGACCCGCGTTCTCCGGAAATGCAGAAGAAAATGAATTTAAAGATTAAATTTCGTGAATCGTTCCGACCGTTCGCACCATCTGTACTATTAGAAGCCGTGACGAAATACTTCCAGTTTGACCGCCCCAGTCCATATATGCTTTTTGTCGCCGAGGTTGCCGAGGACAAACGCCGTGAGGTGAGCCAGGAAGAGCAGCAATTGTTCGGGATCGACAAACTGAATGTCGTACGGTCAGAAATCCCGGCAGTAACGCATGTTGACTACTCCGCACGCCTCCAAACAGTTGACCGGGAAACCAATGCAAGGTACCATGCCCTGTTGACGGAATTTGCGGCGCAGACCGGCTGCCCCATTCTTGTGAATACGTCTTTCAACGTTAGGGGAGAACCCATTGTTTGCACTCCCCGGGACGCATATAAGTGTTTTATGCGAACCGAGATGGACTATCTGGTCCTGGGAAACTATCTCCTGCACAAAGCAGAACAGCCGGACACCATTGTAGGGATCTCCTGGGAAAACGAGTTCGCACCGGATCGATCCACCCCGAAGGAGTCAGCAGCCATGGATACATCGAAATTCAAAGACCGCACGGAATGGCGGAAATTCGGGATCGGACTCTCAATCATTCTGGTGATCCTCGGAACCATCCAATGGATAGCGGGGAAATCCCTGTTTCCTATGGTTTATCTGACAGCCGGTATCGTATTTGTATCAGGGTTGCTTTTCCCGGTGATCTTGAAACCACTGTTCATTCTGTTCAGTTACATCGGATTCGCTTTAGGATGGGTAATGACCCGGGTGATCCTTTCGGCGCTTTTCTTCCTGGTATTCACCCCGATTAGTCTACTCTCGCGCCTGGTAGGGAAACGGTATCTGCAGATGGGATTTGGGGCGGACGAGACTACTTACTGGAAGACTCACCGGGGACAAACCGCTTCAAAACAATATTTTAAAAAGCAGTATTAACAAGAGGAGTTTTTACCATATGCATACCCAACATAACAATAGCAAAGGATGGTTATTCCATGTCTAAAATGTCCGTATTGATTGAGTTCTGGGAGTTTTTACGCGTCCGGAAAAAGAGGATTCTTGCACTGATTGTCTTCTTTCTTTTATTGCTCGGCATCCTGATTGTATTTACGGAAGGATCAGCATTGGCACCGTTTATTTACACACTCTTCTAGCGGTTTCCAAGACCGATGACAACCGGGCACAGGACACGACCTGCGGGAAGCCGCAGGGTATAAACACGTCTTTTTCTTTCTCCCCAGGGAAAGCCCCCCGACCCCACCGTTTAAAAAAAGAAGAATCATTTTTAAAATAATTGTTGTAAAGAGAAGAATTTAAAGAGTTTGAAGAAAAAAAAGAAATAAAATCAAAATGGGTGAAGGGTGGTTACCTTGATCTCTCGATTCCTTGAACCCTTGATCCCTTTGTTGTATTGCCTATTTTTTAAAACAAAGTCGCCGACTACGGCGACGTTTTTCTAAAGAAAAATCGAACCGGTTTTATTTTTTTAATTTTCCCCCTTGACATGTTCGCAAAAATGAGTACAATTGTTCTCAAAAAGGCGAACAAATGTTAGAAAGTTTATATGTTACTAAATCAAAAGTCAGGAGGGATATACTTACTTTGTTTTTCGGTAATCCTTCGAAAAAATATTATGTCAGGCAAATTGAAAGATTGTTGGGCTATTCTGTTGGCAGTATTAGCAGGGAATTGAAAAAGTTTAAAAATGATGATTTGTTGCTAACGGAAAAAGCTGGGAATCTTGTTTATTATAAGTTAAACATTGAGCATCCTCTTTATGAAGAACTAAAAAGTATTATTATGAAATCTTCCGGTATTGTTCAAAGGCTAAAGGAAGCTTTGGTGTCATTTGTTAATATTGATGTTGCTTTTATCTACGGATCTTATGCCAGCGGTGAAGCGAAGGCATCGAGTGATATCGATATTATGATAATAGGTGACGTTGAATCCTCAGAAGTGGTTAACGGTTTAACTAAATTGGAAATAAAATTCGATAGAGAGATTAATTTTACTTTGTTTACAAAAGAAGAATTTCTAGAAAAAAAGGATGAAATTGAATTTTTGAAAGACATAATGGCAAGGGATAAAATTCCTTTGATAGGTAATATCAATGAAATTCAATGAAAGTATTTCGGATTTACTAAAACAAAATCTTATAAAGAAGGGTCGTGTTGATTTTAAGGCAATAGCAGAGTTTATTAAAAGAGCCAAAAAGGATTTAGAGACAGCAGAACGAAATTTGGGTATTGATGATGATTGTGCTTACACTTATGCTTATAACGCAATGCTTCATTCGGGGATTGCTTTGATGAATAGTCATGGTTATAGGCCCGAAATTAAAAATAAGCATTTAACAGTAATTCGATTTGCGGATACTGTTCTGGAGAAGAAGCTTGATTATTTATTGAAGATGTACAACAATATGAGAAAAAAGAGACATCGTTTTATTTACGAACCTTTTACGCTATGCACTAAAAAAGAAGCGCAAGATGCGATAAAAAGTGCGAAGGAATTTGTTAAAGAGATTTCAAGGCTCATTAAAGATAATAATCCTGAGGAAAAGTTTTATTTCTAATGATTAATTATTTCATATACGCAAGAAAATCAACAGGCGAAAGTTAATTGCCTATTTTTTAAAACAAGGTTCAAACCGGTTTTTTCTAGATACCTAAATATTTATTAAGAAGCGTTATCTAACTTATTTAAAAAGTCAAATAGTAATGGAGATTTATCCTTTGTATTTTTTACAACTCTCTTTTGCCATTTTTCAGGTAGAGATATAAATACTTGTTTTAGTTTTCTTCTTTGTATTGTTTTTTTAAGTAAAAATTCTCCTATTTCTTTTGCGGCTTTTAGGTCTCTAATCCTTTTTTCTTCTTTTTTACGTCTTTCAAATACGATAAATTTATGAAGAATATAAGCTGCCGGTTCGGGTAGTATGACTTTTATTCCTTCGGATTTGACCTTAATTGTTTGAGATTGCAAAAGATTTAAGTAACGCAGCCCCTGCGCATTTACGTGAAGTTTAGATATTTCGTAAGGGTGATCACCTTTGCCTCTTCCAAGTTCAGGAGTTAAGAATTCCAATTCAAGTTCCGGGTGAACGTATTTTATATACCCGGAAGGGTAACTCTGGACGGGTATAAAATCTAGTGATTTTAGTATTTTCGGGATATTGATCTCTTTTTTTATTCTGAGAGGATTTGGTATTTAAAAATCGATATCGAGCGTTCTTACTGTTGGAATTTCAGGAGAATTATTAAAATAGATTCTATAGAAATAATGACACCAGCTTCCCACTAAAATTATTTCGTTCAAAACATCGGCTTTTTGCAAAGCTCGGAGAGTGTCTATAAATAAATTACTTTTTGTTTCCATTTATCATTTTTTCTAAATTTTTGATGTCTTTTTTAACCTGTCTCTTAAGTTTCACTAATTTTCTTCTTTCTGCTATTTTTTTCTCCATATTATCTAATTCCCCCTTTTTCAACTTTCCTACGTACGTGAAAATCCCCTTTTTGCCCTTTCGATAATTGAGATAATAGTAAATGTTCCCTTTAATATTTTTCTTGATTAAACTTCCCTTAGGGAGTTCGGCTATTTTTTGTTCATAGCTTTTTTCAAGGTTTTTCAAGCGTTCTAATTCTTCCTTTAATACTCCGTTTAAAATTTTCAATGTTACTCCCTTTAATTACCAGACAAGTTTAATTTATATACGTTTTGTCTGGTAAAATAATTCATAACCCCTCCCTCTGATTACCAGACAATTCTTTCAATATTATAAATTGTCTGGTAACATTTGTCAAGCTCTAATATGTAAAGAGAAGAATTTAAAGAGTTTGAAGAAAAAGAAGAAAAATCTTTTGAAAATTCCCTTAAAAAAACCTTGACGAATTGGCTTAAATTTCATATCATAGTTTATATATTAAGGTTCATACCTTTTTAGGAAGGGTTAAAGAGGGTTAAATAAAATTTTGAGCTAACGGTTATGTAAAAGAGGCGTTCGGATTTTAAACTGTATAAATTAAAAGTAGAATATTATCGGCAGGGAGGGAAAGTGTGAGAAGATATAATATTTTTTCTCAGTTTGTTTTATTTTTGTTTTTTGTGTGCACCCTAAAAATCTCAGGAAAAGGAATATTACAAAAGACTTTTGACGGAAAAGGTTTGTACTCTATTGTTTTTGAAGTTAATAAGTGGGGTAGATATTCCATGCAATCTTTTAACGAGGAAGGAACCTCGATCCAGATTTGGGACAAAAAAAATGGTCCGGGTGCTATCGATGGATTAGCCGGCGAAAGAAACGGGAGATTGGACCTTTTTCTGGAAAAAGGAAAGTACAAAATACAGACTCTATCGCATACAAAGGGTAAAAGTAAAGCGACTGTTAAAGTTTTCTCGTTTGATGAAATAAATGAAAAAAATCCCAGATATTTAATTCCATATAAAATTCACAAAACAGAACTACTCGATCTACAGCAGGTTTCCTACTGGATTGAAGTAGATACAATTACAACCTTACAGATAGAAGCTGCAGGGAGAAATATATCCGATCTCGAACTCTGGAAGGACGGAAACTGGAGAGTGGATACTGAAATATTAACCTCAAAGAGCTATCCTACGCAGGAAACTCCTCTCAAGTGTTTGAAAATGGTTGTCAGGGTTAATCCCGGATTGTATTTACTTACCGCTTACGGAGGAAAGCAGGCTAATTGGTCTAAGAAAAGTTCTGAAAATCCGCTTTATATTGTCTGGGAAATACCAAAGATTGCTACTACAGGAATTATGCTCGATGAAGTTTCTTCTCTCGGTTATAATCAGTATCGTGTTTCTTCTGAGGTCTCCAGGATATTATTGGAAACAGAAAAAAAAGTTCTATTAAATATCGAGGTAAGTCCTTTTAGTTATAATAATCCATATCAGTCTGTCACGGAAAGAGATTCCATCCATGTGAAGTTAAACGATCCAAGATGTATTATTAGAACTAATAGTAATACAAATCCATATTACCTTGTGAAGATATTTGGTGAAAAAGGTCAGAAGTTTAAGCTACAAACGCTCGAAAAGTTAAACGCTTCTCTTAATGTTGACACGACTGGATATTACTGGCTTTCTTCATTACATACAGGGTCCCCCGAAGATCAACTGGGGACTTCGGGTGTACTGACGCGAAATAGTTATTTGAAGCTTTACGCCATGCAGTTAGATACATTAACGAACACCCGACAGTTTTACAGAAAATTTAATCTTTTGGCTTCTATGAGTTTATATTTATGGGTTGAAACTTCGGGGAGATATGTGATAAATCCTAAGGGTGTGGAAGCGAAATGGAAGATAGAAAAATATTTTGTTGTTAAATCTCCTAATTACAGTTCTCCGAAAAGTGTAACGGGGAAAGGTTCTATGAATTTAACCCAGGGGTTACACAAGTTGGATATTTATCCGGAAAATAAAGGCATTCTTACTTTAAATATTTACCACATTTCTCTTGTTTCTATGGTTAAAGGATTAGCTAAAAAAATATTCACTGAAGAGGAAGAGCGCTTATATTCGGGGTTACCACGCATACAATTTCCTTCTATTCCGTTGGATAGTAATCCAACCAAAAGCCTTAGTTTGCTTATAAATGATCAGTCTCCGGAAGTTGCGGGACTTGTTTTGAGACTTTTACCTCTATCTTTGGAGGATCCTTTACCTGTGTATCTTTCTCCGGGTAAAACCGTATCAGTTCCTTTCAAAGTGAGAAAAGAATCGCGTATTTCAATTTCCGATATAACAGATAAACAATATGCTTTCGTATTAGACAATAATTCATATACACAGACGACCACAGTAAAACCGGGAGAGTACAAATTGAAAATAGAAAATACAACTGACGATGATATTTTCGTATATGCCAAAAGCGAAATTTTAGAACGCCTTCCCGATACTCCACCTAAATCGTTGCCGACAGGATTTCTGGATAAGCTGCCTGAATTTCCGAAAATCAAGCCGGGGAAACCGGTTTTCTTCGACCTCGGAAGAGAAGAAAGTAAAGTGTATCAGGTTAGTGTTGAATCTCCAGGAATTTACCGACTTGAAACCATAGGTAGATTGAGTACAAAAATTACTCTTCGTAACCGATTTGTTACAAATTTACAATCCGCGGCCGAAAACGGGTTAGGACGAAACGCCTTATTATTAGTATATCTTTTGCCCGGGGAATACCAGGTAAGCGTTCAATCTACCGGAGAATCAGCCGGGCGCCTCGGTTTGTCTCTTAATGCTAATCAGGTAATTTCGGGTGGAAAGTTGGAGCTCGGTAACGAGGAACGCGCGGAGGTTTCTTCAAGTGTAGGTATCTCATATCTTTTTAGAGTAGATAATCCCGGGACGTATAGAATACAATCACTTGGTCAGGAAGGTTATTTTAGAGCCAGGCTCGATGATGAGGAAGGTTGGCCGATTTTAAAACCCGGAATAAAAGCTGATATCAAACATAATTTTTCTAAAGGTTCTTATAATTTGCTTTCTCTTCCCGAGAACCGGACCAGTAGAAGAATAACGGTGCTTGAAAAAATTGAAGATGTTCCGAGCTTTAAAGGGAAGGGTCCGCATGCTTTGGAATTAAACCAGACCGTTAATTCTCATTGGGTCGAAGAAATTATCGATGGTAAAAGGAAACCTGCAGTTTTCTATATTCATATTCCTGCCCCTATAAAAGCAAATTTGTCCGTTAGTGATAAGTTTGAGGCAAGTTTGAAACGAAAAGATGAAGAAAAAATTCTTCTGAAATGGTCGGGAAATAAAGAGGCGGATCTCGAGATAGGAGATTATGAAATTTCGGTTAAATCGATTAAAGAGCAGAATCATATCGATTTCAGGTTAGCTGTTAATATGGATATTTTAATTTCAGGTCAGAGTTATACGGTGGTAAATCCGCGTTCCTTTGAAGTTCGTGTCGGCAAAGAATCTGTTGTTGAAATATTCAGTCAAGGGACCGACGATGTGTCCGCGAAACTCTTCAGTTCTGACAGTGTTTTAATCGCGGAAAACGACGATGGTCTTTTCGATTGGAATTTTAACATTTCAAAGTATTTAAAAGAAGGTCGTTACTATTTAAAAGTGCAGCCGGAAAGCGACGGTTCCTTTAAAACACTCGTTAATATGAACTGTCTTCCGGACTCATTTGTTTCTTCTCTTGAGTCCGGGATAGAAAAAGAGATCAATTTAAACGGTAAAATTTTAACCTTTCCGATTGAAAAACCCGAAGATGCAAATGTTATAAATGTATTATTAAAAGGAAAAAGTAATCTCGGATGTTTAATAGGAAAAACCGATTCAAAAGGAAATATCGAAGTATTAGCTGAGAAGAGAGGAAAAACAATCGAGCTGGCGATGCCTGTTTACAGTGATGGAGATTATCAGTTGAAAATCTGGTCGGAAGATCATCTGGATGAAAGAGTGAGCTTGCTTTATGAAAGTGTTGAAGCAATAGAAATTTCGCTGACTAATCTGTTAAACGGATGGTCGGGAAAGATTCCGGAGAATTCTGAATTAAAGAATTTATACTTTCATGTTGATATGGGGTCTGGATGGCTCGGTCATTATAGAGTTAATTCCGGTAATTTATTAAGTGAAATACAAACTGCCAGTTTGGAAAATTCTTCCTTCAATTCGGAAAAAGGATTATATTTTTCTTCTTTATTTGAAAAACTCTGGTTGAAGGTCAGCTTCGAAAATAAAGGAAATGTTGAGTTTTCTTTATCTTCTTACAGATTAAAGACGGGGGAAGACATAAGAATTTCTCTGCTTGAAAATACTCCCAGAGCGTTTTCTCTTGTGCCGAATGAAAATACTATCTCGGTAATTTCGGTTAATATGGCTTTCGGACAACCTTTTGCCGGGAGGTATACAGTAAAAACAGGATATTTTAATCCTTCTGGGATTACGGTGCTGCAAGGACAATATTTGAGTAAAGGGAAATGTTTGACGGTAGATTTTGATGGTATTCCCAGTACTATCGTGTTCTGGAATGGATCGACAGAGCATTTCGATGAAGAAATTTATGCCGAAGTTGAAAGAAAAGATATCCCGATATCCGGGCAATCTGTGCTTGAACTCGGACAGCAGGAATGGACTTCTTCAAAGGCGGAAAGTTGGTGCTATAAATTACCCGGGAAGAGTTCGTATCTTATAAAAGTTAAAATTCCTTCGGGCGGAATCGCTGTTTGGGATGATAAAAATGAAGATAGGGAAGTCTTCTCGACTGAGGCAGAAATCGCGAGTTTTGATTTTAAAGGTAGTTCGGGAGATTTATATCTGCTGGATTTAGAAGGAAAAAGGCAATTCGTTGTGGAGTTGCTGGAAATACGAGAACCGTTAAAGAAAAAATTGTTTGAAAAAGAAAAAGAGCTTACTTTAGAAAGCGGAATAGAAAAATGGTTTTCGAAACCCGGAGAGATCACTCTTGAACTTCCAAAATTAAAACCGGTCTGTAGTTCTATTTCTTTATACTATGAAGGAAATATAAACAATATTACTTTGTTCAGTTCCAAAGGGGTGATCGAGGAAAAGGTAAAAGATGGTGAGGTGTTGTGGGTATCTTCGGAAGAAAAAAATAAAAACTTCGGAGGTTTTCTAAAAATTGCTCACGGGATCGGAGGTATTAAAGTTAATCTCGTGAAAGATGATAAGGTTTTTGAATCGAAATGGGAGCAAACTCTTCGAGTTTTTAGAACCCTCGGCCTTACCAATCCGACGGAATTCTATCTCACTGATAAAGTAAATTGGTTTTCATTAAATCTCGAGCAAACAAAACATATAAGTTTAAAATCTAAGAGAGAAATGATAGGAGTGTTATTAAAGGAAGGCAAAATTATACATTATTTTTCTGCTTTTGAAGGATTCGACTGGCAAATAGCTTTGACTCCGGGAGAATATAAACTTGGATTAAGATTAATGGATTATGAGACTCAGGGTAATATTAATTTAGTTTACAGTATAAAGCCGGTAAGAACTCTGGAAGAGGATATGAGACCGACAGTATATCTCGCTCCGGGTGAAAGCTCTATATTTAGCTTTTTAATTCCGACTGAGAGAAAAATCGGTTTGGGAATTAAGACTCAGAAAGAAGTTGTTCAGGCGAAACTTTACGATTCGGATTGGAAGCTTATAGGGAAAGGAGAACAACAATATTTAAATTTAAAGAAAGGGCTATATTATTTCGTACTTCATGTGCCCGTTTCCGAGGAGGCGGTTTCATGTACTCCGATACTCGTAGGACAGAAAGCTTCGCCAGATTTGCCTCCCGAAGAAGTGATAAAGAGAATTATTGGTAAAAGGTAAAGGAGAATGTTTATGACTAAAAAGATTGTTTTCCTATTTAGATTTTTTGCTTTGTATTTTGTTTGCTTAAGCGCTTATGCGGCTACACCATATCAGTATAAACCCGCGGATTATAAGCAGTTCAAGAATTTAAGCGATAAGGATGTTACAATACTGCCCGAAGAATTTCTGCGGGAATACGATCCATTGACCGTTTTTTTTAAGAAGGAAATGCATCCCGGAGGAAGCGGTCCTCTGGATAAACCTGAAAAAATAATTAAGATAGAACCCTCTCATCCCGGAGAGTTTCGCTGGCTGGATTCAAGGACATTGGAATTTCGTCCGACGATTCCATGGCCATCGATGGAAAAGTTTAAAATTAGTGTCGGAGGGTATAGAAAAGAATTATCGACATTGCTTTCGCCTCCGGTGAGAATTATCCCTGAAGACGGAGAAACCGGGCTCGGGGAAGTCGAGAAAATTACGCTGGAATTCGAGTATTATGTGGACCCATCCATTCTTTCCAAACTTGTCACTTTTGAGTCCTATCTTTTACCTGGTATTGGTAAAGAGGGAAAAAAAAGATATACTGATAAAGATTTTAACATAAAACTTGCAGAACGGACGGCATCTTCGGATAATTATAAATACTACTTTGAAATGGAACATCCCTTTTCTCTCGGACTTAAAGTGCTGACCTTCCTTAGGCTATCAGATGATCCTTCCTTAGAAGAAGCTTCCCAGATCTATTATTTTAGAACAAAGGAAGAATTCAGGCTTCACGGAGTGGGCACCAGAGCCCATCAATTTACTATTAACCCTTCCGGAAGTCATTACGACAAAGATCAAGCTTTGAGATTGCCTCAGTCCGGGGAGCTTGTTTTTAGTTTTTCAAGTCCCCCGGCGGAGTTAAGTTTATCTATGGTGAAAAATCTGGTTAATTTTTCTCCCGCTCCGGAAACTTTTGATTTCAGACTGAGCGGCGAACAGCTTCAAATTAATGTTACCGTAGAAGCCGATAAACTTTATAAGGTTATAATCGAACCGATATCTTTCGAGGACAGGGAAGGTAGAACTCTGGAGATGGAAAAATCATCCAGCTTTTATTTTTACCGACCCAGCGAGCAAACTTTTATAAGGTGGGATGAGAGTTTTGGTATAGTTGAAAGATATGGTCCTCAGCATTTTCCCATCAGAGCTTCGGGCATAAAGAATATAGATTTCAGAATTTACCGAATAGATCCCTTGAATAAGGCTTTCTGGCCTTTTCCTGAAACATGGGTTTCGGTCGATGAAGATGAGCGCCCGCCCGGTCCAGGTGAGGAACCAGTTGGGGGAGACGATATACTTTCTCCTTTAAGTACAGTTGAGATTATTTCACATATTCAAATGCTTGGAAGTCCCCATTATTCAAAGATTATAGACCTTGAAAAAGAAGGAGTCCTGCGGCATAACTCTATCGATTTAAAGAAAAGACTTACCGAAATAAGCGGGGAGGGTCAGCCCGGTACTTATCTTATTGGATTCAGAAAATTGGGTGGCAGACAGGAAAGACAATACGTAAAAATTCAGGTTACGGATTTATGTTTGAGTACCATTGAGGCAAAAAATGAAGCTTTATTCGCTGTAACTTCATATAAAACAGGGGAACCGGTTGTAGGCGCGAATATAATAATCGAGGGTGTAAAAGGATCACATTTTGAAACTATCTTAAATGGACAAACTAATATAGATGGTTTTCTAAAAATAGAGCATGATTCGGAAACGAAGAAGAAGTTCGAAAAATTTTCAGTAAAGAGAGTTTTGGTCAATAAAAGGGATGATTATCTGGTAATAGATACCCGCCGTCAGGCCGCGCCTCCGGAGTTTTCCGATAACCACTGGTCTCGTAATAGTTCAGGTTGGCTGCAGTGGCTTTCATATAGTCCGTATGATCTTTCTAAAGATACAGTCTTAAAAGCGCATGTCTTTACCGAATGTCCTATATACCGTCCGGAAGAAAAAGTTTATATAAAAGGATATGTAAGGTGGCGTTTTCAGGGAAAATTATCACAAATAAAAAACAGAAAATTTTTACTCAGTATCCAGAGCCCGGAAGGAGTAAATTGGGAAAACGATGTAGAGTTGACAAAAGAAGGTAGTTTTTATCATGAATTTAAAGAGGAAAACCTGCCGACCGGTACATACCGCGTTAATTTAATTAAAAAGAAGCATGGAGAAGTTGTAGCCAGCACTGATTTTGATATGGAAGCCTACAGGATACCCAGGTTCGATGTCAAACTGCACAGCCCGGATAGAGTGCCAAATGACAAACCCTTTACCGTGAAGTTAACAGCCACTTACTATGCCGGAGGAAAAGTCGTGAACCAGGGCGTAAAGTGGCGAGTTACCTCCTTTCCATATACGTTCCAGCCGGAAGGCATAGAAGGGTATTTCCTTTCTTCAGACAGCCGTTTTGGAGCAAGAGGTTATCGTTCCCAGGCGGGACCTCTCGAAGAGGAAAAGCCAACAGATGAAAACGGAGAAGCCACGATTGTAGTTAATCCTCAATCTGAGCTGGATGGTAATCCCAGAAAATATGTATGCGAAGCGACAGTTACGGGAGCAGACCAGCAGACCGTATCCGGCAGTCGCTCTGTTGTGGCGTTACCCTCTTTTATACTCGGTCTTAAAACTAACCGCTACGTGACATCCGGTAACACTATAGAAGCGGAAATAATCGCTCTCGATGTTAATGAAAAATTATCTGCCGATCATAAAGTTTCTGTTCAGTTGAAAAAAATTGCCTGGCATTCTTATCTTAAGGAGACGGATTTTACGGTTGGCAAACCCGAATATATAACAACAGAAACGGTCGATTTAATAGAGGAGCGTGAGATTGAAACATCGACAAAACCGGTTAAGGTGAAATTTGCCGATCAATCCTCGGGTGTTTATATACTGGAAATTAATGCTAAAGATAAACTGGGTCGTTTGCAGACAGTAAAAGTAGATTTGTTTGTCGCTGGAGACAAGCCCATGGCATGGCAAAAACCAAAGCAGATGATTTTTGAAACAGTACCGGATAAAGATTCGTACGAAGCGGGAGACATAGCCACTATACTTCTTAAAAGTCCCTATCAAAATGGTAGAGCTTTATCCGTAGTCGAGATGCCAGATGATAAACCTGAATATAAATGGGTTGATATTTCCGGTGGAAAAGCGACTCTTCAGGTTAAAATCCTTCCCGAGATGATTCCTCTCGTACCGGTTAGCTTTTTGCTCATGCGTCCTCGGATTGCTCAGCCGAAAGTTCTTCCGGAAGGACAGAAAGTCGATCTGGGAAAGCCCGAGACTGTCGCGAACACTACCTGGTTAAAAATAGAACCCACTTCCAACAGGGTTTATGTCGATTTAGAGCATGAGAAAGTCGTTCTGCCCGGCAGTGAGATGGACATGGAGATAAGTTTAAAAGATAATAAAGGTAAACCTTTAAGCGGAGAAGTAACTCTCTGGCTTGTGGATGATGCCATTTTCGCTTTAAAACAGGAGAAAAAGCTCGACCCGCTTGACAATTTTATCGATCCCGTGGAATCTCATATAAGTGTCAGAGATTCCCGCAACCTTGCGATAGGAGATTTAAGATTAGGTGAATCACCTTCGGGAGACGGTTACTACGAAGAAGAGGAAGAATTCGAAGGGCTCAGGAAAATAACGGTTAGAAAAACCTTTAAAACAGTTCCGTATTATAATCCCAGAATACTCGTCAATTCTTCCGGGAAGGCTACGGTTAAAATTAAAATTCCCGATAATCTTACTAATTTCGCTGTTCGGGCAGTGGCAATTTCCGGAGCGTCGCGTTTCGGTTCTCAGAAATCAAAAATTGCGGTGCGTTTACCCGTCATTGTTCAACCTGCTCTTCCGAGGTTTATAAGAATCGGCGATAAGTTTAAAGCGGGAGGAATAGCCCGTGTTGTCGAAGGGGAGGGAGGAAAGGGAATATATTCGATTGAAACAAAAGGTGTCGATATATTAAAGGGAGAAGAAAAAGGAACAATAACTCTGCCTTCTAAGGAGGCTTTACCACTGTATGCGGACATGGAAGCCAGGGCTCCCGGTTATGATGAAAAAGGGGAATTGCTTATAGATTCTGTTTCCTTTAAGATTGCCCTGCAGCGTAGTTATGACAAAGCCGGTGATGCTTTCCAGGTAAAAATCCCGCTCCTTTTAGATAGAGAACCCATTGTAACCGATACTTTTGGTATTGTTAAAGGGGATTCAGCATTTTACTGGAAGACTCTTTTTGATACTCCCAGAAAAAATACTCTTCACAGAGATTTAATAGTCAGTGATAAACTCGCTATACTTAAAGTGCTTTCAGCATTGTCGTTCCTTATGCATTATCCTCATGGCTGCACAGAGCAAAAAGTCAGTTACGCGTATCCCGCTCTGGCGTATGACGATGTCTGGGGACAATTAGGGCTCGAGTCTCCGGATCCTCATCTGAAAGATTATGTTAATAAAACTCTGGAATTTCTTAAAAAATCTCAGCACCAGAGCGGTTTATTCGGTTACTGGCCCGGAAGTGGCGGTCGTGTCTATTTGACTGCGTATATCACAGAGTTTTTGCTTACGGTTAAAAATGCTAATGCAGGGTATAATCTGGATGAAGAAATGTTAAATAGAGCCATAAGTGTTCTTAAAAGATCTCTGCGGTCGGACTACACTCAATTTTTATCGGGTTATAAATATTATGAGCGTTGTGCTGCTATACATGCTTTAGCTATGGCTGGGGAAGCCGACGTTGGTTATCTTCGTGAACTTGCTTCCCAGACGGGGCAGGTCGACTTATTAAGTCAGTCGAGGATATATAAAGCTATTTTAATGAGTAATGCCAGATTGGGTAGAACCACCGGTAATCTAGAAAAGGAATTATGGAAAGAGACTGTATTTAAACTTAAAGAAGGAGAAGAAGTCTTCGGAGGTCTTCAGCAGAGGAGCATGAGGATAGGAGCGCAGGTCCATGCTTCAGAAATAACAAATCTGTCGGGTTTGATAAGCGCCTTTTCTTTATCCCGAAGTTCTCCGGATAAAGTCGAGATGATGGTCGATGAACTTGTTACCCTCGGTAGTGTTGACGGATGGGGAAATACAAATGTTAACAGTAACGCGTTGCTTTCATTACGTGACTATATTCAGGAAGGTAAAAAGAAAGATCTTACTGCCGAATTTGATCTTAAAGACGGAAATTCTACCGATCGTATAAAATTCGATGGGAGAAAAGGAGCCCTGCAGGTTGAACTTAAAAGCAAAGAAGCCGGTAATGTTAGTTTAAAATCTAAATCCCGGGATGAAGAATTATATGTGGAATATTCTCAGAGTTATTTGCCTGAAAAATTGGGTAGCGCTGTGGCGGCGGCACAACATGGTTTTGTGGTAAAAAGAGAATTGATTTATGTTTCCAAAACGGACGCGCCGGATAAAAAAGTAATGCTCGAGGAACCGGAAACAGTTCATTCTCTTAAAATAGGTGATATAGTCGAGGAGCACATACAGGTTGCAAATCCTAAAGACAGACATTTTATTGCTGTTTCGGCGCCGTTTGCCGCGGGATTTGAACCCCTTAATCCAAATTTGGAAACTTCTTCTACCGATGCTAATCCTTCCGGAGAGACCACCGATAAAGTAGATTATCAGGCGTTTATGGATGATAAGGTAATCTATTATTTCGATTTTCTGCCGGCGGGCACTTATAATTTTTATTTCCGCTTAAGAGCGACGATAGAAGGAAAGTTTACACACCCACCGGCTAAAGCTGAAATGATGTATGAGCTGAGCGTGAATGGTAATAGCCCCGGAGCTGAAATCGTAATAAAACAAGAAAAATAAATGATCATTTAAAATTGATAAAGAAAGTAATTTCAAGGGTTAGACAAAAGTTTAAATCTTTTGAAGATTTTAAGCCTTATTTAAGATTTCTTTTTTTAATTCCTATCCTGTTTGTGTTTATTGCGTTTTTACACAGCCTTTTCTGCTGCCGTCTGGTAACTCATGAACCTTCTTTACTGCTTTTAGAAAGAAATATGGAATTTTTGGCTTCTGTCGAGAATAAAGAAGGTAATTTTGGGTTTTGGCCACTGCCGGATTCAATTCCGCCTAGATTAGAAAAGATGACTCTCGCGGCTGAGGATCAGAGATTTTATTCTCACCTTGGTATCGATGGCTTTTCTGTAATCAGAGCATTATGGAATAATTATGTGGTTCGGAGAAATTTTTCCGGAGCCTCGACGATTGCTATGCAGGTTGCTCGCCTGCAGGCTCCCCACTCAAGGAACTGGTATTTCAAAATTAAGGAAAGTTTTACCGCAATCGGGCTTACGTTGTTATATGGTCGCGATAAGGTACTGCGTCAATATCTGAAAATTGCTCCTTACGGAAACATGATATTTGGGGCTAATTACGCGAGTAGGCGTTACTTCCAAAAGCCTTTGAATGACCTTAGTTTGGCGGAAGCGTCTTTGCTGGCTGCGTTACCTAAGGCTCCCGGGGAGATGAATATTTGCAGGATCGATGGTATGGATGCGGCAAAATTAAGAGCCAAAATTATTGTGGATAGAGCTTTTCAATATAAGTGGATTTCGAAAGAGGATTGGAGGCAGGCTAAAAGAGAGATAGAAGGATTTAGTTTGCCACCCAGAGAATTGCGTTCATATTCTACCATTCACGCTGTTCTGGCTATGACCGAATATTTCCGGGATGAAAAAAGATATGAAGAACACATGATTAGTAATCTTAATACTACCATTAGAACCAGTATCGATTTAAAATTGCAGAAAAAAGTTCAAGATATTATCGATGAAAGAATGTCAGATTTACGTGAAGCCGGAGCTTCGAATGTCGCGGTGATAGTAATTAGGAAAAAAACAGGGGAAATACTTTCGTATTTGGGTTCGGACAACTATTATGATAAGAAAAACGCGGGTTCGATAGATTATGCGAGAATACCGCGTTCAACGGGTAGTTCATTGAAACCTTTTCTTTTTGCCCTGGGAATGGAATGGTTGGGGTACGCCGCTTCGACTATACTGAGAGATATAGGGCATGATTTCGGTGAGGGACGCAATACTTTTATCCCTGAAAATTATGATAATGAGTTTCTGGGACCTGTGCTATATAAAACCGCGCTCGCCAACAGCCGTAATATTCCGGCTATCCATGTTATTAAAGATTTAGGTGTCGAACGAACATACAAGTATTTTGTGGAGTTGGGTCTTGCCCCCGCTGAAGATGACCCGATGTATTACGGGCTTGGGCTTGCTATCGGAGGTCTTTACACAAGTCTCAGTCAGGTCTGCGAATCTTTTCTAGTGCTTGCTAACGAAGGAAGGAAAACAAAACTTAGCTGGGTTGCCGACCCTGCTATGGATTACAAAAGAACGAAGGTTATGAGGTCTGATATAGCAAAACAATTGCAGAGGTTTTTATCCGACCCCTTAGCCAGGTTGCCCACATTTCCGAGGCTGGGATATCTGGAATATCCTTATCCGGTTGCCGTGAAAACAGGTACTTCTCAAGGATATAGAGATGCCTGGACAATTGGTTGGTCGGATACGTATCTGGTTGGCGTCTGGATTGGGCATCACGATAATTTATCTATGAAACAGGTGAGTGGTTATTCCCATGTGGCGCCTATCGTTAAAAAAATTTTCGGGCTACTTCATCCCGATAGAAAAGAAGGGTTAGACGACAGGGGATTCCCTCCCCCTGAAGATTATATACAGGTTCCGATTTGCCGTTTAACAGGTAAGTTGGCGGACAGGAATACTCCCTATGTTTCACTGGATTATTTTAAACCCGGTACAGAGCCTACCGAGTACAGCGATGTTGTCGAGTATATCCCTATTGATAAAAGGAATAATTTGCTTGCTCCTCCCAGTTGCCCGAAAAAATTTATTGTCTACAAAAAATTTGTTGTTCTGGATCCGATTTTTAAAGATTGGGCTGCTTCTCAGGGACTTAATACTCCGCCTGTTGAATATAGTCCTGTAGATGGTTATGAAAAAAAACCTGATGATTATGAAGTTGAAATAACTTATCCCAATACCAATTCCCGATTCTACATAGACCCTGAAATGCCTCAAGATGAAGCGGTTATAACCGTTAATTGTAATGTGCTGCCGAGTTCTAAAGAGGTGTTGTGGTTTGTAAACAACCGGGAGTTTAAAGTCTGCGAATATCCGTACGCTCTAAATTTACCGATGAAACCGGGGAAATATGTCCTAGAGGCATTAGTCCCCTATACTGATTGTAGAAGTAAAGCTATAAGTATAGAAGTATATTGAAGGGTTCTAAAAACATTAACTTTTGTTTATGTTCCTTTATCCTTTTGACCTGGCGATATTTTGAAGTTATATTATTTTAGATTATGAAAATAGTAATCGATGAAAATGTGTTATTGGGAAAAGAAACCTTTTCTTTAATCGGAGAAGTTACTTCGGTTCCGGGTCGAGGGATAAGCGCCCAGGTTGTTAAGGATGCCGATATTCTTGTGGTCCGTTCTGTTACGGAGGTAGATGAACAACTACTAAAGAATAGTAATGTTAAGTTTGTGGGTTCCGCGACCGCGGGTATAGACCACGTGGACGTAGAGTATTTAGAAAATAAGGGTATAGGTTTTTCGAGTGCTCCGGGTAGTAATTCAAATTCGGTGGCGGAATATGTAATAACCGCTTTATTGCTGCTCGATAGAAAAGGAAAGATTTCTCTTGAAGAAATGAGTCTTGGAGTTATCGGTGTCGGCAACGTTGGGAGTAAAGTTGTAAAAAAAGCTGAAGGATTGGGGATTAAAGTTTTACAAAATGATCCTCCCCGTTTTAGAGAAACAAAAAATGATGTTTTTCGGGAACTTGATGAATTAATGGGTTGTGACGTTATAACTTTGCATGTTCCTTTATCCTATTCCGGTGTGGATAAAACTTTTAATTTGTTCGATGAAAGGAGAATACATAAAATGAAACAAGGTAGTGTTTTGATAAATACTGCCAGAGGTAAAGTTGTCGAGGAGTCCGCTTTAAAATCCTCTTTGGGACAAGGTGATTTATCTGGAGCGATATTAGACGTCTGGGCGGAGGAACCCGATATAGATAAAGAATTACTCGAAATGGTCGATATCGGAACTTCTCATATCGCGGGTTACTCTTATGATGGGAAAGTTAAGGGGACGAGAATGGTCTTCGACGCTATTTGTGAGTTTCTTTCGATAGATAAAGAATGGAAAGTAGAATTGCCTCCGCCTGAAGTTCCTTATATAGAAGAAACGATTAGTGAAACTGAAAACTTCGCGGAAATTATGGCTGATGTTGTTTTCAGAGTATATGATATCAAAAAAGATGACGGGAAATTGAGAGAAATACTAAATCTCGAAGGAAAAGAAAAAAGAGATTACTTTGACGGGTTAAGAGCAAATTATCATATCAGAAGAGAATTTTTTAACACTTGCCTTAAGTTGAATACAGAGAACGACCGTCTGAAGAATAGTTTCAGGGCTTTAAGCTTTAATGTTTTAGATTGATTGGATTTTATTATGGAAAAAATTTCAGAAAAAGACCCGACCGCCCCGCCCAAAAAAGAAGAATCATTTTTAAAATAATTGTTGTAAAGAGAAGAATTTAAAGAGTTTGAAGAAAAAAAAGAAATAAAATCAAAATGGGTGAAGGGTGGTTACCTTGATCTCTCGATTCCTTGAACCTTTAATCCCTTTGTTGTATACCTATTTTTTAAAACAAATTCGCGTATTTGATTGGCTTGACAAACATCACTTCAGTTACTATTTTTAGAGAAATATTATATTGGAGGCGAATAATGTTCGATAACGAAATAGAAGTTAAGATAAAAGAGCTTCCTGATGATGTAAAAAGGGAGATTTTAGATTATATAGAGTTTCTTCAGAAAAAATACAAAAAAGCAGGAAACGGGAAAAGGAAATTTAAGTTTAACTGGGAAGGAGGATTGGGAAAATTTAGGGATAAATTCACTTCTGTAGAATTACAACATAAAGCTTCGGATTTAAGGTAGATGTTTTTAATAGATTCTAATATTTTTCTCGAGATATTACTTAAACAGAAAAAGAAAGAGGAATGTAAGAGATTCTTAGCTGGTAATATAGATGCGCTCTATATTACTGATTTTTCTTTACATTCCATAGGTGTGATTCTATTTAAATATGGGAACGAGAAAATCTTTGTAAAATTTGCAGAGGATGTATTGCCTAATGTAAAAGTTATTACTTTGCCGATTGAGCAGTATGTGGAACTCGGAGATATAAAAAAGAAAGACAACTTGGATTTTGATGACGCATATCAATATTTGGTATCGAAACATTATAAATTAAAAATAGCCACAATGGATTCGGACTTCAAAAAAGTAAAAGACTTAGAAGTAGTTTTTCTGTAATTTTTGTAGAAAATGTCTTCTTATTTGAAAAATAAAAGAAAAAGTTAATTGCCTATTTTTTAAAACAAAGTTCGAAATTTTTTAAGTTTTCTAAAACTATTTTTGTTTCAAACTTTTCTTTTTCTTCTTTTTGAATTGAAAGTTTTATCCCCTCTTTTGTTTTTTTTGTATTTGGGGTGGGGTTGGGATTTTAACTCCTGACTCCCAACTCCTAGCTCCTTTCTAATTCATCCTTTTTCTTGTTTTCGAGATTCTCGGTTGGATCGCTCATCTCACATTTTAAGGTCTGACCCTACGCATAGACCCCACGCATACTACGTATACGCATGCTTATTATTTTTTTAGAATACAAAAGCAATTCCGAATATATTATACAAATCGGAACCTTTCTCAAGCTCCATGTATTTAACTCGATATGATATACCCCATTGACGAGTAAAGAATAAATTTACCATGGCTGTTGCGGTAGAATAATAAACTTTAGTGTCAAATGTACCGTTATATTTAGCTTCGAGGTCTAACATATGGAAAAGATTGGCCTTGAGATTTACCCCGGCCATACCTAAATAGTCATTATTGTCAATATCTTCTTGTATCGTTATTGCGGGAGCCCCTCCAGGCGGATCCATGACCATAGTTAAGTCTCCTCTTACTCCTTGATATTCAGCTCCCATCCAGGGTAAAATGGATATTTTGAGCTTGCTGTAATTGAATTGAAACCGATACCCGAACCGAACATACGGTATAAATAGGTTATTCTGAAGTTCGAAATCTTGCAGAGGAATTATATTACTATCCGCATCCATGTCTATTTGAAGATATTCGATACCGGTGCCGATTACGAATTTGCCACGTTCTCCGGAAAGGAAATAATAATCAAAAATAAAATGGCTTCCCCATAGGGTACTGTAATTAATATCGGATGACTGGTATATAAATGCGTTCCATTGATAGCGATCAGGATTGACCCATTGAAAAAAAATACCCTTGAGAAGAGAATTATCTTCCAAATCTTCGAGATTTCTTTCATCATTCTTATAAACATCGGTAATCGGCCCTATGTATGGGCATACAATTCTGATGTCTTTGGCAAAGGCTGAAAAAGCAAAAACAAGAATCAAGATAATTCTAAGCATTGATAAACGATTATTTCTCATGGCAATTCCTTTTAATATGGTTTATGTTTTTATTGGTTCTATTATAAAACCTAACATAGTTTATACATCCTAATGAATAAGGTAAGCAACTTCCCGTAACTTCCATATCGGTATTATAATAGAAATCCTATCTCTGTCAATATAAGATTTTGCGACTTTTTTTCTTCTTTTTGAATTGAAAGTGTTATCCCCTCGTATTTGTTTTTTTTATTTTTAGGTTGATGAGGGTAAACTATTAGAATAAACAAAACCAAAGAGGTTTTATTGAAAAAATTTCAAAACCCCTTGACTAATATATGAATATATGTTAATATGTTCATATAAAAAGGAGGCAAATGAATGGAGGAAGTTATAAAATTGTTCAGTGCTTTATCAGACAAGACGAGGCTGCGTATTTATCTTTTGTTGCTCGAGGGCGAGCTTTGTGTTTGTGAGTTGGCAAATATTTTAAATATGGAACAATCAAGAATTTCTCATGGTTTGAGAGTTTTAAGAGAGGCAGATTTGATTGACAATCAACGAGAAGGCAAATGGATTATTTATTCTGTAAATCCAAAGATGGTTAATAACGAGATAGTTCAAGGTCTAAAAAAGGAGGCGAAACTGACTGCTTCTGATCGAAAAAAAATAGTTAGATGTAAAGGGGAGAACATAAGAGAGAAATGCAGGGTCAGATAAGGAGGGTATAGAATGAAAGAAAGATACAAATTTTTGTTGATTTTAGCAATTTTTCTCACAATATATTTCATCCCTTTTGGGAATATTAAAATTCAGACTGCATTGATTGAGGCTTTCTTAATGCTTCAGGAATATGCAAGAGAACATGTTCTTCTCTGCCTTGTGCCTGCTTTTTTTATTGCCGGCGCAATTGCCAATTTTGTAAGCCGGCAGTCGGTTATTAAGTATTTCGGAGCAAAAGCTAATAAAATTTTATCTTATTCGGTCGCCTCGGTTTCAGGTACAATTCTTGCAGTTTGTTCCTGCACGGTTTTACCTCTTTTTGCCGGTATTTACAAAAGGGGCGCGGGAATCGGTCCGGCAACGGCATTCCTTTATTCCGGTCCAGCAATTAATGTTCTTGCGATTATTCTAACCGCCAGGGTTCTCGGTTTTCAATTGGGATTGGCTCGGGCCATCGGAGCGATTGTTTTTTCTGTTGTTATAGGGCTCTGTATGCATTTTATTTTCTTTAGAGAAGAAAAAAATAGAAATACAAGCGAAGATTTAATAATTACGGAAGATGAAAAAGAGGCAAGACCTTTATGGAAAACAGCGTTGTATTTCGCGGTTATGGTTGGGATTCTTGTTTTTGTCAACTGGGGAAAAGACGAATCGATAAGAATATGGCAGAGGATTTATGAAGTAAAATGGTTTATCTCCGGATTTTTAATTGCTATTTTAGCATTAATACTTAATAGATGGTTTAAAAAAGAAGAACTCAAAACATGGACTTCTTCAAGCTGGGATTTTGCAAAACAGATTCTCCCCCTTCTTTTTGCAGGCGTACTGGTTGCAGGTTTCCTACTTGGAAGACCCGGACACCAGGCTCTTATCCCTGAACAATGGGTGGTAAATTTAGTAGGGGGAAACAGTTTCCGTGCTAATCTTTTTGCATCGGTTTCAGGAGCTTTAATGTACTTTGCTACACTGACAGAAGTCCCGATACTTCAGGGATTAATTGGTTCGGGAATGGGTAAAGGTCCTGCATTGGCACTTCTTCTTTCGGGACCGGCTTTGAGTCTCCCAAATATGCTTGTTATAAGGGGCATAATAGGTACAAAAAAGACGCTCGTTTACATTCTGCTTGTTGTTTTTATGGCAACTTTAAGCGGAATGATCTTCGGTAAATTAATTTAAAAAAGGAGAAAGATAAAAAATGAAAATCGAAATTTTGGGGACAGGTTGTCCTAAATGTAAAAGACTAACGCAGAATGTTGAAGAAGCGGTAAAAGAACTGGGTGTGGATGCGGAAATTCTTAAAGTTACAGATATAAATGACATAACGAATTATGGTGTTATGATGACGCCTGCTCTTGCGGTTGATGGTGAGGTGAAGTCAGCCGGAAAGGTTCTTGGAGAAGAAGAAATAAAGAAAATTTTACTTTCGAGGGAATAAAAAATGAGCAAACTTTATAAATTTGTGATCGTTGGGATATTGGTAATAGTATCGGTAGTAGGTTTATCCACTAAAATGAAAATCAGGGGAGTTCAAAAACCCGAGCAGCCAAATATTGCAAGCGAATCTCAAACAAAAAAAAACATTTGCCGAAGAAGAAACCGAGCTCGAGGGAACAAAAGTAATTGCCTATTATTTTTATACGAATTTCCGCTGCCAATCATGTTATACGATAGAGAAATATACAAAAGAAGCGATAGAGAGTAATTTTGAGGGTGAGCTGGTTTCTGGAAAACTTGTTTTTAAACCTGTAAACGTGGAAGTGAAAGAAAACGAACATTTTGTTAACAATTATCAACTCTATACAAAATCGGTAGTTTTGTCTTTGATTGAAGATAGTAAGGAAGTAAAATTTAAGAATTTGAAGAAAGTTTGGGAATTTCTGGGAAATAAAGATGAGTTTTATAAATATATTAAAGAAGAGACGCAGAAATTCCTTGGCGAAATAAATCAAGAGAGAGAACAGAGATTGCTTTGCTTTCGGCATTGTGGTTTGGGATACTTACTTCAATAAGTCCCTGCCCTTTAGCTGCAAATATTGCGGCTGTTTCGTTTCTTTCCAGGAAGATTAATCATCCACGCATGGTTTTATGGTTGAGTTTCTCTTATACGCTGGGAAGAATGGCAGCATATGTTGTTCTTGGCGTAGTCCTCATCTCTTCTCTTGCAGGTATTCCTGCTACTGCTAATTTCTTACAAAAATACATGAATAAAATTTTGGGTCCTGTTCTCATTATTGTCGGATTTCTTCTTCTGGATATCATGAAATTAAATTTTTTAGATTTTTCAATATCGAGTGAAAAACAAAACAAACTGGCAGAGAAGGGTATATTTGGTTCGTTTGCCTTAGGCGCAATATTTGCGCTTTCTTTCTGCCCTATATCAGCGGCACTTTTTTTTGGAAGTTTAATACCACTGGCATTAAATAATAATTTCGGTATAGTGTTTCCTTTTATATACGGTATTGGGACAGGTTTACCTGTTATTGTTTTTGCCATAGGTATAACTCTTGGCGTACATTCAATAGCACATTGGTTTAATAAGGTAACCAAACTTGAAATTTATATGCGAAAAGTCACAGGGATTATTTTTATTCTGGTTGGAATATATTTCCTCTGGTCTCACATTATCGTTACTCTTGTGTAAGAAGAAAGGGCTTATATGGAACAATTTGCCCAAAAAAGAAGAATCATTTTTAAAATAATTGTTGTAAAGAGAAGAATTTAAAGAGTTTGAAGAAAAAGAAGAAATATACGTAGATTCTTTGAATCTAAGTTAAATGGTTAAATTGTAAAATTGTTGAATAGGAAAAACAAAAAAATTTACTTTGTGTCTTAGTGCCTTCGTGGCTAATTGTAAAAGAAAAAGTTAATTGCCTATTTTTTAAAACAAAGTCGTATTGTTGTTCGGCTTGACAAACTAATTTTTATTTGTAAAATATTATTAAATTAAAAGGGTTTATGAAATATGAAAATTAAAGAGCTTACCGATAAAGAAATAATAGACGTTATAAACAAAAATAGCGATATCCTTAAAAAGTACGGAGTTAAGAAGCTTGAACTTTTTGGTTCTTATGTGAAAGGGGAGCAGAAAAACGATAGTGATATTGATTTTCTTGTTGAATTTGAAAAACCCGATTTCGATAGTTTTATGGATTTAGCTTTTTTCCTTGAGGATTTGTTTGAGAGAAAAGTTGAACTCATTACTAAAGGGAGTCTAAGCCCTTACATTGAACCATATGTGGAGAAGGAACTGATCTGGAGTGAAAAATAGTCTTCCATTTCTAAAACATATATTAGAAGAGATAAATTTTTTATTGAGAGAAACCAGGGGTATGGAATTTGATGATTTTATATCTAATGAGTTGTTGAAAAGAAGTTGTACAAGAAGTATTGAAATTATTGGAGAGGCTACTAAGAATTTATCACCTGAAATTAAAGAAAAATATAAGGGTATAGAGTGGAAGAGAATGGCAGGCATGCGGGATAAAATAATACATTATTATTTTGGTGTTAACTGGGATATCGTTTGGTCGGTTATTCAGGATAATATACCTGAACTCAAAGGTAAAATAGAAAAGATAATAGAAGATTTAGAAATATCTGAGTAAAAGTATTATCTATTTTTATAAGTGTTCGAAAAATCGTAAGGAATGGCTACCCTTTGTACAATCTTTTTTGAAAAATCTTTTAAGTTTTCTAAAACTATTTTTGTTTCAAACTTTTCTTTTTCTTCTTTTTGAATTGAAAGTCTAATCCCTCTAAATCACATCTAAATCAAAATTCAACGAACAAATCACTCATTTCACATTTTAAGGTCTGCCCCGTTAACACTATGTTATTGTTTATCCAGTTTTAAAACGACGACAGAATTGGGAGGCATGTTTACAATTAAATTATCACCTGAAAATGTTGTTTTATTAAAACTTTTGGGAACAACCTTTGAGGGATTCTCGAACGTATTATGGTCCTGAACTTTTGATGAAGTCAATATCCTGCCCGTTACATTTTTTACATTATAACCTTTTAAAGATATTTCTACTTTCTGGTTATTTTTATTATCAATGTTAGTTAATGAAATGTGCATTTTATTCGACTTGTTTATCGAAGCCGAAACGAAAACAGCCTGAATTTTTCTGTCTCCCAGAACAAAGTCTTCAGAAGTAACCTGAACTGGTGCTAGAAGGGCATCCTGGTGAACTTTGTACATTTCCATAACATGATAAGTCGGGGTCAGAATCATTTTTTCTCCTTTGGTTAGAATGACCGACTGAAGCGCATTGACTGTCTGAGCCAGATTGGCCATTCTGACACGGTCTGCATGATTGTTGAAAATATTGAGTGTGAGTCCTGCAATCATGGCATCCCGAATGGTATTTTGCTGATACAATGCGCCTTTCCCCCCGGGATCTCGATCGTACCAACCTCCCCATTCATCCACGATTAAGGCCACTCTTTTTTCAGGATCGTATTTGTCCATTACTTCACTGTTGATCGTTACAAATTCCTCCATAAACCAGGCCTTTTCCATAGTGGTAAAGTATTCCTCATCCGTAAACTCATAAGATGAGCTTCTGTGGTCCCAATTGACAGCATAATGATGGACAGATACCCCCTCAAACCGTCTGGTAGGAATGTTTTTCATGATTTTCTCGGTCCAGTCATAGTCGGGAAACCCTGGGCCTACGGCGATTCTAAAAAGCTTTTCGGTATTAAAGTAGGTCGTCATGGCTGTAGCGTATCGCTTATATAGATTGATATAGTAGTCTACTGACATATGACCTCCACAATCCCAGGATTCATTGCCGATTCCCCAATATTTAACATTCCAGGGTTTGCTGCGTCCATAATTCTCTCGGAGATCGGTTAGATAGCTGGTTCCATTTGCATGATTTGTATATTGCACCCACTCAACGGCTTCCTGTACACTGCCTGTATTCATATTTACAGCCAAATACGGCTCAGCACCAAGCAGTTCGCACAAATTGAGAAACTCATGTGTGCCAAAACTGTTATCCTCACGGTAATTGCCCCAGGATAAATTTTCGATATGCTTTCTTTCGTGTTTAGGACCAATAGCATCTTTCCAATGATAAGTATCTGCAAAACACCCTCCAGGCCATCGTAAGTTTGGGATGTTCAAATCTTTAAGAGCCTGTATCACATCGTTCCGCACGCCGGCCGTATTGGGGATGTCTACATTGTCTTCGCCGACATAGATTCCATCGTATATCACTCCGCCGATATGTTCAGCGAAGTGTCCGTAAATATGCTTACTTATCTGTGTTTTAGCCGAATCGGCATTGATTGTCACTTTGTTTTGAGCGAATGAATTGCCTACCCAAAACCCGATAACAAGTGTTAAGACAAATTTTCTCATTTTTAAACTCCTTTATTTAAATATTTCTGTTATTAAAATTTCCGGGGACCTAATATACATTAGCATGGTATCTATATATCCCCACAACTCCTAATTATGAGTATAAGGAGAATTCAAATTCTGTCAATATAAGAATTGTGGCTTTTCTTCTTTTTGAATTGAAAGTCTAATCCCCTCGTATTTTTAAAATGTTTGGTGTTGGGTTGAGATTAAGTAAGACTTTGGACTGCCGACTTTGGACATTGGACTATTATAACCTTTTTCTTGTTTTCGAGGTTTTCGAATAATTTAATCATTTCACATTTCAAGGTCTGACCCCGTTAATACTTGTTATAACCTTTTTCTTGTTTTCGAGGTTTTCGAATAATTTAATCATTTCACATTTCAAGGTCTGACCCCGTTAATACGATGTACTGCTACTTTTGAGTCCACGATGTTGTGCTATTTGTCAATTAACTACTTAACCATTTAACTAAAAACGTAGTTTTTAAAAAATGGCTGTCCGTAGCGAACCACGTTAGGCAATGGGCGGAGCAACAAACCCAATAAAATAAATTCAATCTTTGCTCCACTGCTGTATTGACAAAAAAATAAAATATGGTATATTTATTATGTAAAAGTTGTGATTAGATCAAAAGAATTGCATAAATAATATAATATTATGGATTTAAATTTTTCAGGTATCTCGGCTCTAAACGCGGAAAGAATAAGAAAGCTCAATCGTGGAGCAAAAGGACCGTTTACGGTTACGCAAGCAGCTAAGATTTTAAATATGAAAAAAAACAGTACTGCTTTCCTGTTGTCTTATTTAACGAACAGAGGTTGGTTGAACAGAATTAAAACCGGCGTTTATATTGTTGTCCCTCTTGATACTTCTTCGTCTGATTGGATTGAAGATCCATGGATTGTAGCATCGTATCTGTTTTCTCCTGGCTACATTGGTGGGTGGAGTGCATGTGAATATTGGGGTTTGACTGAACAAATTTTTAGAGATATTGTTTTTGTCACCTGTAAATCTATCAGAAATACGAATCCTGTAGTGCAGGCTACTAAATTTCGAGTTAAATCAGTATCAAAACAAAGATTTTTTGGTTTGAAAATCGTTTGGAGAAAATCGTCAAAAATTAAAATTTCGGATCCTTCTAGAACAATTGTTGATATACTCGACGATCCATCTTTAGGAGGTGGAATTAGAAATGTCGCCGAAATATTCTTCAATTATAGTAAAGAAAAGGAGCGAGACTACAAAATTCTTATTGATTATTCGGAACGTTTTGGCAACAGGACGATTTTCAAGCGTTTAGGGTATTTAGTGGAATCTTTAAAAATTGATTCTCCTTTTCTTATTCAGGAATGCCGTAAAAGAATGAGTAAGGGATATTCACTCTTAGATCCCAAAATGAAAAACAAAGGAAAACTGTTACGGAGATGGAATCTAAAGATTAATTCTAATATACAGAAAGAAGAATTTTATAAATGATAACCAAAACTGAAATTCTAGATAGAGTAAAAGAATGGGGTTTGAGAGAAGATATCATAGAAAAAGATTATGTGTTAAGTTGGCTGTTATTTGGAATTGGCAGAAATAATAGTCTCAAAGAGACATGGGTTTTCAAGGGCGGAACGTGTTTAAAGAAATGTTATTTTGAAACCTATAGATTTTCAGAAGATCTTGATTTTACAGTATTTGAAGAAGGTCCAGAGACCGAAGAGGAACTTCGTCCTATTTTCATTGAGATAGCTAACTGGATTTACGAAACTAGTGGTATTGAGATAGTAACAGATGGTATAATATACGATGAATATTTAAATTCTCGAAACAATTTATCATTGCAAGTAAAAATACCCTATGTTGGTCCACGACAAATGCGTGGAAGCTTACCTAAAGTCAAGCTCGATATAACCTCTGACGAAGTTTTAGTATCTAAAACAGAATTTAAAGAAATTTCTTATCCTTATCCAGATACACCGAAGGGTAAAATCACCGTTCAAGCATATTCTTATCCTGAGGTTTTTGCGGAGAAGATACGAGCGTTTGCTCAAAGATTAAGGCCCAGGGATTTATACGACATAATTCTTCTTTTTAGGAATGAAAACCAGTTAACAACACCAACAATAATAAGAGCAATATTAAGGAAAAAATGTGAATTCGTAAATTTGGCTTTTCCAAGCTTCAAAGATTTAGAAAAATCTCCACTCAGACCCGAATTAACATCAGAATGGGAAAATATGCTCTCTCATCAATTGCCAAGTCTTCCGCCTATAGAAAATTTCTGGAATTCTTTGCCTCTTCTATTCGATTGGCTAGAGAAAAAAAGAACATTTAAACCGTTACCTGCAATGCGCTCTCTATCTTCAGGCCATGAAACGGTTTTCTTACCTCAAACCCTAACTTTATGGCGATTCTCAGCGCCGCTTGAGGAATTAAGATTTGCCGCTCTAAACAGACTGTTAATAAAAATGGTTTATCGGAAAAAGACAGGTCAAATCAACGAGTATAAACTAGAACCATATTCACTACGGAGAACCAAAGACGGGAACATTCTGCTCTATGCAATAAAGACTGCAACCAACGCAACAAGAGCTTTTAGAATAGATCGTATAATAGAAATCAAAATTCTAAATGAGTCCTTTGAACCTAAATGGCGTATTGAGTTTTCTTCTTCTGGCTCTACACCTGCACCTACTTTATCGCGGAGAAAAAGTTATAATTTTATTCAATCGAGTTACAAAAATTCCCAGAAGAGCAAATACACTATTGAGTGTCCTTTATGTGGCAAGAGATTCAAAAGAAGCAAATACGGCACAAAACTAAATCCCCATAAAGATGAAAGCGGTTTACCTTGTTATGGGAGAGTAGGTTTTATTGTTTAGAAATGAATCTTAACCCAACATCTTGCAATATTTAGAGCCAAGATAGAAGCAAGGTTCAAATTCATTTTTAAAATAATTGTTGTAAAGAGAAGAATTTAAAGAGTTTGAAGAAAAAGAAGAAATAAAATCAAATTGGGTCGTGAGGGGCTTGAACCCTTGAATCCTCGACCCCTTGATCCCTTTTTAATATTGCCTATTTTTTAAAACAAAGTTCAAACCGGTTTTTTGTTTTTCGTTGTTCAGTTTTTTCTTCGCGATTCTCTTTGAGCGCGAAATTCCTTTTTAAGGGAGAAAGGATCAATCGCACGAGTGGACTTTTCGAAGAGCTGAACTATTTTAGATTCCGCAACGCAATACTGATGACCGGCAGGGTCTCGTTCAAGTAGTCCGAAATCTATGAGATAACGACGTAGCGTAACGTAATCCAGGTATGACTTACCTGCCATCTTGCGAAGCCATTCTATAATGGATTCATTAATTGTTTTTTCGGAATATTTTTTTTTGGTGTTTGAAGCTCAGAGCAATTGAGCCCAATAGAACGAGTCGATCCTTATAGTGTTTAGGAAACTGTATTAAATTGTTTTTTCCGCACAATTTATTGAGCCTGTCTATGTAATCTGATTTGGAAACTTTTATTTTCTTTTCTGAATCCATGATTATCTTTTTAATATTATTAACTTCAGATTTAATGTTTTCGTTAATAAAATATGAATTTTTTTCATTTTAGTCAAGGTGGTAATTGGTGGCGTGAAAAATGTTTTAAGTTTTTTAAAACAAATTCTGTCCTTAGAAAAATCATTTTAAAAAGAATTCAATCTTTTTAAAAAACAAAGAAATAAATTTTTTGATTAGAACAAATAAAACCAAAGAGGTTTTATTAAAAAAATTTCAAAACCCCTTGACTAATATATGAATATATGTTAATATGTTCATATAAAATGGAGGGCAGGTAATGGAAGAAATTATAAAGTTATTCAGTGCTTTATCGGATATGACAAGGTTGCGTATTTATCTTTTGTTGCATGAGAGTGAGCTTTGTGTTTGCGAATTGGCAAGTATTTTAGGCATGGAGCAGTCCAGGATTTCGCATGGTTTAAGAGTTCTAAGGGAGGCGGGTCTGGTTGGCAGTCGACGCGAAGGGAAATGGATTATTTATTTTGTAAATCCAAAAACAGTTAAGAACGAGATAATCCAGGGCCTAAAAAAGGAGGCAAAGCTGACTTCTTCTGATCGAAGCGAAATAGTTAAATGTAAAGGAGAAAGCATAAGAGAAAAGTGCAGTGTAGGATAATGAGGATGTAGGATGAAAGAAAAATATAAGTTTTTATTAATTTTAGTAATTTTCCTTGCTGTGTATTTCATTCCTTTTGGGAGTATTAAAATACAAACGTCGTTGCTCGAGGCTTTTTTGATGCTTCAGGAATATGCAAGAGAACATGTTCTTCTTTGTCTCGTGCCTGCTTTTTTTATTGCCGGAGCAATTGCTAATTTTGTAAGTCAGCAATCGGTCATTAAGTATTTCGGGGCGAGAGCCAATAAAATTTTGTCCTATTCGGTTGCATCGGTTTCGGGAACCATACTTGCTGTTTGTTCCTGTACTGTTTTGCCTCTTTTTGCCGGTATTTACAAAAGAGGCGCGGGAATCGGTCCCGCAACGGCATTTCTATATTCTGGTCCGGCAATTAATGTTCTCGCGATTATTTTGACTGCGAGGGTTCTCGGTTTTGAACTGGGGTTTGCTAGAGCTATCGGAGCGATTGTTTTTTCTGTTGTTATAGGGCTCTGTATGCATTTTATTTTCTTTAGAGAAGAAAAAAATAGAAATACAAGCGAAGATTTAATAATTACGGAAGATGAAAAAGAGGCAAGACCTTTATGGAAGACGGTGCTGTATTTCGCGGTTATGGTTGGGATTCTTGTTTTTGTCAACTGGGGAAGAGACGAATCGATAAAAATATGGCAGAGGATTTATGAAATAAAATGGTTTATCTCCGGATTTCTAATTATTATTTTAGCATTAATACTTAACAGATGGTTTAAGAAAGAGGAACTCAAAACATGGACTTCCTCAAGCTGGGATTTTGCAAAACAGATTCTCCCCCTTCTTTTTGCAGGCGTACTGGTTGCAGGTTTCTTACTTGGAAGACCGGGGCACCAGGCTCTTATTCCTGAGCGATGGGTGGTAAATTTAGTAGGAGGAAACAGTATCCGTGCCAATCTTTTCGCGTCAGTTTCCGGAGCCTTGATGTACTTTGCCACATTAACAGAAGTCCCGATACTTCAGGGCTTAATTGGTTCGGGAATGGGCAAAGGCCCTGCATTAGCGCTTCTTCTTTCGGGGCCGGCTCTCAGTCTGCCGAATATGCTTGTCATAAGGAGTGTAATCGGTACAAGGAAGACACTGGTTTATATTCTGCTTGTTGTTTTTATGGCAACCATAAGCGGTATAATTTTTGGTAATTTAACTTAAAAAAGGGAGGAAAATATAAATGAAAATAGAAATTTTGGGGACAGGATGTCCTAAATGTGAAAAACTAACGCAAAATGTCGAGGAAGCGGTAAAAGACCTTAATTAGACGCGGAAGTTATTAAGGTTACGGATATAAATGATATAACGAATTATGGTGTTATGATGACGCCCGCTCTTGCGGTTGACGGCGAGGTCAAGTTGGCAGGGAAGGTTCTAGGCAAAGAAGAAATAAAGGGAATTCTACTTTCGGGGAAATAAAAATGAACAAATTTCATGAAATTTTAATCGGTACAATATTTATAATTGTATCGGTAGTAGGTTTAATTGTCGGTTGTGAAAATAGCGGAGAACAGGAAACCGCGCAAACAAATGCTGCGAGTGAAGCTCAAGCGGTAGAGATACCTGCTGAAGACAAAACCGTAGTCGGTAAAAACGGAGTAATCGCATATTACTTTTATACTAACACTCGCTGCAAATCATGTTATACGATAGAGAAATATACAAAAGAAGCGCTTGAGAGTAATTTTGAGGATGAGCTGGCTTCAAGAAAACTTGTTTTTACACCTGTAAATGTAGAAGAAAAAGAAAACGAACATTTCTTAGGCGATTATCAGCTCTATACAAAATCTGTGGTTTTGTCTTTGGTGAAAGAGGGGCAAGAAATAAAATTTAAGAATTTGAAGAAAGTTTGGGAGTTACTGCGAAATAAAGACGAGTTTTATAAATATATTGAAGAAGAGGTACAGAAATTCCTTAACGAAATAAATCTAGAGAAAAAACAGTGATTGCTTTTCTTTCAGCTTTGTGGTTAGGGATACTTACCTCAATAAGTCCCTGCCCTTTAGCTACAAATATTGCGGCTGTCTCGTTTCTTTCCGGAAAGATTAATCATCCACGTATGGTTTTATGGTCGGGATTTGCGTATACACTGGGAAGAATGACCGCGTACGTTATTATTGGGATAATTCTTATCTCTTCTCTCGCAGGTATTCCTGCCACTGCTAATTTCTTACAAAGATACATGAATAAAATTTTGGGGCCAGTTCTTATTATTGTCGGACTTTTTCTTTTAAATATCTTTAAATTAAATTTTTTAGATTTTTCAATATCGAGTGAAAGACAAAACAAACTGGCAGAAATGGGTATATTCGGTTCGTTTGCCCTGGGCACGATTTTCGCGCTTTCTTTCTGTCCTATATCGGCGGCGTTGTTTTTTGGCAGTTTAATACCCCTGGCGTTAAATAATAATTTCGGATTAATATTTCCTTTTATATACGGTATCGGTACAGGTTTACCTGTTGTTATTTTTTCCATAGGTATAACTCTCGGCGTACAATCGATAGCACATTGGTTTAATAAGGTAACTAAACTTGAAATTTATATGCGAAAAATCACAGGAATTATTTTTGTTCTGGTTGGAATTTATTTTCTCTGGTCTCATATTATCGTTAGTTTTTTGTGAATAGAAGAATCATTTTTAAAATAATTTTTGTAAAGAGAAGAAATATACTTAGATTCTCTAAATCTAAGTTAAATGGTTAAATTGTAAAATTGTTGAATAGGAAAGACAAAAAATTTTACTTTGTGTCTTAGTGCCTTTGTGTGAGATTAATTTGGGTTCGTTAGGTTGGGTTTTTACTATTTAACGAATTTACTATTTCACCATTCAACTAAAAACGAAGTTTTTGTCAGTATTGTCTATTTTTTAAAACAAAGTTCAAACCGGATGTTAGTTTTAAAACAATTCCTGTTTCAAATTTTTCTTTATTTAATAAGTATAAATTTCTTTGTATCTGTAAAATCATCTGTTTGCATTGTATAATAATAGATGCCACTTGATAAATCTCTTCCATCGAATTCGATTTCGTATATTCCGGGTGCTTTATATTCTTTTAACAAGGTCATACTCTCTTGTCCAAGTAAATTAAAAACTTTTATAACAACTAAATTGGATTTTATGATTGAATATTTAACTGTTGTTGTTGGATTAAACGGATTAGGATAGTTTTGGCCAAGGAAAAATCTTATCGGACTTGAAGGCAAATCGAGGATTCCCGCAACCGAATCTACTTTACTTGTGTCAATAACAGCTTCCATGATATCGGGATGCACTACTGCACCAGTTTCCCGATTGAAAATTCCGAAACCGTGATTCCCTGTAAAACCTGAGTCCCAGTAATATGGCACTAAATTATGCCTCTCAATTGACCGTGTGATATACTGCATATAGTATACGCGGTACCTTTCGTATTCTGCATTGAGTTCCGAGCTCCCTAGGTTTGTTCGATTAATCGCACCATATTCTCCTAAAATTACACCAAATCCCTCATCCACAAAATTGGCTTTCATTTTTTGGAATTGACCATCGGCATACGACTCGTTTGCCCAGGTTTCGGTCTTTGAAGGATCCGTCGCATACATTCCCCATTGGGTTATTTGATCGTTAGTATTTAATGTAAAATTATAGGGATCGTAATAGTGAGCTTCGACCATCAGCCTGTTTGGTATGACATCGACAGGTGCAGAAAAGTAATCCACGGTTAAATTAATATCCGTCCGATAACCTTGTACAACCAGGTAACGATAATGATTGCGTCCTCCTGTTGAGCGTACCGCATCTACGAAGATTTGGTTAAAACCATTCTGCACCGTAGAATTTTCTTCTGTAGGTGGTCCCCAATCGTCGGGAACATGGATTTCGTTTGTGCCGGCAAAAAGAAGATGATTGCCGTAATCCCGGAAGTGAATGGCGATTTGCTTCCACATGGCAGCCAGGCGACGATTAACATAGGCAGAATCTTCATATGTCGGCACCTGCCAGCCGCCATCCCAATGTTCATTAATAATAACGTACATACTGTCATTTAGCGCATAGTTTACAACTTGTTCCACTCGATTCAACCATGTTGTATCTATCGCATAGGTTGAAGTGTCAGTAAACTTACTCCATGCAACGGGTATGCGTATTGAATTGAATCCAGCCGCTCTTACGGAATCAATAAGTCTTTGTGTGGTCAAAGGATTGCCCCACGATGTTTCATTAGGCAATGCTTCCAGAGAGTTGCCAAGATTCCAACCCGGAACCATTTTACGAGCTAATTCGACCGAGGTTAATGTACCCATTCCAGTTGTATCCGGCGCTATGCTATCGGCTAACGCTTCCAATTTCTGATCGATCGAAGTAACATTATTATCTTGGCTCTGTCCTGATTCACCGGGAAATGCAGTAATTTGGACAGTAGTTACCATAGAGATAAATCCAATGACAAACCAAATGTTCTTCATTATAAACTCCTTTTATCGCCTAACATAGTTTATACATCCCATATTAGAAGTATAAGGAGAATCCAATTTCTGTCAATATAAAAAAATTTTTGCCATTAATAACAGGGTTAGACCTTTTTTGAAAAATCTTTTAAGTTTTCTAAAACAATTTTTGTTTGCGGTTTTTCTTTTTTAAGGGAAGGGTGCAGACTAATGACTATCGACCAGAGACTAAAGACAAGACTCTCTTTTACTTCTTTTTGAATTGAAAGTTTAATCCCCTCTATTTTTAATATTTGGGGTGGAGTTGGGATTCTAACTCCTGGCTTCTGACTCCTGTCTTCTTTCTAATTCATCCTTTTTCTTGTTTTTGGATTTTCGATTGGGAAACTTCGAGGGGGGTAATGTCACAATGTCAAGCACCGTCCCCCATTTACATAACAAGGAGTGTATAATTGACAAGGCGATTTTTCAGGATATATTAATCAAAAGATGTAATTTTTTCATAGGTGACCCCTTTAACCGCAGCATGGCTCAAATAATTCATCATTTTATCTCTTCAAAAACCATTTTGTCAAGGTTAAGGTAATCACCGTCAATAACCAGTTTCAGTAAATGCTGACCGGCATTAAGTTCTACTTTTCTTTTTACTACTTCCCAGTTTTGAAATCCTGTAGTATTTGGAATTGAAATAATTCCCGTTTTGTCTGTGCCATCACATTCGAGATGCAGCTTTCCACTATCGAAAGAGGAGGCAATACAGAATGAAATCTGGTACGTTGCAGATTTACTAACAGTAACTGTATATGCCATCCAATCTCCGGTATGGGTCCAACCGACATTGTAACCACCTGCAGCACATTTTTCGATATCCACACCTTCTTTGAGCCGATATTGCCCGCCTTCATTAATATCGTCTCTATCATAGTAAGCATCGCCCGGGCAGCCAATATCGAAGTCTTCGGTTTCAATGGTTCCCGGAATAACATGCGGTTTGAAAGCTTCCTGCTTCATTTCGCAAACCTCCATGAGTTTCCAACCAAAAGAACCATTTTCCGAATTGAGTAATCCTGCTTTGCTCCCTTCAAAAAGGGGAATGTTTACAGATAAAATCATATTTGGGAATTGTTTATTTGTAATTTTGAATAATCCATTGTGTGCGTCTTCGATTTTCCAGAATTGGTTGTCTTTCCCGCTAAAATTTGAAATTACTAGGTCGTGATTGGAAATACTACACTCGAATACCTTTTTACCGTCTTCACGGTTCCGAATTTTATAAATGCCTTTACCTGCAGGTTCTAACTTCCATTGGTTCGCAGTGACTTTTCTTTTACCAGTTAGCGTCAAAGCTGAACCAAGCACCAGATTGCCTGTGTTGTCACCCGGAACGAGGTGATAATGTGGCGTGCAATTGAGGTCCGCATACATGTCGAGTGTCGGAATTTTTCCATCGAAGCTAAGTTTTAGAACGTATGCCAGCTCTTCGAAAGAGCGTTCGGGCAAACTAACGATTAATCCTTCTGTGTCCTGCTTGAAAGCTAATGGCAGGTATTTTGCGGCTTCGCCATTGATAAGTTCAACTGATTTCAGGTTTTTGAGATCAGTTCTGTCAGAAGCTAATGAGGTAAGCTTTATTTCTTTCTGGTCTTTTTCCCATCCGAGCAAAATTGCATACAGAGTTGTGTTATCTTTCGACCTGGTAAAGCGAACATCCTTGGCTGTTCCTGCGGTTGGAGCCATCTGGGTTCCATGCGCAGCTCCCATTTTTGTAGGGCCCTCTCCGTATTTTTCCCATGCGCGCGTTGAATACACCGCTTCACCATATTTTTTGAGCCATGCACCCATGGTTAACAAAACGTCCTTTTGTTCCTGAGGTATTGTACCATCTGCTTTTGGAGAAATATTGAGAAGCATATTCCCATTTTTACTTATTCTGTCTATAAAAGAATGGAGTATCTGTTTTTTTGAATAATATCCGATTCCTTCGGTGTAGCACCAACTTGATGAACTGATGGCATCATCGGTAAGCCAATAATTGTCGGTAATATCAGGCGGACCTCCACGTTCATAGTCCAGTACTGCGCATTTTTTATTCAGACCATCTTTAAATGTAGCTACTACTTCTTTGTTCCATTCGGCTGCTTTGTTGTAGTAGTAAGACAAAAACTCAAGAAGAACAGATTGTGAAATAATATGCAAATTGAAATCCTGATAAATGATATCGGGTTTATAATTGTCGATAATTTCCTTGTGCTTACTCAACCAAAAGGCCTCGTTTTTTTCTTTTCCCTGCTGTCCGTAAAGCATTTGAAGTTTTGGGTCGTTTGTTTTAGGCACAGCTTCATAATATCCGGTAATGTTGAATGCATGATGCATAGAGAGAATTATTCTCATATTTTTTTTGCGGATGGCATCCGTTAACAAACCTACCAAATCAAGTTTTGGTCCCGTATCTTTTGCGTTCCACGGGTTAACTTTGCTTGCCCACATCGAAAAGCCATCGTGGTGCTCAGCTACCGGGCCGGCAAATTTAGCTCCCGCATTGGCAAAGAGCTGTGCCCATTCTTCGGGATCGAATTTACCGCCTTCTGATATGAGTTTCGGTGCAAACTGTACAAAATTGCCTTGCTTGTCCTTTGCTCCTGTGATGAAGTTGTTATATGGCCATTGAGATGGATCGCCATAGATCTCTACATGGTGCTTGTTTTCTGGGGATCCTTTGACATACATGTTGCGAGGATACCATTCATTTGCAAATGCCGGGACAGTGTATACTCCCCAGTGGAAATATATACCAAACTTGGCGTCTTTGAACCACTCGGGGACAGGGTCCGACTTCTCCAACGATGCAAAGTTGGGCTGAAAATCTTGCTTTTGAGTCTGGGCTGAGGTTTTACCAATTATTCCAGCAATCTTCTCTGTTTCAATTGGTTCGTTACCCGGTTGGGTCGGTACTTGATAGTTTTCCTGAGCAACCAGACAAATCTGAAGTAAAAGAAATGCGATCACTAATATTTTGGTTTTCATAATTAAGAGTACCTCACTTTGTTTATTAAGTAATTTTGAAATATTTTTCATCTTATACATCCTCTTAAAATATTGTTTCTTTAATAAAATAAGGAGTTTTTTCATTTTAGTCAAGGTGGTAATTGGTATTTGAAAAATCTTTTAAGTTTTCTAAAACAATTTCTGTTTCAAACTTTTCTTTTTCTTCTTTTTGAATTGAAAGTTTTATCCCCTCGTTTTAAGCTTTTGGGGTAGTGAGGCAATTCAAAATTCAAAACTAAGAATTCGGAATTGATAGTTCTCCTTTTTCTTGTTTTCGAGATTTTCGATTGACAACTCTCCAATTTCTTTTTATTCGTTTAACTAAAGTTAGAAATACTTTTCTGAGAGAGGTTCTTTTATCTTTTTTCAGCCATTCAAAAAGAGCTTTATCAGAGCCAAGCTCGTTACGTTTATCAAGTATGAACAGTAAACATCCCGATGCAAGGCATTCTGCACACTCAGCATCTTCTTCGCTTATATCCCGTTTCCCCCCATGAACTATCTCGCTACGAAGTTTATATAATTTTTTTGAATCTTTTCGTATTTTCTTAGTATCTGTAGGCTTTTTATTAAATATCTTAATAATTTGATCGCAGAATTCTTCCATTTTATTTTGACCAAGCTTAAATAATGTCTCTAGTCCAACAACACATTTAACTACTTTAAGATAAAACTCGTTGGAGTCAATTCCTTCTCCAATCCAACCTAAAGAATTTAATATTCTCTTGTCTAATTCGGATAATTCATGGGATTCTTTTTGAAGAATCCGTTTACCCTCTTCTAAAATTTTTTTGGTTTTAAATTTGCCCAATAAACTATTTGAAATTATTGCTGTATGGAGCGAATCATACTGTGGAAGAACACGATTGAACTCTCTGAATGGTAAGGGAAAAATATATCTTTCTTTGTTTTCATCGTAAATCCTAATCTTTGGTTGCCGACGTAGATTGTATTCTATTGGGATAAAAATCCTTATGAAATTTAACGCCTGATTAATTCTGTTTTCAGCAATTATTAAAGCCGAGTTCTTATCAAATGTAGTAACTGAAGTTCCTACACTGACTGTTCTCAAAAAATTATTTTCAAAGGTATTATTAAGGATTTTTTTATTTTCAAGTTTAAAATTAAAGTATTCTAAGATATCTTTAGCTGTTCCAAATACAACATTACCAAGTTTCAAAAATCCATTATCTGGAATAAAACCATCTAAAGGGAATATTACTAGATTAAAGGATATTTTTTTACTAATTTCGTCTACAATTTGAATTCCAATTTCTTCTGTGCTAATATTTTTTTTATGGAGATGTTTAGAGAATCGAAGATCACGAAATATATGGCGTATTAGATTCTCTGATATCTTATTCTTCAGTAAGGGATGATTTTTTATTTTTTCTGTAAAAATTGCGTATACTTTGTGAAGTTCGCCTTGTACTCTAGTTAATTGTTCGAGATAATGTTTCTCTTTGATGTTTTCTTTAATGAGCGCAACTTTTTTCTCTCTTCGTTTTTGAAAATCGGATACTTCAAGAAATGATTCTCCGAGTTCCCGGTTCTCTTTGGTGTATTCATTATTGGTTTTTTTGATATTTTTATTATTCATTCTTCTAAAACTTACAAATTTACAAAAACTTGTCAAGCAACAAACCCTTTTTGTTTTCGAGAATTTCGATTTTTAATTTCTTTTCATTCTTTTTCTATTTCGATTTTCTCTTCTAGAATTTTTCGTATCTCATTTTTTTCAACTGTTATTTCCCTCTTTTCGATAATCAATCTCTTAATATCTTTTCCTTTTAATTTGTTATATAGCCAATTTGATATTATTCCTATCGCTATCCCTGAACCAAATTCTATTGAAAACTTTGCAATTTCAGGAATGCCTAAACCTTTTCGAATATAGCTTTCTTTATATGTTAAGACGGCGTTTCCTTCGGGTATTTCAAATTTATCGCCAATAGATAAAGAAGAAGATTTATCTAATAAATCAAAAACTAATGCTCTATCTGTGGTATGAATTTCAATTTCTATTTTCATGATTATTTCCTCCTTTTAAAACAATGGCAGTGTATATACATTTAAAGATGTAACTATTATATATCAAAGATATTCTAATGATAAGATATGGATCAAGATTCACTTAATACTTCTTGGACAATTACATTTAGATCTTTTATCACTTCAATTAAACTTATAATTTCTTTCAAGAAAAATACTTTCGCGTAACCTTTTGTTGAATTTTGCAGTTGTTTTAATTTTTCTTCTTTTTCCTTGTCCGAGTGAAAATAGTAAGCGTTTAACCATTTATCAATGTTCTCTTCTGGTTTTATCGTATTATTGTTGACTCTCAGATTGAAACCACCTCCCTTTTCCATAATTGTTTTATATTCTTTTCTTAATTGTTTTAGATTTTTTTTTGTTCATCGTTATCTGTAAGTTTCCATAGTAAATTATATACGCTGAAAAAGTTAGTAGATTCTTCCTGTAAATAAAACGGTCTAAACCTAATAAGCAAAGACTCGATTTGTTCTTCTGTTGGCGTAGCATCTCCGATTTTAAATGATGGTGGAACAATAGGTGGAGTGAGAGATATTTCTAAGCTAGTTTTTCCTTTAAGTAAACTATGTTCTCGTAACTTTTTTACTTTTTTGTTGTATAATTGTAGAATATCTTTTTTGTCTCTTGATAAGCTCATTTTAATATATTATCCTCAGAATTTCAAAGCTTTCTGCTCCATCTTTTTTAAAAAACTTCTTTTCATAGCTCATATACTTAAATCTTACAGATTTTTAAAAACTTGTCAAGAAACAGAGTTTTTACTCTTGTTTTCGAGAGCTCAAATATTCATATATGTTTTCTGGAGATATTCCCGAGTTTAAAGCATTTTTTAATTCTTTGAAGTAATCTTCAAGAGAGATATTATTAGAAAGCACTATTTGACGGCTTTTCTTGAAGGCAGTTATGAAGTCTTCCGGGGGTACGGGTGTTTCTCTTATGGTATTGAAGATTATATCAGTTATTTGTGAATAAGAAATGTTAGGAGTGTAATTGATCATTGTGTAAATGTCTGCTATAAATACTATTATGTCTTTATAATTAACTCTAGTTACGACGCTTAGTGTTCCTATTGTTTCTAGAGCAGGTTTATAAACATTTATGGGTAAATTGCGAAAGGCTAAAAATCTTAATATTTCTGCTCGTTCGACAGGACCTAATTTCTCTTTTGCCGCATTAGCACCTATTTCCCGGAGTATTTTCTCTGCTTCTTTTATTGTCAGTTTAGAATTTGATATGGTCACTGCTGCTTGTTTATAAATATCTTCCGTTTTAGCGGCTAACCTAATACTACTTATCATGAAAGCCGATATAGAGAAGAAGAACCAGGCTACTGAGAAGGCGATAAAATTACCTTTAGTCCACTCTACGGTGAAGGCGGCTAGTAGTCCGGCTACTAAGGCTAAGGCTGCTTCTCCGTATTTGTTAGAATACAAGTAAATGGATAATGAAGTACACACTACTATAATAATAATAGAGCCCATCATAAGTTTAACAGAAAGCGTAGCAGTTAATAAAAAAGCTATAAATAATAAGGTTAATATAACTGAAACCCCAGGAACTATTTTATTGGCTGATATTAAGAGATTACGAGTTACTTTTAAGGTTAAAATTAAAGAATTTTCTGATTTTCTTTTTTTCATTTTTTTATATAAACTTTTCTCTTTATTACTAAATATATAATAAGGCTATTTATAGTTATTGTCAACAATTTAGTTTTTTAAGCTTAAGCTAGACTTTTGTTTTTGAATATAATAGAAGCAACTAAACTTGACATTTATCTTGGTAATATTAAGTTTTATTTAGAAATGAATTTTAAAATTCATACGAATTTAAATTTTGATTGGTAATAAGATTTATGAAATTCTTTTTTGATGAGTCGGGAGATTTTAGAATTCCAGAAGTCGAGAATGCGCACAAGGTTAGTGTTGTTGTAGGGATTGTTGTTACTGAACTTATAGAAAAAGAACTTTATGAAAAATTTGATAATTTTGTTAGCGAACTAGATACGAGTGAATTTGAAAATGGTGAACCTAAAGGTTCGTTATTTTCAAATAAAAGTAAAGTAAAGTTTTGTAAATTATTAAATAATTTTGAGGGATTTTTATTGACGCCTGTTACTTTAGATTTGTTTCCTTTATTTGATGTAGGATATACAAAATTTAATAGAGATATGTCCGAGATGCTAGATTTTATAGCTCAGAAAATGAAATATAAAACTGCGAAGGAAGAATGGTTATTGCTTTCTAAGCAAGCAGGTAATTTAAGCCCAGCTCAAGCTGTTCGTATTTTTTCGATAGCTTACTGCTTTCTAGAAGCTCTTCATCATGCTATAATTTTCCTTTACAATGATTGTTATCAAGTCTGTTGGGAAGATCTAAAGTATGTGATCGATAGGTATCAAGTTTCTAAAAATAGTAGAGAAGAACAGTTATTTTCCAAATTAATACTTTCCTGGCTTGCAGGGTGGAGTAGAAAACATCCCTTTATACGAATTGAAGGGATTCATACTAAAGACCATATAATTATTAAAAAATACCATTTTGGAGATGCTTTTAATCTAGGAGCATTACTTCAAGATAAGATATATTGGAAAGATTCTTCTAATGTTAAAGGATTACAAATAGCTGACATTGCAGCTAATATAGTTTACCGGGCTTCGACTGAATTAAATGATAAGAACGATTCAATAAGTATTTTTGCATCTTTAATGAGAAGGTGTCCCTATAGATATGACAAAGGTCCTGGCCTATTTACACCTATATCTTTGGTCGACGTTAGTAAAGAGAAATTTTTCCCACTAATGCTGGCCATGAAAGAGAAAGGTGAAATTAGTAGAAATATTGAGAAGAAGTATCTTTAAAAAAGGGTTGTATAATAAAAAATTTTTATTAAAATAATATCATGAAATGCGCAATATACACAAGACTCTCAACAGATTCTGAAAATTAGTTTATTGAGTTCGTAGAGTTTATTGGGTTTGTTGGGTTGGGTTCTAAACTACTTAACCATTTCACTATTTAACTACTCAACTAAAAACGAAGTTTTTACAAAGAATGGCTGGGGTGCAGGGATTCGAACCCCGATAGCAGGATCCAGAGTCCTGTGCCTTGCCATTAGACGACACCCCAGTAATTATGTATATGGTAGCCCCAAGGGGATTTGAACCCCTGTCACATGGCTGAGAACCATGTATCCTGGGCCGAGCTAGACGATGGGGCCACAACTATGAAGATATAAAAAATGATGACTTTGTCAAGATAATTATCGTTGGTTCGTTGGATCGTTAGGTCGTTGGTTCGTTAAGATGAATCTTTTTTTGATTTGAGATATTTTATCAGATTATAAGTTTTTCGAGTGATCGCTTCGATATCTTCAAGTATATCTTTTGAATTTTTGAGGTATCCCAACTTTTCGGAAATAATTATTTGTGTTTCAAGTTCGGAGAGTGATCCCATAGATATGTATAGGAAACGAATATAATCGTTTATCGAATCACGGGCAGCTCCTTCTGAAATATTACTGGGATAAGAAATAGCCGCTCTTCTCATTTGAGATGTTAAACCGTAAAGTTCCTCTTTTGGGAAGTTTTTTGTTATTTTATAGATCTTAGTGACTAAATCTATTCCTCTCTGCCAGATTTCCAAATCTCGATGTGTTTTTGTCTTGTGTCCTTCCATTAATGCTCCAATTTTTTCAATATTTATCGACCTAACTACCTAACGGTCTAACGACCTAACTTTTTGCCAGGGAACCTGGCAAAATATATTCCCCATATTTCGCTTGGGCATCTAGGAGTCTTTTTCGTTGTTCCTCCAGGACATCGAAGAGGACTTTTGGAGCGTCCATTACCTGTGTTTTGTAAATTTCCTCGATACGGTCGATTTTCGCGATATTTTCTTTTACTCTTATTTTGAATTGTTCGTTGTAGTCTTCTTCACTAAATTCTTTATTTATAACTTCTTTAAAGAGTTTTTTCAGGTCTTCGTATTTGGGAATACGTCCGGTGGGAGCGTTTATCGCGTCCACATCTCTGTTCGCTCTTAGCTCTGCCCATTTATACCAGACTTTTTTGTCTTCTCTTGAGTTAAGAAAATTGCCATCTTTGTCTTTAAGGAAATAATTGACAGCGAATATGCTGGGCTCTTTTTCGAGTCCTTTCGCGAAGTCGAGATTCGCGTTTATGTAATCTTTTAAAGGAATGGATAAAAAGTCGAGGTTGGACATGGGGTTGAATTTTCTTACTCCCTCCTGTCCGAGAGTCGCTGCTGTCGTTTCCGATTCGAGCGATGCGCCGTATGCTATTATTCCGTGAGCCCAGTCGAAAGCTTCTTTAATAGGAACCCAGGTGTCGGAGTCTCTTCCTCCGTAAACCATGCCTCCGATTTCCACACCTTTGGGGTCGTGGAGTGTCGGGTCGAGATTATCGAAATTATGAAGAGAAATGGTAAAACGGGCGTTACGGTGTGATACGGTTATTTCTTTGCCGTTTTCGTCTTTTTTACCTTTGTACCATTCTCCCGAATGGTTTATCCCTTTTTCAGGTACTTCCCCGTCTTTATCGATCCAGTGAACTCCGCCTTCGGGTGTCATTAGAATATTGGAAAATATTATTTCCGCGTTAGAGTGTAGAGCATCCCAGATTATGGGGTCATCCTGTGAGTTTACTCCCATGATAATTCCAAATACCCCGCTTTCTACATTTACCGCTCTCACTCTTCCGTCTTTTTTTCTTAAGTAAGCTATATCGTCGCCGACGACCGTTTCATTATCGAGCATCGAGGTAGAAGTTTTGCCGCAGAGTGAGGGGAACGCGCCTGTAAAATAAGTAACTCTGTTATCCGGACCGTGAACTCCCATAACGAGCATGTGTTCGGTTAACCATCCTTCTTTTTTGCCGCGGTTGATTGCAAGACGCATAGAGAGTTTTTTTAATCCTATTGTATTGCCGCCGTATTGAGTGTTGGCACTGTATACCGTATTTTCTTCGAGGTCTATGTATACACGGCGTTTATCTAAATTTTTACTTGTATTCCTTTCGTCGAGTTCACCCGCGGAGTGAACTATTTTAAAGAAACTTGTGTTTCCCCCCTGACGTACGAATTCTTCGAATCCCTGTCTATAGAGTAAATCTTCACTGTGGGCTACATAAGCTGAATCTGTCATCTGCATTACGGGTTGTGAGAATTCCGAGTTTGTGGGACCGAGACAGAAAAAGCGAATGTATACTTCTTTCCCTTTCATTATGTCTTTCATTATTTCATGGATTTCTTCGAGGGATTCTTTTCTCCCGGCTGTATTTATTGCTTTGTCGAGTTCTACTCCTTGGGGAAGTAATATTTTTGTGTTCTGCTTGTCTCTTGCCTGATCGAAATAATTGTCGAAATGAATAGTGTGGTTTTTTTCTGCAAGCTGAATTTCTTCTCCGTTTTTAACGGTTATTTCTCTTATATATTGAATGTCTTCTTTGGAATCGGTACATACGAAAACTTTATCGGGATTACAATGTTCGATATATTTGGCAATAAATTCATGCAGTTCGGGATTGTCTATCCTAATTAATTTTTCATATTGGTTGTTTCCCAGTCTTTCTTTTAAAATGTTTGAAAGCACATTACCTCCTATTTTATTTCTTTGGAGGTTGAAAAATTGATGAATATAAATCAGGTTTTAATGAATATTCTTCCATCCTATTTTTAACCCTCGGGGATGATAATAGATTTTATTAATCTGTCAAGGGGTTTTTCAGGTCTTAGGTCTTGGGTTTTAGTTGTTAGGAAAGAAAATATTTGTTCTATTTGTGTAACTTTTGGTTTATTGAGTTCGTAGAGTTCGTTGGGTTTATTGGGTTGGGTTTTGAACAAATAAAAACTTGAGGTGGGTGTGGTGAGCTTTGTGCTCTTTGTGGTTAGATTAAAGTTTCGGGTTACGCGTTTCGAGTTTCGAGTAAAAACAATAAATAAAAATCTTGTGTTAATCTGCCTGCCCTGTAGGGAGGAACGACTGTACCAGGGTGCCTCTGTGTGAGATATTAGGTTTTAGGTCTTCGGTTTTAGGTTTTAGTAAAAATAACAATATATTTTTTTTGTTTTTTTCTCTCTGCGTTCTCTGTGCCTCTGCGGTGACATTAGAATTTTTGGCTTTGGACATTGGACTCTGGACTTCGTTCCCAATACCCCCTTGCAAATGAAGTATTTTTTAATATATTCAAGGTACCGGGGCGTAGCGCAGCCTGGTTAGCGCGCCAGCATGGGGTGCTGGAAGTCGGCGGTTCGAATCCACCCGCCCCGATATTAATATTTTTATGAGGGGAATATTTGCTTTTTAAATGAATTTTGTATTTTTCTTTTTAAAAATTTTGGGCAGTTTTTTACCTAAAGGTGTAGGTGACCTTGTCGCCAGAGGTATCGCGCGTTTTTCTAATATGTTTATCTATAAAAAAGGACTTCGTAATCATCTTTCAAATCTGAAAATCGTTTTTAAAGATAAAGATGAAAAAGAGCTTCTGGAAATTTCAAAAAGAGCCGGCATGAACCTTTCCGTTTGTCTTTATGAGCAGCTTTTAATGGGTAGACTTATGAATCATAGAAATTACCACAAGTTCATAAAACAAGAAAATATTCATAATCTTTACGATGCGCGTAAAGAGGGAAAGGGTGTCATAATATTAACAGGTCATTTAGGTAATTACGAATGGGGTGCTTCTCTTATGAGCTATAATAGATTTTCCGTTGCTCTTATTTCGGTAGAATATAGGACGAAATTTATAAGAGATATTTATGAATTTAATCGAAAGAGAGCGGGACTGGGTGTTTTTTATATCAAGAGAAGTTTTTCCGGACCGGTTAGATTTTTGAAGAATGGAGGAATTCTGGCAATTGCCGGAGATAGAAATTTTGAGGGTTCTACATTGACTGTTAAGATGTTTGGTAAAGATGTAGCTATCCCAAGAGGTGCGTTTTTCCTTGCTTCTAAGTTGGGAACGCCTATTGTCCCGGCTTTCTGTTTAAGAGAGAAGGATAATCTTTATCATGTCTATTTTGAAAAACCGTTCAAGGTAACAGAAGGAGAAATTGAGTTGGGCATGAAAAGATATGTTGGAATACTGGAGGGATATATCAAGAAATACCCGGATCAATGGCTTTTATTTGATAAGCTATGAAAGAGAAGATTTTAATAATCATACCCGCTTTCAATGAAGAAAAGAGGTTAGATGATTTGCTTAAGAGGGTATCTTCGATTGTTTCTCTGAAAAATGTCTTGGTGGTGGATGATGGTTCTCTGGACAGGACCGCAATTATTGCAGAGAGAGCCGGTAGTAGAGTGTTGAGTCTTGATATAAATCAAGGTAAAGGGTTAGCACTTGAAGCCGGTTTTGATTTTGCTATTTGTAACGAATATGATGCCGTTATAACTATGGATGCGGATTCTCAGCACGATCCCGATGAAATACCGATGTTTCTCGCTTACTACGAAAAATATAAAACTGATTTAATTATAGGAACAAGAAAACATAATTTGTCCGATATGCCTTTTCCGCGTTTTATGGCGAATACAACCAGCTCATTTGTAGCTTCGGTCCTGGCAGGTGTTAGAATATATGACAGTCAATCCGGTTATCGCTTTATAAAGAAAGATTTAATTGAAAAAATTAATTTAAAGGACGGACGTTTTCAGATGGAAACTGAAATAATCGTTAAAGCCGCAAGGGCGGGCTTCTCTATAGGTGAGGTGCCGATTAAAACTATATATTTCGAGAAATTTAAGAGTCATGTAAATCCCTTTGTCGATACCGTGAGATTTATAAGACTTGTGTTGCGGATGCTGTGGCGTTAATACTTGTTTCTAACGATGATGGGATAGATGCTTCAGGGTTAAAAGCTCTCCGGGAAGCAGTGGACGATTTAGGTCATGTAATAGTTTTTGCTCCGGAAGGTCAGCGGAGCGGTTCAAGCCATTCTCTTTCCATACATAAAAGTGTAAAAGTAAAAAAAATTGACGAGAATACCTATTCTACCGATGGAACTCCGACAGATTGTATCCTTTACAGCGTACGCGGTATTTTGAAAAATAAGCCTGATATTGTGCTTGGAGGTATTAACCAGGGGGCTAATCTTGGGAGTGATGTTTCTTATTCCGGTACGGTTGCGGTCGCTATGGAAGGAACTTTGCTGGGTATCCCTTCCGTTGCTTTTTCTCAGGTTGATTTTAATAGTTCTTTTAATCCGGATTTCGCTAAAAAAGTGGTAAACTGGATAACCAGGCAAGTTCTAAAAGATAAATTACCCGAAGGTGTTTTTTTGAATGTTAATTTACCTGTCGAATCTAATGGTAAAATCAAAATAACCAGCCTGGGGAACAGGATTTACCGGGATGAAATTATAAAAGTTAGGGAAGAAAGAAAAGATTTTATATACTCACTGGAAGGGAGAACTCCAACATGGGTTTCAAGCCCGAATTCGGATTTTGATGCCGTACATGAGGGTTTTGTTTCTATCACCCCGATCCATATGGAGTATACTGATTTTGATATGATTGAAAAACTTCGCTTTTGGGAGGAAAATTATTAGCTACGAGTATCAGCGCAAGAATATGGTGGAAAATCAAATAAAAAGAAGAGGTATTACTGATGAAAGGGTTCTTGCCGCAATGGAAGAGGTTCCCAGGCATGAATTTGTTGAGGAGGGTTTAAAAGGAGTTGCCTATCAGGATGGTCCGCTCCCTATTGGTCTGGATCAGACAATATCTCAGCCGTATATTGTTGCATTGATGACAGAACTCCTCGATGTATCGGAAGAGCAAAAAGTTCTAGAAGTTGGAACCGGGAGTGGTTATCAGGCTGCGGTAATTTCACTTCTTGCGATGAGCGTGATTACCGTGGAAAGAGTCCCTAAGCTTTTTAAAGAAGCAAAAGAGACCTTGCGAAAATTGGGTTACAATAATATAACTGTAGTAATGGCAGATGGCAGTATTGGCTACAGGGAATATGCTCCCTATGATAGGATTGTAGTTACAGCCGCTGCTCCTTCTGTGCCGGATAATTTGATAGATCAATTAGCGGATAATGGGAAAATAGTGATTCCGGTTGGTGATATAATTTCTCAGCAACTTGTTGTTTTAAGAAAAGAAGGTAGTAAAACAATTAGAACTAATAGCATTGATGTAAGATTTGTGCCCCTTAGGGGTAGAAAAGGATGGCAAGACGGGGCGTAGCGCAGCCTGGTTAGCGCGCCTGCTTCGGGAGTAGGAGGTCGGTGGTTCAAATCCACTCGCCCCGATTTTATCCCCCTTTCATCCCCCTTATCCCCAGTTAATTAGTTGATTGGTAAATTGGTGTATTAGTAAAGAACTTAAACTAATTTACTGATATACTAACCGTTGTTATCTGCTATTAATATAATTTTTTCGTCTTGACTTTAACTTTACGTTTCGTATTCTCTAACATGACTTATTCGGTAAGATGGTAATTATATGATTGAAGAACATAAAAATGAACTCATAGAAGACGCGAAGGAAGTAGAGAGGATGTTGAAAGCACTTATTAAATCCTTGGAATTGAAGGACTCGAAACCTTGAACCCTGGAATCCTTGATCCCTTAGTCTTATGGAATTGAAAAAGGTCGGCGGATTCAGCCTGGGAACTCTTTTCTCAAGAGTAACCGGTATGGGTAGGGAGATTGTTTTTGCATATCTTTTCGGTTCTTCGGCTTTGATGGACGCTTTCAGGGTAGCTTTCAATATTCCTAATTTACTTCGGGACTTCTTTGGTGAGGGGGGGATGAACGCGGCTTTTGTTCCTGTTTTTTCGGAGTACCATTCGAAAGAGGGAACAGAAAGCGCCAATAAATATTTATCTTCCTTTCTCTTACCTTTAATTATAATACTTCTTATTGTGGTTACTTTAGGGATTATATTCTCTCCTGTGATAATTTCATTTTTGGCAAAAGGTTTTACAAAAGATCCCCTGCAATACGAAGCGGCTGTTAAACTTACAAGATTGATATTCCCGTTTCTCATCCTTATTTCGCTTGCTTCGGTGGTCATGGGTGTTCTAATATATTTTGACCGTTTTTTTGTAACAGGCATTTATCCGGTTTTCTTTAATCTCTCGGTTATTATATGTTCTTTTTTATTATACAGGAAAATGGGTATATTTGGAGCTGCCGTTGGAATTTTAATTGGTGGGCTTTTGCAATTTTTGTTTTTGGGTTCTTTTCTATCGAAATCGGGAATTAGATTTAAAAAACCCGAGTGGGGTCATTCCGGAGTAAAACAATCTTTTCGTCTTTTGGTTCCTGTATTTTTTACCTTTGCCGCTACAAGAATAAATGTGGCTGTTACTCTTTTTCTTGCTTCTTTGCTTCCTGTAGGCAACATTTCTCATTTAAGTTATGCATTCAGGCTGGTGCAGTTACCTTTAGGAATGTTCGGAGTAGCTGTCGCGGTTGTTTCTCTCCCTGAACTTTCAAGAAAAGCAGCTACAAAGCTCGATCAGTATCCCTATATATTATCGTCACTCAGAGCTGTTTTTTTACTTTCTATTCCTTCAGTTTTTTTGCTTTTTTCTCTTCGACTTTCTGCGGTTCGCGTTATTTATGAACACGGTGCTTTTATTATGCAGGATTCAGTCCGAACGGCTGCTATCCTTCTGTTTTACCTTCTGGGAATACCTTTTATCGCAGGTAATAAAGTAATAGGAAATGTTTATTTTTCGAGGAAGGATACAAAGACCCCAATGAAGATAAGCTACATTGCAATGATAGTTAATGTTATTTTAGCAGTGATTTTGTTGAACAGCTTAGGGGTTAGAGGTTTAGCTCTTGCCGTTTCAATTTCCGGTATAGTTCAGTTTGTTTTACTCATCAGACCTTACCGTAAGGTTTTGACAGATTTACGTCTATTTTTTGTAAAGGTAATACTGGTTTCTTTTGGAGCTATCATTCCTGTGATTTATATTCAGAAAGTATGCGGTTATGTTTCATCTCTTCTTTTGGGAGGATTGATTTTTGGCTTGATTTTTGTCTGTATGGGTTATATATTAAAAATCGAGGAAATATGCAGATTACTGAAGACATTAAAAAATCGGTAGAAGTTTTATTATTCGTTTCATCGGAACCGATAAGTTCCCGAAAAATGGCTGATGTGCTGGGTTGTCCTATTGGTGTTGTGGAGAAAATGCTAGCCGTTTTGGAAAAAGAATATGAGGAAACCGACAGAGCATTTGTAATAAGAAAAGCGAATAAAGGGTATAGTCTTTTTACTAAACCTGAGTTTTCCGAAATAATAAAAAAATTATCGGGTAAAAGAGAATTGTATTTATCCAAAGCTGCTTTGACAACACTTGCGATTATTGCCTACAGGCAGCCTATAATACGTAGAGAGATAGAAGCGATAAGAGGTGTGGATAGTTCCGGGGTGATTTATACACTCCAGGATGCCGGTTTGATAAAGGTTATTGGCAAGGAAGATATTTTTGGACATCCCTTTTTGTATGGTACTACCGGTAAATTTTTAGAAACTTTTCATTTAGAATCTCTTGAAAAACTTCCTGAGATAGAAAATGAGGATTCAGCGTTTTTTAGCGAGAGCGGGACTGGCCTCCAGAAGGGAAGCGAAAGCTCTGCTTGAAAAGGGGCTGGTGAAAGTTAACGGGAAGGTTATATCTGAACCTTTCTTTCAGGTAAATCCCGATAAGGATTCAATAGAGTTTAAAGGTAAAGTCCTTAAGATTCCTAAAGAATGGACCTATATAATTTTAAATAAACCAAGAGGAGTTATCACTACCGTTTCCGATGAGTTGGGAAGGAAAACGGTAATGGATTTGATTTCTGTAGAAGAGAAAGGTTTGGTTCCGGTAGGAAGGTTGGATGAGGATTCCGAGGGGCTTCTTTTAATCACGAACGACGGGGATCTGGTACATAATTTGACCCATCCTTCTTTTGAGATTGAAAAAGAATACGAAGTTGTTTTGCCAAGAATCCCGGGAGAAGAGCTAAAAAAAATAGAAGAAGGAATGAAGGTTGGAGGTGATTATCTTAAGGCAAGTAGAGTCGTTTTCGGCGGAAAGAACAAAGTCAATATTACTCTTAAAGAGGGAAAAAACAGAGAGATAAGAAGAATGCTGGGGATGTTGGGTTATAGAGCCGAGAGACTTAAGAGGATAAGAGTGGGGAATATTCGGCTTTCGGATCTTAAAGCCGGAAAGTGGCGAGAGCTTACCTTTGAAGAAGTTAGTAAATTAAAAGGACTTATAAATGGAAACAATTGAATCGTTTGTTGCCGTTGACCTTGAGACATCAGGACTGGATCCCAACCTCGAGACTATAATCGAAGTAGGGCTAATTCATTTTGAAAAAGGAAAAGTCGTGAAAAAATTTTCAAAAACAGTAAATCCCCGAAAAACAGTTTCCGATCACGTTTTGATACTTACCGGAATTAAGCAGGCAGAGCTTGACGCGAGTCTTCCTTTGGAAAAAATCATTCCCGATATTAAGAAATTCATAAAAGATGAACCAATAGTAGGGCATAATATTGCATTTGATATAAGTTTCCTGCAGAAGAGTTTTCCCCTTGATAATGTGGCGTATGACACGTTTAACTTGAGCAGAATGTATTTGCCTTTTATTTCCAGCCATAGCCTTTCCAGCATTGTAGAATATTTTAAAATTCCGTATGAGAATGCTCATAGAGCCGGTACCGATGCGGAGATGACAGGCGGAATATTTTTAGAAATGTTTGATTTGATGACTAACCTGAACCCTGAGCTTTTAAAAAAACAACTGGACGTTATGGAGGGAAAGCATTCGGAAAGTGAACTTATTAAAAAGGCGCTGGATATCTCATTACGTAAGGGATTGAACAGGGAATCCTATCCTTTCGAAATCCCGGTTAATTTCCGGGCGAACAGGGATAATGGCAGCGGTAAAAATTATTCTTCAATAAAAGAATATTTTGAGCATGAACTTCTGGAGGAAAGACCGTCACAACTTAAGATGGCGGAATTAGTTCAATCGGCACTGGTTAACGGGGAATTTCTTCTTGTTGAATCATCTGCGGGTACAGGAAAGTCGTTGGCGTATCTTCTCCCCAGTATATTGATTAACAGAGAGGATAATAATCCTATTTATATTTCAAGTTATACGAAAAATCTTCAGCAGCAACTTTTCTATCAGGATATTCCCTTTGCCGAAGAAATAACCGGTTGTGGAGTCAACGCTGTCCTACGAAAAGGTCGTTCGAATTATCTATGTTTACAGAAAACGGGAGAAGTGCCAAAGGATCTTGAGCCGGTTTCTCTCTGTGCTCTTTTTTTGTGGAGTTTTCTTTCTAGAACGGGAGATCTTTCGGAAATTTCTTATGTGTTCCGGGAGATCAACAAAGCATTAATATCTATGGATGAGACCTGTAAAAAAGAGAGATGTCCCTATTATGATGATTGTTTTTTCTATAATATGAAGAAAAGATTGAAAGATGCGGATCTTATTCTTGTCAATCATGCGCTTTTTTTTACCGGAAATCTAAATGTCAATAGGGTTATTTTTGATGAAGCGCATGAGTTAGAAAGTGCTGCTACTTCAGGATTTTCCTTGAGCGTAAGTTTTGGGGAAATTCAGGCTGTTCTTAATAATATATCACGTGATTTAAAAAATACTAAAATTCGGGGAGAAATAAAAAACACAATTAATAAAGCAAAAGAATCTTTTGAAAGAATTGCGGATAAGGTTCTTTCCCTTAATGATTATCGGGAAGGGGTATATAAAGATCAGGAGATTTCAGCATTACGGTTTATTCAGGAAGCCCTGGAAGGAATAATCTCTCTTCTTTCTTCAGTGCAGTTAAAAGATGAGACAGAAAAAGAAAAGTTGAAAGAAATTGTTTTAAAAATGAAAGTTATAGTCGAACAGGATGAAGGGGACAGAGTTTTTTATTATAAAATATTGCACCGTCAACGGCTTTCTTCGATTGAATTGATAGCCGCTCCGCTTGATGTCGCGCCTTATCTTGAAGAATTCCTTTATCCGAATCTCGATTCTTTTGTGATGACTTCGGCAACTCTGACAGTCGGAGAGTCTTTTGATTTTATGAAAAATATTTTAGGATTAAATAGTCTTGGTGATCGTTTAAAGGAAGTTTCTCTTCCGGAGACATATAAATTCAGGGAACAGGCTTTAACAATCGTTCCGGCATATATTCCCGATCCGGCAGCGGATGAAGAGGGCTTTATAAAACAGGTGAGTTATTTTATTATGGATGTTATTATACCACAAGAGCGTGGAACGCTGGTTTTGTTTATGTCTTATAAACATATGAAAAGCGTTTATCAGCAGGTTGTTGCTAATTTCGATGCGCTTGGTAGGGAACTTTTAATTCAGGGTTTTGGTAAGTCAAGAAAGAAATTGCTAACACTTTTTAAGGAAAATCCCACTTCAGTTCTTTTCGGAACAGGTTCTTTCTGGCAGGGGATTGATGTACCCGGGAAACCTCTGGAGATTGTAATTATAGAAAAATTACCTTTTCCAAATCCTTCAGAGCCGTTAGTTGGCGCGAAGTCTGCTTATTTTGAGAAGAAGGGACTTGGTGGTTTTTCTTATTATATCCTTCCTCTTTCCGTTATAAGATTAAAGCAGGGATTCGGAAGATTGATCCGTTCCACAAGAGATATGGGAGTGGTTTTTATACTTGATACACGGGTTCTTAACAAATCTTACGGTTCTGTATTTTTAGAATCCTTGCCAACGGAAATTTCCGTAGTAAGGACAAGTTTGGAAGCCCAAAATGCGCTTAAGTCCTGGTTTGAAGAAGGCAAAATATATAGTGTTTTTACGGAAGAAGCAGGATGGGAGCCTTTTTGAGGGATACGGTTAAAGATATTCTTTTTGTTACGGTAGGTTATACTCTTGGAGGAAGCGAGAATATGATTGCAAGAATCGCGCCTAAATTAGCGATGCGTGGATATAAGGTTAAAGTTCTTGCTTTTAAAGGTTGGGGCCCTGTTTCTGATAAATTGAAAACCAGTGGTATTGAATGTGTATCTCTCCTGGGTAAGGGCAAATTTGATTTTCGGGTTCTATGGAGGTATTTTCTTTATTTACGGAAAACACCTCCTGATTTGATAATTGCTTTTCTTTATCGTGCGTATATCCCAACTCGGTTTTTTGGTTTTCTTCTCGGTATACCTAACATTTCTTCTGTTAGAGGTGTCTGGGGATGGATGAGCTTAATGCAGAAATTCTTAGATAAGATAACAGCTCCTTTGAGTCATGTTATATATTCCTGTTCTGAAGCGGTCACAGAATTTCTCGTTAGAGATGTTGGTATTAAAAGGGAAATTATTGTTACTATTCCAAATGGAATCGATATCAATTCTTTCTCTTTGGAGGTGGATAGGAATAAGAAATATAAGGAATTGGGTCTGGGTTCGTGTTCTAAGGTAGTGGGGGCTGTTAGCAGATTGTATGAGCCGACTAAGGGTATAAAAATCTTGCTTGAAGCTTCAAAGATAGTCCAAAGTAAAATGGATTCAGAGTTGCTTATTGTCGGCAGTGGTAAGGATGAAGAAAGGCTTAAAAAAATGGCTGAAGATTCGGGAATTAAAGCCTTGTTTTTGGGAGAACGTGATGATGTTGCCGAGATTCTTCAGGTGATGGATGTGTTTGTTCTTCCTTCTCTTTCTGAAGGCTTTCCTGTTGTTATTTTAGAGGCTATGGCTGCCGGTATTTCTGTAGTCGCGACAGATGTAGGAGGTAATAGAGAAGTTGTGTTAGATGGCGAAACTGGTTTTATTGTAGAACCGGGCAATCCTGATAAATTAGCAGAGAAGATTAAAGAACTTCTCGAGAATGATGAGATGAGGAATAAGTTTGGGGAAGCCGGTTTTAAGAGAGTTAAGGAAAATTTTTCCATAGATGAAACCGTGGACGGAATAGAAAATTTGTGGAAGGGAGATTTAAAGTGAAAAAGAAAACTGTTCTAATTACTGGAGGTGCAGGATTTATTGGTTCCCATCTTGTTGAAAAGTTGATTGATAAAGGATATTTTGTTTTATGTCTTGATAATTTTAATGACTACTATGACCCGAAGCTAAAGGAAAATAATATTTCAGAAGTTATTAAAAATCAAAATTTTAAACTGATTCGAGGTGATATTCTAGACGTTTTCCTTCTTGATGATGTATTTTCCGGTAATTTCAATTTTTCTTCCGATAGTAATAACCTAAAACCTAAGACCCAAAACCTGAAACCTGATATTATTGTCCACCTTGCCGCAATGGCGGGAGTTCGCCCTTCTATTGTTAGTCCTGGTGTCTATGTAGACGTTGATGTTAAAGGTACTGTTAATCTACTTGAAATGGCAAAAAAGTATAAGGTTAAACAATTTATATTCGCTTCTTCCTCTTCGGTTTACGGGGTAAATGAAAAAACGCCTTTTTCAGAGGATGATCCTGTTGACTTGCAAATTTCTCCATACGCGACTGCTAAAAGAGCGGCGGAACTATTTTGCAGAACGTACAATAATTTATACGGGATACCAGTTACAGTTTTAAGATTTTTTACAGTTTATGGTGAAAGACAGCGTCCCGATATGGCTATAAGAAAGTTTGTAAAACTTATAATGAAGGATGAGCCAATACCGATGTTTGGAGATGGCAGCTCTCTACGTGATTACACTTATATAAGTGATTGTATCGACTGTATTTTATCTGCTGTTGAAAATCCTATGAATTTTGAGATAATCAATATAGGAAGCGGGAGAACTATAAACTTAAAAAATCTTATAGGAATTTTAGAAAAAGTCACCGAGAAGGAAGTCTCAATAAAACAATTTGATATGCAAATGGGTGATGTACCCACGACTTATGCTGATATCCGTAAGGCGAGAAGGTTATTAGGTTATGCGCCGAGTGTTTCTATAGAGGAAGGAATAAGAAGATTCTTTGAATGGTATAAAAATGCCTCTACCTGATTTCTTGGTCATTTGGGTTCAGATAAATATTATATAAGAAAGTATGAGCTTTTGAGATAAAAATTGAAAGGAGTTGATAATGAAGGTTCCATTACTTGATTTAACACGGCGCTATAATTCTTTAAAGGGCGAAATCGATGTGGCTATTGGGAAAGTGCTGGAGTCCCAGCATTTTATTCTTGGTAAAGAGGTAACACAGTTAGAGACAAAAATTGCGGAATATTGCAACACAAAATATTCGGTTGCTGTAGCTTCCGGAACTGACGCGCTTTTGCTAAGTTTAAGAAATTTAGGGGTAGGAAGAGGAGATTTTGTAATTACTACACCGTTTACTTTTTTTGCAACGGCAGGTGTTATCCATAACGTTGGAGCTATTCCGATTTTTGTGGATATTAAACCGGATACATATAATATTGCTCCGCAGAAAATAAAGGAATTATTAGAAGGAAATTCGTTTCATACTCGAAGACTTCAGATTGAAACATCCAGGATAAAGGCGATAGTACCTGTGCATTTATATGGTCAGATAGCTGATATGGATACTATTGCTGTGTATGGCTTAGATATAATTGAAGATGCCTGTCAGGCTATTGGAGCCGAATACAAGGGGAAGAAAGCTGGTTCCTTAGGTGTTCTTGGTTGTTTTTCCTTTTTCCCCACTAAGAATTTGGGAGCGTACGGAGACGGGGGAATAATAACTACCAATGATGAAAAACTTGCAGAAAATCTTCGAAAGTTACGGGTTCATGGCGCCGAAAGAGGTTATTATCATTCCTGGGTAGGTTATAACAGTAGATTAGATACAATACAGGCAGCCATTCTTTTAGCTGAATTGCCTTATCTTGATAGTTGGAATAAGCGGAGAGTGGAAAATGCCGGTCTTTATTATGAACTATTAAAGGATGTTGAAGGAATAGATTGTCCGCATGTAGCAACCCAGCGAAAACATATTTTTCATCAGTATACCATCCGCGTCAAGAATAATAAGAGAGACGAATTAATGGAGTTTTTAGGAGAAAAAAGCATTGGTAGTAAAGTATATTATCCTTTGCCGCTGCATTTGCAGAAATGTTTTGGTTCTCTTGGTTATAAAAAAGGAGATTTGCCGGTTAGTGAAAAGGCTGCCGAAGAAGTTCTTTCGTTACCGATTTTTCCCGAGTTAACCGACGAAGAAATCAAATATGTATGTGATTCTATAAAATCTTTCTTAGGGGATGAGATTGAAGATCGGTAAATATTATGAGTTGTGGATGAATCATTTATATAAAATGCTTAAGCCTGAAAATAGATTGGTGTTTTCTAAGTATTATTATAATTACGTAGATTCATTTGACGAATTTCTCTGCCATGTTACGATTCAAAGGCTATTAGAATTACATGATAAATTAGAAAATAGAAGGAATTTGAATATACTTGATGTAGGCGCGGGAACGGGTTCGGAGTCAATTTTTATGGCTTTGCATGGGCATAAAGTTCTGGGGATTGATATTAACAGGGAAAGACTGAAGGTGGCTAAAGAGAGAAAAAAGATAGCAGAGGAATACTGGAATAGAAAACTTTTATGTGAATTCAAGGAAGAAAACCTGTTAGACCATAATCCGGAGGAATTATACGATTTAATATGGATGGAAGAAACTTTTCATCATCTGGAACCGCGAGGGAAGGTTGTGCCTAAGTTATATGAGTTACTAAATGAAAATGGTTGTATTATAATGGCAGAGGCAAATGGTTATAATCCTTTAAATCAGTTAAAGTTTTTTATTAAACGAGGTTTCAACACAATAAAAGTTAAAGAGCTTTATATAAATGGGGAAATGAAGAAAGTTTATTACGGTAACGAAAGAATTCTTTCTCCAAGAAGACTTAATAAATTGATGAAGAAAGCCGGTTTTATAAATGCCCGATACAGGTATTTTAGAGTTTTCACTGTTGCTTTTTCAAGGTTACTTGGAGTTAGGTGGGCTATAAAATTCGAGAATTTTTTAAAACGTTTCCCATTTGTTTTTTTGTTTGTCCATTACAATTTCGTGTGTGAGAAATGAATTTGACGGCTCTTTTTTTGAGCAAAGGGAATGGTTAATTGAGTCTTATTAAATATACAAAATCTAAAATGGTTTCTTTAACTCCTAAAAGTTTAAAGCGTTTGATTTATATGATATGGCGGTGCTACTGGAAATTAAAGGTAAGGATATTGCCGGATAGATATTACATAGACCCATATGCTATTGATGGAATTTTATATGTCAACCCAGAGGATATAGTTTTTGCCACAAAGAAAGAATTTAATGTTTTTAATTTTAAAGGTAAAATTTTAGGCGGTGATTGGGATAAGGAAGTAATTAAATTTGAGGATTTTGATTTTTTCAGATCCTTTAGTAAAAAAATTGAAAAGAACATACCCTGGAAAGAAACAGAATATTACCAAAGAGTGATAAGGCAAATAAAAAGTGGAAATTTTAAGTGGTCATGTAAGAATGCTGAAGAATTTGACAGGAGATGCGAAGAGTGGGAAAAGTTATATTCAAGAATTAAAGAAGAAGGATACAAGAAAGGATGGCATGAAGATGAGGTTTCTATCAACATCGGTAGAAATGGAGAGATGATTTTTAATAATGGGCGACACAGACTTACCTTTGCGAAGTTGTTGAAAATAGATAGAATACCGGTAAAGGTCACAGTTCGACATAAAAATTGGGTAACTTTTAAAAGGGAAATTCTTGAATACGCGCAGAATTATAAAAATAAAATTTATGAAAAATTAACTCATCCGGATCTTGTTAATATACCTTCCGTACATAATGGGAGTAGATATAATATTATAAAGAGAAATCTAACAGTTGAGAAGGGTAAATTACTGGATATTGGATGTCAATGGGGTTATTTTTGTCACAAATTTGAAGAGGAGAGTTTTGAGTGTTATTGTGTTGAAAAGAGCAGGCTGAATTTATATTTTCTGGAAAAATTAAAGAAGGCGGAAAATAGAAAATTCAAAATAATACCTTGTTCGGTGTTTGCTATGCCTTCGGATATGACCAAAGAGTTTGATGTAATTTTAGCCTTTTCTATATTTCATCATTTTATAAAAGATGAAAAGACATATAAAGAATTAATACTATTTTTAAAAAACCTGAAAGGAAAAGAAATGTTTTTTGAACCCCATAATCCGAAAGAGCCTCAGATGAGAAAAGCTTATAGAAACTTTGTCGATGATGAATTTGCAGATTTTATTGTTAAAAACTCCTCTTTTAGCAAGTTTGAAAAGATTGGTACCTCTGAACATGGAAGAAACCTTTATAAAATTTACTGACGAAAAAAACACTTGTCTTTTTGTTTATTCATTATAATTTTATAACTGAGGAATGATATGATATATCTTGTTACTGGTGCGGCAGGTTTTATAGGTTCCAATATAATCCGGAGATTATTGAAAGACAATTGTGAAGTTCTTGGTTTTGATAATTTCTCAACCGGAAAACGGGAAAATCTAGAGGATTTTGAGGGAAAAGGTAATTTTGAATTAATAGAAGGCGATTTGAGAAACCCGGGTGAGATAAAAAAAGCACTTAAAAATGTGGATATTGTTTTGCATGAAGCTGCCGTTCCTTCAGTACAACGCTCGGTCGATAATCCTATTTTCGTTAACGATTCAAATATTAACGGTACTTTAAATTTACTGGTAGCTGCGAAAGAAGAAGGAATTAAAAAAGTAGTGTATGCAAGTTCTTCTTCTATTTATGGGTTTAATAAAAAGTTGCCCAAGAAAGAGGATATGCCGGTAGAACCTATTTCTCCTTATTCCCTTTCAAAATACACTGGTGAAAGATATTGCCAGATTTTTTCTGAAATCTATAGTTTGCCTACGATTTGTTTAAGATATTTTAATGTTTTTGGACCTTATCAAGATCCAAATTCGGAATATTCGGCAGCAATTCCTAAGTTTATAAATCTAATGTTAGAGGATAAACAACCTGTAATTTTTGGAGATGGGAAGCAATCTCGCGATTTTACTTATGTGCAAAATGTGGTTGAAGCTAATATCCTTGCGGCTAACTCTGATGTAACCGGGGAGGTTGTCAATATTGCCTGTGGAGAAAAAGTATCCATTAATGAAGTAATTAAAATATTAAATACAATTTTAAATAAAGATATTAAACCGGTTTATAAAGGAGATAGAGTCGGAGAGGTAAAACATTCGTTAGCTGACATTAGTAAGGCGAGAAACGAAATTAGTTATGAACCCAGAGTCAGATTTGTTGAGGGATTAAGAAAAACTGTTGATTGGTATAAAACATAAAACAGGAAAAATATAATATTACTTAGGAACCACAAATTTTATTTAAGAATAATGGGAGAATATATTTGAATGATAGGATCAGTTAACAATTCAGATTTTATATGAATGTTCAAAAGCCAAGGATTTGTATAATAATGTTTAGTAACCTGAAGGAAGAACCCAGGGTAAGAAGACAAATTAATGCGTTAAAGGATAGATTTTCTGTAACAACATTAGGATTAAGAAAAAGTGATACCCAAGGTGTGAAGGAGTTTATAATAACTGATAATAGGTCCATAGGCAAGAGATTAAAGAGCCGTTTGTTATTCCTTTTAGCTCGATTATTTAATCACTTATATCTTCAGTATAATAAACTAAAATATCCTACTAATGGAATTATTAAGATGCTGTCTGGTGAAAAATTCGATCTCATAATAGCGCATGGATTGGAAGTTTTGATTGTTGCAGAGAAAATTGCTTTGAGGGATGATGCAGATATATTGTTAGATGCGCACGAATACGAACCAAGAAGGATTGAGGATCGCTGGGTTCAAAATTTATTTGTAAATCCATATAAGGAGTTTCTATTCAGAAGGTATCTTTCTCCAAGGATGTATATGACAACTGTATCCTTTGGTATTGCAGATGAGTTCTTAAGGACCTATGGTGTGAAGCCAAAAGTGATTTTGAATGCTCCTAAATATCAGAAAATCGAGTTAAAGGAAGTTAAGTCTGAAAAGATCCATCTTATTCATCATGGTATTGCTCATCCAAGTAGAAATCTGGAGGATCTGATCAATCTTATGCCTTTTTTGGAGGAGAGATTCCATCTAACACTAATGCTTGTTAAGAGTAATATTGGATATCTTAATTATTTAAAGAGATTGTGCGGCAAAGTATGCCCTCAACGGATCTATTTCAGGGAGCCTGTTTCCTTTGACGAAATTGTGCCTACAATATCTGAGTATGATATTGAACTGATAATTTATAGACCAACTTCGTTCAATATTAAGCATGCACTCCCAAACAAATTCTTCGAATCAATAATGGCTGGCTTAGCTGTTGTCATTGGACCATCTCCGGAAATGAAAAAAGTTATAGAAAAATTTAATTGTGGTTTTGTTGCAGATTCGTTTAAGGTTGAAGATATAGCAGTGATAATAAATTCTTTAACTATAAAAGATATTATGGAAAAGAAAAAAGCATCTTTGAAAGCGGCCAAAGTTCTCAATGCGGATAAAGAGATGAAAAAATTTAGCGAAATAGTCAAAAATTTGGTAGGGGTTTAATGTGAATCAAAAGAGAATTTTGATGTTAGGCCCTGTTGATTTTTCAATAGATAATGCTCCTAAAGTTCATTTTTCTAATTTAGCTAAAGAATTTTCCAAACAGGGGTTTAAGGTTTTGTGTCTTGTTTATTCATCTGGAACAAAAGCCATTATTACAGGTATCGAGAATGTTGAGGTAAAATTTGTTCCTAATCCACTTATAGGTAACTTGTTTTTTCGAGTGTTGAAATATCTGCTTTTAGTGCCGGTGATATTGTGGCAATTTCTTAGATTTTCACCTGCTGTGGTGTACTTTAGGTTTTCACCCCCTGCTTTTCTCTATTTATTGTTCTTGAAATTGCTAAAAATTTTCCCTTTTAATTTTAAAATAATTCTTGAATTTAATTCTTGGGTTCCTGAAGAGAGAACAGTAGAGGGAGAGGGTAAAATTAAGATTAGATTTATTAGGTTTTTACAGTTAAGAAGCATTGTTTTAGCAGATTATGTTAGAGTTGTAACTCCCGGTATCAAAGATAAGCTTAATTCATTTGGAGTAGATTGTAGTAAGGTTGTCGTAATTGGGAACGGGACAGATATAACTCATTTTAGACCTATTGAAAAAGCTGATGCAAAAAAGAAAATCGGTCTTGACCCTAATTACCTATATGTTGGTTTTATCGGTAATTTCTCTATCTGGCAGGGGTTAGATTATCTCATCCAAGCAATCCCTAGCGTGTTAAAAGTAAATAATAATATTCGCTTTATCCTGGTAGGTGATGGGCCTGAAATGTCAAAAATACAAAAGAAAATCCTTCAATTTAAGAATAAAGAAGTACTCCTTACAGGTAGAGTTTCATATAAAGAGGCAGTAAGATATATCAACGCCTTTGATGTTGGTGTTGCGCCTTTTATTGAGGAACGGAATGCCTCTATAGGTTTATCCCCCTTAAAGATCAGAGATTATGCTGCCTGTGGTGTCCCCATTATTACATCTCGTATAGCGGGTTTAGAAATGGTAGAAGAGGAAGATATTGGTATATTAGTTCCACCAGATGATTCTGTAGCCCTGAGCAGAGCAATAATAGAATTACTGAAGAAAACGAAAACTGAGATGAGAAAAGAGATGGGGAAGAAAGGAAGAAAGATAGCCGAGAAAAACTATTCATGGAAGGGAATAGTAAATCAGATTCTGGAGTTGATTTTCCAATGAAATATGAATGCTTTTGTTAGTAAATAAGATTTTTATTAAAATATTCCAGGAAGGTTTTTATGAGCGATAATTATATAATATGTAAAAGGTGTATAATGGATACCACTGATCCCCAGATAGAGTTTGATACCAACGGTATTTGCAATCATTGCAGACGATATTACGAAATTTCCAGCAAAAACTTATTTGATACTAAAGAGGGAGAAAAAAAACTTAAAGAAATTGTTAATAGTATTAAAGAGGATGGAAAGAATAAAAAATATGAATGTATACTTGGTGTAAGTGGAGGATTAGATAGTAGTTATGTTGCATATATGGCTAAAAAATTTGGTTTAAGAGTTCTTTTAGTTCATGTTGATAACGGATGGAATTCGGAGATATCTGAGAAAAATATAGAATGTATATTAAAAAAAACAAATTTTGATATATATAGATATGAAATTGACTGGGAAGAATTTAGAGATTTGCAACGCTCCTACTTTAAATCATCAGTTGTAGATATTGAGGTCATAACGGATCATGCCATTTCTGCTGTAATTTATAGACTTTCTGTTAAGAGAAGAATAAAATATATTCTGGCTGGTGGTAACATTGCTACTGAAACAATAATGCCTAGATCGTGGAACTATATAAAAGGAGATGCCAGAAACATTAAGGCCATCCATAAAAGGTTTGGGACAAGAAAACTAAAGAGTTTCCCTCTGCTTAGTATATTAAAACGTGGGTATTACAAAAATATCCTTGGAATCAAGACAATAAAGGTTCTCAATTATATCAACTATAATAGATCAGAAGCAATGAAGATTCTTGAAAAAGAATTTGGTTGGGAGTATTACGGTAAAAAGCACCACGAGTCTATATTTACTCGTTTCTATCAGGCATACATTCTTCCCGGAAAATTTGGAATTGATAAAAGAAAAGCTCATTTGTCTAACTTAATTTGCTCTGGCCAGACCACCCGTCTGGAAGCGCTTGAAGAGATGAAAAGAGAAATATGCCCGCCTGAGTTACTCGAAAAGGATAAGAAATATGTACTTAATAGGTTAGGATTTTCTGAGGAAGAATTTGAAAAATTTATGAATGATAAGCCAAAATCACACTTGGATTTTCCTAATGCGGTAGCAATTTTAAAATTTGCTAAATTTGTAAAGAGGATATTTAAACCTGTTTAGTTTACTCTTAAGCATATAGAAAATAACTTAGCATATAATTTTATACTTAAAGTCAATAATGAGTGGAAGAAATGGATAGATGTCCTACTTTGTGCCTTTCCCCTTCTGGCTACAGGATTATACAAAGGCGGTGAACCCGCCATAACCAGATATCTTTTGGGCTTTATCTTGTATTTTTTTATTCTGGGGTTTCATAAGGGAAGATAAACTTAATTCATTTGGAGTAGATTGTAGTAAGGTTGTCGTAATTGGGAACGGAACAGATATAGCTCATTTTAGACCTATTGATAAAACTGAAGCGAAAGAGAAAATTGGTCTTGATCCAGATTTTTTATACGTTGGATTTATTGGAAATTTTTCAATATGGCAAGGATTGGAGACCTTTATCCCTGCAATTCCTATTGTCGCAGAAGATACTAAAAAGGTTAGGTTTTTACTTGTAGGTGACGGTCCTGAAATGTCAAAAATACAAAAGAAAATCCTTCAATTTAAGAATAAAGAAGTACTCCTTACAGGTAGAGTTTCATATAAAGAGGCAGTAAGATATATCAATGCCTTTGATGTTGGTGTTGCGCCTTTTATAAGAGAAAGAAATGAAAGCATAGGTCTGTCTCCTTTAAAAATATATGATTATGCGGCTTGCAGCGTGCCTATTGTTTTATCCAGGATAAAAGGTTTAGAGATATTAGAAAAAAAGAATTTTGGTGTTCTGGTAGAGCTGGACGATCCTGTTGCAATGGCTAATTCCATAATCAGTCTATTGAAAAATTCCAAGCTGAGAAGAAAATTAGGTAAGAACGGCAGGAAGATTGCAGAAAAAGAATTTTCATGGCAGAGAGTTGCCGAGCAAATTTTAAATAAAATCAAGGATTGATTCTAATAAAAATTGTAATATTGACGGAGCCGCTTAAACATTATTATTTGTATTTTTTTTCTTAAAGAAGTATGTTTTTTCATGACTATTGTTTGAAATCTTGACATATATTATAATAATTGTAACTTATAATGCTATTATGAACGAAATAACCACTTATGAACCGGATAATTCAATAAAAAAAGGTTATCTTTCTTTATGGAAAGAAATTTCCCGAGAATTAAGAGAAAACAAATGGCTGATTTATCAGTTATTTAAAAGAGATTTTTTCGCAATATATAAACAGTCATTAATAGGTGTTTTCTGGGCTTTTATTGTGCCTGTGATAAGTGTAGGAACATTTATAATGCTTAACCATTCAGGTGTTTTCAATTTTGGTAATATCGAAGTTCCCTATCCGATTTATGCGATACTGGGAATGGCTTTCTGGCAATTGTTTGCAACGGGGTTAATAAGCACTTCTAATTCTTTGGTGAAAGCCGGTTCAATGCTTGTGAAGATAAATTTTTCCAAGAAATCTCTTGTAATTGCTTCTGCAGCTCAGTCATTCATACCTTTTGTGATCCAGTTTATTTTGGTTATCGTTTTATTTTTCGTTTACGGCATCTCTCCAAGTATGAAAATATTATTTTTTCCGTTTTTTATGATTCCAATAATTTTATTTACTCTTGGCTTTGGTTTTATTTTTTCTCTTTTTAACAGTGTTGTAAGAGATGTCGGTAATGCTTTATCCGTTTTTATGACTTTTTTAATGTTCCTAACACCTGTGCTATATGCTAAACCTAAAATAGGTATACTGATACCGATTACAAGATTTAATCCTTTGTATTATTTGATTTCGATGCCAAGAGAACTTATATTGAGAGGTACAATGAGCGAGTGGAAAGGCTATCTGTTATCGGTTGGGGTTGCCTTTCTTGTTTTTATTTTTGGTTTACTTCTTTTCCATCTAACGGAGACGAGGGTGACGGAGAGGATATAGTTATGAAGAAGTTGAAGAGTTGAAAGGTTAAAGAGTTGAAAGAGCTAAAAAATAAAAAATATATGTTTCCCTTTGAAAAATTAGAAACCTGGCAACTTGCTAAAGAGTTAGCTGTATGCATTTATAATATAAGCAAGAATTTTCCTTTGGAAGAACAATATGGTTTAAGCAGCCAGATGAACCGTGGGGTGATTTCAGTAGCTTCAAATCTCGCTGAGGGGAGTTCACGTATTAGCAAAAAGGATCAAGCCCACTTTTCACAAATTTCATATAGTTCTTTAATGGAAGTTGCATGTCAATTAAATATTGCTAAGGATTTAGGATTTGTTAAAGAAGAAGAATATGATGATTTACGTCAAAGAATAGGAATGTTGTCGATTAAGATAAATGCTTTAAGACGTTCACAGAAAGAGAGAATAAAATGAATAACAGTTCAACAATTCAACAGTTCAACAATTCAACATCAAACGATGTTGCCATTAAAGTTGAAAATGTTTCGAAGAAATATTGCAAGTCATTAAAAAGGTCAATGATTTATGGTGTTAGAGATATTACTAAAAATGTGTTTGGGATGAGCTCGAATTCTTATCTTTTAAGAAAAGAAGAGTTCTGGGCGGTAGATGATGTTTCATTTGAGGTTAAGAAAGGAGAAACACTTGGTGTTATAGGGCCTAACGGAGCCGGCAAGACCACAATTCTGAAGATGTTAAACGGTATATTCTGGCCGGATAAAGGGAAAATTACAATTAAAGGTAAGGTGGGAGCTTTAATTGCGGTAGGCGCGGGATTCCATCCAATGTTAAGCGGTAGAGAAAATATTTATATTAATGGAGCAATTCTGGGTATGAGTAGAGAGGAAGTTAACAGAAAATTTGATGCGATAGTAGAGTTTGCAGATATTGGCGATTTTCTCGATACACCTGTTAAGTTCTATTCCAGTGGTATGTTTGTCAGACTCGGCTTTTCCGTTGCGGTACACTGTGATCCGGATGTTCTTTTGGTTGATGAAGTTCTGGCGGTAGGAGATAAAGATTTTCAAATTAAATGCTATCAAAAGATGCACGAAATAAAGAAAATGGGTACCACGATAATTCTGGTATCGCATAATGAATATACAATCCGAGAACAAACTCAGAATTGTCTATATATTGATAACGGAAGGATGAAATTTTTGGGGTCAAGTGAAGAAGCCATTAGCTTATATCTGAGGGATTTGTTTACGAATAAATCAAAAGCCTCTATAGGAAAAGATAACAATAAATCTCGTTCCGCAAAAAAATCCGAGATAATTTCGTTAAAATTTTATGATAAAAATTGGAAGGAAATAACATTTATTGAATCGGGCGAAGAAATAAATATCGTTTTAGAATGTATTATAAGAGAAAAATTAAGTAATCCGATTTTTGGAGTTAATTTTTATGATAATAGCGGGTTTATGTATTGTGCAAATAGCGATTATGAGAATGTAACCTTTGAGAAACTCCCATTGGGAAAAATCAGGATAAAAATTAACATTCCTCATTTTTATCTACCCACTAACAACTATCTTTGCTCTACCAATATATCTGAAGAAAACAATGATAATTTAGTAGACTGGGATAATATGGCTTACAGGTTTGTTGTGGGTAGAGCAAGAAATGCAAGAGGATCAATAAAATTACCGACAAAATGGGAAGTAGAAAGATTATAGAAATATTGAAAGAGACAATCAAACAAATAATAAAAGAGCACTTTTCATTCCTTGTTTCTGGGGTTAAAAGAATTAGAGGCTATCTTCGCTTGAAATTAGAGAAATATAGGAAAACTATAAGCCCGCGAGTCTTTGGAGAAAGAATAAATAGGAATCAGTGGATAAATAAAGAAGGTTCTTCATGGGAAATATATAAAAAAATGATGTTGTGGTCATGGGGCGAAACCAAATCCAAAGCCCCCGACTATTTTAAACGCTTGAAATTTACTGTAAGCAAATGCAAGGGAAGGGTGTTAGAAATTGGCTGTGGAATTGGTACGATGACCCGATGGATATCCAAGTCGGAGAAAGTAGAAGAGATTATAGCGATTGATGCATTTTCAGATGCTATTGAAGAATTAAAAACTTACAATATGCCAAAAGTTAAAGCACTCCATATGCAAGGTGAGAATATTCACTTTAATGATACAAGAAAGTTTGATACGGTCTTACTATGCGAACTTATTGAACATATGTATCCAGATGAAGAAAAAGAAATGTTAAAAGCTTTAAAACAATATATCCATTCGGAAACCACATATATAGTTTCTACCCCGATTGGTTTTATGAGTGATCCACATCATGTTCGCGGTTTCCCCAAAAAGCAATTTATAAAGCATTTGAGAAAATATTATGGAAATCCGTTAGAAGTTGATTATTCTTCTGGATATTCTCAAATAGCCTTTGGATATTTTGATGTTAGGGGATAAAACGAGGATAGTTCCGAAGACAGTCAAGAGGATTATGAGGTCCTGTTGTTATAAAATAAGAGGTGGTAACGATGGGTGATTATACTTATCATGTCAGGAGAGAGATCGAGAGTAATAATAGATGGTACACTGGTTCACAATTTGCATGGGTAGAGAAAGAGAGTATACGACGCATTTATGAGCAGAGATTTCTAATTTTTTATAAAATTATTAAAAGAGAAATATATATAAAGGGAAAGATATCTTTACTGGACTATGGTTGTGGTGATGGTTATTGGTCATTGGTTTTTTCCCGATTTTCAGATTGCGAAGTGACTGGTGTAGACTATAATCCTTTGAGATTAAAAAGAGCTAAAGCAAATGTGAAAAATGCTAGATTCATAGAAATGGATTTAAGTAATCCTAATGATAATCTCGGAAAATTTAATATAGTTTTTTGCAGCCAGGTCGTTGAACACATAAAAGATGATGTTTCATTCCTTAAGGGTATTGGGAACTATTTAAAAAAAGATGGTGTTGTAATTCTTGGAACTCCCAATGAGGGTTCTTTTACCCATAGGCATATTTTTAGAAAACACGTTTTAAAAGGAAGCGACCATATTCATTTTTATACGGAGAAGGAAATCAGAAATAAAATAGATAAAGCGGGTTTTGTGATAAAAGATATTCATCGGGAGGTATTTTTTCCGGGGCATGATAAATTATATTATAAGTTAACCTCAACTGATTTTGGGTTTAAGTTACTTGAGTTATTAACTATTTTATTCCCATCGCAATGCTCTGATTATTATTTCGAGTTAAAATTAAAATGAAAGATTTAAATAAAACGAAAAGATTAGCAGTAATACCAAGTGACCCATTGGAAGCATATAAAACGAAAGGAATTGTATCTTGGTTAGAGGATTATTATAATCCATTGCACTTTTTTGATGAAGTGTATCTATTGTCTCCTTTAGAGAAAGAAGAAAGACATGAATTTGGCATGATTATAATACCCACTGAACCGAATCAACTTAAGAGTCGTATTAGAGAATTGAATATAGATATAGTAAGGGCTTATGGTGGCTATTGGGCGTGCGATATGGTTTGCAACAACAAGATCTATGGTATCCCGGTAATAGTTTCAGTTCATGCTACCAGTCCGGATAAATTGCATAATACAATAAAAAAAGCAGATGTTGTTTTTTGCGTTTCGGAAGCAGTTAAAAAACTCGTATTATTAAAGTTCAAAAAAACAGACAAGGTATGGATGCTTCCAAATAGAGTGAGTTTCAATATTATGTATCAATATCCTGAGAATAAACTAAAAGACTTAAATGAAAAATATCCGTTCAGATACAAAATATTACACGTTGGTAGAAAGTCAAAAGAGAAGAACCTCGATAATTTGATAAAATCTTTAGGTGTATTGGGTAGCGAATATTGTTTATTAGCAATAGGCAGAGGTAATATAGATAAATATGTGAAATTAGCTGAAAAACATGGTGTAAAGGAACGCTGCTATTTTATAGAATCCATAGAGAATGAAAAACTTGCGCGCTATTACTCCTGGGCAGATTGTATGTGTGTGCCAAGCAGATGGGAGGGTTTTGGTATTGTTTTTATAGAAGCATTAGCCTGTGAATCTATAGTGGTTACTTCAGATATTCCTCCTATGAATGAATATATAAAAAATAGAGATAATGGTTTACTTGTAGAGGATTACGAGAATCCTCAAAAGTTGGCGGAGGTTATAAAAATAGCCTGTACGGACTTAAGACTTATAAAAAAAATAAAAACAAAAGCCAGAAATAGTGTAAAAAAGTTTGAGAAGTTAACTGTTGACAGATTAGAAGTTGATCATTACAAAAAAATAATGACGATGAAAAATAATGGAGAATTCAATAAAGCTTTAATAAAGAGGCTGTTTAATCGATGAACAAAGAGCGAAAAAGTGATATAATAGATTGTTATAAAAAAGCTTTGTTTTGGATTAAGAATAATACAATCCCGGAAAAGGGAATAATAGTCAGTTCGAAAAAGAAAGTTCCATGCATGGAAGTGACAGGATATTTAATTCCTACACTAATTGAGGCAAGAGAATATAATCTCGCCGAACGATTTGCCGAATTTCTTTCTTATATGCAACGCTCAGACGGTGCGTTTGCCGGACCGGACGGGAATGAATGTGTTTTCGGTTCCTCTCAAGTTTTGCGAGGTTTGTTAAAAGCCTCACAATACTGGGACAGATTTAGGCCTTTTGCCTTAAAAACTGCAGATTATATTGTATCTTCTATTGGAAAAGATGGGCGAATACCTTCTGTTTATGGTGAAGAAGTTCCGGAATATGTGCATGTTTTTATTTTGCCTGTTCTTGCCAAGGCATCTCAGGTTTTGAATAGACCGGAGTATCATAATATAGCAAAAAAGTCGCTTCTTTACTATAAGGATATCCCGGATATTTTAAACGGCAACTATTTAACCCATTTTCTTGCTTACATAATAGATGGTTTTATTGATATGGGAGAAGCGGATTTTGCACGCTCTTTTGTCGAAAAAATATTTTCTTCTCAATCGAGAAAAGGGTTCATACCGGCGTTTAGAAACGCAAGATGGGTTTGCAGTGTTGGTGTCGCTCAATTTGCAATTATCGGGTACAAGTTAGGAATGGATAAAGAAGCGAGTAAAGCCATGGAATATTTATGTAACATCCAGAATCCTTCCGGAGGATTTTACGGGAGCTACGGTTATGGTGCAAAATACTTTCCCAATGAAGAAATAAGCTGGGCGAATAAGTTTTTTATAGATGCTATACACCTTAGAATAGAATCCTTTTTTAATCGAAATGTCAGTATTTTCCCAAAAGAAGTATCTGATGATGACGATAGATTAAAGACAATTATTAGGTACCTGGGTAACCTTGATGGAAAGAAAATTTTGGACTCTGGTTGCGGGAAAGGACGTTTCGCTACAAAAATCAAAAGTCTTTATCCTTCTTGTGAAGTTCATGGAGTAGATGTTTTGGAAGAACTCCTAAAGGAAGTCCCAGATTTAATAATCAAAAAGAAAGGAAGTATTTTGAGTCTACCTTATGCATCGGGAACTTTTGACGGTGTTTTCTGTATCGAGGTTTTGGAACATACTGTTCGAACTGAAAAAGCAATAGAAGAGCTATGTCGTGTGCTTAAAGATAATGGTAGAGTTGTTATCATTGACAAAAATATTGAAAAATTGGTCAAAATGGAAATTACTGATTTTGAACAGTGGTTTGATAAGAAAGAAGTTAAAAATTTTCTTGAAAAATATTGTCACGATGTTGTAGTAGAAGAGATCGGTTATGAAAACCACAAAGCAGATGGTTTATTTTTAGCATGGACTGGAATAAAAGGTTCGAGCGTTTTAGATCGTGAGCAGTGGTATAACGTAATGATCGGAGAGAGAACTGTTCGTGATTTAGCCCAGAAAATCAGGAATAATCAATTTCCCGTTTGGATTAAACCTCTTTTTATCCATTCTTTACCACATGATTCATTGTTGGAATTAGGTAGTGGAACAGGAGAGCTTTCTGCAATTCTTGGTATTTATGGAAGGATTCCCCATCTTCTGGATTATTCTGAAGATAGTATAGATTATGCTAAAGCACTTTTCAGAGAATTAGGCATTCAAGGCTATTTTTATTGTGCGGATATCTTGAAGGAAATACCAATGAAAGAGGATTCGGTAGATTGGGTCTGGAGCAGCGGACTCATCGAGCATCTCTCCGATAAACAAATAATGGATGTACTTAAAGAATCAGTTCGGGTTTGTAAGAAGGGAGTTATGAGCTTGGTCCCAAACGCTAATGCAATTTTCTATAGAATTGGGAAATTTAGAATGGAGCAAGAAGGAAGTTGGCTTTATGGCAAAGAGATACCGAAATTCACAATGAAAGATTATTTTGAAACGGCAGGATTGAAAAACATTGAAGAATATTCTGTTGGAGTTTATCATTCTCTTGAATTCTGGGATTCAGGGGGAAAAGAAATAAAAAGATTTTTCGATAATCTAAACTTCCGGGAATTACAAAAATTGAATCAGGGTTATTTATTGTTTACGTATGGAGAAAAGTAGCAAATGCTTAAGATATTGTTATTGAAAGGATCGTAGTCTGGTGCCTAAAAATTTACCTAAAGTGAGTATAGTATTACCTGCTTATAATGGTGCTAAATACATAAAGCAATCCGTAGATAGTTGTTTAAATCAAACTTACATAAATATAGAATTGATTGTTGTGGATGATGGTTCTACGGATGAGACTACTGAGATTATTAAATCTTACAGAGATAAAAGAATAAAATGTCTCAGGCATAAAAAAAACAAAGGTCTTCCGTATGCTCTCAACACGGGCTTTGCAAATACTACAGGTGAGTATTTGACATGGACTTCTGATGATAATTATTATAATGAAAAAGCTATTGAAAAAATGCTGGATTTTTTGGAGAATAAAAAATGCCCATTCGTTTACTGTGATTTTTATAGATTCGATGAAAAAAATCCTGGTAATATTAGGAAAGTGAATTTGCCGGACGTTCCGGTTCTAAAAAAACATAATGACATTGGTCCATGCTTTCTTTATTCAAAGAAAGTAAAGAAAGTAATAGGCAATTACGATACCAATGTTACCCTCGCTGAGGACTACGATTACTGGATAAGAGTTTCAAAAAAATTTCCGATGTGTCATCTTGCCGAACCACTCTATTTTCATAGAGTACACGCTAAGTCCTTATCTATATGCAAGTCTTATGAAGTGAAGATAGTTGGTGTTTTGGTTAGAATAAAGAATCAAGTATTAGATGTTACCCCGGCTGTTGACTATCTTGTCGGTTGGATAGCTCGGAGGTATCCAGGATATTTTAGGATAAATAAGGTCATCGCGAAGATTATATTTTCGGGAAAAATCAGTAAGAAACTGAGAGATTTTAAAACGGGAAAGTTGAACTTAAATGAGGCTAAATTAGCTTTAAAAGATATTCTGCCGGATGATTGAAATGTTCCAAAAGCATAAGACTAATTCATTAATTATGTGGCTAGAGAAAAAACAATTAACATCTAATACTATTGCAATTTGTAAAACCGGCATGGTAAGCTAACTTCTCTTCTTTAAAAATATTGCTCCAAATGTATAAGGGGCAGTACTGAATTTTGGATGGACAAGATATAATTTGTCGTTATCATAGAAATTATGATTCCCGACTAATTCGAAATATCCGTTTGATAGGAAGTTACGTTTAATATCTTCTTCGGTTGAAAGCTGATTTTCTTTACTGGTATCCGGTCCAAAACCGGCAATAGCCGGGGCTGGATTCTTGTAGTCAAAGGTAATGCAAAGTACTCCATCCGGTTTAAGACATCTATTTATTTCTGATAGTGCAGATTGTTTTATTTTGTAATTTAAGTGTTCGAAAACACAAATTGAATACGCATTATCAAAATGTTCATCTGCGAAATCTAACTTTTTCATATTCATTTCATGAGAAAACATATTCCAACCCATTACCTTTGCTATCTTATTTTCATTTGAAACAAGTGCTTTATTTATATCTATAGAATGTATCTCAACACCCAACGATGCCAAATAGCAAGTAAACAAAGAAGACGTTCCGCCAGCATCTAAAACGCGCATGTTTTTTTTGATTTTAGGTCCATTGGTTAAAACCCAAAAAATTTCCCAGTATAGATACCATGGAATTCTACCATCGTCAGCTGAGTCGGGAAGGGGTATGTAATCTGGTCCTCTATTGTTCATCCCGACTTCTTTTTCGTTTTTTTTCTTTCTCATAATTATTTCAATAAGATTTTTTAAGCCGGCTCTGTTAAACTTTATCTGTTTGCTTTTTGGAAGGGTGCCGTACCAGGATGTCATGTACATATTTTTAGAATAAAGTGTTTCAATCAAATTATTGATTGCTTGTACAAAAGGTTTCGCTTGTACCGTTAGCAAATCAGAACGATTCATTGTCTTATTTATTATTTCTTCCATTTTTTGATTCTTAAAAATATTAGAAAGCAAACTTTAAGCAACCCCTTATTTAAGTAATTCTTTTAGTAGAATTAAACCATTCATTGGTTAAGTGTTATATTTTCTGTAAAAGTTAAACGAGCTGGTTGAAAGGGCCACTGATTACCTTATAATAAAAATTAAAAAGGGAGGTAAAAAGTGACCCAAATAGATGATAAGGGATTTAAGGGG
>Ga0307431_1000045_pt1 | contig 102597 bp, 87 predicted proteins | sample SalMarWE160170MG_FD_202155 | JGI IMG/M metagenome (GOLD analysis project Ga0307431, IMG submission 202155) | Salt marsh sediment microbial communities from the Plum Island Ecosystem LTER, Massachusetts, United States - WE1603-170 | ecosystem: Environmental > Aquatic > Marine > Intertidal zone >...
ACATCATAAGGCGCAGGCTTTAAAATTACCTGATACTGCTGAAACTGCTGCATACGATTTGGGTTTTCAGCGTACCGTCCGTCTTTTGGCCTTTTTGAAGTTTCAATATAGGCAACATTAAAAGGTTTTTTCCCCAGAGCTCCGAAGAAGGTTAACGGATTAAAAGTTCCGGCTCCAACTTCGGAAGTATATGGAAGACCTATAGTGCAACCTCTTTTAGCCCAGAATTCTTGTAGTTTCAAGTAAATAGTCTGAAAATTTATATTGACCTTCTTCATTTTGATAATATATATTTTTTTTCGTATTTGTCAAATAGGAAAGTTGCATCTATTTTTAAATTGAACGACAAAGAACAAAAAAAAAGAATAAAATATTAAACCACGAAACATACTAAATACACTAAACCCCACCACCTCTTTTGAATTTGTAATTAAAAAAACACACGAAAAAAATAATTAGCCACGGATAAACACGTATAAACACTGATTAAAAAAAATTTATTTTGTTGTTAAAAAACAAAAAAGTATTAAGGGATGGGTAGTTGGGCAATCCGTGCTAATCAATGAAAATCAGTGGCTAATTAAAAATTTATTTTTGCAATTAGTGTTATTTGTTGTTTAAAAAATGGGTGGTGTGGAGAAAAACAAGAAGATATTCGAGCAATCGAGTTTTATATCTACTAAATTTTTTCAGTCAAAATTTTTAAAAGAATTCCAGCGCAAATAATTTTTCACCTTGACAAAAAATTGTCTTTCATTAAACTAATTATATAAAATTCAGGTAAGTCTAAACATTATGATCTAGTAAGGTTAAAGATTAATGAAATTGCTCTTAAGGAGTGAATATATTTTCAGACATTTAACCTGAGTTTTCAAGGGGGGTAAGGAAGTTGAGTTCTTCTAAAGTGGAGTTTGTCTTTCAAGCTAATAGAAGTGGCGCTATTAAATGTTCTATATTTCTGTTTTCGGTTTTAACCCATTTTTTAAAACCTAACGAAGAGGAGGTTTAAATGAAAAAAGCAAAAAGGGAAAGTAAGTTGTTACCCAGGTGGTTTATTGCTTGTTTACTGTTCATTTTATCTTTATTTGCCTTTAATCCAAGCGCGAAAGCGGCAGCTACCGGGAAGATTGCTGGTGTTGTTGTAGATGCCGAAACAGGTGAAGGGCTACCGGGTGCTAATGTTTCAATTAAAGAGACTGCTATGGGTGCTGCGACCCATCCGGATGGATATTTCAGCATCCTGAATGTATCTCCGGATATCTATAATGTTCAAGCAAGTATGATGGGGTATGCGAGTGTGACGAAGACCGGTGTTGAGGTAACTACGGATCATACGACCCAAATCAGATTCAAACTGAAACCTACAGTAGTTCCGGGAGAAGGCGTTATTGTAAAAGCTGAATCAGAAGTCATCAAAATGGATGTATCCTCCAGTATAATAAGTGCAAAAACAGAAGAGATAGAAGCAGTTCCATTGGTGACTAATATAAGTGACTATGTAAATTTGCAGTCCGGAGTAAATAACTGGGAGGTTAGAGGTGGCGGTACGGACCAGACTGCCTTTATGGCTAACGGTTTAATGCTTGTAGATAACCGTTCTAATTCAATGTTGATGGAACCCAATATTTCTACTATTAAAGAGTTAAATATTATAAAAGGCGGATTCAATGCTGAATATGGTAATGTACGTTCAGGAATTGTTAATGTTATAACCAAAGACCCGTCTTCTAATCAATATAATGGTACGGTTAATTTCAGATATATCCCTGCTCAAATGAAACACAGAGGGCCTTCGGTTTTCGATTGGAATAATTTTATGCTGAGACCATATCTGGATACCACTACTCTCCCCAATGGTGAGAGTGTAGCTTTTAATGGATATGGTGCATGGAAAGATACACTTGTATATGGACAAGACGCCGGGCAGGACACAGTTGAAAAGTACAGGAAAGAGACATGGGAAGGATGGAATACTTATGGACCGGAAAATGGTATGACCCCAGAACAGGCTATGGAACAATTTATCTGGACTCACTGCGCGGAAGGTGTTTCAGAATTGGTCCCAGATGATTACGAAGGTCATTCAAGGGATAGATCTTATAGGGATGAACCCGACTGGAATGTGGATGGTTCCTTTGGTGGGCCCGTACCCCTTATAGGACAATATCTGGGGAATCTCGCGTTTCTTGCTTCTTACCGGACTAATTATCAGCAATTCGGACTTCCTGTTACGCAAGGTTATGAATTCTATCATGATCGGAACACCAGTTTAAAACTTACATCTCATTTAACCCAAAATATAAAACTCTCCGCGGAAGCTACTAAGGAAGTAATTTATACCCTCGGGGCTTACGCGACCGGAGAAAAATCAGGAGGAAGTGTTGGCATTCTTGAAGGAGCTTCTTACGGAAAAGGAGACGCAGGTGGATTTTTCCTGAGTGGAGATGATGTTTTTCACAAGGAAAGTTCAGAATATGTTGATGGAGAGTGGGGTCTCAATACTCTCTACTACCCGAGTGCTTTTTCTCCAGCCATAATTGATAAGAACATGCAAGGGCTCTCAATTAGTCATGCTTTAAGTCCAAATACTTTTTATACCTTGAGATTTACTCATATTGATTCTGAAAATAAGTGTAATGGTGTCTTTGGTGTTGATACTAATCAGACCACGTTTCAGCAGATTATGAACCCGGGTGTAGCTCCGCTTCCGAAGAGGGACACTGTTACAACTTATACACTTCCAAGTGGCATTGAAGTTAAAGAGACTCCTTTTGGATATGTTTACGATGAAGCTGAAAGGAGTGCAGATGGCACTTCTACCGGCGGAAACGGCGCCTGTCAGATTGAACTTTCCTCAGTTTCTACTTACAATCTAAAATTTGATATCACGAGCCAGATAAACAGGTTTAATGAAATAAAAAGCGGTTTCATTTTAAACTATGATGATATGTATACCTATGCCGAAAAGAATTTTCCGGGTTATGCAGGCGGTGAGGGCTGGATAATCGAATGGAAACATCAACCAATAAGAGGCGGCGCTTACGTCCAGGATAAACTAGAATTCGAAGGTTTTATTGCAAATTTAGGCTTGCGAATGGATTACAGTAATCCTAACTGTGAATGGCCAACTGTTGAACGATATGCGCAGGTCCTGACAGATGCTCTTAAGGATACATTGAGGTCCGACAATCCTCCTTCTGAAATAATGGAACCGGCAGAATATCAAATGCAGTGGAGCCCCCGAATAGGGATTTCACACCCAATTTCAGAAAACGCGAAATTATACTTCAACTACGGTCATTTCTATTCGATGGCTCCTTCCAAAGAAATGTATTTGATGCACTTCGGTAAACAATCAGACCCGATGGCAGCACTGGGTAACCCTTCTGCTTCTATGCCTAAAACTGTTGCCTATGAATTGGGAGCCGATTTTAATGTAAAAGAAATATTCAGAGTTCACCTTGCAGGTTATTATAAAGACGTAGACAGACAGACAGCCTGGGTTCAATATATAAGTGAAGATCAATTGGTAAATTACTTGACTGTTGAAAATAAAAATTACGAAGATATTAGAGGTTTTGAATTGCGATTCGAGAAATCTTTCGGAAAACTTATCACAGGTTGGGTAAACTACGATTATATGATAAAAACATCAGGAACAGTTGGAAGAGAGACATACAATGAATACGGCTATATTAACCAAACCGAAGGAATGCGCGACCCCATCCAGGAGACTCCTCTCCCGCAGCCCAGAATGAATGCTTTCGTCCAACTTCTTTCTCCCAGAGAATGGGGACCAATTCTCGGAGGCTTCAATCTTTCCTTCTTATATGAGTGGGAAGCCGGCTGGTATGAAAGCTGGCCCTTAAGAATGGAGTCGCCAAGGTTTGTAAATAACATACAATGGCAGCCATGGAGAACACTGGATGCCAAACTCAACAAGAATATTTCATACGCCGGTATAAGAATGAATGTCTTCATGGAAGTCAAAAATCTACTCGACTGGTGGTACTTAGATCCTAACGGATTTGGAGGCGCTGGAGATGATAAGGAATCGTATCTAAATTCGCTTAAGTTGGATATATACGATGATCCGTTATTTGAAGGTAACCCTACATATGAAGCTGGCAACGACAAAGTAGGAGAACTCCACAGCGAAGAGAAACCATATATTAACGATCCAAATATAACTTTCCTGGCATTCCACAACCCAAGAACGTTTGTTTTTGGCGTCAAACTGGACTTTTAATGAATAATTGTAAAAGGAGGAAAGAAATAATGAAAAGGTTTTTGTATATACTACTTGCTACCTTTCTGGTAGAAATATTTATTTGTCCCTCGCCAGCCTATGCTGATTTTCTGAGAGAACTTAGAGTTAATAACGCCTGGCTCAAGATTATGGCAACAGGTCGCCAGACGGAATCAACTAACCGTCTGTCTATAGCGTATCCAAAAGTTGACGAGGATTATTGGAATATATGTCACTGCTACGGTCTTCGCCTGGGGTGTGTAAACTGGCAGGGACCCGATTCTTTAGTGGCTGACCCTGAGGGAAGAAGAATTAGACTTGCGGGTGCGCCCTTTGGGGAATACCAGGTCTTCGAAGCTCCTGAAAAGATGTTTTCGCGTCTGAAAGAAGGAACAATGATACGCAGGTATTATAGATATCAACCGCCCCAGATAATTGTAGATGGACTTCATCTAGAAAAACCAATGAAGTCAGGAGACGAAATAGCCCCAGATTACATTAACAACTTTGGCGGAAATACCGATTGTACAGCTGATGTAATTGTGGAATCTTATATTGGAACATGGATGGGGCTGGATATCCACGCCAGATATTTAGTATGGACAGGTAAGAATCATGATGACTACATTGTTTACGACTGGACTTTTATAAATACGGGAAATATTGATGGAGATGCAGACATCGAGCTTGCTGGTGAAAGTCTTGATTCTTTGTACATAACAAGGCAAGCGCAGTTCATGCCGATGGAGGTGGACTGGGGAACTAACACCTGGACTGACTGGTGGGGAGTTACACCCCAGCAGCTTGACTCCATGCCTCTTAGAGCTCAATTCTGGCATACAATTCCAACACCCGGAGGAGCCATGCCTGGTAGCTGGGCTCTGGGTTTTTCGTGGGATCAATGCCGTGGTGAATATGACCGCGGCTATATTGATGAATCGACAAATATTACTTCGGCCACCATATTTGCTCCTAAAACCAGTGATGGTCTTCATCCTGTGGAAACTCAATTCCCGAATAATCCGGCAGCAGACGACTCAGTTCAACCCAGAAGTAACAGTAACATCGACTGTAACGATACGCCATTCAAGTATCATTCAGGTGAACACACTGAGGTAGAAATAGAAAATGTTTACAACGTAATGAAATATGGGGGACCGGCAAACAGCAATTCTTTATATGATGATGACATGTATCTTATGCAAGATATTGACCCGGGTGACCCTATGCATTATTGGATAGGTGAGCCTTTTCCTAATACATACCATAATGTTCCAAGTGCCGATTTACCGGGTGTGATTCCTACTGATATAGCTTGGTATACGGTCTGGCATGCTCCGGCGCAAGCCAGTTTTGGACCATATCAGCTTGAGACAGGAGATTCTCTAAGGTTGGTACAAGTCGTTGCTTTGGGTGGACTGGATGCTCAAACCCGTTATGATGTTGGTCAGGCATGGTTGGATGGTACTCTTCGCTACGATGGAGAGCCTAATTGCCCGCATAAATGGTATGAGCATCCTGAAATCTGGCAGGGTGCTCCGGACCCAACTCCGGATTCGGCAACTCTGGCGAAAGATGAATGGATTTATTCCGTACTGGATTCAGTAAAACAAAACGCGCTGGCTGCCCAGTGGAACTTTGATAATGGGTACAGTGCTCCAGTTCCTCCCCCACCACCCGAATTCTTCAACGTTGCTTCAAGACCGGATTATATAGAACTCACCTGGGGAACTCAATCAGAAGAGGCTTCAGATTTTGCCGGATACAGGGTATATAGAGCTCTGGGTAGTTCAGGTCCCAGCTACTCGGCTGGACAGCTCATAGGCCAATGGGAACTTATATACCAGTGTGGTGGTGAAAATCCTGGAGGAGAGACAGTCTATAGCGCATCAATCGAAAATTCATTTGATGATTCAACAGCTCTCCGAGGTCAGAATTATTACTACTATGTGGCTGCATTTGATGATGGTGGAGAAATGGATTTCGGTGGTACAACTGGACCTCTGGAAAGCAGCAAGTGGCTAACAAGAACCACTGTTTCAACCACACTTAACGCTCCGGCATGCGAGGATCTGGATAGTATTCGCGTTGTTCCGAATCCTTATAGTATGAAAGCCGGAGAGTTGGGTATCCAATTTATAGGTGAAGATGCTAAGTACAAACTAATGTTTGCTAAGCTGCCACCGGAATGTACTATATATATATATAATGAGTCAGGAGACCTTGTTAAAACTCTTGAGCATGATGACGGTTCCGGAGGGGAGGCCTGGTCAGACGCCACCCATGAAAACTTTTTAACAACAGACTCAGGGCAGATGGTTGTGAGCGGTATCTATATTGCGCATATTGTAACTCCTGAAGGCGAAACTAAAAACGTAAAATTTGTAATAGTTAGATAAGGGGAGGAATGATGAAAAAACTGATAGGATTTTTATTAATATTGACTTTGATTCTGATAACCCCTATGCAATCGTTCGCCGTCAAGAAGTTGGGACAGACAGGGCTTAAGTTTCTTGACGTTTGTGTTGGGGCAAGGGCTGCAGCTATGGGTGAAGCCTATACGGTTATTTCCGATGACGCTAACGCCATTTTTCATAACCCTGCCGGTCTAGCCCAGATGGAAGCCAAGAAGTTTGATATAACCGTTTCCAGAACACAGTGGTTCGCCGATATATCCTATAATGCCGTGGGTATAGCTATAAATGGTGGTATATGGGGAAATTTTGGGTTGAGTCTTATTCCTGCCCCCGACTATGGAGATATCTTTGGAACCGTGGTTGCAGAAAACGAACAGGGCTATGATGAAACAGGTCTTGTGGATGTAAGCGCATTTGCCGTTGGTTTAGCATATGGTCGTAAATTTACAGACAAATTTATGATAGGAGGTCATGCAAAATATACATATCAGCACCTTGGTTCCAACCCAATGCAAGATCAGGAAACGGATTCGCTATATAATCAGGTAAACGAGCTCTCTGCAATAGCTTACGATTTCGGCACTATCTTTTATCCCGGATTCAAGAGTTTCAGATTTGGCATGTCCATCCGCAATTTCTCAGGAGCAGTTAAATATGAGGAATATGGTTTCCAACTTCCACTTACATTCAAAATTGGCATCGGGATGGATATACTGGATTTATTTGGAGAACATCCGGATAAATCGTTTGTTGTAGCTATTGATGCTGTTCATCCAAGGGATTATACTGAAAGAATACAGATCGGAGGAGAATTTAGTATGGGAGTTCTGAGACTTAGATCAGGTTATAAGTTTAACTATGATGAAGAAGGACTGTGTGCTGGTGTAGGTATATATGCGCGTGGGATTAAGCTCGATTATGCCTATAGTGAATTTGGTGCCTTTGACCTTGTAAACAGGGTGACACTTGGGATATCATTCTAAGGTCATATAGTTTCATGGGGAGATTCAAGATAGATTACGAAAGGAATTAGCCGTGAGTTATGCCTCTCGAATTAAAATAGTTCATCTTTTCGCATTACTTCTTATTCTGAGCACTTTTCAACAGATCCAGGCAAGTGAGTTGGATTTTAATTCGCCCACTCAAGGCTTTACAAGCTGGCTGCCTGCCCGATCGTGGGAAGAAGCTTTACTTTCCGGTAACGGGACGATTGGCGCGATGGTGGTTGGGCGTCCCCACGATGAGACTATTATTTTGAACCACTCATTGTTGTATTTGCCGGCAAGTTTGCCCGTAAAACCGATTGACCAGGCAAGCCGCCTGGATGAAATACGGCAGTTGATGCTGGCGGGTAAATATACCGATGCAACAAGAATTCCAGTCGAACAAAGCCTGAAAGAAGGATATGGCGAAAAACATTGGACCGATCCCTACATGCCGGCATTTAACATTCGGCTCGTTATGGCACCGTCTAATATCACAGATTATCTCCGGTCGGTAGATTTCGAGACCGGAGAATGCACCATCTACTGGAAGGATGCCGGCGGAGTTTTTCAAAGGAAACTTTTTGTATCCCGTGCAGATAGTATGGTTGTACTTTCCATCCGTGGTACGGGCAAAATCAATTGCAGTTTTATGTTCGCCCAAAGACCGTACGAATGGAGCCAGCGGGAATTCGTGAGCGGAGGCGTCGGAGAAACAGCCGCAACCGCATCCACTGACTGGCTGACCTATCGATGCAGTTTCAAGCGCCTATGGGAAGGCAGCCTCGAAGGATATGAAGGTGTCGGACGGGTGATTCAAAAGGGCGGGAGTTCATCAGTTGAAGAAAACCGCATCGTCATAAGAGACGCCAACGAAGTTTTGCTTCTGGTAAGTATTAAACCAAATTATGATTGGACAAATTCTCTTGTTAAAAACATGAAACAATCACTAACAAATATTCCGGCAGATTACGAAACACTAATAGAAAGACATGCCAAAATCCATGGTGAATTGTTTAATCGAGTTTCACTCGACTTGGGCGGCGGCAAAGACCATTTACTGGATTCCGAAGCAATGATTCTCAAAGCCAAGAAACAGGTCACTCCTGCCATCATTGAAAAGTTATTTGATGCCAGTAGGTACAATATTTTATGTGCCACCGGAACCAACCCGCCAAATCTGCAAGGAATCTGGAACGGTAACTGGACTCCTCCCTGGTCCTCGGATTTTACACAGAACGGTAATCTGCCGGTTGCCATTTCGAGTTTTTTGTGCGGGAACATGCCAGAGCTTTTAATGGCATATTTTGATTACCAGGATAAAATGCTGCCTTATTATCGTGACAATGCTCGCAGGATGTATGGATGCCGTGGTATTCATATCCCATCCCGCACCAGCACTCATGGCTGGGACATCCATTTTGGTGAAACCTGGTGCATGACTTTCTGGACGGCCGGAGCCGGCTGGGCTGCTAATTTTTATTATGATTATTGGCTTTACACGGGCGATAAAAAGTTTCTCGCTGCTCGTGCATTCCCGTTTATGAAGGAAGCGGCTTTGTTCTATGAGGATTTTCTGACAGTTGGAAAAAATGGGAAATATGTCTTTAACCCTTCTTATTCCCCGGAAAACCATCCTTCCAATTCCGAATCACAGGCATGCATCAACGCAACGATGGATGTAATGGTGGCGAAGCAGCTCCTTCGGAATTGCATTAATGCGGCTGAAACTTTAAAGACTGATCAGGAAAAGATTACCCACTGGAAGGACATGCTATCCAAAATGCCGAGCTATGAAATCAATAAAGATGGTGTGCTGCGGGAATGGCTATGGCCCGGGCTTAAAGACAACTATGCTCACCGACATGTGTCTCATCTTTATGGATTGTATGAGATAATAGATCCGGAAATTGCTACTGACCCAGAACTGATTGAAGCCGCCAAAGGTGTCATCCGGGAGCGGATGAAAATACGGCGCCTGGACAACGGTGGTGAAATGGTTTTTGGCATGGCGCAAATGGCGTTTGTAGCGGCAAATCTGAATGAGGCTGAAACCACAGAAGAGTTAATCAATTGGATGGCAAGCAATTACTGGACAAATTCTCTGGCAAGTCTGCACAATCCAGGTTCCTTATTTAATATGGATTTAAGTGGCGGATTTCCAGCTGTCATTATACGGGCGCTGGTTTATTCTGAGCCGGGTTTCATCTCATTGTTACCTGCCTTACCATCTGCCTTTTCTACCGGCGAAATCAAGGGAATCTTGTTGAGAGGTCAGATAGAGATAAAACGCCTCTTATGGGATAACAAAGACATCTCAATAATTTTAAATTCATCTATTAAACAAGAAGTGACTCTAAAAGTACCTGCTGAAATAAAAACAATAAAACCAAGCAATAAAGAACTTAAAATCAAGAGACTTATCGAACAATCGGATAAATATCTTCTGGAATTACCCGAGAATCAGAATGTCAGTCTGAGAATTTCTCTTAAATAACATAGAGCGGCAAAGCCGCTAAAATGTAAAAATCAAATATCAAAATGGAAAATGATAAATCAAAACCAAAGAAAGAGAAACAACGAATCACACAAATAGCACGAATAAAGGCAAAAAAGATTCTATTTTTATAAACAAAAAATGACTATTATTAATTCATTTGTGAAATTTGTGATATTTGTTGTTAAAAAATGGGATGTTGGGGGAATAACAATAAAAAACTCTGTGGTTGAATATTCTGGAGTGGAGTTGTGTAGGCTCTGTGGTTTGATTTTTTTGCAAAAAAACAAAAAGTTGACTGTTGATAATATAAACATCCTTCCATTTTGTTTTGGTAATTATATAATAAAATCAGAATATATTCAGATAAGGAGCAAATGAAAATAAAAAAGTGGCTATTATTTTACCTTATAGTTCTAATCTTGATTGGTGGGTTAAATTGTGAATATAAAAAACAGGATGACGGCATAATAATTAGACTTAAAAGTAAAAAGGCAACGGATGCCAGCTTCATGAAAATTCAGGTGTGCTCCGAGAATATCATTCACGTTATCGCTACACCGGAGAAAACCTTTTCAACCTGTTCTAGTCTTATGGTCGATAGAACCGAATGGGGACCGGTACCGTGGTCGGTTAAAGAGGAAGGAAATGAGATTGTGCTTTCCACTTCTAAAGTTACGGTTAAAGTCCACCGGGAAAAAGAAACTATCGCTTTCTATAATGCGAGTGGTCAGTTAATTCTCGAGGAAAAACCGGAAGATAGTAAAATAATCACATCTGCGGAAGTCATGGGAGAAAAAACTTATCATATACAACAGCTTTTTAACTCTCCTGGGGATGAGGCATTTTACGGGCTGGGACAGCATCAGAATGATATTATGAACTACAAAGGGCACGATGTAGATCTCTGGCAGCATAATATTATCGTAGCTATCCCTTTTTTAGTTTCCAGTAAAAATTATGGAATTCTGTGGGATAATAATTCGCGTACTAAATTTGGAGATATCCGGGACTTCGAATCATTATCATCTCTAAAATTATACGATAAAGAAGGTAAAGAAGGAGGACTTACTGCTGAATACTTCTCGGAGGCAAATTTTAAATCACTTTTCACATCGCGCTATGAACCGAAGATAGAGTACGAATTTATCGACGTCCGTGACACTTTTCCCGAAAATTTCAACACAAATACAGGCAGTGTACGATGGAGCGGAGAAATCGAATGCCGGGAATCCGGTGTTCATAAATTCAGACTTTACTCTTCCAGCTATACAAAAATGTGGCTGAACGGCGAATTGGTGGTCAACTCATGGCGACAGAACTGGCTGCCCTGGACACACTTGTTGCGTCTACCGATGGAAGCCGGAAAACGCTACTCTATAAAATTAGAATGGATACCAAACGGAGGCTTCATTGGACTTAAGCATCTTGGTCCCGAAAAAGAGTTCTATAAGAACAGTTTATCTCTCTATTCAGAGGTAGCCGATCAAATCGATTATTATTTTATCTACGGAAATAACTTGGATGAGGTAATCAAGGGATATCGTGAAATTAGTGGTAAAGCACCCATGATGCCCAAGTGGGCAATGGGTTTGTGGCAGTGTAGAGAACGTTACAGAACACAGAAGGAGTTGCTCTCGGTGGTTAAAGAATTCCGCAAACGCAAGATACCTCTCGATAATATCGTTCAGGACTGGTTTTACTGGGAAGAAGATAAGTGGGGCTCCCACGAATTTGACTCCACTCGCTATCCGGACCCTGAAGGCATGACAGGAGAGCTTCATGATGATCTTAAAACTCATATTATGATATCTGTCTGGCCAAAGTTTTACCTCGGAACTGAACATTATGAAGAATTCAAGGAAAAGGGATGGCTTTATATGCGTAACGTCGAACAGGGACAAAAAGACTGGGTTGGTCCCGGATATTCATCGACATTCTACGACCCTTACAGTAAAGAAGCCCGCGATTTGTACTGGAAGCAAATGAACGAGAAATTATTCGAGAAGGGATTTGACGCCTGGTGGTTGGACTGTACTGAACCGGATATCCAAAGTAACCTTTCGAGAGCCGAAACCCGTCTGCGCATGCACCCTACCGCAATAGGGACTGCAGCAAGATATCGAAACACATATTCTTTAATGAATGCCAAAGGCGTTTACGAAAGCCAGCGTGAAAGTGAACCCAACCAGAGAGTTTTCATCCTAACCCGTTCGGCTTTTGCCGGACAGCAGCAATATGCTGCAGCAACATGGAGCGGTGATGTTGTGGCTAGATGGTACGACCTGAAGGCACAGATTCCAGCTGGTTTGAATTTCTGTTTATCCGGTATTCCTTACTGGACATCAGATGTTGGCGGATTTTCTGTTGAGTCTCGTTATGAGAATGCTAAAGGTGAAGATATTTATGAATGGCGAGAATTGATGACCCGATGGTTCCAGTTTGCTGCGTTTTGTCCTTTACTGCGGGTGCATGGACAATACCCATATCGTGAAATGTTTTATGTCGCACCGGATAATCATCCGGCTTACCAATCGATGTTAGCCTACGACAAACTGCGTTATAGATTGATGCCTTATATTTATTCCCTGACTGGAATGGTTACACACAAAGATTATACAATAATGCGCGCCCTGGTCATGGATTTCGGGAATGACAGGAAGGTCCTCAATATAGGTGATCAATATATGTTCGGACCATCACTCTTAATCAACCCGGTAACAGAATACAAAGCCAGGAAACGCCAGGTGTATCTGCCCGAGGGAAGCGGCTGGTACGATCTAAAAACCGGGGAGCATTTCGGGGGTGGCCAAACAATTAGTGCTGATGCACCCTACAGAGATATACCGATTTTTGTAAAGGAGGGTTCGATTATTCCATTTGGTCCTCCCATACAGTATACAACCGAAAAACCCGCCGACCCTTTAATCTTATATGTTTATACAGGTATTGATGCGAACTTTGAGCTATACGAAGATGAAAATGTGAATTATAATTATGAAAAGGGAAAATATTCAATTATACCAATTCAATATGATGAAAAAACCCATACTCTTACAATCGGGAAAAGACAGGGTGAATTTCCGGGAATGCTAAAAGAAAGAACTATTCATGTCATCTGGATTTCTAAAGATAGGAAAGTAAAACTGGATTTCAATATTAAACCGAATAAAATATTAAAATATGACGGTTCCGCACAGTCTGTTAAAATGGATTAAGGGGACTATTGAAGGTTGTAATAATTAAATAAAAGGAGTCTCATTTATGAATATTAAAATAAATCTTAAAATAATATTTTTCTCTCTCTTGTTACTTACAGTCTTTAGCCACTGCACAAGGGTTACTTTAAAGGAAAGAAAAACCGAAAACTTTTGCCAAAATTGGAAATTCCATTTAGCAAATGTAAATGATGCGAAGAAAGCCGAACTTGACGATTCCGCCTGGCGAACGCTAAATTTACCGCATGATTGGAGTATTGAAGGCAAATTTAGCGAAGAACATCCCGCCACTCCCGGAGGAGGAGCCTTGCCTGGAGGGATAGGGTGGTATAGAAAGACATTCGCCCTACCTGCTGAAACAGAAAAAGATAAATTGATTTTTATTGACTTTGACGGTATTTATCAAAACAGCGAAGTATGGATAAACGGACATTATCTGGGTAAAAGACCATATGGTTATATTTCTTTCAGATATGAATTAACCCCTTACCTTAACTACGGAGAAAAGGAAAATGTAATCGCGGTAAAAGTAGATAATTCCCAGCAGCCAAATTCAAGATGGTATTCAGGCTCGGGAATTTACAGAAATGTCTACTTGGTTCATACGGATAAGATTTTTGTGAACCACTGGGGTACATTTGTAACAACACCAACAATAACTGAAAAATCAGCCGAGATAAACATTAAAACCGATATAAGAAAAAAATTAGAGAAAAACCAGCAAATAACTTTAAAAACCACTATTTATAATACTGAAGGAAGAAAAGTTGCAAGCATTACTTCTTCCGGAATAACCTTAAATGATTCTGTCACTCCAATCGAACAGAAAATAGAAGTAAGAAATCCGAATTTATGGTCAGTTGAAAATCCTTACATATATAAAGCTATTTCTCAAATCGAGCACGAGGGAGAAATATTGGATGACTATGAAACAACTTTTGGTATCCGTTATTTTAATTTCGATTCCAAGAAAGGTTTTTCCCTTAACGGAAAACCCATTAAAATAAAAGGGGTATGTAACCATCACGACATGGGATGCCTCGGAGCCGCTATAAATACGCGGGCTCTTGAACGACAGCTCGAAATACTAAAAGAAATGGGGTGCAACGGCATACGAACTTCTCACAATCCACCTGCGCCAGAATTATTGGATTTATGCGACCGAATAGGTTTTATCGTAATGGATGAAGCATTTGATGTATGGGAGAAGGCTAAACCCGAATTCGACTATCATCTGTATTTCAAAAAATGGCACAAACAAGACCTGGAAGATTTAATCAGGCGAGACCGTAACCATCCAAGTGTGTTTATCTGGAGTATTGGAAACGAAGTTATGGAGCAATGGGATAAAGAGGACAGCAACGGGTCTGTAATTGCGAAAAGACTTACAAATATTGTAAAAAATCTCGACCCAACGCGTCCAGTCACATCGGCATGCAATGGTACTGAACCTTCAAATCCTATTATCAGGTCAGGTGCTCTTGATTTAATAGGGTACAATTATAGTGAAGAGAAATACGCGGAATTTCTAGAAACATATCCTGGACAAGAATTCATCGCTACCGAAACCAATTCAGCTCTGGCAACCCGGGGTGCATACGATATGCCTTCGGACAGCATAAGACGGTGGCCTCCGCGCTGGGATCTGCAGCTACTGGATGGAAACCCGGATTACACCTGTTCATCATATGACAACTGCAGCACTCCTTGGGGCACAACCAATGAAGAAACCTGGAAAATAGTAAAAAAACATGATTTCATTTCCGGGATGTTTATCTGGACCGGCTTTGATTACCTGGGAGAGCCAACCCCCTATGACTGGCCGGCACGCAGTTCCTATTTTGGTATTATGGATTTAGCCGGTTTTCCGAAAAACGGCTATTACTTCTACCAGAGTGAATGGACAGATAAACCCGTTTTACATGTCTTTCCTCACTGGAACTGGGAAGAAGGAAAAAAGATAGATGTATGGGCATATACGAATTATGACGAAGTGGAGCTTTTCCTAAATGGTAAATCCCTAGGGAAGAAACAAAAAACCGAAGATGATTATCAATTAGTGTGGAGACTAACCTACACCCCCGGCACAATAAAAGCTATTGCTAATAAAGAAGGAGAAAAACCACTCATAAAAGAAATAAAAACTGCCGGAGAGCCGGCAAAGATTGTGCTTGAAGCTGACCGTAATCAGATTAATGCAGACGGAAAAGACCTTTCATTCATTACGGTGAAAGTACTTGACAAAGAAGGAACATTAGTACCCCATGCTGATAATCTAATCAACTTTGAAATCAAGGGAGAAGGAGTTATCGCCGGAGTCGACAATGGATGCCAGACAAGCCACGAACCTTTTAAAGCAAATTACAGAAAAGCATTCAATGGCATGTGTCTTGTGGTTGTGCAAGCAAAAGAAAAGTACGGGAGAATCTCCCTGGAAGCTACTTCCGAAGGACTAAAACCTGCTTCAGTCAATATAGTGGTAAAACAAATATGTGAGACATTTTAAAGTTTAAAAATTTATTCTCACACAGAGCCACGGAGACACAGAGAAAAAACAAAGAATTTTATTTTGTTTGTTAAAACCCTTCCCCCATCCAAAAATGAGAAACAACAAATCGCACGAATAACACGAATATAAAAAAGGGAAATGGCCACGGATAAACACAGATAAACACTGATTAAAAAAATTTTTATTCTGTTGTTAAAAAACAAAAAAGTATTAAGGGATGGGTAGTTGGGCAATCCGTGCTAATCAGTGAAAATCAGTGGCTAATTTTGGGGCTGTGGGTTGAGTTTTTAAATTACAGATATAAATCCTGTAAATCCGCGTTAATCTGCGTCCTACTTCCTCTGTGTTCTCCGTGTCCGGTTATTTCACGAGTTTGTAGATTGCGTAACTCTGCTCTGGCGTTATAACCTGATGCTTGCTTCCCTGGATCTCGATTTCCATTTCCCTACCCGCTAATAGTTCATAACGATTAATGAGAGGTTTCAGACTGAAATTAGCTTTTGCTTCTTTGTCAGCGGGATTCAATATCACCAGTATCATTTCATCTTCATACGCACGTGCATATATAAACGGATACATATTTTCTTTGGCATACACCGGTACAAATTCAGCATATGCGGTTAAGGCTTTTTCCTTTTTTCGGAGTTGAATGAGCCTTCTCACCCGATTCAACAATGAATTGGGATCTTTTTCTTGATCTGCCACATTGGGCGCGTCCGCAGCAGTGTCAACAGGTAAATACAATTCTTCAGGGGCAGCAGTTGAAAAACCTTTATTTTTTCCCTCAGTCCACTGCATCGGTGTCCTACCCCCTGCTCTGGGTTTATAAGCGCCTTCCACATGGGGCAATCCGTAAAGCTGATGCATGCCAATTTCGTTACCATAAAAGATAAAAGGGATTCCCGGCATTGTAAGCGAGAAGGCATAAATAATCTCAAGATCCTCGATTGAGCGTTTGATATTGAGGCGAGAAAGATCATGGTTCCCGAGAGGAAGATTAATATACCCTTTACCTTTGGTTTTATTATATTGATCTAAATAACTTTCAAGGAAATTGGCGATATTCCCCTTGCCTTCTTTGTCAAAGTAACTATGACCTTCTGAATATCCATTGAGGATTCGCCAGCTTTCTTTTTGCAAAAGGTCATTGTGTCCTTGAAACCAATGATAAAAATCGGCATGAAAACCACCGCCATTTAGAGCCGATTCAGGATACGACCATTCTGCAACCATGAAAGCTCCGGGATACTCATCATCAAGGATCGTTCGTATTTCATTCCAAAATCGTTTACTTCCTTCATCTCTGGTGTTAAAAATCTTGTCGCCTTCCTTTACATTGGCGTTCTTCACCAGGGCACCTGCCATGTCTGCCCTAAAACCATCAGCGCCCATGTCCATCCAGAACCGCAACACTTTTTTCAACTCTTCCTGCAGTGCGAGAATATCCGGGTGATCAATGGGTAACATCCAATCTTCTTCAGGCTTGGTAAATCCGAAGTTTAATGCCGGTTGACTCCAGTAAAAATTACGCATAAATTGGCCGTTACGAGGGCTGTAACCTTTTATAAACGCGTCTTTATATTCTTCAGGCGGATTTATCCAGGTATTATCAGTCCAGATGTACCAATTGGAATATTTGTTTTTTTCTTGTTTGGCAGATTCCTGGAACCACGGATGTTCAATACTTGTATAACTGATAACATAATCGAATAATATTTTCAACCCACGTTTTTCTGCTTCTTCAAACAGACGTTTTGCATCATCGTTTGTGCCGTAACGGGAAGCCACTTTGTAATAGTCTGATACATCGTAACCCGCATCGTTAAAAGGCGATTCAAAAAATGGATTTATCCATATGCCGTCCACGCCAAGACTTTTTACATAATCTAACTTCTGAATTATTCCTTTTAAATCACCAATCCCGTCACCATTGGAATCGTAGAAAGTCTGGGGGTAGATCTGATAAAACACTGCGGTGTGCAGCCAATCCGGACAGGAAGGAATGCTATACTTGCCTGTAATTTCAGCCGAGTCAATTGAAATAACTTCCTCCTTAGCACCCCGACATCCCATTATCATGAGAAAAACAAAAATAATAATAGTTATTATTCTCCGTATCATTTTTACCTCCATGTTTTAAAACATTATATTACGTGGTTGCTTTTTAAATTTGAACGGTAAGTTTCTTACCTTTATATAAAATAACCTTCTCCGGATTCCTTGTAATCTCTATCCCCGTCCCATGCCCTTCTTTTACAAGAACGATTTGGAAACTTCTTTTTGTCAGCATGCCCGGAAAAGCCCCTTTTCTATCGTCTATAGTAAGCTTTTGTTTTGCGTCATCCCAGTAAAAAGAAATAGTCGCGTATACACCCTTTTCATAATTATAATTGTCGTTTTCATCTTCATACAATGTAAAATGCGCGTCAGCGCCGGAGTATATTCGTAGTTCAAGCGGATCAGCAGGTTTCTCAGTGGAATATTGAATAAATGGTCCCATTGGAATAATGGAGCCTGCTTTAACCAATAGAGGAATTTTATCGATAGGGGCATCTGCAACAATCTTTTGACCGCCGTAAAGAGTTTCGCCAGTCCAGAAATCTACCCATTTGTGTCCATGGGGAAGATAAACAGTTCTGGTTTTGGCTCGTTCCTCTTTTGTTTCTTCTTTTGTAAATATTTCCGGTGTTTTCCAGTAAAGCTTCATCTTTGCTGCACCTGTAGACCGGTTTCTCATCTCCAAAACAAAATCGTACCCCCGACCCGCTTCCAATTGAATAAAATCCGTATATTGCTCTACACTTGTATAAATATAGGGAAGCTCCTTACCATCCAGAATGATACGTTTGGAGTCATAACTTTTCAAATGAAATTGATGTTTGCCTGTTTGGGACGGAATAATTTTGCCCTCCCATCGAACGGAAAAAGCGGAATTGGTCATATAATCCGGTCTACCCGTATACCAGAGATGATTAATGTCGGGTTCGATCTGCTCATGTGATAGAATTTTATATTCAGGATCCTTGTAATATTTAACACGCAATCCTGGTTTGCCGTCTTTTGTTCTGAAATGCGCGGGAGTTATAAGTATGCTGCTCTCCGGCGGCCGGTAGATCATATATTCTGTAACCGGACAGACCATTATCGCCGGCCCAAACATAAACTGATCATCAACCGAATAGGTTCTCTTATCCTCCGTAAAATCCATCGCTAAGCCTCGCATAATTGTATAACCATTACTGGTAACCTGCCAGGCAAGAGAATAGATGTAAGGAAACAATCTATAGCGTAAATGATCAAATTTTATCATCGGTTCTGCAAATTCATCAAATTCCCAAACTTCACGCGGTGTTTCGGAACCATGCGAACGAAAAATGGGACAAAAAGCTCCGAACTGAAACATACGGGCATAAAGTTCCTGATAAGCCGGATCCTCGCCACCATTAGAAAAAACGCCTCCATAAGCACCAATCACAAAAGCACCAATATCAAAAGTCCAGTATGGGATACCTGACATACAAAAATTGACGCCAGCTGCAATTTGCTTTTTATAAATCTCCCAACTAGCTCCGATATCACCCGACCAGGTAGTAGCCGCAGTTCGCTGCTGTCCTGCAAATGCTGAGCGAGTGAGGATATAGACTCTTTTTTTATCGGTTTCTTTCCTCTGATTCTCATATAGTTGGTCCATCATAACCAGGGAAAAAGCATTTAGATATCGTGCCCAACTTCCGAGATGATTCCTTCCAACCTTCTTCATTTCATACTCTTGGGATTCTTTCATCGTTGCGTTGATAATATCCGGTTCGGGAGAATCAACCCACCAGGCATCAGCCCCTTTAGAAAACAATCCGTTTTTTAGATATTTCCAGTACAGGTCATTAGCTTCGGGAATAAAGGCATCGTAATATTTAAAACTTGCCCATCCAACTACATTAAAGAGATACCCTCTCTTCTGCATGTCTTTATAAATCTCAGTGTTAGGTCCAAGCCCCGGCCAGATGGAAAACATGATGTGAAAATTTAAATCGTGAATTATGTTGATCATCTCTTTAGGTTTTGGATATCTCTTTTTGTCGAATATCATTCCGCTCCATTTGTCGTTATCTCCCCAGTATTGCCAATCCTGAATGATATTATCAATGGGAATCTTTCGCCGCCGATATTCTTGAGCTACACTTAATAATTCCTCTCGACTTTCATAGTGTTCCTTGCTTTGCCAGTATCCATAAGCCCATTTGCCATACATGGGAGAGATACCTGTGAGGTCTCTGTAAGAGCCAATGACTTTATCCATATTCTGCCCATAAATGAAATAATAATCGATATTATCACCCACGTCTGACCAGAGCGAAGTTTCTTTATTCTTATCCTCAAAAATTGTTTTGGAATAATTGTCCCAGAGGATTCCGTATCCACGAGTTGAAATAAGAAATGGTATAACTGCATCAGTATTTGTTTGTACGAGTAAAACTTCTCGGTTTCGATAGTTCATATATCCATATTGGTGCTGCCCAAGGCCATAAACTCCTTCATCTGGGGTCAGTAGAAATTTTTGCTGAACGCTGAACGCTTTTTCGTATTCATATTCAACCGGCGTAATGATTGCTCTTCCTTTTTCCCTCAAAATGCTTTCGTTATTAGGTGTTAAATATTCGATTTTGCCATCTTTTTTTGATATATTTAATGTAATTTTTTCGGAACTGAGTATGACCACTTTACTATTCTCTTGAAATTTTACTTTTATATTTGGGAGAGTGTCTTGGATAACGGCTAAGCTGAATTTTTCCGCCGATGCACCAGGCAGCCATTTAACAACACGAACTATGTCATCCGCATAAAATTGCGTCTTCACATTCAGTTTGCCGGTTTCCACTTGAATACCATTTTTTAAAGGCTTGACCGTTACTTGATATGCAGAAGCCCTAAAAACTACTAATGCAAGAATTAGGGTAAAAAGAGAACCTTTTCTATTTTTCATTGTTCCTCCTTTTCGGTTATTCTTATTTTTTTGTTTATTTTAGCCCACTTCATTTTAGCAATGTGATAAACACAATTTTGAATTTTTGAATCATTTTTCATATTATAGATAAATAAGAATTCTTTTGTCTCATTACGATATTTTATTTGATTTATATGTCTTCATTTTCTTTTAAATTTTTCTAAATCAATATAATTTAAGTTTACAATTCCGTCAAGTGTTACTAAAAATCTGGCTTGAGAAAGTTCCTTAGGGGTTGTGTAATCTCGTGGTTAAAATTAGGGATTGACAACTGGTCAAAGAGTATTATACTTAAGTGCTTATGGAAAAAAGTCTGATCAAAAAAATACTCGAAAACGCGAAAATAATGTTGGATATCGACGCTCAAGAAAAATTTCAAATAATAAACGAATTAGTACAATCTTTAAAGATAGATAAAGATAAAGAAGAAATGCTTGCCAACGCTGTTATTCAGAGAGAAAAAATTGGGTCTACAGGTATCGGCAACGGTATAGCAATCCCTCATACAAGAAGTATGGTTGTTAAAGAATTAATGGTAGCGATAGGCAGACCCGTTAAACCAATCGATTTTGGTGCTCAGGATAAAAAACCTGTACGTCTTGTATTCCTGTTGGTAGCTCCCCCATATGCCTCAAAAAGGGAATATCTAATACTACTTGGTAAAATAGCAGAAACATTCAATGAAATTTCGGCTGATGAGAAATTATTTTCGATAGACAAAGAAGAAGATTTTAAAGCCGAACTCAATAAACTTTTTGGAGTGTAGATGGATAAACAACTTTTACTTTTGATTTCTTTGCAGGAATTGGATATTTTACGTAAGGATAGAATAAAGGAAAAAAAAGTGGGTTTCGAGATTGATAATATTAAAAAAATGGAGGAAGCACGGGCAAGTATCGTTTCTCAACTAAAAGACCACATCTATAGAAAATACACCAGACTAACCAAGAGGTCTGGTAGTGCCGTAGTTCCAGTAGTAAACAACATATGCCAGGGCTGTTACTTACTCTTGCCCACACAAATGATATCTCCCGATCTGGAGAATCAATCCGTTATTACCTGTCCCAACTGCGGAAGAATATTGTACTGGATTGACTGAACCCATCCCCACCACTAAATTAGCCACTGATTTTCACTGATATACACTGATCTCCCTTCTACCCCACCTTTATTTTTAAAACAATAAAATACTTTTTTTAATCCGTGTTTATCCGTGTCAAATGTTAGGATTTTGGACTTAGGGGTTGGGATATAGCAAAACAAAAATATTCGTGTTATTCGTGTAATTTGTTGTTTCTGATTTTGGGGAGGTGGGTTTTAAACAAACATATATATTTTTTGTTGTTTTTCTTTGTGCTCTTTGTGTGCTCTGTGTGAGAATTTCGACCGTGTCAATATTATTTTGGAACGATTGTAACAATCACCCTTTTATATCGAGATAACCGCGGTTTACCTTTGTCCGTAACTCTCAAAATAAAATGAGCAGTTTCGTTTTTTTCAACCTCAGGAGCCCTCACCCAAGCCCCATGCGCATTCTCCGCTCCACCAATTTTTATCAATTTTTTATATGAACCAGCCTCCGGATAGTTAAACCATAGGTAACTGAGATTATCTCCATCAGGATCGGTAGAGCCGCTGGCATCCAAACCAAAACCCTCTCCTGATTTTACAGTTATTTGTTCGGAATGCCCTAATACAGGAACTGGTGGATGATTGGCTTCCTGATATGATTTTATACACCAATCCATTCGGGCGGCAAAATCATTTTGAAAGTCATCTCGCCAACGCCATAAAGTCACTTTATAATCGTTAAAGGAAACAGTGTCCTCTCCAACCGCTCGTCCATATTCTTTATAAATATATGGGGTAAAACTATCATTTGCATTTGTCCAGATTTCCCTTGTTTCAGGTGCAAGTGGAACATCCGAATCTCCTTTCTTAAGTTTGGCAAAATCTGGCTTGTACAGTTCGTAACGACCACCCCAAGTGCCCCATTCGGGATGCTCTGCTTCATTCAGTCCGTTGGGGATTAATGACAAAAACGATGGCGTATCGCCCTCCATTCCCCAGGCTACATCAGGATATGCAGCGCCGAGAGGACCGTGTCCTTGTTGAATGTTTTGTGCTATCCATTTATTGCTAATCTCATCATTGTTTATACCTTTCACAAAACTATTAATCGCAGTCCATGTCGCGCTGCCATAGTCATCACCCGGACTAACAATGTAAAACAAGTCCGGAAAATTATTTCTAATCCATATACCGCTGTCGTCCTGGTCGGATATTGTATAAACTCTGAGTTTTGCAATTAATTTTTTAGCTTCCGCTTCTGTTTTTGTTTTCTTAATTTTATATAATGCCTGAGCAAGGGTATTCACACCTCCCCAAACAGATATCCATAATGGACGCTCATCTTTTTCTTCAAGTACCTTTAGAATCCAGTCTGAACCTTCTGAATCTTTTCCATCTCCAACTCCCTGCATACCATATTTTGCTAAGCCTTGTTTTACTTTCATTAAGAGTGCTTCCGCACTGGGAAAACCAGCTTCATGCTTATTAAGGTTAGGTTGTACTTTGCCATAGACTTGAATTACTTTTTTTATTGATTCAGGATCGACTCTCGTTTTATGCCAACAAGAGGTTGTAGCAATTAATCCTTTTATATCAATTAGATTAGAATATAAAAGTAAACGAACCAAAGACTGTGTATCGTCCGGGTCAGCTTCGATATCGGTTAATACAATCAATCGATGCTTCCTGTTGGATTCATCCTGCCTGGTTAGATGTGATGAATTTGAAGATTCGCGTGTCAAATTTTGGGTGCATGACCCAAGCATCAATATCGATATCATTCCGATTGAAGATAATTTTTTGATCATTCTTAAATACAGAACCCCACTGATTCTACTGTAAACTTGCAGGTATGATTTAGTAGTTTGATCTGACAATTCTTTTTCTCCTTATTTCTGGTTGACTTCATATACACCAGTATTATAGAAATATATCTATCTTTGTCAATATTTAAAGAAGTTAGTAGTTGGAAGTTAGAATAAAGAAAAAACTTTGCGCTCTCTGTATTAATCAGGGTTTCCAGGGTTCAAGTGAAAAACAAATTAAAATAAAACAACAAATAAAAAATCCTTTTAAATCTGCGTTCATCTGCGTCCCATTATTGGGTGTTGACAATTCCCCTTAAACTATTAAATTCAAACGAAAATGAGGAAAAAATACAGATGAAAGAAAGAAAATACGCGATTTCACCGAAACGCGATGAAGATTATTCCCAGTGGTACCAGGAAGTAATAAAAGCAGCTGACTTGGCTGAAAATTCGCCCGTCAGAGGATGCATGGTAATTAAACCCTGGGGTTTTTCAATCTGGGAAAATATAAAAAAAGAATTGGATATAAGGTTTAAAGAAACCGGTCATAAAAACGCGTATTTTCCACTGTTTATTCCCATAAGCTTTTTGGAAAAGGAAGCAGAGCATGTAGAAGGCTTTGCCAAAGAATGCGCTGTGGTGACTCATCACCGGCTGGAAAAAGGAAAAAACGGAGGGCTAGTACCCGCAGGTGAACTTGAAGAGCCGTTGGTTATACGTCCTACTTCAGAAACAATAATAGGGGCAATGTTTTCAAAATGGGTCCAGTCATATAGAGACCTCCCGTTGTTGATAAACCAATGGGCAAATATAGTCAGATGGGAACTGCGTACCAGAATGTTCCTCCGAACTACAGAATTCTTATGGCAGGAAGGACATACAGTCCATGCTACCAAAGAAGAAGCTGTAGAAGAAACCCTGACTATGCTGAACGTATATTCCAATTTTATGGAAAATAATATGGCAATGCCTGTAATAAAAGGACGCAAGACCGACAACGAAAAATTTCCCGGAGCAGATATAAGCTATTCGGTAGAAGCCATGATGCAGGACCGTAAAGCCCTGCAGGCGGGAACATCTCACTTTCTCGGACAGAACTTCGCTAAGGCTTCGGATATAAAATTTCTGGATAAGGACGAAAAACTCAAATATGCCTATACAACTTCCTGGGGAGTATCTACTCGATTAATAGGTTGCTTAATTATGGTACACAGCGATGATGATGGGCTTGTTTTACCTCCTAAATTATCACCCTTACATATAGTAATATTACCCGTAGTTCCCAATGATAAATTTAAAAATAAAGTTTTCGAATATTGCGATAAAATAAAAAAACAGCTTTCGGATATTACTTACAACAATTCTTCACTTGAGGTTTTTGTTGACAAAAGTGAAATTCCCGGAGGTAGAAAAAAATGGGATTGGGTGAAAAAAGGTGTCCCTATTCGTCTTGAAATAGGTCCAAAGGAAATGGAGGCAAACGAAATCACCCTCAGCAGAAGAGACAAATCCCCATACGAAAACTCCTCTTTAAAGAGCGGAGAATTTATTAAAAACGCACAAAAAATATTAACCAAGATCCAAAATTCACTTTATGATAAAGCCGATAAGTTATTGAAAGATAATACTAAAACAATAGATTCTAAAGAGGAATTCTACGATTTCTTTACCCCTCGTAATCCTGAAAAACCGGAAATACATGGTGGTTTTGTGCATGCATACTTTAGAGGGGATGAGGAAATAGAGAAAAAAATACAGGAAGAGCTAAACGTGTCGATACGCTGCATTCCGCTTGATGAAGAGAACATTAAAGAAGAGGGCAAATGCTTATTTACAGGAAAACCTACCAGACAAAAAGTGATTTTTGGAAAAGCTTATTAATCTTAATCTATCTTTTAACTTGATTTTTATCCATTCGATGTTAATCTTTAATAAATTAATTTTTTAAATGTATACGCTAAGAGATAACAAGAAAGAAAAAGCTTTAATAATAAGTTTAGCGAAAAATAATAAAGAAAAAAAAGCGAAATTTGAAGAATTGAAGGAGTTGGAATCTCTTGCAAAAACAGCAGGAGCTATTCCTATAGAAAAAATTATTCAAATTAAAGAAAAACCGGATACAGCTACCTACATAGGAAAAGGCAAAGCCAGTTATTTAAAGGATATAGACGTAGACATTCTTCTTTTTAACGAATCTCTCTCTCCTGCTCAAATATCAAATCTTGAGGAAATAACAGAAAAAAAAGTTCTTGATAGACAGGATATAATTCTTGACATTTTCGCCCAGCACGCAAGTACAAAATCTGCAAAGATAGAAGTGGAACTTGCGCAGCTCAGTTTTCGTCTAAGTAGATTAACGGGACACGGAGTTGAACTTTCGAGACTTGGAGGAGGAATAGGGACACGGGGTCCAGGAGAAAAGAAATTGGAAGTCGATAGAAGAAAAATAAGAAAAAGAATTAATCATTTAGAAAAAGAATTAAAAAAAGTGGAAAAAACAAGAAACATACAAAGAAAAAACAGAGAAGGAACTTTTAGTGTTGCGCTACTTGGATATACAAACGCCGGAAAAACAACACTTCTAAACGCCTTTACTAATAGTAATGCAGCTGTAGATGATAAACTTTTTGTCACGTTAGACCCTCTTACAAGACTGGCCAAAACTAACGATGGCAATAACTTTCTGCTTATAGATACAGTTGGTTTTATCCGAGGAATACCAACTGAAATAATGTCCTCCTTCAAATCAACTCTCGAAGAAGCCCAAACTTCTAATCTCAGGATTATATTGGTTGATATGTCCTCAGAAAAAATTGAAGAAGAACTTGAAGAAACCAGAAAAGTGATGGATTTTTTGGAAATCAGTGATTTTGATAATATTCTGGTATTTAATAAAATGGATCAAGTAATCGACCCGGTCTTTCTTAATCACATGCAGAAAAAATATCCTGAAGCTGTTTTTATTTCCGCAAAGAAAAATAAAGGACTTGAAGAATTAATGGAGCGAATAGATGCTTATAAAAAGCGTTTCCGGAATTAGGGGCATTGTAGGTGACGGACTTGATCCGGCAATAATTTTAAATTTTGCCGCTAAATTCGGTGAATTTGCATCCGATGAATTTACAGGTAAAAAGAAAATAATCGTTGGTCGGGACTCAAGAATTTCAGGAATTGCACTCAAAAATGCTGTAATTTCAGGTCTCTTAGGGGTTGGTGTTGACGTAATTGACATAGACCTTGCCCCCACTCCCACCTTACTATACAATGTAAAGAAATTGAACGCTTCCGGAGGTATAGTTATTACTGCTTCACACAACCCTGCCGAGTGGAACGCTCTGAAACTTGTCGGTCATGCCGGAGAATTTTTAAACAAAGAAGAAGCCGAAAAATTCCTATCAATGGAAAAAGATAAAATTTCCTGGAAACCGTCGAAAAATTATGGAAAATTAGAAACAAACAAAGAAGCAGTTAAAGAACACATCAAAGGGGTCCTTTCAATCTCAGGAATAAACCCGGAATTAATAAAAAGTAAAAAATTCAAAGTTGCTTTAGATTGTGTAAACGGAGGAGCTTCATTTGCTTTTCAGGAGTTTCTAAATAGCTTAAACGTTGAAATTTATCCGATTTTCTGCGATGGTAGCGGAGAGTTTTTAAGAATACCTGAACCAAGAGCAGAAAATCTTAAGGATTTAGCCAAAAAAGTCAAGGAATCCGGGGCTGATATAGGTTTTGCTACAGATCCCGACGGAGATAGAATTTCTATTGTTTCAGAAGAGGGAATTCCAATAGGTGAAGAATATACTATAGCACTCGCAACAAAAGCTGTTTTAAGCAAAAAGAAAGGACCTGTAGTAGTTAATCTATCCACGACCAAAAGTGTCGAAGATATTGCCAAAAGAGCCGGGGTACCTTTTTACCGTTCCCCTGTCGGTGAAGCAAACGTAGTTAAAGTAATGAAAGAGAAAAAAGCAGTTATAGGCGGAGAAGGCAATGGTGGAGTTATTAATCCCGAAATACAATACACCAGAGACGGAATGGGAGCTATGGCTCTTCTTTTACAATACCTTTCAGAAGAAAAAAAACCTTTTTCGGACATAGTTAATAGCCTTCCGAGATACAAAATGATAAAAGAAGCAATAAAAATGGAAAATAATAATGAAGGGAAAGAATTACTCGAAAAAATAAAGCGTATGAACAAAAATAAGAACTTAGATTTAAGCGACGGAATCAGGTTAACAGAAAACGACGGCTGGGTACACATAAGGATGAGCGGAACCGAACCGATCTTGCGAATCATCGCAGAAGCGGCAACTTTTGAGGGTGCAAAAGAATTAATAGACCTCATAAAAGAACAGGTGGAAAAATAAATGTGCGGAATTGTCGGCTATATAGGAGATAAAGATATCAATTCTGTTTTAATGGCAGGGCTCTGGAGATTAGAATATAGAGGATACGATTCATCAGGGGTAGCCTCCGTAATGGATGGGGATCTGGATGTTAGAAAAGTAAAGGGAAGATTGATGAATCTTCAGAAAATACTTTCAGATAAACCTCTTTCGGGAACTATTGGAATAGGACATACCCGATGGGCAACACATGGAGAGCCCTCGGACCAGAACGCCCACCCTCAAGTAGGTTGCAAAAATTTAATAGCGGTAGTCCACAACGGAATTGTTGAGAACTACTATTCTCTTAAGGAAGAACTGTTAAAAAGAAAACATCTCTTCAAATCCGATACTGATACAGAAGTAATTGCTCACCTGATCGAAGAAAATTATGAAGATGATCTAAAAGAAAGCGTTCTAAAAAGTATATCAAAACTTAAAGGCTCATACGCTATTGCGGTTATTTGTACTGCGGAACCGGATAAAATAATAGTATACAAATATGGTAGTCCTTTAATCGTCGGTATAGGAAAAAACGAAAATATTATTGCTTCCGATATAACGGCACTTCTTGATCATACAAAAGATATTATTACAATGAACGACGGCGAACTGGGCGTTATTCAAAAAAATAAAGTCGAATTTTTCAACAATGAAAACAAAAAAGTTACAAAAGAGAAGAAAAAAATTAAGTGGAGTGCTGAAAGTCTTGGAAAAGGGGATTTCCCGCATTATATGTTAAAAGAAATCCATGAGCAGCCGAATGTAATAAAAAAGAATATCAAACTTAAAATTAAAGGAAACGAATTCAATTTGGGGAAAAACTTCAATTTTTCTCCTAAAGAACTGGCAAATCTATCCCATATAATAATTCAGGCTTGCGGTACCTCCTGGCATGCAGGATATGTAGGCAAATATCTTTTCGAAGATTTTGCTCGTATTCGCACTGAAATCGACATATCTTCGGAATTCAGATATCGAAATCCAATAAGAGATGGAGAGCCTCTTGTAATGGCAATAACTCAATCCGGAGAGACAGCAGATACTCTTGCCGGACTCCGGGAGGCAAAAGCCAAGTTCTTAAAAATTCTTTCTCTGGTTAATGTACAGGGAAGCACTATTGCGCGAGAATCGGACAGCACTATTTATTTGGACGCCGGACCGGAAATTGGAGTAGCATCAACAAAAGCCTTTACATCTCAACTCTTCCAATTATATCTCCTTTCATTACACCTGGCGAAACTCAAATGGATGCTTAATGATTCCGAAATCAGCAAAAAAATAAAAGAAATAAAAGCACTACCGAAAAAGATGAAAGAGATACTCGAAAAAGAAAACGAAATAAAGAAAATAGCTAAAAGATTCAAAAATGCGAAAGATTTTATGTTTATAGGAAGAGGAATCAATTATCCGTCTGCTCTTGAAGGCGCTTTAAAACTTAAAGAAATTTCTTATATTCACGCAACCGGTTATCCTGCAGGAGAAATGAAACATGGTCCTATCGCTCTGATTTCGGAAGGCAGTCCGGTTGTCGCAATTGCTACAAAATCTTCGGTTTATGAAAAAATGTTAAGTAATATTGAGGAATTAAAATCAAGGAAAGCAAGGGTTATTATTATCGGAACAGAGGGCGATAATATAATCAAGAAACTGGGAAGTGATGTGTTTTATATACCTGAATGCTCGGAGAACCTATCCCCTATTCTGGTAAGCATACCGTTGCAACTATTTGCTTACCACATAGCAGTTCTAAACGATAGAGATGTTGACCGTCCGAGAAATCTGGCAAAATCTGTTACCGTAGAATGAATATATTAATATTACTCTCTTTTACTTATTTAACCATGCCCTATAATGGGAAGGTATTCTCTTCCGGTACCGCATTCTCTACAATTAAAGGAGAACCTGAAAATCTTTTTTGGAATCCTGCAGGAATGGGAAAAAATGCATATATTACATCAGCTTACGATTATTCAAGTATGATTTTTGGGTCTTTTGGTAAAATTTGGGAGCTAAATTCTTTCAATTTGGGTTTAGGAGTACAATTAATGCGCAGTGAAGGAATGACCAGGACAAATACGATGAATGATTCAACAGGTGTATTTAATTACCAATCTGCAACTCCTGTAATAGCAGGAAATTTAGAGATAAACAAATACATCATAGGCGCAAAAGTCCTTTTTCCTTATACAACTGTTGATGAATACATGAGTTATGGAATTGGCATAGACATAGGCGGAATTTATACCTTAAACGAATTATTATCTTTTTCTGTTTATATACGGAATTTCGGAAAACAAATTAAAGCTTTTTTAACAGAAAAAGAGAATTTCCCTGTAGATTCAAGGGTTGGAGGACTCCTTAAATCTAATAATATAGTGTTTTCCCTTGAATATAGCTCCCAATTTGGACCATGCTCTTTTATTTCTTATAATATTAACAAAAATTTTGGTCTTATTGCCGGCTATAATGGAAAAATAGGGAAATTTAACGGTATCGAAACTTCTAATTTAGCAGGTTCTTCCTTTGCTATAAACATAAAACACCGTAACATAAATGTTTGTATGGGTGCAATACTCTCCGGACCGCAAGGTTTAAGCAAAACACTCTCTATTTCTTTTATACCTTAAAAAATAAGCTATTCGCTATTCGCCATTTGCTTTTCGCATTAAATCTCCCAACAACACCTAAATTTTTAAAATAGCCAAAAGCTAAAAACGAAAAACGAAGAGCTCTTTTTTTTAACATTTTTAAAATCAAGGTGTTATAAAGAAAAATAAAACTATAAAAACGTAAAAAATAGTCTTAAAAGACCTTGACAAATAAAGAAAATTTTATATTATATAGCCAGATCATTGATAATTGGATAGTTGTCAGGGTTCTCTATAATAAACTCTTTTTCATGAAGGGTTTGATCCTGGCTCAGGACTAACGCTGGTGGTGTGTCTAAGCCATGCAAGTCGTGCGTAGCTTCAGTGGTTTAATTATTACTGAAGTTTAGCGGCGGACGGGTGAGTAACGCGTGAGTAACCTGCCTTTGAGTTAGGAATAGCCTTGAGAAATCAAGGGTAATTCCCAATAATGCCAAAAGGTATAAGCCTGATGGTTAAAGATGTCCTATCTTTAGAAGATATCGCTCATTGAGGGGCTCGCGTCCTATTAGTTTGTTGGTAAGGTAAAGGCTTACCAAGACTGCGATAGGTAGCCGGCTCGAGAGGGTGACCGGCCACGCTGGGACTGAGACACGGCCCAGGCTCCTACGGGAGGCAGCAGGCTAGAAAATTGGACAATGGACGAAAGTCTGATCCAGCGACACCACTTGGGGGATATGAAGGCCTTCGGGTTGTAAACCCCTGTCAAAGAGGACGATGCCTTGAATATCTAATAAATATTCAAGGTGACGGTACTCTAGATAGGAAGTCACGGCTAATTCCGTGCCAGCAGCCGCGGTAATACGGAAGTGGCAAGCGTTGTCCGGAATCACTGGGCGTAAAGAGGACGTAGGCGGATAATTAAGTTGGACGTGAAAACCATCTGCTCAACGGATGGCTGCCGTCCAAAACTGGTTATCTTGAGTCTGACAGAGGAGAGTGGAACTTCTGGTGTAGCGGTGGAATGCGTAGATATCAGAAGGAACACCGACGGCGAAGGCAGCTCTCTGGGTCAAGACTGACGCTGAGGTCCGAAAGCTAGGGTAACAAACGGGATTAGATACCCCGGTAGTCCTAGCCGTAAACGATGGGCACTTGACGTAGGCGATTAAGTCTGCGTCGGAGCTAACGTGTTAAGTGCCCCGCCTGGGGAGTACGTTCGCAAGGATGAAACTCAAAGGAATTGACGGGGACCCGCACAAGCGGTGGAGGATGTGGTTTAATTCGAGGCAACGCGAAGAACCTTACCTGGACTTGACATGTGGGAAGTAGAAACCTGAAAGGGTGACGACCGGTAACCAGCCCGGAGCCTTCACAGGTGCTGCATGGCTGTCGTCAGCTCGTGCTGTGAGGTGTTGGGTTAAGTCCCGTAACGAGCGCAACCCCCTCCTCTTGTTGCCATCAGGTTAAAATAACGCTGGGCACTTGAGAGGAACTGCCCCGGATAACGGGGAGGAAGGTGGGGACGACGTCAAGTCATCATGGCCCTTATGTCCAGGGCTACACACGTCCTACAATGGCCAATACAGAGGGCTGCAAACCCGCAAGGGGGAGCCAATCCCTAAAATTGGTCTCAGTTCGGATTGCAGGATGAAATTCGCCTGCATGAAGCTGGAATCGCTAGTAATCACGGATCAGAATGCCGTGGTGAATACGTTCCCGGGTCTTGTACACACCGCCCGTCACGCCATGGAAGTCGGCAGTACCCAAAGCCATCGACTCTTATAGGGCGATGTCAAAGGTAAGGTTGGTGACTGGGGCGAAGTCGTAACAAGGTAGCCGTGCCGGAAGGCGCTGCTGGATCACCTCCTTTCTACGGAGTAAAACTCCATTAGAAAAGTAAATGTGTATATTAAGCTCTGACAACTATTCAATTATCAATCAAAACAAAAAAACTTATCAATCCCAATAATGTCTTTTTGTAAATATGAGTATCTTATTGTCTATTAATTTGTTAAAATGCTTATATTGAAGTAAAGATTTGGTAATAATAAATAAGAAGTACGCTTGTACTTAATGCGTTTCTTCAATAGTAAAACATTTTAAAAGCCAACAATTAAACTTGTATACGAGTAGATTATTTCAAATACCAAACAAACCATTTGAATGTTTCTTTAAGTCCCTCCTTGAGATTTATTTTAGGTACCCACTTTAGGTCTTTTGTCGCCTTCGTGCAATTAAGATACACTTGCGAAATTTCTCCCTCACGGGCATCCGCCAGCTCGGGTTCCAAATTCTTACCTGAAATATTCTTTAATAATGAATATAGTTCTTGGACCGTAGAAGGTTTACCTGTTCCAATATTATATATTTCTCCGTCTCCCCTATCCATAGATAGAATATTTGCCTCGACTACATCCGAAACGTAAATATAATCCCGTACCATAGTACCATGACCGTACAACACTGATTTCTTTTCTTTTATTAACTGGTTGCAAAATATCGCAATAACACCTGCCTCGCCGTATGGATCCTGTCTGGGCCCATATACATTGCCATAGCGTAAACAGGTAAAAGGGATGTTTTTCCACTGCGAATACACTCTTAGGTAATGCTCGCAGGTTAGCTTAGTCACACCATATGGGGATAAGGGTGCTGGTAATAATTTTTCATCTGCAAATTTTGCGGCTCCATAAATAGCTCCTCCAGTTGAAGAAAAAATAAACTTTTTTATTCCTGTTTTACTAGCGGCTTCCAATAGGTTTAGCGTTCCCCTTATGTTTATCCCTTCATCCCACATAGGTTTCTCTAAGGACTTCCTTACATCAATTTGAGCCGCAAGATGAAAAATAAAAGAAGGAGAATATTTTTCTAAGACAGAATATATATCCTCATCACAAATATCCTTTTTTAAGAATTCCGCCTTCTTATTTAAATTTTTCTCTGAGCCGCTTAAAAGGTTATCGATAATCAAAACTTCAAAACCCATGGAAATCAATCTATCTACAAGATGAGAACCTATGAACCCCGCACCACCGGTAACTAAAATTTTATTCTGCATTCTTGCTTGCCTCCGATCGCAAATAATCTCTTATAAACACATCGATATAGCCGTCAAGTACTTTTTTCGCATCACCTATTTCCGTACCAGTTCTATGATCCTTTACTTTCTGATAAGGATGTAGTATATATGATCTTATTTGATGCCCCCATTCTATATCTTTTTTATTTTTTTCCATCTTCTGTTTTTCTTTTTCCAATTCCTCTAACCGCTTTTGATATAATTTTGATTTTAAAATCCTTTCTGCAATAACTCTATTCTGCATTTGAGAACGTTCGCTTTGACAGGTAACCACAATATTAGTTGGTTTATGTATTAAACGCACAGCTGTATTAGATTTATTTACATGCTGTCCTCCGGGACCGGAAGCTTTGAAAGTTTCCAATTCTATGTCTTCACTTTTTATTTCTATATCAACATCATCTTCTACAAGAAGATATACAAAAACCGAGACAAATGAAGTATGCCTTCTCGCCGCCGAATCAAAAGGAGAAATACGAACCAAACGATGAATTCCACGTTCAGCCTTTAAATATCCATAAGCATAATCACCCTTTACTTCCATAGTCACATCCTTTAAACCTGCTTCATCTCCCTTTTGATAATCTATAATTTTATACTTAAAGCCTCTATCCTCTATCCATCTTGTATACATACGGAAAAGCATAGAAGCCCAATCACAAGATTCGGTACCTCCAGCACCCGGATGTATCGATAATACAGCATCTTTCCTGTCGTTTTTTTCTGAAAGAACAATCCTCAATTCAAAATCTTCTAAGTTATCTCTTATTTTATTTTCTTCCCTCTCTATAAGTTCAACACTTTCACCGATACCTTCTAATTCACAAAGATATTCTACATTTTCCTTATACTCTTCCCATTCTTTCATCAAAGATTCTGTTTCTTGAATTTGTTTCATGGTTTGTTTTGCTTTTTGGGGATCATCCCAGAAATTTTTTTTTCTACTTTTTTCCTGTAATTCAACTAATAAATTTTGTTTTTTATCCGTTTCAAATATACCTCCCGAGTTTCCCCACCCATTCTCTCAACTTACCAACTGACATCTCTACCTCCTAAATACTTCTCTACCAATTCTATTTCTCCTTTTTTATCGGAAATCTTTCCAATCCATCTTCCTTCTATTATTCGCTTCATTAATTTTCCGATTTCAGGACTTTCCTTCGCCCCCAATTTTTTAATATCTTCCCCATTCAACTCAGGTTTGAGTTTTTCTCTATTATCAAAGAAATTCTCAATTATTATTGAGTTTTTAGGATATCTGGCAAATAAGTACAACAAAGAGTAATCTTCAAGTTGAAACAGCTTATGTACGACTTTTATAGCCCTTAATGCCTTACTATCAAGCTCTTTTACACATTTAACTTGCCGAATAAAACTTCTCTCAAAAGTATATTTGCTAACAGATTTTCTCTCTATAAGTGCCATTATTAGAGTATCAATAGGATTTACACCAAATTGTATTGATCCCACATCAATTCTTTCTAAAAATCCCTGTCCCGGATAGGAAAAACCCAATACTTTTAAAACACCATATTTTTTCAAATAGTTCAAAACATCTGAACCATCCTTCAAGGATAATCTTATCTCTTTCCATAGTCTTTCCGGCGTCAAATATTTCAAAAACTTCAAGTCCCTGTAAAGATACTTCTTTGTTTTTTCTTCTATATCAAAAGAAAGCTCCATAGAAAACCTTATAGCCCTGAAAATTCTGGTAGGATCTTCCTTAAAGCTATCGGGATGGAGAACTCGGAGAAGCTTCTTTTGACAATCCAAAAGACCATTAAACGGATCATTTAAGTTACCAAAAGCAGCAGGATTTAAATCCGCTGCTATAGCATTGACGGTAAAATCTCTCCTTTTAAGGTCAACCATTAGATCCTTTGTTCTACGAATTTTCGGAAGGGCAACCTTGTTCTTAGGATATACTTCACTGCGAGCAGTTACAAAATCAATTTTTGAAGAATCTACCCATTCAACCGTAGCGTTAGGAAAACAACGCCTATAAATAAGTTTACCGCCAACTTTCTTACTAAAAACCTTAGCTAATTTAACAGCATTGCCAATACATACAATATCAATATCCTGGAATGACCTTCCAAACAGGATATCACGTACAGGACCTCCCACAAGATACACAGAATACCCCATTTCCTTGGCAATTTTTCCAATTTCTCTGAAAACACTTCTTAGTTCAGATTCAAAATTAATCCGTCTCATTTAAAATCGCCTCTGTTACATTTTCCGGTAATATACCATCCGCCTCAGCCAGAAAGTTAATAATTATCCTGTGATCAAAAACGCAGTGGACAATACTCTTAACATCTTCAATTGAGGGTGTTGGTCTTCCATGAATGAATGCCCTTGCCTTAGCACCAGCTAACAGATATTGTCCTCCTCTTGGGCTTACACCCCATTCAACGTATTTCTTAACAAATTCAATTTTACTCATCTCGGGTCTGGAATTACTCAGAAGTTTTGCAATAAAATCTACTATTTTCTTACTTGCAGGTATTGATTTAATTACATTCTGGAATTCAAGTAATTCCTTTGGATTAGTAACCTTCTTAATCTCCGAGGAAAAACTTCTTGGCGGACTGGCAATTATATCTTTTTCCTCTTTTTCCCGGGGATAACTTATTTTTAAGGATAACATAAATCGGTCAAGTTGAGCTTCCGGAAGGGGATAAGTTCCCTCCTGTTCAATAGGATTCTGAGTTGCAATAACAACGAAAGGAGACTCAATAGGATAAACCTCTCTTCCGTAAGTAACTCTTTTTTCTTGCATTGCTTCAAGCAAAGCCGATTGGGTTCTGGGAGGTGTTCTATTTATTTCGTCAGCTAAAACAAAATTTGCGAATACAGGTCCTTTTATAAAATTAAAAAACCTACCTCCTTTTTTATCCTTCTGTATAATTTCAGTTCCGGTTATGTCAGTTGGCATTAAATCCGGTGTAAATTGTATCCGTGAAAATGTTAAACCAAGAGCCCTGGCCAACGTGCTTGCTAACAGAGTCTTAGCTAATCCTGGCACACCAACAATCAAACAATGCCCCTCCGAAAGGACAGACAATAACAACAATTCAATTATTTTATCCTGACCTATTATAGTCTCATGGACCCTGTTTAATATTTTTTTTCCAAAATCATTCATCTAAAATTCCCTTTTAAATGTATTAAGTATGATATCTACTTCCTCAAGAAAAGGCCATTTCTTTTTGCCCGGTGCAAACACATGCCCATCAAGAAAATACCATATCCCCTCTTTTTTGAAGATATAACTGACAAAAGGCCCTCCCATTGGACCTCCCTTAACTTTCTCATTTATCCAAACACCTTTTAGTTGAACTGCTTTTATATTCTTGAATTTTATAGTATCTAATGAAATCAATCTCAGAAATTCATTTTCTTTTCCCGCTGAGTTTACAGCAATACTATCCATATAAACTTCATCTCCATTAAAGTGTTTTGAAAAAAGACTATCACGAAATTTAATTGGATCTTTTATAACTAGGGTTCGAGACAAAAGAGTAATCAATCTATCCGGGTTTTTTCTCGCATAACTGATAAAATCATCTTCATTCTCCACCAACCTATAACCCAATGGAAGTTTGTATGACGCACCTAATAAGCTCTCCATTCTCTCGGTCTCTTTTTCCTGATATCCACTCATATAAACTACTTTTGTAAATCTTGCTTTTTCTTCCTCTCTAATAATTCTATAAACAGTTTCTGATGAACGGTCAAGAAGTTTTTGAGTTTCCCCAGTATTCTCTCCAGCTATTACTACTACGGTTTGAAGTCTAACCCACAGATCTTTCTCTAAAAAAAGTTGAGCTCCTTTTTTAAGTTCCTGTTTTGCCTCTTCACCTAATAAATCATCCATGTAGCTCTCTTTGGAGTTACCTACAACAACTATATTTCTCCAGAATTTATAACGATCAAATTCAGACAAACTGCCTATCTCTACATTGAAAACATTTTCCTCTGATGGATAATATTGGGTTTTTTCCAAAACGTTAATTAACGAATCCACCTGGAAAATAGCAGGAGCAATAAGAATCACCGAATCCCTGGAGCCTATCGAATGAGGAAGCGAAACTCTTTTACATCCATTAATTGTTAAAATTAACACCAAGAGAGTTAAGCAAATTCCGTGCTTCTTTATCATCTCTATATACCTCCAACCATTTTTTTAACAGATAAATTGACATTGCAGTATCATTTTTAAAATTATAATTGTACATAAAAACATTACCGAAAATTTGCTTTTCGTTTAATAACTCTTTAATTAATTCTTCTTTCTTATAATCTTCTCCTATTTCCGTATACAAATCCAACAATCCCATATAACCATTTATCGATTCTCTTTCTGAGGACCCTACTAAATTTTTGAACTCATTTTCTATTATTTGTATCATTATCCTTCTTTCTTCCTCCGGAATATCTTTATTCATCGCCAATTCATCCAATAATAACTGTCCTTTAAAAAAGTGCAGTATGGATAAATCTCCTTTATCTATAAGTTCTTCAACGAGAACCGCTAAACTATCAGGTTTCTCAGAAACAAGATAAAGATCTCTCAATTCATTAAATATCATTACTAACAACGCATTATCTTTAGTAAGTCTTATACATAACTCAAGCAATCGGGCAGATTTCTTAAGTTTCTTTTTATTTTCTTCACTTAAATTCAGTTTGTCTTTTTTAATATTTAAAAACATACCGGAAGGCAAAACCTCTTTTTTTAGATTAGAACCAAATTGGTAAAGAACAGAGACATAATTTTGTATTATTCTTCCCTCGGAAGACCCTATATAAACATTGGGATTACTTATTGAACTAAAATCCAATTTATTTTCGAACAAATAAAGAAAACGAGGAATATCCATCATATTTATACCTTTCTTCCCTACCAGTTTATGCACAAGGCTTTCCAATAATAAATGGTCCTGTAGCCATTTTTTATTACCAGGAGATACTGTGGCAGAGAAATAAATATTTATAGAGGGATTAAAATCATCTTTTATATATTTCTCGACAAAAGAATCGTGCGGTAGTGTCAGTGCAATAAATGTTGGTTTTATACCCTGAGAGGAAAGAATAATATTACGAATGGTAATTTCTTTACGTTGAATTATCTTTCCATCCTTCGTCCTTAAATATGGAAGGCTTTCTATAACCCAGTCTCCGAATTCCATATCTATTTTTTCATTTCTCCTTTCTCTTAAATATGCAGTTTCCATATTGGTTCCTCTAAAAGGAGAATCGAAATCCATTGGTATTCCGTCAGTCTTAAGTTGTCTTATATACCAAGGGGTATTCATGAGCGCAATACATGCTACCCGAACTCCTTTTTTATTTTGAGAGTCAAATTTTCTAAATCCTTTTACCTCCTGAAAAAACCAGAGCGGAAATGTATCATTATCTCCGTTGGTAAAAAGAATGGAATTCTCTTCAGGGCTTACAAGAAGATTATAAGCATACTCATGAGCAATCCAGTTTTCTCTTCTGTTTGCATGACTCTTTATATTGGAAATCAAAGGAATAAACCCTATAACAAAACTTAAGGCAATGATACAATATCCAAAAGAAATTTTCCTTTTTTTCAATTGCTCGTAAATCCAGTACAATGCAAGCGCCACATAAAACATAAAAAAGAAGAAGCCGGAACTCCAGAAATAATCTCTTTCTCTCGGTTCCCTCGGTTGATGCGCCGGATTGGGATCTGAAGGAGAAAATTCATGATTTAAGTAAACAACCAATCCTATGGTCACAAGTATATAAAGTATAAAAATTAAGTAAAAAGATTTTCTGTCTTTCTTGAAATGTATGAACATTCCCCCTAAACCGATTAAAACATATGACCAGGTTCCAATTACCGATATATTGCGAAGTAAAATACTCGTAATCTCTCTCGGATATGGGAAAAATTGCCACGAGAAATACTTAAAGAACACCTTAAGTTGTTCCACAAATGCGGGTATTACACCTAAATTAGTTTCCCAGGAAGTATGCCTGATGAATATATTATCACTTCCGTATTGTTTTCTAGATATTACGTCCCATAACTTCAGCCAGGTTGTAGGGTCCGACTCGTTTATAGCAGGATTTGCTTGTGCCCTTATTATTAAATACAGATAGGTAGATATTCCTACAACGATAAGTAAAAGCGCAGCAGATATTAGCTTTGGATTCTTGAATATTTTCCAGTCTATTAAAAGTATAAATACTAAAGCTCCGGGCAATAAAAGCAACGGCAACAAATGAACACCGAAAGATAAAGCCAGTAAGTAAACCAAAAGAAGAAGTAAATTATTGTTTCCTGTTCTACCCCTATTATCATCCCAGAGAAGAACCATCCATACACCCATTGTAAGTATGAGAAGTGTAGCAGCATATACTTCCGCTTCGACAGCACTATCCCAAACACTAAAACAGAATCCTGCACCTATAGATGCGAATATTGCTATTAAGTTATTACCAAGGGAAAGTTTTTTATCTTTATTTTCCTTAAATCTACTTAATACTTTAAGAATAATAAGGTAAAGAAACCCTCCGGCTACAGCACTACAAAGAACAGAAATAAAATTTATTCTCTTTGCAACTTCATTAAAAGGGAGAAAAATATCAAACACTCTCCCTATTAAAACGTAAAGAGGCGTTCCCGGAGGATGCGCAACTCCTAAAATGTGAGAACAGGCTATGAATTCTCCGCAATCCCAGAGTGAAACAGTAGGAGCAATTGTGTATAGATATATTAAAAATAAAACAACAAAGACAGATGAAAAACCTATTGCTTCCTTTCTAATAAAATTCTTTTTAAACAAAAAACCTCTCCTTATTAATAAAGTCGACTATTTTTTCAACATATCCTGTATAGTTGATTTCAATTCTTTAATATCCAAATCACCGTAATAGTCTCCGCCTACAGCCATAGATATCGAACCTGTTTCTTCCGATACAACCAGACATATTGAATCCGTTTCTTCCGTAAGACCGATAGCTGCTCTGTGTCTTGTTCCCAACGTAGGACTCAAATCCGGATGATCAGTCAAAGGCAATATGCTTTTCGCCGCAACTATATAATCCTCCTGTATAATCACCGCTCCATCGTGAAGAGGTGAATATATCGAAAATATCGAAACCAGAAGGTCCGAAGAAACAACCGCCTCCATCTTAATCCCTGTTCGTATATAAGCATCAAGAGGAACTTTCCTTTCTACAGCAATTAAAGCCCCAATTCTTTTATCGGAAAGTTGAATGATAGCCTTACTAACTTCTTCCGACACGGTTTCAATATCTTCTTGAATAAAATAACCAAGTTTACTTGATTTCCCGAGATTAATAAGCGCCCTTCTTATCTCAGGTTGGAAAATTATAATAAAAACAATTATCCAAAGATCTCGTAGTCCACGCATAATAATTTTCATTGTTGGAAGATTCAGTACGTTACTTATAATAGCAAGAATCAAAATAAGCATAAATCCTGAAAGCATAGGTATCGACCTTGTGTTGGAAAAAAATCTTATAATCATAAAAATAAGCGCTGCTACAATAATAATATCAAGGGCATCTAACCAGGAAAAATCAATCATTCTTCCTCCAAAATTGTAGAAATAACCGAAAGGGCATTCCTGGTTTGTCTTACGTCGTGTACCCTGAAGATTGAGGCACCCTTCAAATAAGAATAAATTGCGCTGGCCAACGAACCATCAAGTCTTTCAGTCGCCTCATCACCGGTTATTCTTCCGATAAATGATTTTCTCGATGTACCTATAAGAATAGGAAACCCATATGACGTAAATTCTTCTAATTTTGACAAAATTATTAAATTATCCACCTGTCTTTTTCCGAATCCTATTCCCGGGTCCAATATTATTTTATCTTCACCAATACCGTTTGACAAACAAAATTCTATCCTTTCTTCAAAAAATTCTCCTATTTCTATCATAACATCATCATAATAAGGCTCTTGCTGCATTGTCTCAGGCAATCCTTTCATATGCATAAGAACTACTTTGGAATCATAATTACGTATAACATCTATCATTTCCTTATCCGTTCTTAGCGCAGATATATCGTTAACAATTGTGGCTCCTTTAGATAATGCGACTTCAGCCACTTTAGATTTATAAGTATCTATTGAAATCGCTATAGAAGTCTTTTTAAATAACGGAAAAACCCTTTCTAATCTATTTAACTCTTCCTGAACGTCCAATCGGGCAGAACCAGGTCTTGAAGATTCAGCACCAACATCTATAATATCAGCTCCTTCTTTCTTTATTTCTTCAAAGCGCTGTGAAGCGTCTTTCTCGGAAAAATAATCCCCACCATCAGAAAAGGAATCAGGAGTAACGTTAAGAACACCCATGATTGAAAATTCCCCTAAAGGTTTATCAGCTCTTAATATCTGAAATATTTTATCACCAACTTCAGGTAATCCGAAGGGCTGTTTCTTTAGTTCCTCAGAAATCAACTTCAGTTCCCGCACCGTTCCGGGAAGGAGTACTGTGGACTTCTCAACATTGTTTACTATAACATTTTGGTTGACGACAGCATCACTACCACGCGAAATTGCAACCTGTTTTATGATATTGGCAGCAGCAGAAGAAACATCATCTATTTCCAATACCTGAAAAAGGGTCTTTTCAGCCATCACTTCCTGAACGTCATTATAAACGCCCACAGTTTTCATAGCCTTTTCCGCATCACTTAAAGTTTTGATTGATTTCTTTTTAACTCTCATAACCAATAAGATTTAAAGCCTCAAGACGGGTCGTTTCCTTTCTAAAGGCTCCTCTTATAGCAGAAGTTACAGTTTTCTGTCCTATTTTTTTAAACCCCTGGATTTCAAGACAAAGTTGTCGGGCTTCTAAAATCACAAGGGTCCCCATAGGCTTCAATACATTCATTATAGAATCAGCGATTTGGGCAGTCATTCTTTCTTGTATTTGAAGACGCTCGGAATAAATTTGAACTATATCTATCAAATTCGAGTAACCGGTTATTTTATCATCCTTCGGTATATAAGCTATATGGGCTTTACCAAAAAAAGGCAAAAGATGATGTTCGCAAAAAGAATAAAAAGATATATCCTTTAGTATTATAATTTCATCATAATGCGGAGTACTGTAAACTCTTATTGCCTTCTCCGGTTTTTCATTTATACCTTTAAAAACATCCGAATACATCTTAGCCACCCTCTGTGGTGTACGCTTTAAACCCTCTCTATCCGGGTCGTCTCCAATAGCTTTAATTATTTCTCTTATTGCTTTTTCTATTCTTTTTTGATCCATAAACTATCTCTTTAACTTCCTCACCTGTAAGAACTTCTCTTTCCAGAAGAGCGTTTGCGATTTTATCCAGTTTGGTTTTATTCTTTTTCATAATGCTTTTCGCCGAGCTGTGAGCTTTTTCTACGAATTTTTTAATTTCAAGGTCAACCTGACGAGCAGTATCTTCGGAATAATCCCTTTCTCTAGCAAGTGTTTTACCTAAAAAAATACCATCAGTACCACTTTCAAGCGTAACGGCACCGATACTATCACTCATACCCCATTCACATATCATCTTTCTTGCTATCTCAGTTGCGTTTTGAAGGTCATTACCTGCGCCGGTGGTTTCTGATTTGAACTTTAACTCTTCTGCTGCTCTTCCCCCGAGCAAAACGATTAAGCCTGCTTCAAGATACTCTTTAGAATAAGTTCTCTTATCATCAAGAGGTAACGATTGAGTCAAACCAAGTGATGCGCCCCGCGGTATTATCGTCACTTTATGTATAGGATCACTTTTCTCGGTAAAAAGTGAAGCAAGAGTATGCCCTGCCTCATGGTATGCGATAAGCTCCTTTTCTTCCTCAGAGAGTATCATCGACTTTCTTTCCGTTCCCATTAAAATTTTATCTTTTGCTTCATCAAAATCTTCACTTTCGACCTTATTTTTTCCTCGTGAGGCCGCAATTAAAGCTGCCTCATTACATAGATTTTGGATATCCGCTCCACTAAAACCGGGAGTAGTTTTAGCAAATACGGATAAATCTAAGCCATCGACTAAAGGTATTTTTTCCGTGTGAACCTTAAGTATAGCTTCCCTCCCTTTCATATCAGGCATAGGAACAACAACCCTCCTGTCAAAACGACCGGGTCTAAGCAAAGCAGGATCAAGTATATCGGGTCTATTCGTCGCAGAAATTATAATAATACCCTGATTGGGATCAAAACCATCCATTTCCACAAGTAAAGCATTCAGTGTTTGTTCTCGCTCATCATGTCCTCCTCCAATTCCGGCTCCCCTGTGGCGACCAACCGCATCTATCTCATCAATAAAAACTATACATGGAGTATTTATTTTTGCTTTCTTAAATAAATCCCTGACTCTGGAAGCGCCAACTCCCACAAACATTTCCACAAAATCAGATCCGCTTATGGAATAAAAAGGGACTCGCGATTCACCGGCAACAGCTCTTGCCAGGAGAGTCTTTCCTGTACCCGGTGCACCAACCAGTAAAACACCCTTTGGAATTTGAGCCCCCAATTTCTTAAACTTAGAAGGATTTTTAAGAAATTCAACAATTTCCTGTAATTCCTGTTTGGCTTCATCAACACCCGCTACATTTTCAAATGTAACATCTACAGAGGTAAAGCGTATCTCTCTTGCTCTACTCTGTCCAAAACTTAAAGCTTCATTTGCGCTTCCGCGAAGTCTATTCATTACAAAAAACAATAAAAATACCATTAACAAAACAGGCAATAAGAACTGCCCTACAATTTTCAGCATATCTATCTTGATTTCTGTTTTTACTTCTATGCCTCTTTTAACTAATTCCTTTGGCAATTCGGCATCTTCAAAAGCAAGACGAGTTTCTATTACTCCGTCCTGTCCCATTACTTCCGCAGTTATTTCCATACCCGAAAAGGTTACCTTTCTTATCTTTTCTTCTTCTACCAATTGCCAAAATTTAGTAAAACTCACCTCTTTAGGTTTCTCAATCTGGGTATATTGAAGCAGAATGTACAAACCGCCAAAAACTGCAACCCAGATTAATACCGCTTTAAAAAACTGGTTTCTTCTTTGCTGTTCTTTTTTACTTTTTTTCTCCGGCATTTGCCACCTCTTTGTATCTAATTTTTAGTATTTTCTCTGTTTTTTTGAGAACGGGTGCTCTATTACTTCTTTTAATACCCGGAATTAAAATTATACCCTTTTTATCGTAAATAATCGGGTGAATGTTCCTTAGGACTCTGGGTACCTTATTGTTAATAAATAAATCTTTTATCTTTTTGCTATCCTCAGTTCCAAAAGCAACAAGACGATCTCCAATTTTCTTTCTTCTCACCATTAATGGCAATTCCAAACAATCAAGGTCAAAAAATTCACAACCATTTGCCTGCAATTTTACCGGCGGCGAGATAACTTCTGTTTCGATATTGTAATATCCATATAACGTTTCACCGGGTAAAGACAATTCTTTTTCTTTTTCCGCTATATTTTTCGCAACAATTACCCGGGAAGGTATTATCTCAAGGTACGCACTTTTCAATTTGACAATTCCTCTTGCCGGTAAATTCTTTAAATGAGCTCTTTTAAGTTCCAGATCGCTATTGAAAATTGAGAGCATTTTCTTTAAAATTAAGAACTTACAGGCAGAAGGAAGTTTTTGGAAATCAGCCCTGTTAATCTCCGCGTAATTTAAATGGTGTGTTATCTTAATAGAATCTATCAATCCATTTAATGCTTTTTCCACATCTTTTAAATTATCAATACTTCTGCTTATATTCCCAATTGAACCTTCCGTAATTTCTTCCAATAAAGGAATAAGCTTTAATCTTATCTTATTTCTAAGATAAACCTCACTTTTATTGGAAGGGTCATTATAAAAAGCTATTTTGTTTTCCTTAAGGTAATTAATTATCTCATTTTTTCTAAAATCCAAAAGCGGACGTAGAATATCTCCATCCTTATAACTCATCTGAGAGAGACCAAATCCTGAACCTCTTAATAGTCTGATAAAAAAATTCTCTATTTTATCATCAAAGTTATGACCTAAAGCTATTAAATCAGCATTTTCTTCCTTTTTTACGCCTTTAAGAGAAGAAAGCCTTAAATTTCTGGCACCTTCTTCAATAGAAAAAGAAAACTTATTACAGTAATCTCTGACGTCTGCCCCATTGATTAGCAACTTAAGTCCTCTTTTTTTTGCTTCTCTTTTCACAAAATTCTCCTCATCTTTAGAATCTTCCCGAAGATTATGGTTAAAATACGCAAGAACAACTTCTACATCACTATAATCCAAGAATACCTCTGTAAGTAATGTAGAATCCGGTCCTCCGGAGTATCCTATTATTATCTTCTGACCCCCCTTAAGGAGTCCCTTTTCTTTCAGTACTTTTTTTATTCGTTTAATCACTTTTGAATATAACAATATATAGTCATTTTTCAAGTGTAATCTTTGAAAAAGAGTATTTTAAGCTAAATTCACGGGCAAATTAACCACAAGATTTACACAAGATTATCACCAGATTGCCCAACCTCTCCCTTATTTAATTGTTTTTTTTGTTACTAACCAACATTGCTTCTGTTTTAGAATTTGTGCTTGACATTAACAAGGTTTCTCTTATTATTAATATAAAAGATTAATATGAAAACAAGGAATTATTTCTTACTATCGATAATATTTTTGTTGTTTCTTAATTTATCTCTTTTATCGGGAGATATTGAATTTAACATTTCTCTTAATAAGAAAAGTTTTCTTGAAAGAGAAACAATATGGGTTAAATGTACCGTTACAAACAACGGCAACTCTCCACAAAAAATTCTATTATTTAATGATGTTATGCTAGAAAGAATCCGTTTTTTTCTTATTCCCGAAGATACAAACAATCTAATTAATCCCATCGTAATTTTCGTTAGTTCTTTCTCTGAACCTTTAGTCTTAGTTGAACCCGCAGATAGTATAGTTGCATACGCAAACCTTCTTCAAAAGGTAGAATCAGCAAAGAGTCTTCAACAGAAGGAAATAGAATTTCTTAAGAAGCGAGGGCTACTTAATAAAGGAGATTTGCCCCCCCTTAAACCTCGTCTACACTCACTAGTCGGCTATCTTAAACCTGGAAGGTACAAACTTCAAGCTTGCTATCCAACAAGATGGTATGAGAAAGACGGAAGAGAAGATATATATTCCGATACACTTGAATTCGAGATAATGCCTTCAATTGGGGAAGAAAAAGAAGCATTGCAACTTCTTGAGAAAGGTAAATATATAGAACTTTTCGAGAAATATCCCGAAAGTATTTACGCTCATTGTGCCCTTCATGATTATGTCTATAAACGCTCATTGTCAAGCCTTAATAGACAAGAGCGAGAGAATCTTATTGAAGTCTTTATGAAACAATTTAAAAAATATCCGAATTCTCCAACAATCAAATACCTAGACTTGCAAGCATTTCTTCAGCTTCATTTAGATATGGGTATTTTAAAAGAAGGAAGAACCAAACTCAAAAACATTTCCGAAAAAAATCCGGACAGCTACCTTTCCAAAATGATTAAGGACTTTTTAAAATCAACTGAGAGAAACAGCATATATTCAATCGAAGATACAACAGAAGATACAACAAAAGAGTACAAAAACAAAAAAAATTAACCACAGAGAACACAGAGAAAAAAAAAGAACACACAGAGAGCATAGAGGAAAAAATAAAAATATATTGTGTTGTTTAAAACCCATCCCACAACTCCAAATTATTCTCACACAAAGAACACAAAGACACAAAACCTACAAATAAGATTAGGAGCAGTGTAGTTAGCACTTCAAGGATTAGGGATTAAGTGATAATTGTTTTTTCTTAATCCTATCTTTTCTTACTTGCTTTACTGCTAATCCTTAATCCTCGACTGTCTTCCTGCTTATCTACTAATTCTAAATCGGCTCTCTACTCCCTAAAACCTAATTTTTGTCTCTTGACATCTTAATCTTTTTATATAACTTTTTATCCATCTTAGCCGGGGTGGCGGAATCGGTAGACGCGCATGGTTGAGGGCCATGTGGGATATTATCCTGTGGGGGTTCAAATCCCCCCTCCGGCATTTAAAATCCCAATAAAAAAGGGCAACTAAGCCCATCAGAAGCCTCTCAGACGCCCATAAAAGCTCCACAAGACATTTTTTTCTATAATATTTTAAGAGAAAAGCGAAGAAAGTGGGTTGACATCAATACTATAATTATTATATTAAGAATGATAGTGGAAGGAGACTCAATGAAAGAAAAAAAGACTTTAGAAAAAGAATTTAAGTATTATCTTGAACACCAAAATGAGCTTGTTAAAGAATATAATGGCAAATATATTGTCATTAAGAATTGTCAAGTTATAGGTGCTTATGACGATGAACTTCAAGCTATTGAAGAAACATCTAAAGAACATGAATTGGGTACTTTTTTGGTTCAGAAATGTGAACCTGGTGAAGAAAGTTATACACAAACTTTCCATTCACGAGTGAGTTTTGCCTAATATTAAACAATATTCTCCGAGGAGTTTTTCTTTACATTTTAACGGTCTGGCCAGAGAACTAAAATCCCCTATAAAAATTTGTGCAGGTTTTGATCCAAACAAAATATCTACTCTACCTAAACCTAAGCTTGAATCCTTTAAGGCATTATGGGATACAGGAGCCACAGGCGTAGCAATCACACAAAATATTATTGATAAATGCAATTTAAAACCAACGGGTATGACCAAAGTTTATGCTGCCGAGAGAGCGTATATATCAGAAACATTTCTCATTAATATTATGCTACCGCAAGGCGTTGGAATACCCAACGTTACCGCTACAAAAGCGGAAGCTTTTGGCTTTGATGTATTAATCGGTATGAATATTATTACTCACGGAGACTTTGTTATAACCAACAAAGGTTTCAAAACAACATTTTCGTTTCGTATCCCCTCAACAGATTACATAGAATTTATAAACGAAAAAACAATAACTAAAGAACCCCCTATTAAGAGAAAAACCCCTAAAACAAAAAGAAACGATCCATGCCCTTGTGGGAGTGGCAAAAAATACAAAAACTGTTGCGGGAAAAAATAGAATCTATTAATCAAGATAAATACAAAAACTTTGGCAAGCTAAAATTTTATAGAACATATTAAATATGAAATTATTCTTACAAATATCTAATTTTTTTATTTCTAATAAAGCACTCCTTGTTTCAGGCTTTATTAATATTATTACCACTATTGTCGGAGTTATCGCGGGTATCTTAATTGCAAGAAGGAAATTCTTTACGAAAGACAATTGGAAGTATTCACACAATTAATAAAATCAACACAAACAGTAATGTTTAAAATGTATACTTCTTATAAAGAGGGCACGGGCTATTCCGATAAAGACAAAGAAAAGATAGCTCCCCTTATAGACAAAGCAATCGACACTTTCTGGGGAAATTATTTTTTATTACCAAAATTATTGTATGAAAAATTCTCAGACCTTAGATTAGATTTAGCAACCTATCTTATCGAAAACAAGAGTGCAAAACCCCTTCTTAAAGATATGAACGACATAATAAAAGAAGCTAAGGGACTCTTTAAAATCGAAGAATTAACTTTAGATACTAAGGAACTACTTAACAAATACTTGTCTCTCCACAACCAAATAGAGAAAAAGACAACAAAAGACCAATCTCCAAATAAATAATAAAACACATTCTGTTACCATCTTGTCACCGTAATTCGCCGAAACAGACAAAAACTAAAGAATACAACACACCAACACAACAAAATCATTTAGTTACAAACCTTTAAAGTAAAAATCCAGCGATAATAATAGTTACACAAAATACATAAGGCTCCGTCCCCCCTCCGGCATTTAAAATCCCAATAAAAGGGCAACTAAGCCCATCAGAAGCCTCTCAGGCGCTCATAAAAGCCTCACAAGATGTTTTTTCCCAATCCATACAATTACTTGACTTTAATCGAAATTTGTCTTATAATTAAAGAAAAGGAGAGGCAAAATGGCAATAAACGAAGATTTTATATCAATCGAACAAGCTTTTGCAGAACTTGAAGGTGATGGTATTTCTTTTAAGAAAGCTTTCATTTCTACAGATGCCTTCAAAAAGAAAGATCCCCAACTACTCGGAGAACTAATTGAAGAAACGTCAATCATACTTGAAGAAAGAGCCAGAAACATCGAATTCGAAGAATGGGAAGAAACCGGAGAAGATATGCCTTATAATACCCTTCATCTTGGAATTCAAAGAATCAGAGAATTAGGTGGACTTATAAAAAAACTAGAAAAAATTGACAGCTATTATCTGGATTGGACATTAATGAGTGAATTCGCTAGAGTTATTGCTTCCCTACTAAATCATATCAATAAAACGAGATAACATAGCTAAATAAAATATTAAAATTTAAAAAGTAAAATGACAAATAAAAATGCAAAATTTAAAAGATGATAGCATACGGATTTGAGCAGACTAAAAAGGATTATTTACGTGATGGTTTTTTTGTTAATTTTTGAACTTTGATTTGTAATTTTCAATTTTGATATTTGATTTTTACATTTTGGTAGCTTTGATACACCAAGATAAGACTAGCCTTTTTAGCAAATAAATAGTACCAACTAAATAATACCAAAGAATTCTATTTTACAACAATATTACTATCTTCGTTTTGTTCGGCGGATCGCAAGGATTCTTCCGCTTTAGCCAAAAACTCCTCAAGGACAGAATATCCTTCCGTAACCTCGGCGCCACCCTGACAAAGTGTTATATCCATATCTCCCTTTTCCGTAGCTACAGGTGAACTCGAAGCGGCTTCCTGAAGCCGCTCGGCAATTTTTTGTACTGCAGATTTGTCAGCCTCCGGCAATAAAAGAACTAACTTATCATCATCGTAACGACCAAAATAATCAAGATCTCTAATCTTTAATTTACAACGATTTGTCACTTCAGAGAATACCTTATCAGCAATTTCCGCATTATGTTCAGACTTAATTAGACCAAAATTCTTAATAGTAATCAAAATTACCGATAGAGGTCTCTGGAAACGTTGAGAACGTATAAATTCACACTCGGCAAGATCAAGAAAATATTCCCTGTTATACAAACCTGTTAATTCATCAGTGGTTTCGTCTAAACCTGAAAGTCTCTTCCTCAACTCTTTCAATTCATTTATTAGTTGACCCTTTGACTGGTCCTTGTATGTCATATATTCCTCCTAAATATCTTTAAATAACTAAAAAAAGATTTTCTTTCCGTTTTATAATTATAAATTTTTTTTTTAATGAGTCAAGTGTTTGATTTGAATAAATAAAAAAAATTTTAATCATAAAAACTTATTCTTACACAAAGACACAGAGCCACACCACACCACATTTTTTATTTTATTTTTCCCATTTAACCATTTAACGATTCAACAATTTAACTGCAACAACTTAGATTTTTCAAATCTAAGTTGTTGCCAAGTATCCGGTTATAGCCTCAGCGAGCTTCATATCTAAAGGATAAGTGATTTTTATATTGAATGGGTCGCCTTCCACCCAGTGAATAGCATAATTCAATTTCTCCGCGAAAGCTAATTCATCGGTAAAAACCTGTCTGGAAAATAGACTTACAATATGTCCTAATATTTTCCTACTAAAACCCTGCGGAGTCTGCACTTGCAGTAAATTACTTCTGGCTCTTGTCCATAAAATTTCACTTTCTTTGTAAATCTTCAATGTATCTCTTACCGGTATACCCGGCGCGCAAACACCAAATGCTTTAACGCCTTTTACTACTCTATCAATTAACTCAACACTAACAAAAGGTCTAACAGCATCATGAATCAGTACAATATCCTCAGAAGTTTCTTTAAACCCATTATACACGGAGTCCTGTCTCTTTTCTCCACCTGATACGACATTAACTTTACTGCCAAACTCAGCTATTATTTCTTCACCAATTGAAAGTTTTTCTTTCGGAACGACAAGGACAATTTTTTTAACTCCGTAATCAAGAAACTTTTCTATCGGATAAAATAGAATCTGTTTTCCCGCTACGGATGAAAATTGTTTGTAAACACCTCCCATCCTCTCCCCTCTTCCTCCCGCAACAATTACAGCTTCAATCATTCTCGGCAAATTTCGCCCAAACTTTTCTGTTAAATCTGCTTTCAATAATTGCTTCTACAATACATTCAAGCGAAACCGGCTGATTCTTAGGTATCTCACCTTTAATCTCTACAAGAGTGCCGTCTCGCAAATAACCTCGAGCTGTATCATATCCATAATCCATGTAGTTTACGCAAATCCTTTCGCCTTTGACTATATTGGACTTTCCTATACTATCCAGGTCCTTTATATTAATGCAATCTATACCTTGAACTTTCAGTTCATCCTTATCTTTTCCGGCTGTTATTGCCGGACAATTCAATATTTTGCAAATATCAGAAAAATTTCCCTTCATAATCTTTAAATCTAACTCGTTCAGAACTCTAAGATCATCTTTAAACCCTTCCGGAATCGCATCTGATTCTAAATACTGGGATACTCTTTTAACAGCTTTTTCCGAAACTACAGGCATACCTTCGATTATTCCGGATTTAAACAATCTTCCAACTCTTCCATCCTTAATAGCAGACAAATGTATCGCCTTGTAATTTTTCTCCTGCTCTGTCTTTATACAACGGGACATAAAAAATATCGCAAGAATCCATCCCACAAACCCAAGAATAACAACTGGAAATACTGGGGAAATCATAATTTACAAATCTCCTTTGCCTGCGCGACATTTGAAACTTTTAAAAGCTTTATATCAGACCTTATACTTCCTCCTTTATCCGGGACAATAATCCTTTTAAAGCCAATTCTGCTCGCTTCCTGGACTCTACTTGCTAAAAAGGGAACTCCCCTTATCTCTCCCGAAAGACCTACTTCACCAACAATACAGAGATCATCACTAATTGGTTTTTCAAGCAAACTGGATAAAATAGATAAAATAACACCTAGATCGATGGAAGGCTCGAAAACATTCATCCCTCCCGCTATATTACAATAAACATCATAACCGCTCATATCAATCATCAACCGCTTCTGTAAAACCGCCATCAAAAGATCAAGTTTTCTTTCGTTAAATCCCCTGGCAACGCGCTGAGGATAAGAAAAACGAGTCGGAGCGACAAGAGCTTGAATTTCAACCATAAGAGGTCTCGTACCCTCTACGGTAGGGGTAATTACAGAACCGGAAGTTTTTTTACCTTTGCCTGAAATCAAGTATAGAGAAGGATTTGGAACTTCCTTCAATCCTTTTTCATCCATATCGAATATCCCGACTTCATTCGTTGATCCAAATCTATTTTTCTTTGAACGTAATAAGCGGAAAGAATGGGTGCTATCACCCTCCATAAAAAGTACAGCATCCACTATGTGCTCTAAAGTCATTGGTCCGGCAATATTACCTGATTTAGTAATATGCCCAACAATAAATATCGTTATATTGTTCTTCTTGGCTATTTCCATCAATTCCGAAGTAATTTCCCTAACCAGAGAAACCGAACCGGGCATTCCGTTTCCCTTGGAAAAAGCCATAGTCTGTATCGAATCGATAACAACCATCTTCGGGTTTTCCGATTTAACCAAAGAAAGTATGCTTTCAATATTAGTCTCAGAAACAGTCAATAATTTTTCTTCTCCCAACCCCAATCTTTTTGCCCTCATCTTAATCTGACTCTGAGACTCTTCACCTGAAATATAAAGAACTTTAAATGACCTTGAAAGAAATCCGGAAACCATAAGAAGCAAAGTCGATTTGCCAATACCCGGCTCACCGGAAATCAAAACCAAAGAACCCGAAACCACACCACCACCTACCACCCTATCAAATTCCTTAATACCGGTGGTGAACCGCTCTTCTTCTTCTATGTTAATTTCACTCAATTTTTTAGGTTTTAAAGTTTTGGTTTTTAAGGACTTAGGTTTTTTATTTTCTACTCTTTCTTCAAGTGAATCCCAGTTTTTGCATTCAGGGCATCTGCCCATCCATTTAAGAGTTTTGTACCCGCAATTCCCACAGATAAACATTAATTTTAAGCCGGCAAGGAGCTGCTTTTGATAAACATCTTCATATAAGTATTATCGGTCTTCAATGCCTCTCCCGGAGTACCGTCAAAAACAATCTCCCCATCCGAAAGCATTGCGATTCTATCTGTAACTTTAAAAGCAGAACTAAGATCATGTGTTACCATAATTGTAGTTTTGCCAAGCTTTCCCTTGAGATGAAGCATGAGATCGTTCATTTTTTCACACATTATCGGGTCGAGTCCGGTAGTAGGCTCATCGTAAATGATATATTCCGGGTCGAGGCTTACTGCCCTAGCAATAGCAACTCTTTTTTTCATACCCCCGGAGAGTTCCTGGGATTTTTTATTAAAAGAATCCTCATAAAGCCCAACCAAAGCCAATTTCTCCTTTCCTATATCCTCCATTTCCTTTCTATCCATACGCGGAAAATGTTCTTTTAAACCTATAATAACATTTTCAATGACATTCAAAGAATCAAAAAGAGCAGAGCTTTGAAATACCATACCAAATTTTTTCCTTACTTCAAAAAGATGCGCAGAATCTTCGTTAATATTAACACCATCAACTAAAACCTCTCCCCTGTCGGGCTCCAGCAAACCAAGGATATGCTTTAAAAGAACAGTCTTTCCGCAACCACTCGAACCGACAATCGCAATAGTTTCACCTTTATCGATACGAAGACTCAAGTTTCGAAGAACTTCATTGTTTTCAAAACTCTTCCAGACATTTTTCACTTCTATCATTCTGTCTCCAGGCTTTTAAAATTATCAAAACGGGCATATTTTCTGCTGAAAGCCACACTAATATCTCCTATAGGCCCATTTCTCTGCTTCGCTATAATTAGTTCCGCCCTTTCCTCAGAGGCATCACTGCTCTTTTGAAATTGATCCTGACGGTGAATAAACATAACAAAATCCGCATCCTGTTCAATGGCTCCGGATTCTCTTAAATCTGAAAGTATAGGTTTAGAATCCTTTCCTCTTCTTTCGGGTTGTCTTGAAAGCTGTGAAAGAGCAACAACCGGAAGGTTTAACTCCATAGCAATCGATTTAAGAGCTCTACTTATAGCTGCGACTTCTTGCTCTCTTGTTTGGAATTGCGGACCTTTAATCAATTGAAGATAATCCGCAAATATTATCCCGATATTGTATTTCTTTTTCATTCTTCTTGCTTTTGCCCTGAGTTCAAAAATAGTCATAGCAGGTGAGGCGTCTATATAAAAAGGCGCTTCAGTTAACCTGGAAACGGCTGAAGTCAATCCAACCCATTCATCTTCTTTTATATACCCTCCTCTTATTTTATTACCTTCAATACGTGATTCAGCTGAAAGTAATCTAAAAATCAAACTCTCCCAATGCATTTCAAGAGAAAAGAAAAGCACTGGAATCTCTTCTTTAAGAGAAATATGAGAAGCAAGATTAAGCGCTAAGGCTGTCTTTCCTACAGAAGGCCTGGCAGCCAATATTATCAATTCCGCGTTCTGAAAACCACAGCTTATCCTGTCAAGTTCTATAAGTCCTGTAGAAACACCGGTAATCATACTTTTATTTTCCGCTCTCTCTTCAATAATCTTCATAACTTCTTTAAGCAAAGGAGTTATTGGTTTAACCCTCTCATAGCTCCTTTTTTTCCTGACTTCAAAAATCAAATTTTCAGCTTCATCAAGAATAACTTCCACTTCCTCTTTTGCGGAACTCGCTTTATCAATTATTAATTTTCCCTTATTAATGAGGTCTCTAAGAATTGATTTCTCACTTACAATCTCAGCATAGTATATGACGTTCTCAGCCGAAACGGTACCCTTAACAAAAGAAGCCACATAACCCGAACCTCCCACTTTTTCAAGAAAATCGCCTTTTTTTAATCGCTCAACCACTGTAACGATATCCACTTTTTGCCCTTTATTGTAGACTTCAAGAATAGCGTTATATATTATACCATGCGCGGGATAATAAAAATCGTCCGGACTTAAGGTAGTACTAACCTCCGCAGTAGCCCCCATATCCATAAGCATACTGGATATAACAGCAGCTTCTGCCTCCTCTGAGTAAGGCATTCCTACTTTTTCTGTCAAGATATACTCCTAATTGCCTTCTTAAAATCTTCAACAACTGTTTTTTCACTGTTTGGATTTCTCGCTACATAAGCCGGATGAAATGTAGGAATAGCACAATATGACATGTATTCTAATGTTTTACCCCTCATTTTAGTAATACCGCTTGCCTCTCCGCTGACAAGAGATAACGCTATATTACCAAGCAATACAATAACTTTAGGGCGGATTACCTCCATTTGTTTGATTAAATAAGGATTACATTTCATTATTTCATATCCTTGCGGATTTCTATTCCCCGGAGGTCTGCATTTAACTACATTAGTAATAAATACATCACTCATTTCAATACCTGCCGCACAAAGCATATCATCCAATCTTTTACCCGCAACACCAACAAAGGGTATCCCTTGAAGATCTTCATCTCGACCCGGAGCTTCTCCTATAATCATAATGTTTGCATCAACGGGACCTTTTCCGAAAACCGCATTAGTTCTATTCTTATAGAGCTCACATTTCTTACATACCCGAACTTCTTCCCTCAAATCCTCAAAGGGAGAAATTTTCAAAAGCGAGCTGTCAACCTTATCGAAACCTATATATTTAAGCATATGTAAAATTTCTACGATTTTATTTTTTCGATAATTTTCCATGCAAGTTCATCTTTAGAACACTTAAATTCTTCTTCGCCCGAAATCGACACAATGATTCCGGCAGTTTTATCGCTTCCAATCGAATCCGGATAATTTCCAACCATCAAATCACAACCTTTTTCTTTCATTTTCTTAACGGTTGAAGTCTTTAGTTTCTCGGATTCAAGAGAAAAACCAACGATAAATTGATTTTTCTTTTTCTTTTTTAACTCCTTAAGGATATCAATATTTTTCGTCAATTTCAGAATTAACTCTCCTGATTTTTTTATTTTTTTCTTTTTTGAATCAACGGTAAAATCAGATACAGCCGCGCTCATAAAAAGATATTCAACATCCTTCCATCTGCTTAAAATTTCATTATACATTTCTTTTGCTGTCTCTATCTGTGTAATTTTATAAGGGGTGTCAGGATCCGGCATAATGGTATTTTTTCCTAAAATCAGTTCCACTTTACCACCAGCAAGATAACAATTTCTTGCAAGAGAATAAGCCATTTTACTCGAAGAACCGTTTGTCAAATATCTTACCGGGTCAATCTTTTCAAAAGTGCCCCCTCCTGTTATAAGGCAAAGAGCATTATTAAAAAGATCGGGAGAAAGGGCTCTTTGGGTTTCCAGAATTATACGTTCAACAGAGGACAACCGCCCCTTTCCTTCCTTTCCGCATGCGAGTGGCCCTCTCGAGGGATCCACAAGATAATGACCACAACTTTCAAGATAATCAATATTTTTTTGAAGAACAGGATTTCCAAACATCCTGTTATTCATAGAAGGAAATAAAAGCAACTTCTTATTATAAGCTGCAATTGCTGAAGAAAGGAGATCATCGGCAATACCACAAGCAGCCTTTCCTATAATATTATAATCGGCAGGCAGAATAACAAAAAGGTCCGCTTCTTCAGTTAAAGCTATATGCGGGATACCTTCTTCCCAGAGAGAATCATAAACTCCATCACTTAAAACAGATAAAACTACAGGTGAAATAAAATTTTTTGCGTTCTCTGTTAAAATAACCTTAACAATCGCCCCTTTCTCCTTAAACTTTCTTAAGGCTAAAGGAACCTTATAGGCAGAAATACCTCCTGTAACACCTACAAGAATAACCTTTCCAAAAAGAGGATTCAAAAATTAATCTTCCTCCTCTTGAATTACCTCATATTCTATATTTCCATTAATAAATTCCTCAATAGCCTTATAGATAGGCTTCTTAATTGTTGTTCTCTTAAAAGTACTGAACCACAGAGCACTTTTACCCATAATGAGAACAGCCTTGTAAATATTCTCCTCTTTCTTCTTAACTTCTTCTAATGGATAGATCATATTTTTCCTCCAATTCAATTTTTTACTTTATGTCTTTCAGCTATAATTATAGCTTTGACTATCTTGATTGTTTCTTTTAATTTTTTATTGATAACCAGATAATCGAAATTTTTGATTTCTTTCACCTCAAAAGAAGCCGTTTTTATCCTGTTTTCTATTTCAACTTCTTTTTCATCATTACGATTTTTTATTCTTTTTACTGCTTCACCCATTGTTGGGGGCATCAGAAATATTGAAACCGCATTTTTTATTTTTTTGCAAAGATTTATCTTTCCTTTCACATCCATATCTATTAATATTTCCTTATCTCCTTTCTCTGATTCAACAATAACATCCTTTAAAGTTCCGTAATAATGACTATGCACTTTCTCACTTTCTAAGAACCTGCCTTCTTTCTCCCATTTTTTGAATTCTTTCTCAGCAATAAAATAATAATCAACTCCATCCCTCTCCCCCCTTCTTTTCTCTCTGGTAGTAGCAGAAACCGAGTATAAGAGCCTATCATCATCCTTAACCAGCGACTTGCAGACTGTTGTCTTGCCTGCTCCCGAAGGACCGGCTATTATTATAATCATTCGATATTTTCCACTTGTTCTCGAAGCTCATCAAGCAGCTCTTTGAGGTCAATAACCCTATGTACAACATCTGCAGTATAAGCTTTTGAACCTATTGTATTTGCTTCTCTAGCCATCTCCTGCAGTAAAAATTTCAATCTTTTCCCAACAGAATTATCACTTTTAATTAATTCTCGAAAATAATCAATATGACTTTTTAATCGCACCAATTCCTCATTGATATCGCCCTTGAAAGCAAAAAGATTAATATCTTCACGGGAAATTTGTATATCGAGGTCATTCAATCTCTTCATTTCTTTAAGGATTTTTTCCTTTTTCTCTTCTGAATCCGCATCGAATTTACTAAATATAAAATTAAGAATATCTTCAAAATTCCTTATTTTTTCCGCAAGATCCTTTTTTATAAACTCACCTTCCCGTCTCTTAACTTCGTTGAGTTCGTTGAGTAAATTATCCAAAAACGAATCAATTTCCTTCCATTCCAGATCCAATTTTGTAAAATCTCCCCAAACATCCGAAAAGTTCATAAGAATAGAAATATCAATATCACCCTTTAATTTAAATTTCTCTTTTAAGTTACGCAGCTTTTTAATATCCTGCTCAATATTCTTTTGATATATGGGCGAATCAATAAAATCCCCATCCTCAAGATAAACTTGCATCTCTATTCTACCTCTTGCGAGCTTATCTTTAATTTTATCGTAAATGTTTACCCTGTAAGGTAACAAAAATTCCGGTAAAGTGAGATTTATATCAATAAATCTGCTATTATAGGAAGCAAGATTAACTCTCATAGTTAACCCTGAGATTTCCTTTATAGCAGAAACAAAAGCTGTCATTGACTTCATTTTTCCACCATTAAGGTAACAGGACCATCGTTTATCAATTCAACTTCCATTTTTTCACCAAAAAATCCTTTTTTGCATGAAACATAACCACTTATTTGATTGCAGAAAAAATCAAATAAATCTTTTGCCCGCTGGGGTCTCTCTGCCCCTATAAATTCGGGTCTTCTGCCTTTTTCCGTATCTCCATATAAAGTAAATTGAGGCACCGCTAAAACTTCTCCTTCTATATCAGCCAGAGATAAATCAAATTTGCCCTTATTTTCAAAAACTCTAAGCTTAAATATTTTCTCTGCCAAAAAAGCGGCCATATCCCGAGTGTCATTTTTCCCAATTCCGACAAAAAGTAAAAGCCCCTTACCAATCGAAGTTTCATTTTTTTTAACCTTTTCATCTTTAATCAAACGAACTGAAGCAGAAAGCACTCTTTGTATTAGAACCTTCAAAATTACATCCTGAACTTTCCGAAATCTTCCGGCTTAATGTCCTCCATATACTTTTTGATATCTTGGACCTTTTTATTATCATCAAGATCCAATTTTATACCACCTTTATCCATCACTTTATCTTGTACATAGATAGGAATATGATTCTTAGAGGCCAGGGCAAGTGAATCACTCGGTCTCGAATCTATTTTGAATATTGCGTTGTCTTTCTTTAGATAAATTTCAGCAAAATAAGTATCATCTTTCAAATCGGAAACTACAACTTTTGATATATCTACCTTTAAGCCCTTAAGTACATTCAAAAATAAATCATGAGTAAGAGGACGCTTAAACTGTTCGTTTTTTAGTCCTTGAGATATCGCTTCAGCTTCAAAAGGTCCTATCCAAATAGGAAGAACCCTCTTCTTTTCGTCAATATCTCTTAAAAGTACTACCGGAGTATTTGAGGTTCTGTCAATTGCAATACCTGCAATTTTAACTTCCCTCACTCTCCTCCTCCTTAAGAAAATTTTCTTCTGTCTCAGTAGCTTCTTCTCTTACCTCCGGAGATTCTTCTTCCTCCGAAGCAGTCACTTCTTCTACTTCCGGAGACTCTTCGTTAACCTCTACCGGTTCTTCTTTCTCTTCAGGAGATGCCTCTGCTTTAGGTACTTCCTCTTCTACCTCTTCAGAAGATTTTTCTTCCTCCGAAGCAGTCACTTCTTCTACTTCCGGAGACTCTTCGTTAACCTCTACCGGTTCTTCTTTCTCTTCAGGAACCGCCTCTACTTCAGGTACTTCCTCTTCTACCTCTGAAGACTCTTCTACCCCTTCAGAAGATTTTTCTTCCTCCGAAGCAGTCACTTCTTCTACTTCCGGAGACTCTTCGTTAACCTCTACCGGTTCTTCTTTCTCCTCAGAAGATTCATCTTCAGGGGATGCTTCTGCTTTAGGTACTTCCTCTTTAACCTCTGTGGATTCCTCTACTTCCCCAGAAGATTCCCCTTCTACTATAAGATTAATATTGGCTCTTACATCTTTAAACAAATGTAATTGTATTTTATATGAGCCGGTTTCTCTTATATGATCTTCTATATCCATAATCTTTTTATCAATAAGAAACCCTTCTTTCTTTAAAAGGTCTTCAATATCTTGTTTGGTTATCGAACCATACAGCTTACCCTCTTTACCGACTTTAGCCACAATTTTAAACTCTTTGCCATCGATTTTCTCTTTAATCTGTTCGGCAGACATTGTTTCCTTTTCCAATTTGATTTCTTCGAATTTGCCTTCCGCTTTGATGCTAGCTTTATTACCGGGAGTGTTAAGAACCGCAAGATTCTTGGGTATCAAGTAGTTTCTCGCATATCCGTCCGCGACCTTAACAACCTGTCCTCTTTCTCCTAAATGCGGATGATTTTCCTTAAGTATTATTTCCATATCAACCTACCAGTTTAAAGCTTTAACATAAGGCATTAATGCGATTTCCCTGGATTGCTTTATTGCCTTTTTTAATTTCCTCTGATGTTTCGGACAAACCCTCGTTATTCTGGAAGGAAGAATCTTACCGCTTGGAGTAACAAATTTACTTAATAATTCTACATTTTTGTAATCTATTTGTTCCGATTCATTCTTACAAAAGTAGCAATTCTTTTTCCTTCTATCAGTTGACACTAATCTCCTCCTCTTTAATGTTGTTTTAAATAAAATAAACCTTATCTCAACAATACGTATTTTAATTTATATAGATTGATAATATAGTCAAGCCCTTAAAATAATGTAAAATGCAAACATTAAAATGGAAAATTATAAATTAAATTTCAAAAATAAATCAAAAAAACAAATAAAAAATACTTCATGATATGCGTACATCTACATCTTAATAATCTTTTATTTTTACATTTCCACTTGTCATTTTGCTATTTGATTTTCTACGGAAATCAAACAAGATGATTATTTGAAAAAAGTTAACTGATAGCAATTAGACAAAATCATACCTCAACAATAAAGATAGGCTAACTTTCGTTAGCCTATCTTTATTGTTAGATTCATTGAATCTATTACACCCAACCTCTTATTTTCATTGCATCTACAACTCTCTTGACCGCAACCATATAAGCCGCGAGCCGGGTGTGCACTTTCTCTTTTGTTCTCATATCATTAACTGCATGGAAAGCCTTAGTCATATGTTCGTCAAGTTCATTATAAACTCTATCAAGAGGCCAATAATAACCTGCTTCATTCTGAACCCATTCAAAGTAAGAAACGGTTACGCCGCCGGCATTTGCAAGAAAATCAGGGATAACATAACAATCATTATCATGGAGAATATTATCACCCGCAGGAGTAGTCGGACCATTAGCAAGTTCCACACTTATTTTAGCCTTTATATTACCTGCATTCTTCTCGGTTATAACATTTTCTAAAGCTGCAGGTATAAGTACATCTACATCAAGCTCAAGCAATTCTTCATTACTTATTTTATCTCCATCTAATTTCACAACACTACCTTTTTTCAATTTAGTATCTATAGATTCCTGCGCCTTCAAACCGTTCTTGTTCAATATCCCACCTTTCGAATCAGATATCGCTATTACTTTAGAACCAAACATTTCTTCTACCAGAGAATGAGCGAATTGTCCTGCATTTCCATAACCCTGAATAGCTACCTTAGCTTTTGAAAGGTCTATGTTTTTGATCTTAGCAGCTTCTCTTAAAACATACATACCACCCTTTGCAGTAGCATCTCCCCTACCTAAAGAACCACCAATATTTAAGGGCTTTCCGGTTATCATCCCAGGAGTGTTATAACCGGTTATATTTGAATATTCATCCATCATCCATGCCATAATCTGAGGTGTAGTGTAAACATCCGGAGCGGGAATGTCTTTTTTTGGACCTATAAATCTACCAAGAGCTCTGATATAACCTCTGGCAAGTCTCTCTTTCTCACCCTCGGACATTTCTTTTGGATTACAGATAACACCACCCTTACTTCCACCATAAGGGATATCCACTACGGAAGTTTTCCAGGTCATCCAGGCTGCAAGAGCCCTGACTGTGTCTATAGTTTCCTCAGGATGCCACCTGATTCCGCCCTTAGTAGGTCCACGAGAATCATTATACTGAACCCTAAAACCCTGAAATATTTTAGTTTTACCGTTATCCATCTTAACCGGTATAGTCACATGTAATTCACGCATAGGCCATCTTAACATTTCGTGTGTACCGGAATCAAGCTTAAGAAGCTTAGCAGCTTCATCCAATTGAGATTGCGCGATTTTAAAAGGATTTAACTCTTCCATTAAATCAACCTCCTTCAAAAGTTAAATTCTTACCTACTCCCCAATTCAAATCTTTACAACTAAATTGGAATATATAGTAAGTTACAAATATTGTCAAGGGTAAAAATTCAATTTTAATGAATTTTTATTCAATTTTTTCCGAATAACTTAAACCATAGCGCGGCAAAGCCGCTATTTTGCCACAAAGACACAAAGCCCCATTGCGCCCAACCCAAACAATTGGACGCAGATTAAAAAAGATTAACAGGATTTATTATTTCGTTTTTTAAAACCCAACTCAACACCCTAAATCAATCTCACAGGGAGATGCCGAGGACACGTAGCCCATACCACTTTTATTTTGTCGACGTTTCATCTAAAAAAATAAAAATTAAAGGGGATGGGTGGGCTTTGCGTTCTCTGTGCTCTCTGTGGTTAAAAAATTGGAGGTAGTGTGGTGGAACATTACCATTGACAACTTCGTCTTGAAATATATACTTTAATATGAAAATCGAGGCACCTTTATTCTTGCTTGGATGTTTTTTTATAATCATAGGAATTCTAATTATTTTGTTTGCAAAAATTCCTTCTCTTTCTCGTTTACCGGGAAACATCCTGGTTGAGAAAAGAAACTTTGTATTTCTCTTCCCCCTGGGTTTCTGTATTTCTGCTTCTATAATTCTAACGTTGGTACTAAATTTATTTTTTGCCATAAAATAGAGGCGAAAAGTGAAAATGGATTCTCTTGTTATTATCCCAACTTATAATGAGAATGACAACATTGCATCTATCATTAAAGAAGTTCTGCTTCAAGGAAACGAATTTGAGGTCTTGATTGTTGATGATAATTCTCCCGACGGTACTGGCAATACCGTTAAAAAAATCCTACAAAAGAAATCCGAGAAAAAAAACAGAAGAGTACATTTAATCCAGCGGGAAAAGAAAATGGGGTTAGGGGGTGCCTATATTGCAGGTTTCAAATGGGCATTGGCAAGAAATTATGATTTCATCTACGAAATGGATGCCGATTTCTCCCACGATCCTTCTAACCTTGTAGAATTACGAAAAACCCTAATTGAAGATAAAATGGATCTTGTACTTGGCTCGAGGTATAAAAAAGGCGTTAATGTAATAAACTGGCCTATGTCGCGCCTTATCTTAAGCTATTTTGCAAATATTTTTGCTAAAACGGTAACCGGGGTACCTCTCACCGATCTTACCAGTGGTTTTAAGGGCATAAGAAAATCTGTCCTTGAAAATCTAAATTTTGAAAAATTTGATGCCGAAGGATATGGATTTCAAATAGAAATCCATTTTTACACATATTGGAAGAGATTCAAAATCAAGGAAATTCCCATTGTTTTCGTCGAACGCAGAATTGGAAATTCCAAAATGTCAAAGAAAATTGTATGGGAAGCTTTCTGGCTGGTCTGGAAGTTGGGATTACGCAGATTAATTAAAAAAATATGACCCTTACTATCGGGATTGTAAACTATAACACAAAAAAGGATTTAAAAAAATGTATAAAATCAATACTACAGAACCCACCTAACTGCAATTTCCGAATTGTCGTCGTCGATAACAATTCAAAAGACGGAAGCAGAAAACTTTTAAAACATATTGAAAATGAAAACATCAAATACATTTCGAATAATAAAAACATGGGATTTGGCAGAGCATGCAATCAAATAGCAAAAAAACAAAATTCTTCTTACCTTCTATTCCTAAATCCCGATGTCGAAGTTAGCAAAAACGCAATAGATAAACTTATTGATTTTTTGAAGAAAAACGAAAAAATAGGTATGGCTACGGGAAAATTACTTTTTCCCGATGGTTCCCTCCAACTTTCTTGCAGAAAATTCCCTACGATTCTAAGAGCTCTTTTTGGGAGGGAGTCAACCTTGCGAAAAATTTTTCCCAATAACATGATTTCAAAAGAATACTTGATGTCGAAGCTTGATTACAATAAAATCCAATTTCCTGATTGGGTGAGAGGCGCTGTGATACTTTTTAAAACAGATATTTTTGAAAAAATCGGCGGTTTTGACGAAAAATTCTTTCTGTATTTTGAAGATACGGACATTTGCCTGCGTCTCAGAGAAAAAGGTTATGAAATAGCTTATCTCCCCGAAGCTGTTTTTTACCACAAATTGGGATCAAGCACGAAAAAGGAACGGTTAAAAACAAAAATTATTCATAATATTTCTATGTTTCATTATATTAGAAAAAATATGAATTATAATTTCACCGTACTTTCTTTCCTTTTCATTGCTTTAATAACAAGACTTACTTTTGTTCTTATGGTATTATCTATAAAGGAAACGAAAAAATGATTCAGGAAAAAAAGCACTATATAAGATTCACGATAACTTTATTTGACATAATTATTTTGATATTCGCTTACTGGCTAACAGTAATAATAAGGGCAAAAATACCCTCCTCAACAATACAAAGCACCGAATGGTACCTTTCTTATTACATAAGAATATTTCCAATCTTTTTAATAACATTCGTGCCCACCATATACCTTAACAATCTAACTTTGCAGAATTTCCCTGTTGACAAATATAATTTCTATTTTAGAACAACTCTCTCGTTTTTAACAGCTATTGCAATATACATAGTCATACTTTACTATTTTAAATTATTCAATCAGAGTCGTGCTGCTCTTTTATTCTTCGGATTTTTCTCGGAAACTCTTATGATATTAAATAGAGAATTGATTTCAAAAAGTGCTAAAAACTCGATAAAAACGATTGTGCTTGGGAAAGAAAAAACCGCAAAAGAGATTGAAAATCTATTCTCCCTTCACGATTTTTTTGGGATAAAAATAGTAGAAGTGCTCAATAAAGTTCCTGAAAATTTAACAGAACTTTTAAAAAAAGAACCCGTCGAATGGATTATAATTACGGAAAAAAAACACAAAAAATATATCAACAAACTCGAAAATCTCGGAATAACCGTTTCTTATTATCTAAAAGAAGTATTTGGAAACATACCCAGTTTTGTTTCTCTTGAAACTTCTTTACCATCACCAATAATCACTTTTCATGCCTTTCCACCTCATTATGCGGGATTATTTATTAAATACACATTAGACAGAATACTATCTTTCATGGCAATATTACTTTTGTTCCCAACATTTGTTATAATAACCATTTTAATAAAATTAACTTCAAAAGGAGCTGTAATATATAGCCATCCCAGAGTAGGTTTAAATGGGAAAATTTTTTCTATGTTTAAATTCAGAACAATGTTAGAAAATGCCGACGAAATAAAGAAAAATCTACACCATTTAAATAAAATGGATAAGGTAGTATTTAAAATAAAAGACGATCCAAGAATAACAAGAATCGGAAGACTTCTCAGGCGTTTTAGTCTTGATGAACTACCTCAATTATTTAATGTCTTGAAAGGAGATATGTCACTGGTTGGGCCCAGACCTCCTCTGGCAGAAGAAGTAAACCAATACGAAGATTGGCAAAGGAAAAGACTATCTATAAAACCGGGATTAACCTGTCTATGGCTAATAAATGGACGTTCCGATTTACCTTTTGAGGAATGGATGGAACTCGATTTGGAATACATAAATAACTGGTCATTAAGCCTGGATTTCTTCATTCTCTTAAAAACAATCCCGGTTATTTTATCAGGAAAGGGAGCTTATTGAATTTTTTAATTCTACTTTTATTTTTTAACACTTCAGAAAATAAACAGTTAAAGAAACTCAGGGACTTTTATCAGCTACCGCTGTTAATTGAACCTTCATTTGTGAAAAAGGAAGAAGCCTATTTAAATCTAGCTGTTATCGATATAAGGCTTAATGAATTAGAAAGAGCTTTAAATGAAGCAAAAAAGGCAGCATACTATGATAGAAAAACCGAAGCCACTTATCTCGAAGGAGTTATTTATCACCTCAAAGGAGATAATGAAAAAGCTACTTTAAAATTTAAAGAACTTAACCAGTGGGAATACACCTGCTTTTTAGAAAACCTTTATATTCTTTCTATGGAAAAAGGTTTACCTCCTCAAATCAAAAAAACTCTACCTGACTCTCTAAGTTTTTATTTTATTTTTCATGAAAAGGATACATCAAAAATTCTAAACCAGATAGACAACTCAATTCTGCCTCTGTGGCAAAACTTCCTTGGAAGAGGTTATCTATGCTATAAAAGAGAAAAATATAGAAGAGCACTAAATTATTTTAACGAATCTTACAAAATCCGACCCGCTAAATATACCGGTATATATATAATCTCTACGCTATTCCAACTTAATGAATTTGATAGCCTTTTATCTTTCAAAGATAAAAATTCTATAAATACCCCCCTTACAAATTATCTCAAAGGAGAAGCCTTCTACAAAAAAGGAGAAATAGAAACGGCTATGCAAATTTTCCTATATGATACCAATTCCGAATATAAAATTCACGCTATGTTCGGAGCTGGATGGAGTAAATATCACCTGGCAAAATATTCTGAAAGTGCTAAATTGTTCGAAAGATTTCTTGAAGTTTATGAAGAAAAAGAATTAAAGCAATATGCTCTATATCGTCTTGCGCGTGCTCAACTTAAACAAGGCAAAGTTGAAAGTCTAGAACATTTTAAAAGAATAGTGAAAGAATACCCTGATTCTCCTCTTAGAGACGATGCCTGTCTCCTCCTTGGTAAAATCAACTTTTTACTCAACAATTACGAAGAAGCAATTAAATGGTTAAATCTCTTTACAGAAGAGTTTCCTTCATCTCGTTGGGCACCAAATGTCTATAAATACCTTGGGGAAATTTTCAAAAATAAGGAAGAGTACGATACAGCTTTAAATTACTATGAAAAAATATTATCACTCAGCTGGGCTTCTTCAGATTTGCTCGACGAAGCAAGATATAGCATAGAAGAAATCAAATGGAAAAAAGGTGAATATCCCACAAAGATAAATATGTATAAAGCTTTCTCAAATAAGTATCCTAAAAGTCGAAGAACTCCCTCGTTGCTTCTAAAAATAGGTGAATACTACCACGCGGCAAAAAGATATGATTTAGCTATCCAATTTAATAATAAAATTCTATTAAATCATCCTGAATCTGAAGAAGCAAATGAATCTCTATGGATTCTTGTAAAAATTTACCAGGAAATGGGTGACAGAAAAGGTGCTATTGAATTATTAAAAAAAGGCTTGCAGGAAAGACCGGGACTAAAGAATGAAATCAATCTTAAACTTGGTGAGATTTACTACGAAACCGGAGAACTAAAGAAATCGATCGAGTATTATAAAAAAGTAACCTCAAATACTCTCAAACCCTACACTTTATACCAAATTAGTTCCATTTATCAAGAACTTGGGTTTTTCAAAGAGGCTAGGATACCTCTAAAAGACATTATAGATAACTTTCAAGCTTCAGAATATTTAGATGAAGCTTATTTACTTATCGCAAAAACTTATATGCATGATGGCTCTCTAAAAAAAGCAATCGAAATCTTAAACGAAGGTTTGGCAAAATTAGAAAATAAAGAAATAGGACCTTTGCTTTCCTTCAAAGCTGAAATCTACTGTGAATTCAAAGATGAAGAAGCTCTCGACTTATATTTAGAAAGCTTCAAATTAACTTATGATAATAAAAAGAAAATAAAAATTTTAGAAAATGGTAGAAAATGTGCAATAAGACTTAACCGGTACGATAAGGCTGAAATGTTCGAAGACTTAATAAATGAACTTAAATTCCCGAAAGAATAAAATGAACCACGAAAAGAAACAAAGAAACAACGAATTACACCCCGATACAGTCATTCTTCCTTACGGGGCAGGCAAATAACACAAATCAATTAAAAAAATTTACCACAGAGGACACAGAGAAAAAGACACACAGAGCACACCCTGGTACGGTCGTTCCTCCCTACAAGGCAAGCAGAGATTTTTAGTGTGTTTCTTAAAACCCATCCCAATACTCCAATAATAGCCACGGATGTACACAGATTTAATATATATTTTTTTGATTTAACAACAATAAAGGATAGGGTGGTTGGGTAATCTTGTGTTAATCTGTGCAATCTCGTGGTTACTAGTTACTTCACAATATCTGATAATTTTTTGACTATTTTATCCAGAGAGGGTACATCAAAGAATTTTTTCCCGGAAATCAAGTTTGCAACTGACTGATACATCTGGGAAACTGCTTTTTTCAACTCCTTCGGCAAAGGCTCAGGGGAAATCTTCATAAGAGACTTCCAATCCTTAAAATTCTTTTCTTTTGCTTTTTTAACTTCTTTGTACCATTTGGACTTTCTGTAGTGTTTACGCAGTATTTCCTTACTTAAAGCAATCTCATTAAAAAGGAAGCGGCATTCATCAAGTGTTCCCAATGCATCAACCACCATAATAAAACCTCTATCATCCATTGCAAATTCAAGTTTTCCGTCCTGATTAACAATACCAGCTTTTTCTGTTTCCTCTGTAATAATATTACTTACGTTTAAAAGCATACTCTTTATTTCTTCAATCTGGTCGGTGTCAAGATTGGATAACCGCCTTGCTTCTTCCCACGATAAATATCTATCAGTTTCTTCCAATTTTGTCGATACATCCAGAATAGGTTTTTCTAAAGAGACATTGGGAGTTATTTCATGTTCGTATTTAATCTCTCCCCTGTTGTATCTTTCCCAGAAAGCAGAACCTTCGGGTACAGAATTTCTATAAATGCATTCCAGGGGAATGAGAAAATTCTTTAAGACATCTTTGTAAACAGAATAATCATATTCTCCGTTTTTTATCTCAGGTTTTATTACACGAACAAGTTTAACTTTAATTGTATTGAAAGGTTTAACGACTTTACTGAAATAATGTGTTTTTCCATCAATAACAGCTCCGAGATAGTGATTAGGAATACCTCTTTTTCTCAGAATCTCAAAGAAATGGGATGTAATTATTGCCAGTGAAGACCCTTTATTGGTAATATGATCCGGCATCTCACCCCAATCAAAAACCGAGTACCTATCAGAGAATTCAAAAAATCCGAATCCCAATTCACTATCTGTAGGTTTCTCAACAATCGAAAGATCTTTGACGCTACCCATTTATTTCCTTATCCTCCTTTTCAATCTTTTGCTTATAAACTTCTTGATATTTAAATATTTTCTCCTGTAAACTATTATCACGAAGTCCAAGTATTTTAACAGCAGAGAGCGCAGCTTGCTCGAAACCAATCACGACTACAGGAGCAACCCCACTTGGCATTCTAAGGCTTGAAAAGATATCTACGCCTCCGAATTGCTCGGAATACGGGGGTGCGGCGATAACCGGTTTAGTGGTATTAGCATCCACAAATCCACTTAAAGCATTGCTTCTTCCCGCGATTGTAATATAAACAACTTCTTCATCTTTGTTCTCTTCTAATATTTCAAGAACCTTATTTGGAGTTTTATGTGCTGAAGCGACCCTTAACTCACAGTGAATCCCAAACTCTCCTGCTACTTTTTCTACCTTTTTCGCATAGTCCAGATCTTTAGGCGACCCCATAATAATTAAAATTTTAGCCATAATTATTCTTTATTCCCTCCCCCAGGAATTACTATTCTAGATTTTACTTTCTCTTTTAGTTCTTTTTTCTTTGGAGTTAAAAGTCCGGATGCGCTCTCTTCGAACTCTTCACCGGCAACACCTTTAATTTTTGGTTTTTCTATAGTTTCCGTATCATTCATCTCAACCTTCTTTGGCAAAAATTCGTACAAAAAAGCCCAGACCCTACTATTATCCGCAAGGGGATTATTAAGGGTACTTCTTATAAAGACCGCTATAAAAAAGACATTCGCATCTAACAGAAGACCTTGATATAAAAATTGAAGCACCATAAGTGCCGCCTCGCCTTTTGGATTATCTCTATATTTCTCCGCGTACCTTTTTAATTTCTCTCTAATTATTGAAAGAAGAGCGGGAGTCACGGTCCTTTTAAGACCTTCTTTAAGAAATTCCTTACTATCCTTTATCTTGCCTTCAGCAACATCTTTTAGAAACGCATCTAATTCTTTAGTTTTAACCTTAACTCTACGAAACTCATCTTCGTAAGGTAAATTGATCATTAAAGCAGTCAAATTATAAAAACGCTCATCCGGGATTTTCTTATTTTTGTTCATATTCTCATTATAGAAAACAGGTTCCTTTTGTCAAGGAAAAAAGATTCGTAACCACAAGATTTCACGGATTGGCACAAGATTTTTTTCTTATCAACGACTCAACAATATACATGGGGAGTTGGGCAATCTGGTGTTAATCTTTTGTAATCTCGTGGTTCAATTTTTTACCGGACAACAACGAATTTCCCTTTATGTATTATTCTTCCTTCATCGACTATGAAATACATATATAAACCGGAAGTCAGATCCAAATGATCTCTCTCAATCCAAAAAACTTCCTTTTCAGGAGGCACTTCATATTCTCCTTTTATATCACCAATTATATCATAAATAAATATATTTTTCCCTCCAAGATCTCTTGCCGAAAAATTCAACCTGTGATGTCTCTCACAATTAAAGGGATTAGGATAAACATTAATTTTACCGGAGTCGGGGTAATTAAAATCAAGATCAAATTCATACAAACCGGCATAAGTTCCCACAAACAAATTATTATTATCAGTAAAATGAAGGGGAGAAATGACATCCTCTAAAATACATACCGGTAAATTTTCCAATTCTTCTGGTAATGAACTTCCTTCAGGTTTAAGATAACTCAGCCCTGATTCGCTATTATAGCACCAAATCCCTCCCTGAAAATCAACAGTAAGCCCCTCAAATCTGCTCGAAGGGTAAACCCTTTCCACATTCCTTCCTGAAATATAAACAAGTCTGTCTTCCAAACCCGCCCAAATATTACCTTCAAGATCCGAACACATTGAAATTGTACTCGAGCCGAGATTGCCTATTATTTTTTCGACCGTATTTTCTCGTAAAATATGGATACCCGCACCTCCTATAGATGGAGAATTTCCGCAATAAACACCTTCAGACCCTTCGGCAAAAACTCTCTTCCAAACGATCTCAGGATTACTGTAAGTAGTCCATTCAAGCGAATCTTCACCTACTCGATGCATTTTTAAAACCCAATTGTTGCTATTTAATGCATTCATTAAGCCAAGCCATAAATCACCATTACTATCCACGAGCATACCGGTGACAGTAGTCGAAGGAATCGGGAGGTCGATAGGTCGGGGCATAGTATCATTTTGAGTATCCCAGCAGTATAAAATGGGAACCTGTTCCCAGTACCATAAACCCAGGTATATTCTACCTTCAGAATCGGACTCAATATTAAAAAGATACCCACCAGAAAGTCCCCAGGGATTCCCCCTGTTAAGAATTTCCCATCTAACACCATCAAATACGGAAAGACTCCTACTGTTCTTATGACTTACATAAATTTTTCCATCCGGAGTTTGAACCAAGTCTGTAACAAGATTCGAAGCTATGCCGGGCGAATAGATATAATCGGATGAACCTTCAAATTTAAGCCCATTTCTTCTAACAACTGAAACTATTAAATCAAGAGGCGAAATTCTGGCAAATCCTCGCACGTCTCCCCCATGTATCCTCTGCCAACCATTTTCATACCTATAAAGACCTCTCCTGGTGCCTATGTAAATATCTTCGTCTATCTCTCCAATAGTCCATACGGTATCCCCAGAAAAAACTGCTGTATCGGACGAGATCTCTTTACAACCCCAACTCCCTCCAGCCCATATAGAACTACCAGAAACAAAAACAGAATAGGTCTCTCCGGAAGAATCAATCATAGTCGTATCTTTGAAATTAGAATCAGATTTAAATACTCCTCTATTGGTCCCAAGTAAATAACAGGTATCCAGTGACAGAATTTCAAAAACCTGAAAATTATATTCTATTTGTTCAACTCTCCCCAGATTCCCAAAATAGTTTAAGTCGAACCATTGAATACCTCCTTCTCCTCCGAGTATGACTTTGCTCCGATTCAATCTAATACAATAGGGATCAGTATCCGTAAAAAAAATAGGATTAAAATCCTGAAAGCTTATCAAAGTAATATCCTCATCAAATATTGAAATACCGCCTTTTGACAAAACAAAAATCGAATCCCCCCACAGGAAAAGGTCCTTCGTTTCATTACTCGGAAGACCGGAAGCAGAATTTACTGAATTCCAGCTGCTATCCTGAGGGTTAAATGAAACCAATCCGCCGTCGTCAGTAGTCATATAAATATGATTTGAATACACACTATTATTAAATAAATCCATTCTCAAATGAAGGTCTCTTGCGTTGACAGTTATGGAAAGTAAAAATAGAAACAAAATCCCTCCTTATTACGTATTATTTTTTTTAACTTTTTGCCACATCACTTCAAGCTCCCGAACCGAAAAATCAGTCATATCTCTATTTTTTAAGATTTTTTCAAGTTTATGGAAACGCATCTCGAATTTATTATTTGCTTTCTGCAGAGCTACTTCCGGATTGATATTTAAAAAATTGCCAAGATGGGCTACCGCAAAAAGTATATCTCCTAATTCTTCTATTTTTTCTTCTTCATTTTTTGAATTCTTAAGTTCCTCAAGTTCTTCATCTATTTTTTCAAATACTCCGCTGATTTCCTCCCAATCAAAACCCTTTCTCGAAGCCCTTTTTTGAATTTTAGACGAACGCAACAGCGCCGGTAAACCTCTCCCAACCTTCCATTTTTTACCCTTCCTTTCGTCCCAATTCTCCAATACTTCTTCTGCGGAATTTGCCACTTCCTCGCCAAAAACGTGAGGATGCCGCACAATCATCTTTTTTGAAACTTTATCAAATACCTTATCAAAAGTTGTATTACTCTCTTCCAATACAACTCCCATCATAAAAACGGTAAGAATAACATCACCAAATTCCTCAATGATATTTTCTAAATTATCTTCCGTTATCTCTGCATTAAGCTCATAAACTTCTTCTAAAAGCTCGGGAATGAGGCTTTTTAGAGTCTGCACTCTATCCCAGGGACATTTTTTTCTTAGAGTTCTTACCAGTTCCAAAAAGTCATTCATAAAAGGAAAGATAAACAGAAACGCTCATATGTCAACTTTGTTTTTTCATCCCCCACCACCCCCAAATAATTGGACGCAGATTAAACAGGATTAACAGGATTTTATTTTTTGTTTTAACCACCCAACGACCTAACGTGCCAACGAACCAACAAAAGAAGTAACAACAAATTATATGAATAACTCAAATTTTTTCCTCTGGTTTTTACTAAATCCCAACCCCCCAAACCCAAAATCCCAATTTTACTAATTAACCAATCAACTAATTAACTAATATACTAATATTACGGCTCAATAACTCCAACTGTTATATTACGTTCTGTGTCTCCTTTTCTGTACGAATAAAAAACTTCTGAGGTATAAGTTTTCTCAGGAAACGGATAAATTTTACTAACGCCGTATTTTTTAATAATTTCGATATTAGCTTCTTCAAGATCGAGAAAATAGCGATTTTTTTTGATGTTTATACCACCTATGTAAAATTTATCGAAAAACTCAAATACTTCTTTTCCGACTTCGTAATTTTCAGGGTCAATACAGGGTCCAAGAGCAACTTCCCAATCGCGAGGATTTAAATTATATAGTTGTTCCATTTTTAACAAGAACTTTTTAACAATCATAAGCACAGTTCCTTTCCAACCCATATGGAGAAGCGCAAGTATTCCATTCTTAGGATGGTAGAAAATCATAGGAAGACAATCCGCAGTTCTTATGTATAAATTTAATCCTTTCTCATTCGTAAAGAGACCATCTCCCACCAGCTTTATATCCGTTCTCGCTCTATGAATGATTGAAGAATGAATCTGGGTAAGATAAATAAACTCACCTTTAATTTCACGGAGCGGATTAAAAAACTTTGTTCCCTGAAATATTCTTACTTTTGAGTCAAAGGTGAATTCATACCATTCTTTTATATTTCTTTTTTTCTTCTGCCATGTTTTAAATTTACTGTTTCTTTTACGCATATTTGATTCTATATGTTTTTTTATCAAAATCAAGTTTGATTTAAATGTAATTTTAGAGTTTTTTAAATATTTTCCCCTTGACTAAAATGATTTTTTTCGTATATTTCTTTATAAAAGGCGGATGGTGCCTTAATAAGAAACCTAAGGAGGGATGTATATGCGTAAAATTTTAGTCGTTTTAATGTTAGTGTGTGTGCTTGGTCTTTTTGCACAGATTCCGGCAGGCACAAAATCCGTAGCAGTTCTTACCGGCGGAACCAGTGATCTTCTTGGCGATGGTGATTTAGAATATAATCTTGAACTAAACGCCGGCTATTTTATAATGGACGCTCTTGAAGTAGACGCCATTCTGGGAATTGACAGTGATGGAGATATCGGAGATGATTTGGAATTAGAAATGGCATTTAACCTCGGTCTCGGTGTTCTTTACCATATGCCTCTAAGTCCTATGTTAGGTCTTTATGGCGGAGCTGCGTTCACATATACTGGCGCTAATGATGGTATGATGGCTGTTCCAATCGATGTAGGTTTGGAACTCTTCATAACTCAAAACAATGCCATTAGAATAGCAAACAGATTTACACTAAATATGGAAGAAACGATGGATAATACCGACCAAATTATGATCGGTACAGTTCACTACTTTCAGTAAGTAAGGACAGAAATTTAGTTTCGGCACCATCTGTTCTTTATTACTTAAAGGTAGTTAAAATAAAAAAACGGAATTTGAAAAAATTCCGTTTTTTTATTTTGTCTTTCTTTTATATAACAAATCACCTGATGCAACAAAACCCCTTGACATTTATAGTTGAGAGAGTATACTATATAAACAAAAACCTTATAAAAAAGGAGGTCACATGAAAAAATTAGTTGTTTGTTTAGTATTGTTGTTGATGAGCGCTCCTCTTTTTGCTGCGGGAACAGGTGTTGGAATTGGTTTAACCGGCGGCGTCGAGATGATGATACCCGGTGAAGAAGATATGGAATCGGAGATGTGCCCAGCAATCGGTGGTGTAGTAGATTTTTCTCTTCCAGGTATGCCAGTAGGTTTACGCGGTGGCTTTGAGTACACATGGAAATCCAGTAATGAGACTATATTCGGGATGGAGCTTGGTGGAACAGACGTTTCCTTTTCAGCCATGATAATTCTTCTCGCGGCTCAGTATAATCTTGTTCTTCCGGGCGCACCAATGTCTTTCTACATTGGCGCGGGCGGCGAAATGGCTATGACTACCTTTAGTGTAGATGTAGAAGATTATGAAGATGAATCGGAAACCGATTTTGGTATCCTTGGTTATGTGGGAGCAAACTACAACATGGGCGGCATGGGAATCTTCGCTGAAGTAGGTTATGGAATGATATTCTCTAAAGACGAAGCGACAGAAGCGGAGAATATGACCCATATACCAATCAGAGCCGGAATTAAGATTAGTCTATAAATTAAAAAAGTTTTAGTAAAAACAAAAAGGAGTATATTTAAATATACGCCTTTTTGTTTTTTAGCACAGAGAAATTATTTGGGCTATTCGTGTAATTTGTTGTTACTTCTTTTGTTGGTTCGTTGGCTCGTTAGGTCGTTGGGTGGTTAAAACAAAAGATAAAATCCTGTAAATCCGTGTTAATCTTGTCAAAAATTTTGGGTTGTGAAGCGTAAAACAAATATAATCTTTTTTTCTCTGTGTCTCTGTCTGCTCTGTAGGGAGGAACCGACCGTACTAGGGTGCCTCCATGTGAGATTAATTTAGGGGTGTAGCGTGGTTCTGTTTTTCCGTTTTAGAAAGGTATCGTTTTATCAATTTCGTAGTAACCGGAGCCGCGTGAGTACTGCCATGACCCGCATTTTCGATTACCGTAAATATTACAATTTCAGGATCTTCAAATGGCGCGAATCCAACGAAAAGAGAATGGTCATCTCCATGCGGATTCTGCGCAGTACCTGTTTTACCGGCAACTGTAATATCGTTTAACCGTGTCCAGTACGCAGTGCCCTTAAGTTCGTTTACAACGTTTTTCATGGCTTCTCTTATAAATTCTAAATTTTCTTCTGACGCCGGTAAATCTATTTTTTTAGGCCTGAGCTTCTTAATCATATTCCCGTCACTATCTGTTATTTCCTTTAGTATATGCGGTTGGTAAGTCCATCCTCCGTTGGCAACAGCTGCAAAAAAAGTAGCACCCTGAAGAGGAGTGATAAGTATCTCACCCTGACCAATCGCAAGATTTGCGAGAACCCCCCTTCCCCAACCTCTCTTACCATACTTTTTGTCATACCATTCTTTTGAAGGTAAAAAACCAGCTCTTTCCCCCGGTACATCAATTCCGCATTTCTTGCTGAAGCCTAAATTGCTGGCGTTATCTACAAACAACTCAAGAGTCATCGACATGCCTACCTGGTAGAAATATATATCGCAGGATTGAATTATAGCATCAATTAGTTTCAAAGACCCATGTCTCTTCCAGCAGCTAAAATAACGATTTCCAATCCAATACATACTATCGCACGGAGTAAACCTTGTTTCTTTTTTTACCAGCTTATTTTCCAATCCTATAATAGCAGTCCATATTTTTGCGATTGAACCCGGAGGATATTCCCCTGCTATGACCCTATCCCAGAGTGGCGCGTTCTCATTATTACGCAGCGAATCCCATTCAATGTTAGAGATTCCTGCCGCAAGCTTATTTGACTTATATCCGGGTTTTGAATAATAAAGAAGAATTTCTCCGTTTTTCGGATTCATAGCCACACATGCTCCGCTCTCAAACTCTGAAAAAAGAGAATCCGCGTAAAGGGTCAGAGGTTTAGACACTGTTAGATAAACATTAAAACCTCTTTCCGGAGATTTACCGTAAGAATCATCAAATCTTCTTACCACAACACCCCTCGCATCAACCTCATAAATAGAAGCACCCTTCTTACCTCTAAGGAATGGTTCATATTCTAATTCTAGTCCCTTCTTTCCAACAATGTCTCCCATCATATAGTCACTGGCAAATTTTTCCAACTCCTCTCTGGTAATTTCTCCCGCGTAACCTAATAAATGTGAAAATATTTTATCCTTTTCATAAAAACGTACAGGCTCAGTAATTAATCTGACCGAAGGGAAATCTTCCTGCATCTCTATTATCTTTGACGTAGCATCAAAAGAAAGTCTTCTTATCCTGCAGATTCTAAAATTTGGATTTATCCTTCTTACCATCTCTTTTCTTTTCATTCCAAAAACTTTGCATAATCCTTTTATTTCAAGCGAATCAAGATAGTAAGGATATATAATTAATGAATAAGAAGGTCGGGATTCGGCTAAGACCTCCCCTTCTCTTGATAAGATTTTTCCTCGCGGAGGAGTAATCATATCCCTTCTTATTCGGTTCTTCTCAGACAGACTTCTGTAATAGTTTTTACTTATTAATTGCAGTTGAAATAGTCTTAAAACTAAAGTTAATAGGATAAATAGAGTTAATATTCTCGGAGCTTTTCTCATTTGAATTTTTTTATGAAATATAAAATAACTAAACCAACTGCGCTGTTTAATACAGCTTCCGGTATCAATTGGGTAAAAACTATATAAAATATAGCGTCTATCTTATCGGCTTCAATTACAACCTGCAGGACACCAATAAATAAAACAGTACAAAATAACAAAATAAGAGAATTATATCTAAATTTAAATATTTTATTTTCCACTACCTTTAAGCCAAGTACAACAGAAGTAAATATTAAAGGATAAGTACCGGTAAAAACCGGAAAATATATTTCATATAGGAATCCAAGGAAAAAACCTGCAAAAAGTCCGTATAATGGATTCCAGTATAAAGTTACAAAATAAAGTAAAATAATTATGGGTTTAAACGAAATATTTCCTATCAAGAAAATTTTGCCCGAATTTAGAGAAAGAAAAAGCGCGAATGAAGATAACAGAAATAAAGTAAGGATTTTCACTTTTTTATAATAAAGACTACATCAACCTTATTAAAGTCCTCAAAAGGTTTAACTTCTGTTTCTAATGAGTAATCATTTGGGTTTTTCCTGGCATAAGTAACTATACCGACAGGCAATCCTTTTGGGAAAACAGAACCTTTTCCTGAAGTTACGAGAGTATCTCCTTCTTTTAAATCCGCATACTCTGGTATTCCTTCAATAAAAAACTTTTTGTTCCACTTAAGAATTCCCTGCGCTTCACTTCTTGTATCCTTTATTGAAATTGCAGAATTATAATTTTTTAATGTTTGAACAATAGAAGTATTTTTACCTACTTTTAGGACTTTACCAACAACGCCTTTAAAACTTATAACAACAGCGTTTCTTTCTATTCCGTCAGAAGTACCTTTCGCAATCTGGTATGAAAGATTAATTTCTTCGGGCGTTCTTCTTTCAACCTCAACGGGTATAATAACATTCGGATAGTTAAATCTAAATTCTAATATTTTCTTTAATTCCTGATTTTCTTTCTTTAATTCATCATATACTTGTCTTTCATATGAAAGTGTAGCAATTTTATTAAGCAATCTTGAATTTTCTTCTTTCAAACCGTCACCGGGCAATAACTTGGAAAAGAAGTTACGAAAATTCAGTGAAAGAAAATCGTAGGATTTATCCCGCAGTTTGATATCACTAAATCCGTCTATTACTATGAATAATAATGATATACAAAAAAGTAAAAGATAAACCCGCAGGATCTTTTTTTCCACTATATAGATTCCATCAATAGATTTCTGTTTTCCTCGATATTACTAAGAATTATCCCGGCACCCATAATAACGGACCGAAGAGGATCCTCTGCAATTTCGACTTTTAAATCCGTTTCCTCCTGTATCATTTGATCGATATCTCTTATCAGGGCGCCACCACCGGTAAGAAATACACCTTTTTCCACTATATCAGCAGCTAACTCGGGAGGCGTTTCGGACAAAGCCTTTTTAATTGCATTTTTCATAAGCCCAAGCGCCTCTTTCATCGCTTCATAAACTTCGTTTGTCTTTATTTTAATAGATTTCGGAAGTCCATCAACAAGATCACGCCCGCTTATCTCCATCTCTCTGTCTTCTGCAGTTGTTACAGCAGCACCTATTTCTTTCTTTACTCTTTCGGCAAGAGCTTTTCCTATCGCCATATTGTATTCATCATATAAATAAGTTTGGATTGAATCATTCAGTTCACTACCAGCTATTTTAATTGAAACCTTATTAACGATTCCAGATAAAGCAATTACTGCGATCTCTGTGGTTCCTCCACCAATATCAATAACCATATGCCCTGTAGGCTCTTTTACAGGGAGGTGCATTCCCATAGCCCCGGCTATGGGCTCGGAAACCAGCAAAACTTCCCTTGCTCCTGCTTCCTGAACAGTATTCATCACAGCTTTTTTCTCAACAGGAGTTATTCCTGAGGGAACGGCAACCAGGACCCTTGGTCTGATGAACAATTTTTTCTTTTGTACTTTTTCAATAAAAAACCTCAGCATACTTTCAACAACCTTGAAGTCAGCTATAACTCCATCTTCAAGGGGTTCAGAGATGATAATGTCTTCAGGCGTACGACCAAGCATAGGGATAACTTCTTTTCCTGCTGCAATCAATTCTCTTGTTCCCTTCTTTAGGGCAACCATAGAGTTTTCGTCAAGAACAACACCACCTGTCTTTGTGTAAATTAATGTGTTAGATGTACCAAGGTCAATAGCCATGTTTGAGCCTTCAAGCGAAAACCATTTAAATAAACGATTCAATTTCATCCGTCCTCCTTTCTCCGCTATCTTTCTTGACTATGCTAATACCAAGAAACGCTTATGTCAAGGGTTTCTATAGTATCACCAATCAATTTTTTGTTTTTTTTAAAAAAATATCCCATTTAATTTTACCGACTTTTTCTGGTAAATAAAATATCAAAATTTAAAAAGCAAAATGACAAATAAAAATGCAAAAATATCTATACTAAAAACATAGAGTCAAATTATTACACATCAAATATTTAACAACAAACAACACTAACTTTCTTTGTTTCTCCACACAACCCATTTTTTAACAACAAATAACAAAAATTTCACAAATAAATTTAAGAATAATCATTTTTATTAATATTCGTGTTATTCGAGTGATTTGTTGTTTCTTGTTTTTTTAATTTTTGAACTTTGATTTGTCATTTTTCATTTTGATATTTAATTTTTACATTTTAGCGGCTTTGCCGCGCTATGCAAATCCTAAAGATTTATATATATTCATTGTTTTCTTTATCATTTTTTCATAGGAAAAATACTTTTCAACTCTTTCTCTTCCTTTTTCACCCATTTTCCTTCTCTCCTCCGAGTCTTTTATTAATTCTTCCAACTTCTCAATATAGCCTTTTAAATCATCAGGAGGTAATAGATACCCGGTTATCGAATCCAAAACTGCTTCAGCCGTTCCATCCACCGAAGAAGCAACTACGGGAAGACCAGAGGCCATCGCTTCTAAAACAGTTCTGGGTAATCCTTCCCATTTCGAAGGCAAAAAGAAAATATCCATACCCTTTAGTATTTTTGGAATATCTTCCTGCCAACCAGGAAATTTTATTCTTTTGCTATCACCTACTAACTTTTTGGTCTTATTTTTTAATGGCCCGTCTCCAACATATATAAACTCAACTTCGGGATATTTGCTTACGACTTTTTTTGCTACTTTCGCCCAAATAAGCGGATTTTTTTGAGGTTTGAAGTTGGCAATTGTTCCTATGACAATTTTTTTTCTTTTATTTTTCCCAGAAGAACTATTAAAATCGGAATAATTTATTGAATTTGCAATCCAGACAAGCCTGTTTTTACTGCCTATTCCCCATTCCCTCAATCTATCAATGTGTACTCGTGCCTGGGTTATAATAACATCACCGAAGAAAGAGGAAATTCTCTCGGCATTCAAATATATAAACCTTTTAAAAACTTTGACATAGGGATTTATTGCAAAACCGTGAACCGTGTGTACAGAGTAAACAAAAGGCAGCGTCCCACAAATCAGTCTTCCAATTACACCTGCTTTGGACCCATGAGTATGCAGGATTATTCTATCATATTTTTTATACAATTTAATCAAAAAAGTTCTTAATTTAAAAAAACAAATAATATCGCATATCGGGGTTATTTCCCTTGTTAAACAAGAAAATGTTATATGTCTATTTTTAAATTCTTCTGTTACTTCGTCATAAAGGTTGCCACCTTTTCCAGTTATTAGAATTCCCTTACCCTTCAGTTCTCGCATTAACTCTAAAACTCTTTTCTGAGCACCTCCCAATTCTAATTTTGCTATACATTGAACGACTATTACTAACATAATTCGAAAGCTAACCTCCTACCTTCTAAAATGGATTCCTCCATATAGGAATATTCCCAATTCCCGAATCTTCCCGCTAAAGTAATATTATATTTTTTCAGAAAATCTTTTATTTCTTCAAGAATCTTTTCCCTGTTTTTATTGTAAATCGGATACGCATATGGAATATCAAGAAAAGAAATGTGCTCTATTGCTTCCTTCTTAAATAAACCTATTTTTACTAAAGCTTTAATAACATCATCATTTATACTCTTATCCGGTTTATTTTCCCTGTAAGAAATCTCTATCCATATTGAAGAATGATCCTCCGGAGCCAACCCGGATGAAACATTAGAAAGAGAACCAATACGGTAAAAAGGAAATTTTGTTTCCGGGAAATATATCCAGTGGAATTCAGAAGGATTGAAATTATCTTTCTTTGTTTTTTTGACTAAGTTACCAAACGAGATTTCACCCTTAATACCAATATTTATACATAGAACGGAATTCCATACCAAATCTCCATCTCTTGACTCAAATTTTTTCCCATTTATACTAAACATTTTCAGAAGTTCCGGAAGAGGAATTGTTGAGATAAGATTGTCATACTTGATTTCTCCCGCATCAAAATATACATAATTCTTATCCACTTTCGTAACCTTTCCATGGAAAATATCGATACCTTTGGAAAAAGAAGAAATAAGATCACCAATTCCCTTTTCCGGGTAAAGAAACTCTGCGTTGTATTCGATTGTTTCTTCCGAAGAATCAGGAGAAGTTCGCGGAACGTAACTCGCAAGAAAATCAGGTGAAATATCTTTTAGCGGATATCTCCATAACTTTTCATTGTAAGGTAAAAAAAATATATTATACAATTCACGACCAAAGTTATAAATAAACCAATCTTCGAGATTTTCAGGTTTTTTCTTACTTCTTAAAAAGTAACCTATCAATGATTTAATTCTGGATTTAGGAGGTAAATATTTTATGTTTGATTGGATAGGATAAGGTATAATTCTTTTGTTCAAATATATATACGAATTTCGCTTAATTGTCTTAATATCGGGTATAAGTTTTCTCGCTAAGTTCCGAACATATGAAGTTTTGCAATGAAGAAAATGTCCGGTATAATTAAAAGTATACCCGTCAATATTTATATTACTACAGAGTCCACCAGGATTTTTTTCTCTCTCAATAATAGTAAAATCAATATTTTTTTCTTTAAGATAGTATGCAATCGACAAGCCTGTGATGCCTGCTCCGAGGATTATCGTCAAGTTTTACTCCTGAAGATTATACCGAAAAAAACGAATATTAAAGTTGCAATCGAATACAGAATTATTGCGCCTTTAATACTAAGCCGTGTAATGATAAAAGCCGCTTCGCAAAGTGCTATTGTAGCCAGATATATTATGGCAATTACAGAAGGTGTGGGTAAACCGCTTGCCTTAAGTTTTAAAACAAAATGGTCATGAGAACCTCTAAGAGGGTTTCTTTTTTTTGCGATTCGAAGAACAACCACATAAGCTGTATCAAACAAGGGTATAAAGAGAATAAGCAGCGGAACAAAGAATGCAATTGGGTTTGCATCCGTATATCTCGTTATTATAGCTAAAACGGAAAGCATATAACCGAGAAAAAGACTTCCAGAGTCACCCATGAAAATTTTTGCTTTTGGCAGATTAAAAGGCAAAAAACCAAGACAGCTTCCCGCAAGTGTGACGGCAACAACAGGATATGCCCCACTCCCGGAAACCGAAATAAAAATAAAACTGAATGCCGCAAAAAAACCTACTCCTGCCGAAATGCCATCCATAACGTCTATTATATTAAAAGCATTTGTTATTCCAACGATCCAGATTACGGATAAAATAATATTAATATATTCAGGTAAAATCTTAACATTCATTCTTATTCCGGACCAGACTGTAAATATAGCGATCAAAAATTGAAATAAAAGCTTTAAATATTTTGAATATGGACGTATATCATCAAAGAAACCAAGGAGAAAAATCAAAAATCCGAAGACCAATATTTTCCATTCATTAGTAAAAAAAGCGTAAGTCAAAGTTCCGAGGAAAATTGCAATACCACCACCATAAGGTGTTGGTTTCGAATGATTTTTAATCCCCTTCGGTCTGTCTATGAAACCTATTCTCGGAGCTACTTTTGAAAGTACGAATGATAAAAGAAAAGTAAGAACAAAGGCTATAGCAAAATAAATCAATTTTTAATCTCCTGATTTGATTTTAAAGCAAGGGAATTATTTTTCTTCTTCGTTAACCCCATAATTTTTCTATCTAAATTTATGATTTTATGAAAATTAGTCAAGGTAAACATCATATCCCCAAATTTTAACCACAAGATTATCGAAGATTTTAACGATAATAAGGATAAAATCAGGAGTCAGATTGTACTTCCCGGTAGTTCGGTAGAAATTAATTCCTCAGGTTCCATCGTCTACGATGTAACGGGAAGAAAGATAAGAGATTCAAATAGCAGCGTCCGGAATTTAACAGATGAAAAAGGCAGAGAAGTTAAAGGGGGCGTATATTTCATTGTCGATACTAAAACCGGAGAAAGAGAAAAGCTTTCAATTATAAAATAGCCTGATCTTAAATTAGAAGAAAAATCAGACTTCTAACTTATATTCACTCCTTTATATCATGAATTTTCAGGGAAACTTTACCATTCCACTGGTCTATAAACGGTGAATAAGCTATACTAAATTTCCCGGCGCTTCTCAGGAAATCGATTTTATCTCCAAGAGAAAAACCAATACTTGAAATATATTTATTCTCATCTTTAACCGAAAACTTTAAGTGATTATTTCCAACAATATTAAGAACACCTGCCGACTCAACATCAAAAGAAGCAAAAATCGGAGTTGGATTTCCTATGCCAAAAGGAGCTAAAACCTCCAAATTTTTTACTAATTTTTCATTAATCGAACCAAGCGAAAGCGGAAAATCTACTAAAAGCTCTTTCTCGGTAACTTTATCCTTTAAAGTTTTCATAACTTTTCCTTCAAAAGCTTCTTTGAAAATATCGATATTTTCCTTTTTTATCGATATTCCGCAAGCCTGTGAGTGTCCGCCAAATTTTTCTAATAAATCGGATAATTCCTTGATACAAGCCATAAGATTAAAACCCGGGATACTTCGTCCGGAACCCTTACAAATATTTCCTTTCTCTGCTATAAGAATTGTAGGCCGATTAAAATCTTCAACGATTTTAGAAGCTACAATCCCTATCACACCCTCATGCCAATCTTCACCTGAAATAATAATTCCTGTTTTTTCTTCCACATTACGACTGCCTAAAAGCTCCAACGCTTCTTTATAAATTTTTTCCTGAAGCTTTTTTCTCTCTTTATTATATTTTTCTAACTTTGCAGCAATTGATTTTGCTTCGGGTTTACTATAAGTACTAAGTAAATCAACCGCTTCCCTTGCCCCCCCCAATCTGCCAAGTGCGTTAATTCTGGGAGCAATAACAAAAGAGATATGCCATGCCTGTAACTTAGTCTTTTTAAAGCGAGCGCTATTCAATAAAGAGACAATCCCTGGCCTTCTGCCTTCATTCATTATCTTAAGACCTAACGCAGTTATGATTCTATTTTCCCCTATAAGCGGCATAACATCCGCAACTGTACCAAGCGCGACAAGATCAAGATTCCATAAAAGAAATTTTTCCGAAAGCTCAGAAATTTTCGATAGCCCCTGACATAACTTAAAAGCAACTCCCACACCCGCAAGCTCTCTATAAGGATAAGATTCCGATAAATGAGGATTTATTTTAATCGGCGCGGGATTCTCCTTTTCCGGCAGATGATGATCCGTAACAATAACTTCCATTCCCAGTTCATACGCATATTTAATCTCTTCTACCCCATTTATACCGCAATCCACAGTAATTATGAGCTCCGTGCCACTTTTCTTTAATTCTTCAATTCCTGCTTTATTTAAACCGTACCCTTCTTCTAAACGATGCGGAATATAGAAATTCACATCCCCACCTAGCTTTCGAATAACAATTAGCATTAATACAGTTGCAGTTATACCATCTACATCAAAATCGCCAAAAATCGAAATTTTCTTATTATTCTTAATTGCTGACAATATTTTTTTGCTCGCTTCCTTTACACCCTCCAAAAGAAAAGGATTATATAGACCACCAATAGACGGGTTCAAAAAAGAATCGGAATCTGAAACACCTCTGATATCCAATAATTTTCTTACAATATATTTCGAATCTTCATTATCGATTTGCTTATCCGCTCTAAACTTCCACTTCATTTTTTTATGCTATTACCTCATATACCAAAACGATAAATATAAAAACATAAAGCTTTAACGCATGTATTGTATGTTTTTTTAGCAAATCAAATATATTAATCGTCAATTATTTCTCCCGTAATATCACCACCTAAGGCGTCTGTGATTAAAACCTGGTATATTTTTCCCACGTTGATGCTTTTATTTTCCTTTGAAATCCAAACAACCGGGTCAATATCCGGTGCCGAAGATTTCGTTCTGCCATAATATTCTCCGCTTTCAATCCCGTCAATAAGCACTTCGGTTGTTTTGCCAATGAACTTTTCATTCCTTTTCTTCATTTTATCTTCAATTATTAATGAAATTATCTCCATTCGCCTTGTAATTACTTCATCCGAAAGTTTAGACATAGAAAAAGACGCACTGCCTTCCTCATGTGAATAACCAAAAACTCCAATATGGTCAATATTATCCTCTTCTACAAAAGAACAAAGTTCCTCGAAGTCTTTTTCTGTTTCTGAAGGAAAACCAACAATAAAAGTGCTTCTCAGTGTAAAATCGCCTATAGATGAGATCATTTCCAGAAGATTACCTATTTCTTTCTTGCCGTATCCCCTACTCATATCTGAAAGTACCGAATCCGATACATGCTGGAAGGGAATGTCAAGATAATCCATCACATTTGGAAAGTTTTGTACTATTTTCAGTAAATCTTCGGAAACAGAGAGTGGGTGAAAATAAAGAAATCTTATCCAACCGGAAAAATCCAGTGCAATTTCCTTAATAACATCAGAAAGAGAAGAATTGCCTCGTAAATCCTCACCCCAGGAAGTTGTATTTTGTCCAATAATAATGATCTCTTTAACATTCTCGGGTAAATTTGAAATTTCTTCCTTTATAATAGAAAATTCTTTTGAATGTGATATGCCTTTTAATTGGGGAATCACACAAAAAGCACATTTGAAATTGCAGCCTTCCTGAATCTTTATATACCTGTAATGTGGAGGTGTAATATGCGGCTTATTATATAGATTTTTACCTAAAAAACCAGAATTGGAATTTATCTCAGATTTGCCATTTGCAATTATTTCGGGAATCCTTTCTATTGAACCGGTTCCTACCAATAAATCCACTTCACCCATAGATTTTGCCAAATCCTGTCCGTATCTCTGAGCAAGGCAACCAACAACAACTAAAATTGCCTTTTTATTTTTCTTTCGTAAAGTTAGAATCGTATCTATAGATTCCGATACTGCTTCCTCGATAAAAGCACAACCGTTAACAATTATAATATCTACTGTTTCCGGAGACTTTAAAAGTTTAAACCCCGAAGATTCCAGTATGCTTACTACAGCTTCACTATCCGTCTCGTTTCTGGGGCAGCCAAGCGTTTCCAAATAAAAAGTTTTCCCAATATCACTCACTTTTTACCAAAAAAAACATCTTTTGGAACTTTGGCTTTTTTAAGTATACCTAAAGCAGCCCGGATATGCTCGTCATTCGGAATAGTCGCTTCATACCTTCCCTTGATACCCTTTTTATTATAAGCAAGCCTGACTTCAAGGCATCTCTTTATTTCATCCAATGAATTATTCCACTCTTTCTCTGAAAATTCTATACTTTTTCCCGCCCCTTTTGAATCTGCTTTCAAGTATCCTCTAACGATCTTTTGAAATTCTTTCATCATTTCTTTCAACTCTTCTGACGTCAAATTTTCAACATAGGGATAATTCGCCATGTACTCAATCGTTCTTGTAGAATCATTTTTTAGCTGTTTTTTAACTTCACTTTTAAATTCTTCTATCATATTGGGAGTTACAGTTTCAATATTAGGGTGCTTGGTAAGATACTCTATAATAAAATCGAACCCATAACTATATATTCTTTCGTAAAAAGGCGATATTTCTACATGAAGAATCGAATCGGGCATTATTCCTCCTCCCCCTTTGACTTCTCTATGCAGCTTTCCTCTCGTATGAAAGAGCTTTGTAGTATCCTCTACTAATTCTCTATCGATACATCTGCCTGAAGGCGTATGATACCTTGCTATCGTCAACTTAATAGCTCTATCGGCTGGTAAACGGTATATTCTCTGAACTGAACCTTTACCAAAAGTTCGTGAACCAATCAAAAATCCGCGATCCCAGTCTTGAATAGCTCCGGCTACAATTTCGGAGCCGCTAGCAGAAAAAGGACTAACCAGAACAACAAGAGGATACTTAGAATATGACCCATCATCTGAACGATAAGACTCACGTACGGATTTGCCTTCAGTATAAACAATTTCCTTTCCTTCTTCAATGAAGAAAGAAGCTACTTTTGCTGCTCCGTCAAGAACACCTCCGGGATTATTCCTTAAATCCAGGATAAATTTCTTGGCTCCAACAGCAATAAGCGAATCTAAAGCAGTTTCCAACTCTCTTGGAGTATTTCTACTAAAAGAATTAACGCTAACATATCCGACATTATCTTTTACTATACCGGCATATGGGACAGACTTAATTTTGATTATTGCTCTTGTTATTGTGAAATCAATCTCTTTACCTAAAACCTTCCTGGAAATAGTTATAGTCACATCACTACCCGGTCTTCCCCGCATCATAGAAACAGCTTTATCTAATTTCATATCTTTGGTAGATGTCCCTTCAATTTTAACAATTTTATCACCCTGTACCAATCCCGCATCATAAGCCGGGGTACCCTCCATGGGAGAAACAATTGTTATATAATCACCTCTCTTTGATATTCGGATGCCCAAACCTCCAAATGCTCCCTCGGTTTGCACCATCAAATTCTCAAAATCTTGCTTTTCCAAGTAAGTTGTGTGCATATCCAGACTATCAGTCATAGCTTCTATTGCACGATTCAGCAATTCAGTCATATCTACTTCATTGACATACTTATCCCTTATAAGCTCCAAAACCTGCTCAACAGACTTTATAGCAGTGAAGACATTCAATGACGAATAAACAAAGCCGCCAAAAGATAGCAGAACAAGAAAAATCAAAAGACTATATTTCTTTTTTAAGTTCATCAAAATCCTCCTCCAACAGAGTGGAAATTTCTTTTTTTATCTCTCCGTGAATTTCATCTATAGTTCCTCGTGAATCCATTAAAATAACTCTACCCGGATTTTTTTTAGCCAGGTCGAGATATGCATTTCTAACCCTCCGATGAAAATCAATATTTTCTCTTTCAATCCTATCCGGTTCGAATATTCTATCTCTAACAATCCCAGGATCAACATCAAGTAAAAAGGTAATATCAGGTTCTCTTACACTAAATAATTCCAAGCCTTTAAGCATTTTCATTTCTTCTTCTTTTACTCCTCTACCAGCCATTTGATACGCAACCGTTGAATCAAAATGCCTGTCGGAAATAACGATTTTATCTTTCTCGAGATTCGGAGAAACAATCTTAGCCAAATTTTCTGCCCTATCTGCAAGATATAGGAAAAGTTCTGTATACATGTTTATATCTTCGTTTCCTTCAAGTAGAATGGCTCTTATCCTCTCCCCAACTACAGTCCCACCAGGTTCTTTGGTTGTTAAAACATCCAATCCTTTTGATAGGAGATATTTATACAACAATTCGGATTGAACTGATTTACCCGAACCTTCAACTCCTTCAAAAGTTATAAAAATACCGTGCTTTTTTTTATCTGCTCTGGATGTAATATTAACTTTACCTTTCCTATTTTTTATTCTTTTTAATTTTTCTATACTTTTTAATAAAGTCTTCGGTTTTTTGTTTTGCCACAGAGTCCGGATATTGTTCGGGCGGAGATTTCATAAGATAAGAAGAAGGCTCTATCAAAGTTCCTGAAATTTTATTGTCAAGAGCTAACTTCATAAGCCTGATTGCATCAATAATTACACCTGCCGAATTAGGAGAATCCCATACCTCCAGCTTTACTTCGACATTTAAAGGTACATCTCCAAAAGTTTGACCTTCCATTCTTATATAAGCCCATTTTCTATCCGTTAACCACTCAATATAATCCGAAGGACCTATGTGAATATTCTCTTTTCCAATATCAAAAGGCAACAGTGAAGTAACTGCCTGCGTCTTTGACTTTCCTTTAGAAGCAAGACGTTCTCTTTCCAACATATTAAGAAAGTCTGTGTTTCCGCCTACGTTCAATTGAAAAGTACGTTTCAAACGAACTCCGCGATCAATAAAAAGTTGGGCTAGAACCCTATGGGTGATTGTTGCTCCAACCTGGGATTTGATATCATCTCCGATTATGGGTAGCCCTTTCTCTTTGAATCTATCCGACCAATATTTCGAAGAAGCTATAAAAACAGGTATCGCGTTTATAAAACCAACTTTAGCTTGAAGAGCTTGCTCTACATACCATTTTGTTGCTTCTTCACTACCCACAGGCAAATAACTTATCATCATATCAGCCTTGGTATCCTTCAAAACTTTTACAATATCAACTGTAGAACCCGGAGCTTTCTTTATAATATCGGCAAGATACTTACCAATACCATCATGAGTCATACCTCTCTGTACTTTTACTCTAAGCTCAGGAACATCGTCAAATTTGTAAGTATTATTGGGGTCTGAAAAAATTGCCTTCGATAGATCTTTGCCAACTTTAGTCCTATTGATATCAAAAGCGGCTACAAATTCAATATCTTTAATATGATAACCACCCAAATCCACATGCATTAGCCCCGGTACAGACTTATTTGGATCCGCATTACGGTAATAATGTACTCCTTGAACCAGCGAAGAAGCGCAATTACCTACACCAACTATTGCGACTCTTACCTTATCATCCATTAATCACCTCCATTTTCCAGCCGTTTATATGCAATTATTATCCTTTGAATAGCTGTTATGTTACTTCCTATTGCCAAAATAGCCATAATGTAAATCAGGTAATTCGGCAAAATTATTAAACCAATAATTATAACAACAATCCGCTCTGCACGAGTAAAAAATCCTTCTTTAATTTTAATTCCGAGAGATTCCGCTCTTGCTCGTGTATAACTTGTCAGGAATGCCCCCAGGATTGCCGCAAAACATAAAGAAGACAAAAGAGCACTTTCTCCTGAAAAAGCTATAGAAAAAAATATAAAGAACTCTCCGTATCTGTCAAGTGTTGAGTCGAAAAAAGCGCCGAATTTAGAAGTTTTTCCCTTCAATCTTGCAATTTGACCATCAAGAGCATCTAAAATCGAACCCGCAATTAAAACTACACCACCTATTCTAAAATTACCCTTTAAAATAAACATCGAAGCAAGAATAACAACTAAAAGCCCGCTAAATGTTATAATATTTGGGGGGACAAATGAAAATGCCTTTACCAATGGCAAAAAAAGCAGTCTTGCTTTATCTCTTAGTTTACTCCAACCCAATCTTTGCCTCCAATTAAAACTACAAACTCCCCTTTCAATTTAGGCATATCATTAAGGATTTGCATCGGTGTTCCTCTGATTACTTCTTCGTAAATTTTAGTCATTTCTCTCGTTAAAACAACTTCCCTATCCGGCAAAATCAACCCTATTTCACAAAGTAATTTCTGAACTCTTTTAGGTGATTCGAAAATTATTACCGTTTTATTTTCATTTTTTAGCGATTCTAAAATTCTACTTCTTTTCCCCTTTTTTCTGGGAAAATATCCCTGGAAAATAAATTTATCGGGAGGGAGCCCGGATAAAATTAGCGAATTTATTACGGAGGAAGGACCCGGAAGACTTGTAAAGCTTTCCTTCTCTTTTATTAAATGTTTAACAAGATAAAATCCCGGATCTGATATGAGTGGAGAACCCGCAGAAGAAACAAAAACAAAATTTTTTTTCTCTTTTAATCTATTCAAAATCCAATCAGTCATTTTTTCTTTATTAAAGTCATTATAAGATTTTAGAGGTTTATTTATACCGTAATGATCTATTAAAATCTTTGTCTTTTGCCTGCTCTCACAAATAATACCATCTACCTCTTTCATTATTCGTATCACTCTATATGTAATATCTTCGAGATTCCCAATGGGAGTTGCCGCAAAATAGACCAAATTTACTCTATATCCAATCTGGAAAGTTTAGAGAATTCAAAGAAACTGGAACTTTTTAAAGCAAACCGGTAATCTTTCAAAGAACTATGAATAATGTCATCCGTTTTCCTTCCAAGAACAACAAAAATAGCGTCGGAAAACTGATCAATCCAGGCAGCAAATGCCCTTGTTATTTCCTCATCTGTCGCAAGAAAAGGTTCATAAGTAATTTTAAGATCATCCTCAATTTTAAAACTTCGTAGAATATCTAAACCCTGACAGGCATTTTCATAAGCAGGGATAAGTGTCCTCCTCACTAACGATACCCCCACAATGTCAATAAAAGATCTTATAAGGGAATTAAAGAATTTTAGATATAAATCAATTAATGCAGGATTTACTTGATCTTTCATTTTTCTGCCTTTATAAGCGCTTATAAGCATATCTTCACTCTTAAGTAAATCTAACAAAGTTTTTTTGTCTATCTTTCTTTTGTTCTTTTTAAGCGGGTAAATTATCTCAGGATTTCCTTCGTCAAATTTTACAAAAGAATACTTATTTGACTTATTTAATGAAAGAAAACCACTAAATTTTAGAGTTTCCAATTTATTAAAAAGCACGCCCAAATCCACATTTCCGATCTTTTTATCTGAAAATAAAGGTTTTTCCTTGAACAAAATCATTATAATATTAAGAAGATCCTCATCAATCATATAGATGTTAACTATTCCTTGATGAGCTTTTTTAGCTTTGTCTAAAACCTGACCTAAAGGATGCTCTTCTAATTTGTTTTCACTGCAGATCCCGGCACTAATTGTTTCACCATTTTTAAAGAAAAGATATTCAAAACTTTCAGGATATTTTATCTCAATATATCCCATAAGATGTCCTTCCCGGGTTTTCTTAGCCTGATTTAGAATATTATCAAAATTCACATATTGTACCGGAGCATTATTCAAGATTAAATTACCCTTAGGAAAAACCATCTTTAACCTCTTTCATTAGTTAATTATACATTATCGACAGAAAAAGTCAAGAGAGCTTAACGCTGCAAAGCCTATAAATATCAAAAATCAAACAGCAAAACGCAAAACTACAAATTAAAGTTCAAAAATGAATAAAAAACAAATAAAAAATCCTTTTTAATCTGCGTCCTACCATTTTTTAGTTTTTGCATTTTCATTTGTCATTTTACTTTTTAATTTTTGATATTTGATTTAATTATTGAGAGTCTTGACAAAGAAGATAAAACAAGTAATTATTTCAAAAACAGGAGATACTTAAATGAAAGTAAATGATAACATATTTAGAAAATACGATATAAGAGGAATAGCAGATGTTGACCTTACAAACGAATTTGCCTGCCATCTGGGCAGAGCATTCGGTACTTACTTAAAAAGGAAAAACCTTACAAATATTGCCGTAGGAAGAGACGTAAGAAAAAGCTCTCCAAGACTGTTTGAAAATATCGCAAAAGGTATTATTGATACAGGATGCAACGTAATAAATATAGAGATTGGCCCAAGCCCTCTTTTATATTTCACGGTTTTCCACTACAATCTGGACGGGGGCTTAATGATTACAGGAAGCCATAATCCAATTGAATATAATGGCTTTAAGATGATGAGAGGAAAAGAGACCGTATATGGCGAACAAATACAGGAACTAAAGGAATTAATAAAAAAAGAAGATTATGAAGAAGGAAAAGGAGAAATAACCGAAAAGGAAGTCGTAAAGGACTACATAGAATATACAACCTCTTTAATTTCCCCGGGAAAACCTCTAAAAATAGTATTAGATCCGGGAAACGGCACAGCAGGCCCGATAGCAACCGAATTATTTAAAATTTTTGGGGCAGAATTCGAATGCATAAATTGTGAACCGGACGGAAACTTCCCAAATCACCTTCCGGATCCAACGGTAGTTAAATACACTAAACAGTTATCGGATAAGGTCATCGAACAAAAAGCAGCTATGGGAATAGGATACGATGGGGACTCTGACCGTGCAGGAATAATAGATGAAACCGGCAGATTAGTGTACGGGGACCAATTATTGGGAGCACTCGCTAAACCTATAATTTCTAAAAACCCCGGAACCGATGTGATTTTTGACGTAAAATGCAGCCAGGGACTTGTTGAATGGATCGAAAAACTCGGCGGTAATCCTCTAATGTGGAAAACTGGACACTCTTTAATAAAGGTAAAAATGAAAGAGACAGGCAGTTTAATAGCAGGAGAAATGAGCGGCCATATATTTATAGCCGACGATTACTACGGTTACGACGATGCCCTTTTTGTGTCTGCAAGATTCTATGAAATCGCATCCAAATCGGATAAAACCGTTTCTGAAATCATCAACGAAATGCCATATTATGAAAGCACTCCTGAAATAAGAACAGAAGTCGGAGAAGAAGCTAAATGGAAAATTGTTGGAGCTGCTAAAAAAGAATTTCGCAAGAAATACGAAACCATTGAAATAGACGGAGTACGTATTTTGTTCGGAGACGGCTGGGGCTTAGTAAGAGCATCTAACACACAACCAATAGTGGTAACACGCTTTGAGGCAAAAACAAAAGAGCGCCTGGAAGAAATAAAAAACATTGTAACGGACTTTATAACGCGGCAAGCCGCTAAAATGTAAAAATTAAAATGCAAAATGATAAATCAAAATTAAAAAAAGAATTAAAAAAACAAGAAACAACGAATCACACGAATAGCACGAATAAAGTGAAAAGATTTATTACTTTTTATGTTAAAGAAAATTATATTGTTAATTCATTTGTGAAATTCGTGCTATTTGTTGTTAAAAAAAGGGTTGTGGGAAAAAACAATAAAAAACTCTGTGGTATCTGTGGTTGAAAATTTATGGTAGATAAATGAAAAAAAGAGAAATCTTAGCTGAGCTCACACAAATAGCTTGTAGAATCGGTATAAAAATAATGGAAGATAGATTATTAAGAAAAGGCGGATATTGCCGCGTTTTTAAAAACAAATACATAATAATGGACAAAAGAATCTCCGAAGAAGACAAATTGAAAATATTAATTAAAGCTCTGAAAAGAAATAATCTTGAAAATGTTTATTTGACGCCAAAAATAAGGGAGTTATGCACTGAAAATGAGTAAATTTGGACTTGTCCTGGGCGGCGGCGCAGGAAGAGGTGTCGCTCACCTGGGTGTAATAAAATGCCTGGAAGAAGAAAAAATAAAGCCTTATTTTGTATTCGGAACTTCGATAGGATCACTAATAGGAGCCCTTTATTCACTCGGCTATGAACTTCCGGAATTAGTCGAAAAGGCTCAAGAAGCCGTTAAGTCTTCAGAGTTCAAGCAATTAGGTTTCGAATTCTTCAAGGATCACAAGAACGCTTTCCCTCTGAAAAAATTAAGCTGTTATCTTCGAGAGAGACTCACTTTTGCAAAAATGGCAGTAACTCCATATATTACGGAAAGAGAAACCCTGAAAAAAGTAATTGGCAAATTTTTACCGGACATAAACATTGAGGATTTAAAAATTAAATTCGGATGCACTACACTTGACATTGTTTCCGGAGAAGACATATATATTGACAAAGGACCCTTGAGAGATGCAGTAATGAAATCTATTTCAATAGCAGGTATTTTTCCTGTATGGGAAGAAGGGAATAAAATTATGGTCGACGCAGGCACTACTGCAAAAGTCCCGGTAGACGGATGCAGGAAACTTGGTGCGAAAAAAGTCATCGCAGTCAATCTTGGATCTAAACTCGGGAAATATGACAAAATCGGTTCCGCCATTTCCACAAACCTCCGGGCGGATGAAATTGCAAAATTCCACTTCAATAGATCACAGGCAGAAAGAGCCGACGTTCTCATTGAACCAAAAGTCGAATCGATTCATTGGGCTGATTTCACTAAAGTCAATCTTGGTATAAGAGTCGGATACGAGGCGACAAAAGAAAAACTTCCCGAGATAAGAAAACTTCTTAAACCATCTTTATTCTCTATAGCGAGAAAATGCTTTTCCCTCAAGAAATAACCACAAAAACACAAAGTCTATCTTTTTTCTTACCACTCAACAACTAAACGATTTAACAACTTAACCAATCCGAAGAATCTGTAACCCTACTTGACTACAGGTCTGCTCAACCACCTGACCAATCCAAATGATTTGCAATACTATTCAACGATTCAACAATTCAACCATTCAACATAGATTCGAAGAATCTATTAAAAACTTCCGTAAAAAAGGGGAAAGTTCCAGACAATTCTAAGTCCAGCGAGAGAGAACCCACACTGAACTTAGAATTGATTTAATATAAAGAAAAAACGGATTTATCCTGATGCTCAACGTAAAACGGTACAAAGAAACAGGAATTTACGTTTAGGTTTGCAGAGTTATTTTTACAAAGACTCAAAATCCTATAAAAAGATTTATCTCCTCCACAAACGGTATCAGGAACCGTTATCAATAGATGAATATTATATGCGTAATCGTAAACAAGATCACCTTCCAACGACAATCCATCTATACGGATAGTAAAAGATTTTCCTAAACTCCCCTTTAATTCAAATGGGGCCATAACCATATTATCTTCACTACTGACTCTAGACATGATAAGCCTCCTCTAAGGCTAAGATATTAGAAGAGTCGAATATTATCTGGGTAACCACCTTAAACCACTGTTCTACTAAATTATTAAAGAGCTACTAACATAATGTACAAGAACCGTTCCATAAATTAAAGCATTGACAATCAAATCTTTACATAAAAAAACTTTTGCAAAATAGGAAAACATTTCGCACAACGCAACAAAAATAACTTAGGATTTGGGATTTAGTATATAGGATTCAGATAATAGTGAGTAGGGAGTAGCAAAGTAAGTAGTTAGTAGTCAGAAAAAATAAATAAAAAACTTTGTGTCCTTTGTGTTCTTTGTGATTAAATTGGTACCAGATACAAGGTCTCGGGTTTTAGTAAAAACACCATTAAAATTGGGGTGGGATGTGGATTCGTATTATTTGTGTGATTCGTTGTTCCTCTTATTTGGGTGGTGAAGGGGTTCTGTATTTTTTTTTATCTTTTAAACAGTCCTACAATTTCTCCTTTAGCAACGATATGACCTTCCATTTTTTTCAATAACTCGTATTTAGTTATATTTTCTTCTACTTCCAGCATTTTATCCAGACCATAAAGTTTAAAATGATAATGGTGAACCAAACCGCGCGGCGGGCACGGGCATCCGTAGCCCCTGCGTCCATAATCAGTCACACCCTGAACAGCTTCAATATCTTCGATTGGAACTCCTTCAGGCAAACTACCCAGTTCAACAGGAATGTTGAACATTACCCAATGAACAAAGTCTCCACCAGACGCATCAGGGTCATCACATATCAAAGCAAGTGATACAACCCCTTCAGGGACCTCTCCCCAACTAATCTCCGGTGAAATGTTTTCTCCTTCACAGGTATACTTACTTGACATTATTTCCCCATCTTTAAAAGAAGAAGAAAAAATCTTCAAACCATCCATTTCCACCTCCTTGTTTTAATAAAACAAGAAAAAAACACATTTAATTTTTTTTTGATTCCATATTTTCTATTAAGGATTACTCCTTTCATCTAATTCGCTCTCCATACCCCTAAGATAACCTTCCTTTAATTCGTAATCAAACCGCTTACGTAACCAGTCAAAATCGTTGATCAGTTCAATTCCATTTTCATTGTCTTTATTCTCCATTCCATATCTTCTCCCTGCACGAGCTCCTTTAATACACCATATTCCAAATCTCCTATTAATCCCTTTGTTACACCAAACATTCAAAAGATATATTCTAATTTGTTTCTTTATTTCTTTGGAATGTTTACAGGCATTACAAGCAAGCTGAGCGCATTCTCTAAAACCGGCACGCCAGGAATAAAAAGGAGTGGCATTGAATCTACTTAAAGAAGCAACCTCAGGTATATTTTTATGTGGTAAAGTAATAAACATATCCAAACCATAATCTTCTATACCATCAAGAATTGCTTTAGGAAGCAATTTCACTCCACCATTACTATAAGTCAAATCATTTATGACATTTCGACTCGACCACATATAGAAAAAATCTTCGGAAAGCTCTGAAGGAACATCATCGAAACTAAAACTATCAAGAATATAAGCATCACCATCTACAACATAAAAATAAGCAGTTCTAGCTAGCTTAGCGCATTCTTTATGCGCTTTTAGAATTCCTTTCACGCCGTGAACCCACTGTGCGTAAGGAAAAAGTTTTTTAATCCGCTGCCAGTGCTCCTCCGCGTATGGTTCATCATACGAAAGAAAAACAATATCAAACTTTATTTTCTGCTTTTTATTCATCTCAAAATACTGCAAATGGAGTAATTTATCTCTTCTGCCGCTTCTCTTTGACCTCTTCCATTCATCAACTTTCCGGCCTCTTTCAAAATCTCTGTTGTTTTGTTTTTTGAATCAAGGATTTTTTTTACATTTTCAAGCAAAACGGACTTTTTTAACCTTCGAGGATCAATCCGTAAGGTAAGATTATATTTATCCATTCTATTTACATGAATTTGGTCAATTGGATTATTTATATCCGGTATGGATATAGAGGGAATACCCAGATATGCAAGTTCCCATGTTGTTGAAAAAGTACCTTTACAAATAACAACATCACTCGCAACCATTAATCTATCCATTTTCCAGTCAAAATCCTTAACAACTATCCTATCCTCATTCTTAAATCTCTCCAGATACTCTTCATAAAGTTCTCCTGTCAAAAGTATCAAATTCATATTATCGCATGTCAACTCTTTAAAAACTTCTACACTTACTTTCAATAATTTATTTCTGTCTTTATGTCTTCCTCCGGGCGTTACAAGAATAACCTTATCTTTAATATTAATACCTAATTCATTTCTTGCTCTCGTTTTATCCTTTAAGGTATAGTCGAACTCTCGGATCACAGGGCCTACGAACGTAAGATGCACGTTGAAATCAGGAGGAATCGTATGAAATTCAGGCGTATCCACGAAAATAACATGATTTGCTTTCTTTACCGCCGGAATTATCGGATGTTTCTTACTGTATGACTCAAAAAACCAGTGTGTAATTAGAATAGAGGGGATTTTAAGTCCCCTGGTTATGTGCAGAGCAATAAAAACTTCATCGCTAACAACTAAATCCGGTTTAAATTTACGTATGAGAGACCAGATCCTTAAGGAAGCTTTTAAGGTTAATTCATCTCTCTGTTTCAATCCAAGATTAATAGGTCTGAATCCATTATCCACAAAGTAGTTATATCCTTTATCATAGGAGGCAACAAGTATGGATAACTTTTTATTTAGATTTTTGAGTTCCTTAATAATAAGTAAGTCATTCATTGCATGACTAAAACCCCGTCCTCGAGATAAGTACAATATCTTAGGACTTTTGGTTTTAGACATACTCATAAATTAAATCTACCTGTTATTGTAAATTTATCAACCCCTTTTAATATTATTCGAATAGTTGTAATACGTTTCACCCAAGCCATATGCCCAAATTTGGAAAAGATAAAAAAGAATCGCAAATCCTATACAAATAAGAAAGAAATTTTTCCATATAGGAAGAAAAATCATATATACCAAAACAGTAAAAGATAGCATATACACTGTAAAAATCTTCAATATTGCCGTTTTTGATAACACTTTAAAGAAGCAAATAATAATAAAATCATCAAATATACTGTATGATAATAGATTGATCGGATATAATATTATGAAAGGAATCAAAATGAGTAACTTCCAGGAACCAATAAATTGGTCTAAAAACTTTGCATTTGTAAATAAAGAAATTAAAAAATTTATAGGAACAGCAACCAGTATTGCTTCTGAAAAAGAAACAGCAACCGGCTGTATTCCTCTAAACAATTCTTCTAAATCGATTTTTTCAATTTTCCATTCAGGCGGATTAATTTCACCGTGAGCTGCCGACTTTACTATTTGACGGAGGTAATCCATCGAAAAGCCAACAACAGCTATTGCTAACAACAATCCCGGTACAGCTCCATAAAAGCCAAGTAATCTGGAAACTATTTGCGAGATAAAAATCATAAGAGAAAACAAAACAGAAGGAGCAATTATTGTTGCTATATTTCCCTCGCAAAGAGGATATAAAAAATAATGCTTATACTTATTTTCCATATTCTCCTCTATTACACTTTAAATACGCGCATTCTCTTCTTAATTCTACCGGTATATTTTCACAAGTCAACCTTTTAAATATTTCAATCAACTTATGCAATAAAAAAGCAAACAAGAGCCAGACAGGCTCTTGTTTGCAGAGGTGTACGAAAAAATAGAATTTTATATTAAACTTTTAATTACTTTTCTCCTTTAAAACAGCCTGCGCTGCGGCAAGTCTTGCAACCGGTACCCGAAAAGGAGAACAGCTAACGTAATCAAGACCTATTTTATGGCAAAATTCAATAGATGCAGGGTCGCCTCCATGTTCACCGCATATACCAACTTCCAAATTGGGATTTGTCTTTTTCCCTTTCTTTAAACCCATTTCCACTAATTGACCAACACCTTCCTGGTCCAGAGTCTGGAAAGGATCAGCAGGCAAAATACCCTTTTCAATATAGCTGGGAGTATATTTACCAACGTCATCTCTTGAGAAACCAAAGGTTGTCTGTGTCAGATCATTTGTTCCATAAGAGAAGAAATCAGCAACTTCCGCTATTTTATCAGCAGTCAAAGCAGCTCTCGGCAACTCTATCATTGTACCTATCTGATAATCAACAGTTTTTCCCTTTTCTTCAAAAACCTTTTTTGCCACTTTCTCAATAATTTCTCTCTGCGAAGCAACTTCTTCTTTCCTCCCGGCAAGAGGTATCATAATCTTTGGAATAACTTTAATATTTTCGTCAGTTACGTTAACAGCCGCTTCAATGATGGCTCTTGACTGCATTTCTGTTATCTCGGGAATAAGAATACCGAGTCTGCAGCCGCGAAGCCCCAGCATAGGATTTGTCTCCTCAAGACTCAATATCTTTTCTTCCACTTTTTCCACAGAAACACCCATGTTCCTGGCAAGCTCCTCTACTGCTTTCGGATCCTCAGGTAAAAATTCATGTAAGGGTGGATCAAGAAGCCTTATAATAACAGGATAACCATCCATTACCCTGAAAAGACCTTCAAAGTCCCCTCTCTGCATAGGAAGTATCTTGTCAAGAGCTTTCTTTTTTTCTTCAGGAGTCTCAGATAATATCATTTCTCTCATAGCAGGGATTCTATCCTCGCCAAAAAACATATGTTCTGTTCGTGCAAGACCTATCCCTTCGGCTCCGAAATCTCTGGCCTGTTTTGCATCAGTGGGAGTATCAGCGTTAGCTCTAACTCCAAGTTTTCTGATCGCATCCGCCCACTTCAATATTTTCTCGAAATTACCTGAAATTTCAGGTTCTATTGTCGGAACTTCACCAAGAATAACCTGAGCAGTAGTTCCATCAATCGTTATGGCATCTCCTTCTTTAACGGTTACACCACCGACAGTAAAAGTCTTTCCCTTGTAATCTATTACAATGTCTTCGGCACCAACAATACAGGGAGTCCCCATACCTCTTGCCACAACAGCCGCATGGGAAGTCATCCCTCCCCTTGAAGTTAAAATACCTTCTGCAGCGTGCATTCCGGCAATATCTTCCGGAGAAGTGACATGACGAACAAGGAGAACCTTTTTACCGGCATTAACTTTTTCTACGGCATCATCCGCTGTAAACACGACCTCACCCGAAGCAGCACCAGGAGAAGCAGGTAAACCCTTGGCAATTACTTTAAGTTCTGCTTTAGGATCTATCATCGGATGCAGCAACTGATCAATCTGATCCGGACTAACTCTCATAACTGCTTCTTTATTATCGATAAGTCCTTCCCGAACCATATCCACAGCTATTTTTACAGCAGCCATTGCAGTTCTTTTTCCGGTTCTCGTTTGAAGAATCCAGAGTTTATTATTCTCAACTGTAAACTCAAGATCCTCCATCTCTTTAAAATGTCCTTCA